>Ga0187893_10006988_pt1 | contig 18861 bp, 23 predicted proteins | sample MA1701074metaG_FD_139574 | JGI IMG/M metagenome (GOLD analysis project Ga0187893, IMG submission 139574) | White microbial mat communities from a basaltic lava cave in the Kipuka Kanohina Cave System on the Island of Hawaii, USA - MA170107-4 metaG ... | reverse complement strand
TCGGCGTCCCTGGCGACGTTGCGCCTCCTCGGAATATTCCCGATATTCCTGCGTCGGCGCGCCTTGCCAGGAACGCCGATCGCTCGCCGGAATATGCACAGGACTTCTGAGACGAGACACTAGCCCGACGAGCTGCGCCGCCGGCGCAGGACGGCCACGCCGCCGACGCCGAGCAGGCTCGCCAGCGCGAGCAGCAGGCCGCCGAGCGACACGGTCGGCGCCGGTGCCGGGGCCAGATCGACCGCGCACATGCCGGCGCTGCCGGGGACGCCGCAGGATTGCCCCGGCGGGCAGGAGGGGTCGACGCAGCAGGTGCGGTCGACGCAGTTGCCGGAGAGGCAGTCTGTGGAAACGTCGCAGGGGGCGCCGTTCGGCGCCGGAGTGCGCGTCGAAGACGGGGTGCGGGTCTGCGTCACGCTGGGCGTGGCCGTGGCTGTCGACGACGGCGTCGCGGACGGTGTCGACGTGGGCGTCGCGGTCGGTGTGCGAGTCGGCGTCTGCGTCGGAGTCGATGTGGGGGTGCGGGTCTGCGTCACGCTGGGCGTGGCCGTCGGTGTCGACGACGGGGTCGCGGACGGTGTCGACGTGGGCGTCGCGGTCGGTGTGCGAGTCGGCGTCTGCGTCGGAGTCGATGTGGGGGTCGATGTGGGGGTCGCAGTCGGCGTCACCGTTGGGGTCGCGGTGGGCGTGTTCGTTGGGGTTGCCGTCGGCGTGTCCGTTGGCGTTCCCGTCGGGGTGTCGGTCGGGGTTGCCGTAGGCGTGTCGGTTGGCGTCTCCGTGGGTGTTTCGGTTGGCTCTTCTTCAAACTCGCAACGCTCGCCGATGAACCCCGGTGGACATATGCATGAAACCACCCCTTGATTGTTTACGCAGGTTCCCCCGTTCTCACAGGGGTTGGGGCTGCACGGATTGGTCCCCGCCGTGGCGGGTGTCGGCAGCAGCGAGGCAAGCAGGCCCAGCAACAGCGCGAGGGGTACGGCGAGTCGATTCAACATTGTCATCCGCCTTCCTGAACCCCCCGCGTCGTAGCGCAAGCCCACGGCATGACGCACGGATTCTTGCCAGAACGGGGCTCGATCGTAAACGAAAATATCGCGCACGCGGCGCGCCGACGAGCAGCCGGATGATGCAACTGCGCAGATTCCCTGCACGAACGCTCGTATTCGTCCGCCGCCCGGAACTGGCCGCTCGCGACCGCATGCGTGTGGTAGAGGTGTCGGACCAAGCAAGCGTGGTGGGGGATCGGACAGAGTGAGAGCAGACGGCGCTCACACGGCTTCATATGGCCGATTCGGAACCGAGCTGCTCTCCTGGTCGCTGCTGGCGGTCGCCCTCGGCGCGGTCGACGGCGGCGTCATCGGCGTGATGCTCAAGAATCTCTTCGCCGGCGCCGTCGACGCGAGCCGCCTCAACTTCAGCGTCGCATTCATCCTCGGCGCCCCCCACTTCTGCAACGTGCTCGGTTTTCTGTGGCCACATCTCAGCCGCGCTCGAATACATGGGAGTGCACGTGACGCTCTCGGGGATTCGAGGTCTCGTGGCGCCACTGGCGCTGGCTCTCGATTTCCCGGCATCTTACGGGCGGCCATAGGATGCTGCGGGGTTTCTTTCGTGCTCAGCTGGGTGCGGCAGGAACGCGCGACACGCTTTCGTCACCCGTGTTAGGGTGACGGCCTATGACGAAGGCGCGGACCTCAACCGCGAGGAGCAAGCGCACGGAGATCGTGCAACGCGCCACGTCCCGCAGGATCATCGGACACAAAGTATTCCCGAACTCCGCTCGGACGTTTCCAAACAAGCGCGACGCGTCCATCGTCGACGATACCATCGAGTTCCACGGCGCCCGATGCAACGTGGCCGTTCACAACGCCTATCGGTCGCGCCTGTTTCCGGGCAGCACGAACGATACCAGCATCGCCGCCGATCGGATCGTGCGGCTGCAGGAAGACGAAATCGAGTGCTGGATCGATACCCATCTGACGAAGCTTACCTTGCGCAAGCGCAAGCACGGTGAGTGTCCCCCGTACGGCGCATTCTTGTCCGAGTTGCCCAAGCGCGTTCTGAAGCGGTTCCCGATCCTGGTCGAGTACGACGCACGCGGCACGCTCGTCGCCGTCACGATTTTTCGCCCCAGCCCGCGTCGTCGGCTCGGAAGAGGGCCGCGACCCGCGCAGCCCGCCAAGAAGCGCACCGCCTCGCCCCGAGCGGTGCGGCGAAGCCGGCAATGAGCAATTCCTATTGCGAAGCGCTGAACATCAAGGTGCCTCGGCTCGAACGTGTACGCGACCATCCCGAGGCGACTACGTTCTCGCTGTTGGTCGTTGCGTTGCTGGAGCGCGGTGGTCCGATGACGCTGGTGGAGGTCGCTGAGCGTTTCGAACAGGCTGGTGCCGGCAGCGTCGATGCGGTCCTGAAGGCTCTGCAACGTTGCCGACCGGCACGACCGCCCGTGTGGCGCGATGGAGACCGTTACGGACTCGACCCGCATAACGACGAGCTCGATCTGCGCGTCTTCATGCTCGGCTTACGACCCCCGCGGTTTCCGCCGCCGAAACCTGCGCCAGTGATTCCGCTTCCCAAGCCGGATCAGCGGCTGACCGTCGCCGAGCTGGACGAGGCATGGAGGGAGGCTCCACTGTACTCGTGGTCGCGGCAGCGCCTGGTCCTGGCCGTTCTCGATGTACACGACGAACCGACGACCCCCGCGCAGGTGATCGCCTTCGTCTCCGCGCGAGCGCGCCACCACGGGCTGACCGCAGATCCCGCCAAGTTCAAGCGCCCGGGCTCTGCCGTCGAGGTGCGGAGCGACGGGAGATGGGCGATCGCTCCCGGTACGGATGGGCTCGCAGCGGCACGCGCCGCGGTACGCGACCGTCTGGCGATGGTTCGGCGCTGGGCAAGCTACCGGTACGATCCGGCGCAGGTCGCGCAGAGAGAGCGGATTCTCGAACAAGAACGGACCGCACATGCCGGTGAGCTGGCGCGGTTGCGGCGGGTGATCGTTCACGGATTCCCGGCCGAGAGCCCGGCGATGATCGTGCTGCTCGATGTAGGTCGGCGCAGACTCGACACCGTCGGGCGCGAAGAGCTCGATGCGGTGAAGCAGCGACTGGACCGATACGACGTCATCGCTGCAATCGATGTTCGCACCTTCCTTCGGGCAATCGACTACGTACCTGGCCAGCGGCGTCTGGCTGATCTGAGCCCGCCGCAGAAGACCAAGCAGATCAACAAGCGCGGCCGGATACTCAAGATCACAACCGATCTTCTGATCCAAGGCTCGTGCGGCATCAGCCGTCCGCTCGGGGCTCCGGACAGGATGCGATCCTACCTGCGCGACGGTGACGGCGGACGCCTGCGCCGCCGCCTCGAAGCCGACGTAAAGTCCCTGTACGCACTCTACCAATACGGGCGCCTGCATGGGTCACTGCGCCTGCGCTGGGGCTTTCTCGACGAGCGCCTGCCCGCCCCATGGGTTCACCGAGACGAACCGACTCTCTACGTCCTGAAAAAGCAGGCCTTGGAGCTCGGACTGCCGCTCGAAGTCGTCACGGGAAGCGCCCCGGGCTGGGCCGATCCCCGGTCGCGCGCGCGCCGCTGCCGGGCTGGCAAGGACGACAACGGTTGGCTGATCTACCTGGTCGACGAAGACGGCTTGGTCATCGACGATGCCGATATCCAACTCGCCCGCATCGCCACCGTGGTGCACTGACCGAACCGACCGGCCCCTGAAAGGGCGGATCGTTGGCAAGTGTCAATACCTCGAGGTCACTCATTGAAGCGTCGACGCGGAAGAGCATACGGGAGGGTAGCGAGAAGTGGTTGATGGTCAGGGCAGGCACAGTCGCATCACGCGGCTAATCGAGTCGCGCCGGTGGTGCGCGCCTTGGAAGATGGTGTCATTGTCGAACTGAGCGTAGGCGGGCAGACCAACCGCGCGCCAATGCCTCCCCAGCACGTCCACCGGCGCTCACCTCGGTATGCGGCCAGGAGTCGGCCAGCGCCCCGTGCACGGAGATGACGTTCAGCACCTCCACCGCCGGACCGCCTTGAATGACAAGACCTTCGACGATGTCGAAGCAATCCACCTCGGCGTGGCGGCGGGCGACATCGGGCAAGTACCACCCACGCGGCGGCGGAACCCCGCGCACGCGCCGGTGCCCATCGAGCACGCCACGGCGCACCAGAATCCGGCCGATAGTGCGCACTGACGGGACCAGCCGCTGGTGCTGTTCGAGCAGGGCTTGGCGGATGGCCACCGCGCCATGGTCGCCCAGGTCACTCTGCTCACGCAGGTGGTGACGCACGCTCAACACGAGCTCTTCCACAGCCCTCGGTGTGCGCCGCGTGTGGTGGGGCACGGGCGCGTGATCACTCCAATCAACCCGGTCCAGACGCTGACCGCTTGCACGCTTGAGCCACCGTTGGACGGTGGAGAGCCGGACCCGAAAGTGCCGCGCGACTGCGTGCTGCGTGGCGCCCGCGCGGACCATGGCCACCGGGGCGAGCACGGGCTCGCAGATCCCGTTCCGGCAGAAACGCGAGGCGCACTCCGCCGAGTCCGTGCACGTGCCGCCGTCGGGGATGCCGGTGCGCGTCGCGGTGGCGGTCGCCGTCCCGGTCGCGGTGCTCGACGGCGTGCGCGTGGGCGTTCGCGTCGGGGTGTGGGTGGGCGTGCCGGTCGGCGAACCGGTGGTGGTGACGGTGGGCGTGTTGGTGGGCGTGCGGGTCGGGGTGGCGGTCGGCGTCGATGTCGGTGTCGCGGTGGGCGTCCTCGTCGGGGTGGCGCTCGCCACCTCACCGAAGGACCAGCCGCTGGTGTTGCCGGAGTCGACCGAGTTCGGCCCGGCGGCGAGGGCCTGCCCCGTGGCGCCGATGTCGGCCACGTTGACGTAGTCGATCATCTGCGCGCCCATCGGCCCCAGATTCAGAAAGGCCTGCTGGCCCGGCATGCTGCTGCGGAGCACCAGGAGGTTGCCCGCGGTCCCCAGCAACGTGAGACTGTCGAGCACCGTCTGCGTGGCGCCGGCCTGGAAGTCGACCGTCTTGCCGGTGCTGGTCATGATCTGCAGGGCGAAGAACGTGCTGCTGCCGGTGATGTTCGACTGGTTCGGCATGCAGCCGTCTTCAAAGATCACCGTCCCGCGTCGAACGTGCCCTGATTGTCCCAGTCTCCGCCCAAGCGGATCGTGCTCGCCTGGGCCTGCAGCGTCCCGGCGGACTGGATGAGCAGGTCGTTGCACTCCAGCTTGAGCAGCGCGTCGCCGAGCCTGACCGTCGAGAGCGCGCCGATGCTCAGGCCCGACGCGCCCACGCGGGTCGCTCCACCAGCGCCGATCAGCAGGACCAGGACGCCGGTGAAGACACCCGCCCGACAGCGCATTCGAACCCCCGCCCTCATGACGTCAGGCCGCTGCCGAGTTAAAAGCGGTACGGTTTCGAGGCGCTGGACATGTGCGTCCTTGGTCGTGACATCACCGGACTGTTCGCCGCCGTCATCGATTCTCGACCCGTCCGCACCCGGGTGCGCAGGGGGAATTGCTCCGTGCATCAACTCGGCGTTTGGCCCGACCGTGGCGGACGGCTACTGGTCGTCTGCTACCAACGTGGGCCTTCCGACGGGCGCCTGGTTTGTGGGCTTCAACTTTGGCTTCTCGAGCTCGACCCTTAAAACGTTCAACTTCTACGTCCGTGCGGTGCGTGGTGGCTTGTGATCCTTCTTCGCGAGGACGCTGTGACGCACAAGTCGATCATTGGATCATTTGATCGAGGCGAGAGAAGCGCTCCGCAAGGCGGTGCGTGAAGGGGAGGCGCCCGCGGGGAAATCGTCACCCGCTCCCAATCCCGTCGCCGCATGAAGAGAACTTCTTTGCCACTGCGCAGGGCGACACGGTTTACCGAGTTCATCGTGACCTGGCACTGGCGGCCACTGCGTGCGCCGTTTCAAAGGGGATCAGCTTCCGACATGACCCACTCGACCATCCGCCTCGGCGACTCGGAAGCTGTGTGGTCATCTTCACTGTCCGGCAGCCGGACAATATCTACCGCATCATCACTGCGCGGCGCGCAGGCCGGAAGGAGAGGTCCCGCTATGAAGAAGCCACGGGAATTCCCTTTTGAAGGTGCCCGTCGGCTGACCGCCAACGAAGCCGAGGCCGTTCGAAAGGCGATCGAGCGGAGGCTCGGAAAGAAGCGGCCGAGACGCGGTCGTCCTCCGAAGGGTGTCGAACCCCTCCGAGCTGTCCACGGATCTTCACTCATCTTCACGGCTGTACCGGTACAAAAGCCGGTACAAGCGTTCGCCAAAGCCTGCCCGCCCATTTGATCGTCTTCCAGAACCATGCACACAGTGCGCCCGCATGCCCCAGCGAGTGGCGCACACCGCGGCGACGCGCATCACGGCCGAGGAGGCCGCCGCGTTGGTCCGCTCGCATTCCTGGCTCGACTTCGGCGTCGCGCTGTCGCAACCCGACCGCTTCGATCAGGCCCTGGCGGCGCGCGCCGATGAGCTCGTCGACGTGAAGATTCGCTCGTGTCTGTCCGTCACCCCGCGGGCTTTTCTCGAAGCCGATCCCGACGGGTGGCATTTTCACTCGTTCAATTGGCACTTCAGCGGCTACGACCGCAGCAAGCACGACGCCGGAATCTGCAACTACATCCCGCTCAATCTCGGCGAAGTCCCAGACTATTACCGGCGGTTCATCGAGCCGATCGATCTCGTCGTCCTGAAAATGCGTCCGACGGACGAGCAGGGCTGGTTCAACTTCGGTCCGAGCGGACTCTGGCACCGCACCCTCGTCGAGCGCGCCAACACGCTCGTCGTGGAGGTCTCCCCGGCCGTGCCGTACGTGCATGGCGACGGCAACCGCGTACACGTCAGCGAGGTCGACTACGTCATCGACGGCGATCCCGGCCCGTTGCCGGAGCTGCACAACCCGCCCCCCACCGACATCGACCGCTTGGTCGCCCACCAGATCGCCGGCGAGATCGAAGACGGCGCCTGTCTCCAGATCGGCATCGGCGGAATGCCGAACGCGGTGTGCTCGTTGCTCCTGGAGAGCGGCGCCCGCGATCTCGGCGTCCACACCGAGATGCTCACCGACGGCATCGTTGACCTCTATCGGGCGGGGGTGATCACCGGCGCGCGCAAGGCGTTGAATCGCGGCAAGGTCGTCTTCACGTTCGCGCTTGGATCGAAGTCGCTCTATGCCGCACTCGACCGCAATCCCGACATGCTGTGCTGTCCGGTCGAGTACACCAACATGCCTCACATCATCATGCAGAACGAGCGCGCGGTCTCGATCAACAACACGTGCCAGATCGATCTGCAGGGCCAAGCGGCGTCGGAGTCAGACGGCCACCGCCACATCAGCGGCACCGGTGGGCAGCTGCAGTTCGTGCGCGGCGCCTATGCCTCGCCGCGGGGGAAGTCGTTCATCTGTCTCGCCTCGACCTACGAGAAGCACGGGGTGCGCAAGAGCCGGATCGTGCTCGATCTCACGCCGGGCAACATCGTCACTACACCGCGGTCCGACGTCATGTACGTGGTCACCGAGTTCGGCATGGTGAACCTCAAGGGCAAGTCGGTCGCCGAGCGCGCCCAAGCGCTCATCTCCATCGCCCATCCGGATTTCCGTGCCGACCTCGAGCGCGCCGCATACGCGAGTCGCCTCATTCCCCGCGGCATCTCGTTGCGCTGACCGTTCCCCGGGCTGAGGCCCGATCGGCGAGATTCTGGGGCATCTCCTGGGGCGGCGTCGGTCGTCGAAGAGGTGAACGCATCGCGTCCGCCGATCGGCAGTGGCAGGAATTTCGCGCCAGAGAAACGCAAACAGCGCTGAAGCTCTGTGCCGCAAAGGAAAATGAGCCGTCTGGGACTCGAACCCAGGACCCTCTGCTTAAAAGGCCCTTCCGGCGGCGTCGAAGGATCGAGTGTTTGCGGCGCTCCTCGTTGAGTGCCAACGATTTCGCAGATGCTAGGCCGTCCGACGTTTTCACGCGCGTTCACGCGTTTTCACCCCCGTACCGGTACAAAAACCGGTACAGGCGCAGCACGCTCTACTCGTCACTCGCTGGTCTGAGGTCCGTCGCTGAAGGCGCCCTGCCGATCAGTCGGTATCGCCGCTCAGCAGCGCATCCACGTGACGCTTCAGTTCGGGAAGCCGGTTCTCGACCGCGGCCCAAACCGTTTCGACCCGAACGCCGAAGTACTCGTGGATCAGGACATCCCGCATACCCGCGATGCGCGTCCAGGGAATCTCGGGGTGCTGGGTCCGGAGACTGTCGGAGAGATTCTTTACCGCCTCGCCGATCACCTCGAGATTCCGGATGACCGCGTCTTGAATGATCGTCTCCGCAAGAAACGCGTCGCGCCCCCGGGTGACATAGGAGTCTATCCGTGCGATCGCGTCGCGAATGTGACGCAGATACACACGGTCGTCCTTCATATCGGACGAGCTTCTTGCAAGATCTTGTCGCGCAGGTACGGGCTCAGCCCACCCTCCTCGGCGACGTCCACGGATCGACCGAGCAAGAGTTCCAGGTCCTGCTTCAGAGCCACCAGGTCGAGGAGGTCGCGCCCCGGTTCAAGCTCGACCAGGAAGTCCACATCGCTCGTGGATGACGCTGCCCCTGTCGCGTAGGAGCCGAAGACCCGAATGCGCGCGGCACCGTGCCTGCGCGCGATGCGATGGATGCCGCTGGCGTGCTTCCTGGTAGTATCTTCGTCCATTCTGCTGCGACGGTACCCGATCAGACGGGTATCGCGCCAGCACTCATTGGCCGGTGGGCACCCCACCTAGCAGACCGTCGACGAGGTGGGCACCCAGCTCGCACACGCGCTGGCCGCGGCAAGACGGGCAGCAGACGCGGCGGCCCCTGCGCGCGCACGGCGCCACACGATCGCTGTCACACCCACGCGCCTGCGCGATGGGACGACGACCGCGTAGCCCTGGTGCAATGCTCGCTGCGCAAACGACCATGCCAGCCACGTCGGGAATCCTGCCGCGAACCCGTATCCCGCACGCGGGAGGTAGATGCGCCGCAATCCCAGCACCCGCTCCGCCAGCAGTCTTTGCGGCCCATAGAACTCGATGAAGCACCCGACCGGAAAGAACACCAGACAATCGTCGCCCGCACTGCGCAGCGCCTGCGCGTACCGATCTCGGAAGCGACGCGCCGGGTGCCCCGGTGGCCAGCGCAGCGCGAAACGCCACCCCTCACGCCGCAACAGCAGCCTGAGCCATAGATGATCGTCCCACAGCCGGGTCCAATCGCCCCACGCGGCGCCGTGCCGCAAGTGTCCCGCGAACGATGCGAGGCTCGCCCGCAGTTGCGCGCCGCCGCCGTCCTCGGCGCCAGCACAGTCGCTCAGCTCGAGCCGTTGCCCCAGCCCACCGAACGCCGGTCGGACCCTGCGGCGCCGGAAGTCAGCGACCGCGCGCCGCATGCGGCTCAGGGTTCTGCGGCGTGGCACGCGGTAGTTCCACCACGTCCCCCAGCCGACGAACTCGATGCCGCGCCGTACAGGCATCGGCTCCCGCCCCTCCGCGCGCAGCGTCAGGCGAAGTCGTGCGTCCAGGAACAGCTCGGTCTCCTGCCGCCAGCGCAGCAGCTGTTCGCGATCCTCGGACAGCATCACCATGTCGTCGACATAGCGGACGTAGTATCGGCAGCGCAGCGTCCGCTTCACGAACTGGTCCAGCTCATTCAGGTACACGTTGGCCCAGAACTGGCTGGTCAGGTTCCCGATCGGCAACCCGCGCTCGTTGTTCTTGCCGAAGAGGCTCTTGCGCGCGGGAACCGGATAGTCGGCGGTCCCCGGGCCGCTGCCCGATCGATCCAGCGAGCGGAAGTGATAGTCCTCGGTAGGATCGTGAAAAAGGACCGTGCGTGTAAGCCACAGCAGTTCGGGATCTCGGACCTTCCGTGCGAGGATTTCGTAGAGCGTCTGCTTGTGTATCGAGGGGAAGAAGCTCGCGACGTCCAGGGTGAGCGCCCAGGCGGGACGGTGGCCATTGGCAGTGACGCGACGGAGAAATTCCATCAGCCGGTCGCTGCCGGCCAGCGTACCTTTGTCGCGGCGACAGGCGTAGGAGTCGTGGATGAACCGCGGTTCGAAGACCTGCTCCAGCCGGTGGACCAGCAGGTGATGCACGACCCGGTCGCGAAAGTCGGCGGCGAACACCTCGCGGGGCTTGGGGCCGTCGGTGACGAAGCAGATCGAGCGCCCCGGGTGGTAGGTGTGGTCGCGGAGCTCCCGTTGGAGATCGAGCAGCTTCGCTTCCGCGTCGATCTCGAACGCCAACGCGTTCTTTGTGCTGCGTTTATTGCGACGGCAGGAGCGGTAGCGCCGCCATAGCTCCTCGAACGGGTACCGGTCGTCGCCGCCACGCATCGGCAGGTCCGCTGTTGCGGGAGGGAATGACTCCCTTCCCCTGCCTCTCACGATCTCGGGCAGGGGAAGGGAGTATGGTCAGGGCCGATCACCAGCCACCACGCACGGCACGGACGTAGTTGTTGTTCGTCTTATTGTTCGTGTTCGAGTTGCCATTGTTGAAGTTCACGTTCCATGCGTTCGTCGGATTGCTCGCGTTGGTAGCAGACGACCAGTAGTTGTTCGCGACGGTCGCCCTCTCCGCTTGTTCCCGGTTCGGCAGCGTATGGCCCTGCCTTCCCGGACCCGGACACCTGGCCCCGCCGCGGCGGGGGAAGATGCCCTTGTGACTCGGCTCCGCTACAGAGCCTCCGCGTTCGCCGGAGGGCAGGAAACAACCCCGAGGCCTCCGGTGGGAGAGGGACCTTGTGATCATGGCACGCTCGGCTCGGCTAGCCTCTCGGGCATCACCCGCCGATTCTGGCCAAGGCCCTGACGCTGGCTCTTGAGCCAACCTTCATTCTGCTTTGCAATGTCGGTGACGTGCGTGATCGCGCACTCGAACGAGTTGAAGTTCGGGAAGGCCTTCACGTCGTGGCACAGCCGGAGCAGCACCTTCAGTTCCTCCAGTTCCTCGCGCAACTCGAGCAGCACCGGCGTTTTGTCGCGCCGCGCATTGGCCCGCACCACGAGCTTGAGCACCTGCCGCGCCCCGTCGCGCAGGTCCTGGCCGAGCGAGTACTTGTGGTAGCGGGCGAAGTTTCGAACCACCTGTTCGAAGTACAGACAGACATCATACGCGGCCTTGTAGATCGGCAGATGTTCGGTCTGGGCCATACGCGAAAAATTCCGCGTGTGGGGGCTGCGCCCCCACACCCCTAGAATCAAATTATCAAAGCTTCAAATGATCCAATGATCGATCACAAGCCACCACGCACGGCACGGACGTAGAAGTTGAACGCCTTACCGTCCGTGAGCGAGAAGCCAATGAAGAAGTTCACGTCCCACGCGAACGTCGGATTGCCCGCGTTGGTAGCAGACGACCAGTAGAAGTTCGCGACGGTCGGGCCGAAGGCTGGGTTGATGCATGGCCCACTGCCTCCGCCGCAGACCCCCTGCGTGGCGTCCACAATCGTCTGCAACTCCGACAACGTCGGTACGCGCCAGTCGCTGTGTCCGCCCAAGCCGGGGCACGTGGTGGAACCACACAGCTGCCCGTTCACCCGCAGTAGGAAGTCCGTGAACAAGACCCCGTCGGGCGCCGATCCGCTCGCGCTCCACACGTACGTATTGTTGACGACGTGCGGGTCGCTGCAGGTCGTCGTCGAGCAATCCACGCCGCTTCCCACCGTGCCCGTCTTCATCTCCCACATCAGGCACGTCGTCATGTCGGTGAGCGTGCCGTCCATGTTGTCGACGAACCGGGGTGACGCCGCCGCATCCTTCACGCAGAGCGCCAGGTTCTTCGCGGACGGGCAGGCGCCGACCTGGCCGGTCGCCGTGTCGTAGCACAGCGGCTGGTTCTCGAGCGGCGGGGTGCCGACAAGCCCGCCGAAGAACAACTGCCCGTTCTCCAATACCTTGAAGCGCTGCGATGCGCCGGTGTTGTCGGTCACCACGAAGCCAGAGCCCGGGGCCGGCTGCACCGTGACGTCGTCGGCGCGCGCGGCGCCACCGAACGCCAGCAGGGACAGCCCCATCCAGGCGACTGCCTGCATCGAGACGCGGCGCCCGGACGCGCCGGCCCGCCTGCGAAACGTGCTCATGTCCATCTCGGACTCCTTCCACTGGTACGCGCGTGGGATCTCGCTGTTCGGCGGCGGGCGCATGTCGATCCGATCGTCAACGGATCGCCCCTGATGCTCTACTCCCGCGGCGCAACGCCAGCCTGGCGCCGGCGACGAGCAGCAGCACCGCGATCGCAAGCAGCTTGCCTATCCCCGACACCGCCGGCGCCGGCGCCGCGGTGATCGACAGACACGTGCCTTCGCGGCCGGGCAGGTTGCAGACGTGGTCCGCTTGCGTGCACGCTGTGTCGCAACAGACCCCATCGACACAGTTCATCGACTGACACTGCCCTGGCGTCGCGCAGGGCTGGCCGTTCGCTTTCAGCGGAGTGTTGGTCGGCGTCGCCGTTGGCGTCCTGGTCGGGGTCAGGGTCGGGGTGTGTGTTGGCGTTGGTGTAGCGCCGCAGCCCTGTTCGAACACCACCGTGCCGGTGCCCGGATCGAACGTACCCTGATTGTCAAACGTGCCCCCCAGACGGATCGTGCTGGCTTGAGCCTGCAGGGTCCCGCCGGCCTCGATGAGCAGGTCGTTGCACCCGAGCGCCAGCAGCGCGTCGCCGAGCTTGACGGTCGACCCCGCGCCGATGCTCAGGCCCGAGGCGCCGGCGCGGGTCGCGCCCCCGACCGCGATCAGCAGGACGAGCACGCCGACGAAGATTACACCGGACAGCGCATTCGAGCCCCGACTCATCGGGTCATACCGCTGCCGAATCGCAAGCGGTACGGTCTCGCGAGCCGCTGGCCCCCCGGCCCCCCCCCCCCTGTGTAGTCATCGGCGGTATCACCAAATGAACCAGCCGAACCGCCGTGTCAATCGATGATCAGGGCTCAGGGTCCAGGGCTGTTGCTGTCATTGGCACCGGTACAAAAACCGGTACGCTAAGGTGAGCCCCAGAAACGCGCGACACAAGTGGGCGTTCTCGCTGCTCGAATCGCCGACCCTCTGCTTGCTCAGGGTTCAGGCGTCAGGGTTCAGCATCAGGTTTTTCGGACCGCCCGGCGAAGTCCGTTGAGCATGCGGCCGACTTCGGACGTGCGGTCGTGGAGGCGTTGTGCCTCTTCGTCCGACATGAAAGCCAGTCGCTTCGCCAATTCGAGCTGTGTCTCCAGCTCGAGCAACGATCCGTACGCCATACCGATGAAACGAGCGTAGTCGTTTCCTCCACGCCCGTAGCCTTCAGCAATGTTCGACGGAATCGAAATCGCAGCTCGTCTCAATTGGGAGACGAGCCCATAGATCTCGTCGCGAGGGAAGCGCGCGGTGACGCGATAGATTTCCTGCACCAGCTGCATTGCGCCTTCCCAAACCTTCAGGTTTCGGTGTCCCTGTTGCGCCGGCATCCTGCACCCTGAACCCTGACGCCTGGACCCTGAAAATGAGCCGTCTGGGACTCGAACCCAGGACCCTCTGCTTAAAAGGCCGTTTCGGTACCCTTGAAAGATCGAGTGTCTACGGGGCTTTTCGTTGAGCGCCAACGATTTCGCAGATGCTCATCCGCCCGAGGAATTCACGCGTGTTCACGCGCTTTCATTCCTGTACCGGTACAAAAACCGGTACAAGCTGCCCTGCCGCAGCCTACCGCGTTGCCGTGGCACCCTGAATCGAGAGCGGCCGCGATCTGTCCCTAGGCCGAGAGGTCGGCGAACTCCCCCTCGCTAACGGTCGAGTGCGTGGAGCCGTTCCTCTCGCTGCGCGATCCTACTGCGAGCGAAGCCACGTTGGATTCGCGGTGCCGTCTTTGGTGACGTCCCATCGCATCAGGTCGATGCGACCTTCAGCCATTGCGCCCGTTGCGCGCGATCACGTTTCCTCGATGACGTAGCGATGTCGTTCGCGGAGCAAGCATACCGTCCCGCTCGGCTGATCGACGATGACGGAGAAGAGGCCCGTGATGTCACGGCCAAGAACTGAGATATCGAGAGCTTCCAGCTCCACGACCGCTGCGAACTGTCCACTGAAAAGCACCGGCCTGCCGGTGTCCCGCCGCAGCCGGATTTCGGCCTCCAGCGCAACGGATCCCGCCGTGCCACCCAGCCCTCCGAGGCGTCCTTGCGGTGCGATGGGCGTCAGGCCAAGTGCACTCGACAGAGCGGCGCTGAGAACCGTGCAGTCGGCACCGGTGTCCACCAGGAACTCCGCTGGTTGCCACCTGCCGTCGGCTGTGAGGATGTCACTGCGAATCATCGGGCGGACAACGCCATCGTCGCATTGTCGCCACTCACCGTTGATCCGCATAGATCCGCGCGAGCTTTTCCCTCGGGATGTAGCGGACGAAACTACCGTCGTCGTCCGGGTGAGCTGCTTTTCCCAGCGCCATCGCCTCTACCGGCGTATCGGCGACGAAGAGCTCTTCACCGGCCACGCAAACGCACTTGCCCCGATGGCGCGTGTAGACCGCGCTGGCGTGCGCCTCGAGAAACGCTGAGTTGCGATCGAAGCGTTCCCTCTGCGCTTCTGCTTTGGCGATCTCCACGGGATCGGTCACCTCTTCCATGACGACCGGCTTCATGGCGCGATTCTGCCACCAGTGAGCGCAGGCAACAAGGACAGAGCGTGCCGGCGCCTCTCTCACGCACCGTACCGGTACAAAAACCGGTACAGCGAAAGCGGGCCCTGTAAGTGCGGGAGAAACATGGCGTTCTCGCTGCTCGAATCGCTGACCCTCTGCCCATGAAGCCGTGCGCTAAGACACGGACCACAGAAAACGCTTCAGCCCTTGGGGCACAACGGAAATCCCGTTATCGTCACCGTCAGCGCTGCTCTGCTCACGAACCCGTCGCTTCGAAACGAAGGTCGCGAAACAACGCTCAATCCCTTGAGCCACAAGGGAAAATGAGCCGTCCGGGATTCGAACCCGGGACCCTCTGCTTAAAAGGCAGATGCTCTACCTCCTGAGCTAACGGCTCGTGGGGTCGGCGGTACCACACTTGCGTGGGGCTCGCCAGGCAGCATCCACGCGTGGCGGGCGGCGCTTCCGCGCGGCCGGCCATGGCGCCGCGGAAGCGGCGCCCTCCAGGTTTGGGCAGCATCGCGGTGGACGGTGGCGATACGGTGGCGAGGGGAATGGCGGCGCGCGATGGTCCGGTGCCGAAGACGGTCTGGGTGGCGCGCTCCCAGAGATCACGGGCGCGGCAACGCTCTGCAGCTGCTGCCGCGCCTGCGAGTGAGGCTCCGCCATCGCGAACGCGGTCGCGCCAGGACGACGGATCCGGCGTGGGCGCGGCGATCAGAGGCCGCGCTCGAGGTCCTGCTCGAACTGACGGATCTCTTTCTCTGCCATGTCCTTGGCGATGCCGTAGCGTTCCTGGATCTTGCCGCTCAGGGCGTCGCGCTTGCCGGCGATCACGTCCATGTCGTCGTCGGTGAGCTCACCCCACGTCTGACGCACGCGACCCTTGAGTTGCTTCCACTTGCCTTCGATCTTGTCCCAATTCATCAGGGAGCTCCTTTCATTTCACCCTGCACGTGCGTGATCTGTGCCAACAGATTGACGACGACCGGGTCATGCCGTGCCTCGCCCCGCAGCTCAGCAGGCGCACGATCTACAGGGTTGATGCTTGTAGTGGTTGCAGTTGTGCCGAGCTGCCTGGTCGGCAATTTGATACCCCTCACCCTGACCCTCTCCCTGCGGGAGAAGGAACCCTTGTCACGGCGGGAGAGGAGACCTTGCCACGCTCAGGTGTGGAGGAACTCGGTTTCGCGTTTGAAGGGGAGATGCGGCGCGCGGCAGCGGACCAGGCCGGCCATGCGTCCGGGCTCGGTGCGCACGGCGTATGCCTGCCAGCTGCCTACCCAGGCTAGTTGGATCTTGCGCTGCATCACTCCACTCGCTGCCTGCTCATAGAGCGCGCGCCGTGCCATCGTTCGGGCGCCCGCAAGCCGTGGCTCCACCGCAGGGCGTGCGCATTTCTGCGGCTTGTTTCTGCGGCGATGCGCAGCTCTTACAAAGGCGAGGAAGCCCCGGCGCAACCGCCCTACGAGAAGAGGGGTCGGCCTGAGGCGCGCATGGCGAGCAGCGCGAGGCGATGGATCAGCGTCAGGCGCGGGTCCTTGGCGTAGGGCACGGCGCCGATGCGCGTCTTGCTCCGCGCCAAATCCTCGATGAGCCGGCGCTCGATCGGCAGGCGGTTGAGCTGGATGAGCGCATCACGCACGAAGAAGAATGTGTCGCGCTGAGGCGACGCGAGCGCGGCGTCGAGGCGCGGATCGCCGGTCAGATCGTAGTACTGGATGAGCGGGAGGTTGACGCCGGAGAACGCCGGCAGCTTGATCCACGACCAGCAGCGGCCGTTGATCTCGAGGAGCTTGTACTGGTCGTCGCGCGCGTCGTACTTGAACTCGACCTGGCTGATGCCGTGAAAGCGCGCCGCTTCGAGCAAGACGCGCGCCTGCTTGGTGACCACTTGCGGCAGCGTCAGCGTCTCGGCGATGCTCGCATCGCCGTGGGTGTACGGATACTGGGAGAGCTTGCGCCCGGTGTAGGTGCGCAGCACCCGACCCTGGCGGTTGGCGTAGGCTCCGACGGTGTAGAGGTTGGTGGGGTCGCCGGGAATGTTCTCGGCAAGCTGGAACTCGCGCCCGCGATGGTCGCGCGCCAGCTCGGCGAGGAAGGCGTCGAGCTCCGCCGGCCCCGCCACGACCCGCAAGCGGAAGGCGCGGCCACCGACCGCCTCGGTGCGCGACGCCGGTTTGATGATGAGCGGAAAGCGATAGCCGGCCAGGTCGGGCGATTCGCCGGCGTGGAAGCGCAGCGAGCGCGGGATCGGCACACCAACCTGTCGCGCGATCTCGTACTGCCAATTCTTGGCGAAGATATCGGCGCCGATGTGCGGCGCGGCCGGGACGTGGTAGCGCTCGGCGAGCGCCTCCTGCGCCAGCAGCACCGCTTCGAGGTCGACGTCGATCGCGGGGAAGAGCACGCCCCGGCCGTCGAAGGCGTCGGCGATGCGCAGCAGGCCCTGGGCCAGTGTCTCGCCCGCCTCCGGCCGGTAGCGGAAGTGGCGCACCGGGAAGCGGGAGAAGCGACCGAGCAGCGGCGGCCAGCGGCGGCCGATGGTGATGATGTCGACACCGCCCAGACTGAGCGCGTGAATGATGCCGACGCCGGCGGTGCCGGGGTTGAGGACGACGGCTGGGTTGCGCAGCTTCACGCGCCGTGGCGGTCGATCATGGTGTCGGCGCGCAGGCCCTGGCGCATCGTCTCCAACGCGATCACCTCGCCGGGCGGGATGTTGCCGAGATTGACGTTGGCGCCGAAGTGCTTGATGAGCCACACCTGCTGCGGCTTCTGCGGCGCTTCGAACATGAGCCGCGAGGTGTCGATCTGGATCTCGATCTCCTCGACCAGCCCGGTGCGGATCTCGCCGCTGCTGCGGTAGAGACCGACCGTGCCCGATTCGCGCCCCTCGGTGATGACCTTCCAGGCGCCGGCCTGTAGCTCGTCCTTGATCTGCTTGACCCACCGGTAGGGGGCGACGACCACGGTCTCGTCCTTGCTCCCCACCTCGGACAGCACCTTGAAGTCCTTCGCCAGCCGCTCGATGTGGCGCAGCTTGTCGGCGGCCGGCAGCTCGATCACCCCGTCGGAGATCTCGATCAGCTTGATGCCGCGATCCTTGAGATAGGCGATGTAGTCGTCCACCTTGCCGCGCTGCAGCGCCAGCTCGAACAGGCTGCCGCCGCAGTAGATGTCGATGCCCCGGGCGAGACAGAGGTCGATCTTGGCATCGAGGTTCTCGATCACCACCGAGGTGCCCCAGCCGAACTTGATGATGTCGACGTACGGCGCGCCGACCTCGAGCAACCCGTCCACCTCGGCCAGCGAGAGGCCCTTGTCCAGTACGTGCGTCAGCCCGGCCTCGCGCGGCTTGCGGGTGCGCGAGGGGTCCTGAAACAGCGCCTGCAGGCGGTTCGTGGCTGTGTTCATGGGGCGAGTCCCAGTCGCTGACCGTACCATCAGTTTCGGCGTTAACAAAGCGTGTAGGTCAGCCGGTTCGGGTCAGCCGCGGCGGCGACGGCGCGCCGCCCTCCAAACGGGGGCGTGGCGGTGCTATGGGAGCGCCGACCCATGCGCTATCCGGTTCTGCTCTTCGATCTGTTTCGCACCATTCTGATTCATACGCCGCAGGCGCCCTCCAACCAGGTCCGCGAGCCCGGCTGGCGGGCGGCGATGGGCGCGCTGCGCGGGCGCGCCATGGTGCTGCTCGGCGGCATCGAGTTCGATTTCTTCGTCGATGCGCTCTACGACGTGAGCGTCGCCATCGCCAAAGCGCGCGCCCCCGAGCATCGCGAGGTGACCATCGAAGATCGCTACGCGCGCGCCCTGGCGCGGCTCGGCTGCGAGGGATCGGGGGCGGCGGACACCGCGGCGCGCCTCGCCCGCCTGCAACTCGACACACTGTCGGCCAATACCAACCTGCCGCCCGCCCACGCGGCGCTGTTGCGCGAGCTGGCTCGGGACCGACGACTGGCGTTGATCTCGAACTTCGATCACAGCGACACCGTGCGCGCGCTGCTCGCCCGCGATGGGCTCGACCAGCTGCTGACGGCGACGCTGGTCTCGATCGACGTCGACCGCCGCAAACCGCATCCGGGGATCTTCCGCGAAGCGCTGCGCCGGCTCGACGCAACGCCCGACATGGCACTGATGATCGGCGACAGTCTGGGCGACGATGTCGCCGGCGCGGCGGCGGCCGGGA
>Ga0187893_10006986_pt1 | contig 18866 bp, 15 predicted proteins | sample MA1701074metaG_FD_139574 | JGI IMG/M metagenome (GOLD analysis project Ga0187893, IMG submission 139574) | White microbial mat communities from a basaltic lava cave in the Kipuka Kanohina Cave System on the Island of Hawaii, USA - MA170107-4 metaG ... | reverse complement strand
GCATTCAACTTCATCGGAACCAGAAACCGTCGTCTTCACCCCACAAAAACAGGCCGCCCCGGAGGTAGCGGCTGCTCACTAATTTCGTCGAGCAGGTGTCTCACTATCGTTGACAACTTCCGCTTCGCGGGCGGACCTGATCTTGATGCCGTTGTCGACCCGAGCGGGCGGCTACTTCGGAGATCGTGCCTTGCTCGATTGGAAAGCCGCCGGTTTGCCGGGGCCCTCCAACATTAAGGCCGTTATCCAAACTATTCCGCAAGCCGCGATCTTGGGGCAATTCGGGAGACTCAGCACGCTGGACATACAGCAAGTGCGGGACGCTTTGGTGGACATTATCGACTTGTGATCCTCTCGGGCTCCAGCGATGGGTCCATGCGAACCGCCTCCTCCAAATCGCGAAGTGCCTCGCGCCACAGCTCCTTCACGTGCCCGTCATGCGGCCCATGGCGCGCCATGTTCAAACGCTACTGCGCGCGTACCAGGCGCGCGTACGCACGCGCGCGTCGGCTCCCTGCCCTCGCACCCTACAGCAGGTGGCAGGGCGACTTCGAGGCACTCGGGCGCCAGCTTGAGAAACTGCTGCGGCATGACCGCTTCGCCCCGGTCCTCTACAAGAGCGAGCGGCACGATTGGGCCATCCTCGCGATGAGGGGACGCGCGCGTCAACGCAGGCAGCAGCCGTTGACTGCGGGGAGCGGCCACGAACGGGGAATTGGGTCTATGCGATCGGAAACCCGGGAGCGGCCGAGGGCGTTGTTGTCTCCGACGATGGAACGGTGGAGTCGCTACGCGACACCGACGGCGCAACACTCATCGTGCACGACGGGGTAACCGAACACGGGAGCAGGGGGGGCCGCTCTACAATCGGCACGGCCGACTGATCGGCATCAACTCGATGATCGAGACCCATCGCCTTACGAAGCTGGTGCGAGTGTGCCGCCGCGTCGCGCGAACGTGCCGCTCGCGTGAAGCGGAGCCGCAAGTAAGCTCTCCCCTCCCGTGCATGGGCGCGGCGAGGGGGAGTGCACTACGATGGCAAGCTCGATCGAGGGAGCTGCTGCTGCGGCTGGAGCGCGGGGATGTCAGACCTGTCCCGGTCACCTGTCCAGGTGCCCATGATTTCGGTGCTCAGAATTGCGGGATCGGAGGCGACCGGGTAGGCCGTTAAACCGTGGGTCGTGGGTTCGACCCCCACCGCCGACCTGCTGTTCACCAAAACGGCTTGTGGGCTTCGGTTGGCGAGCCACCCTCCGCCGACACAGGCCAACTCGCGCCGGCGAGCGAAGCGAGTTTGAGCGCGGGTTGCCCTGGCCAGCCGCGCAGCAGCTGCTTCGCGAATCGCGCAGGGCAAGCCACACCCCACACCCTTCACTCCCCCCGCCTCCGGCGGTATCCTCCGACACATGCCCTCCCGCCACGGCTTCAGGCCCACGCGCTGGAGCGAGATCCTCCGCATCCAGGACCCGCGCGACCCGCACCGCCGGACCGCCCTCAACGATCTCTGCGCCCGCTACCGCACACCCCTCTACAACCAGATCCTCCGCAAGGGCGTGCCGGCCGGCGACGCCGAGGACGTCACCCAGGAGTTCATCACCCACTTCATCACGCACGGGGGCCTGGATCGCATCCAGCGGGAGGGCGGTCTCTTCCGCAACTACCTCCTCGCCCACCTCGACGCCTTCCTCGCCAACCGGCGACGCGCCGCGATCCGCCGCAGCCGCCGTCCCGCCGGCCGGCCTGTCCCCCTCGACGTCCTGCGACAACGCAAGGAGTTCGACGCCCTCGTGCCCGCCGACCGCACCACTCCCGACGCCGCATTCCTCCGCGACTGGGCCCTCGCCACCCTCGACCACGCCTTCGACGAGGTCCGCCGGCAGTTCGAACGCGACGGCCACCCCGAACGCTTCGACCTCATCCGCGCGTACTTCACACCGGGACCCGATCAGCCTACCCGCGAGCGCCTCGCGGACGCGCTCGGCATGACGGACATCCAGACGAAAGACCTCATCTACCGGACGCGCCAACGCTTCATGGAGTCCCTGCGCGAAGCGGTCAAGCCCACCCTCGGCGACGACCGCAACCCCGCCACCGAGATCGCACTCCTCCTCAAAGCCAGCCGGTAACGCCTTTCGGAAATTTCTTCGCGCCTCAAGAGGAATTCCACACGCCTTTTTCCGCCGACTGGACGGAAAAAGAGTATGAGCACGCAGAAGAACAACGTGGGGCCGGACGCGATAGCGGTTGCGACCCCGTGCCGCGACGGGAACCTGGTCACGCAACGCGTTGCGGCACCCTGCACCGCGCTGTGCAACCCCGCGCAAGCCGTTGTCCGCATCCTGCACAACTGGTGCAACCCGCCCGCAACGCGTGGGGACACCTCGCACAACTTGGGCAACCCGCCCGCAACGCCTTGCGGCACCCTGCACACCGCGGTGCAACCCTTCGCAACGCCTTGCGGCACGCCGCCCAACTTGTGCAACCCACCCGCAACGCGTTGCGGCACCCAGCACACGGCGGTGCAACCCTCCGCAACGCGTTGGGGCACGCCGCACAACTTGTGCAACCCGCCCGCAACGCGTTGGGGCACGAAGCCCACTTTTTTCCCCGCCCTGACGCCGCGACCGCGGCACCTGGCCGCCGAGTTCGCCGCGGGCAAGTGGCCCGGCGGCAGGTGACGCACCGCGAGACGGCCGTACCCTGTGTCCGTTTTTTCACCACAACCACTCTTTCAGAAAAGGAACATGACCATGAGAGTCCCCAATCACAAGCTGTCGAGCGAAACGCTGCTCGACGTGTACGCCTCGTACCTCGGCGCCCGCCTCAAGGCGGACCCGATCACGGGCGCGGTCCACTCCGTCTTCCTGAAGGCCAAGACCGCCCTCGACGCCGCCAACACGCGGCAGCGTCAGGCGCTCTCCGACCTCCAGGAACTCCAGTCGGCGCGCGACTACGCCGACTTCGTCCTCGACGAGCTCCTCGGCGAGTTCGAGGCCGCGGTGTTCACGGCCGCCAAGCGCGACCGCAAGAACCCGCTCTACCTCCGCATCTTCCCGAAGGCGCTCAGCGTCCAGACGCGCACGTCCCCGACCAAGCAGATCGAGCGGGTCAAGACCATCGAGAAGGACCTCGCGGAAGCGACGACCCCTTCCGTGCTCAAGACCTGGCTCGCCAAGATGGTCGACCTGCGCGCGAAACTCGAGAAGGCGATCGACGTCTGGAGCGAAGCCCGCATCGCCCATTCCACGGCGCAGTTCGCCGAGAAGGAAGAGCGCACCCGCTGGCTCCGCGCGTACCAGGTGATCCACGCCGAGCTCGTCAAGCTCTTCCCCGGCAACCGCAAGAAGGTGGACAGCTTCTTCCGCCCCGCGCCGAAGACGACGCGCCGCGAGGAGTCGCCGCCCGCCGACGAGACCCGCCTGATCGAGCCTCCGAAGGCTCGGGAGGACGAGTCGGCCGCGTAGCGAGGGCGACCGGGGCGGCGCGGAGTCCATGAGCTCCCGACCGGAACGGCGGGCATGCGTTAGTTCTCCCGCCGCCCCTGATCCCCCCTGCGCAACCGCGCAATCGACAATCGACAATCGACGATCGATGATCGATGATCGATAATCGACAGTCCATGTCCTGCGAGCACGGCAAGGCGGACGGCGCCCTCTGCTACGAGTGCGTCGCCGGCCGCTCCTCGCATCGAGAACCCGCCTCCTCGGCGGCCGGCACCGGGGGCTCCGAGCTCCCCGTCGAACTCGGATCCACGTGGCATGACCTCTTCGTCCTCGACCTCATCGGCGCGGGCGGGATGTCCGCCGTCTACCGCGCGCGCCGCCACGACGGCTCGCTCGTCGCCCTGAAGATCATCCGGCCGCGGCTGGCGCGCGCGCCCGAGATGGTCGAGCGCTTCGAGCGCGAGGCACGCACGATGGCCTCGCTCAGCCATCCCAACATCGTCCGCGTGCTCGACTCGGGCCGCGAGCCCGCGTGCTGGATGGCGATGGAATTCGTAGACGGCCCGTCCCTCCGCCAGATGCTCGCCGCGGCCGCGCTCCCGCCGGAGGCGACGCTGCGCGTGATCCCGCAGATCTGCGACGCCCTCCATTCCGCGCACGAGCGAGGCGTCGTGCACCGCGACATCAAGCCGGAGAACATCCTGATCGACGGTGTCGGCCGGGCGAAGGTCGCCGACTTCGGGCTCGCGAAGCGGCGCGACGGCGAGGACCCGCCCGACCTCACGCGTCCGAACGTGTTCGTGGGCACCCCGCCCTACGCCGCGCCCGAACAGGTCGCCAGCGCACGCGACGTCGACCGGCGCGCGGACGTCTACTCGCTCGGCATGGTCCTGCGCGAGATGCCGGGCGGGAACGACGGGCGCCTCGCGAACGTCGTGGCGCAGGCGACCGCGGCGCGGCGCGACGACCGGTTCGCCACCGTCGCGGAGCTGAAGGACGCGATCGAGCTCACGCTCGCGCCCTTCCTGCGCTTCGAAGACGTCACGAGGATCCTCGGCGTGAGCGAGCCGGAGCTCAAGTCGGTGATCGCCGCGGGGCGGCTCGCGCCGTACTGGGACGGTCCGCGGATGAAGTTCCGTCGATGCGATGTGGAGGGAACCGGAAGACGGCTCGGGCGCGTGCTCGAGGAGAGTCGCCGGCCCGTCCTGTCGCGGCGGATGGTGACGTGCGTGGCGATGGACGTCGTGGCCGTGCTCCCCGCCATGCTCTCGCTCCTCCTTGAGGAGCGCCTGCCGGCCCGGCTGGCGTACGCGACGTGGTGGGCGTTCACCGTCGTGGCGCTCGTCTCGGGCTTCCTGGCGCTCGTGGACACATCGCGCGGCCGCGCGATCGGCTTGCGCGCCGCGGGGTGGGCGACGGCCGCCGCGGTCGTGCACTTCATCGCGGCCTCGGTCGCATGGTTGTGGTTCTGAGCCTCAGTGCTCGGATTTCACGTGGAGCCATGTCCCCACGTGACACGCTTGTCGATAAGATAAGGGTTCATCCCTGCGAGGTGAGTTGTGGAGCAGTACGAGGTTCGGCTGGCAGGTCCGGCTGCGAGGGGGGCCCGCATCGAGGGCGCCGCGCTGGGTGCCCTCATCAGCGCACTGGCCGAAGGTACTCAGCGTGCACTTCGTCTCAGGGTCGATGGCCGAAGCCGCATTCCTGGCCCGATCCCACAGTGGCTCCGTGCTGCGGCTCATTTCGATGTCACCGGCATTCGCGCCGGTTCGACGATCCTGCAAATCGAAGCTCCGACTCTCCTGGAAGCTGTTCCAGAGCGCTTCGCGCAGAAGGAAGTGTTCCCGAGCGAGTTCAATCCCAACGAAAGCGCCGTCTCGCTCATGGATGCGAGCCTGGCAGATGCGCTCGCTGGAAAGACCGACAGCGAACTCTACGACGACGACCTGATCCGCACGTTCGAGCAATTCGGTGACGTCATCAACGCGGGATTCAAGTCTCTGGAGATCCTGGGAAGCAGGCCCGTGAGTCTCGATCCCGCGGCCATGGCCTGCATGGCGAAGCTGCGAGAGTCAACGCCGGCACCTCGTCGCGTGCGGGTCGCCGGGTGGATTGATGCCATCCGCTGGAGTGATCTGATGTTCACGATCGTCCTCGAAGGGACGACCGGTCTGCGTGGTGTGGCCACCGGTGATCAGCTTGGCCCCGAGGACCTTCGTCATCACTTTGGCAAGAAGGTGATCATCGCGGGGAACGCCGTATTCAAGCCGTCCGGGCGCGTCTTGCGAATCGAGGCCGATCAGATGCAATCGGCCCACGGCGACATCAGCATGTGGTCCGTGGTGCCCAAACCGCTCGACGAGTCGGTAGACGTGCGTGCGCTCACCCAGCCCCAGGGACCCAAGACTGGGTTGAACGCCGTGTTCGGACGGTGGCCCGGCGACGAGTCGGATGACGACGTCACTCGTGCGCTCCGCGAGGTCTCGTGATTCAGCCCGACGCGCTCGTCCTGCTTGACACCAACGTCCTGGTCGAACTCGTTCGAGGCAAGACGGCGGGCCTGAGGATCGACGATCGATATGGCCTGCGCGTGTACCCGGCGCGGTCCGCCACAGCTTCAGACTACCGCAGCACCAGCCGGAACTGAAGTTGCTCCACGACTTCAGAGGAGATCACGTCGATCCAGAAGTCCGCAGGCGGACAGCGGCGGTACCCGATCGAATAGTCGAGCACCGTTGAGAACGTCGAACGTCGTGGCGTACATGCGTGCAGCCATGCCGCGAAGCACCGCCGCGTAGTCGTCGTCGGACAGGGACGCGTCGTGCGCTAGCTCCTCACACAGGTCGCAGAAGTTGACCTCCTCGTCGATTCCCTTCGCCGACCCTACGAACACTAAGCGGGCTTACGGCTTCGGGTGGCAGGCCAGCTCCGCTCCATGAGCACCAACAATCTGCAAGATCACGTGCGCGTGCAGACCGCCCCACACGTCCCGCATTTTCCTAAACACTCCCGCCGGCCGCGTGTTCTGTAGGCGAAGGGGTCTCACCGGCTGGGGGCGGCGATGCGGCAGACCGAGACCGGCATCCGGGGCGATCGCGACTTCCACACCACCGTGTGGTCGGACATCCTCTCGGCCGCCGACCCCGACGACCCCCGCGCACGCGCCTGCGTCGAACGCCTCCTCCGCACCTACTGGAGCCCCGTCTTCGCCTTCATCCGCACCACGGCGCGCACCTCCATCGAGGACGCGAAGGACCTCACCCAGGCCTTCTTCGCGCGCATGCTCGAAAAGTCCGTCTGGCGCCGCGTCAGCCCCGTGCGCGGCAGCTTCCGCGGATACCTCAAACGCGCCCTGCGACACTTCCTCGCCAACGAGGCCCGCTCGCGCGCCCTCCGCGCGTTCGCCCTCGACATCCCGCGCGCGGAATTCGAACAGGCCGCGCAGGAGCCCGCCGACCTCCAGCCCGATCACGCCTACGACCGCGCGTGGTTCCGCTGCGTCATGCACCAGGCCGTCACCCAGCTCGACCGCGCCCTCGCCGCCGACGGCAAGGACGCCTACTTCCGCGTCTTCAACGCCTACTGCCTCGGCGGCGACGACGCCACCTACGCCGACGTCGCCGCGCGTCTCCGACTCAAGGAGACCGACGTCCGCAACTACCTCACCCACGCCCGCCGCGTGCTGCGCGACATCCTCCGCGACATCATCCGCGAGTACGTCGCCAGCGACGTCGAGGTCGAGGCCGAGCTCCTCGAGGCGGTGCGCGCGTGAACTCGACCCGCTTCTGGCGGTTCGCGACCGAGCCCGACCCCGACGCGCCCGCCGACGGCGAGCGTCTCTTCGCCGGCCGCTACCGGCTCGTCGAGCGCTGCGGCGCGGGCGGGTTCGCGATCGTCTACCGCGCGTGGGACGCCGCCCTCGGACGCACCGTCGCGGTGAAGATCCTGCACGGCGGATCGGAACACGTCCGCGAGCGCTTCCGCCGCGAGGCCGAGGCCGTGGCGCGGCTCGCCCATCCGGACATCGTCCGCGTCTACGACTCGGGCGTCGACGAGGGCCGTCTCTACATCGTGATGGAGTTCGTCGACGGCCGCCCGCTGAGCGCCGTCCTCCGCAACGCGCGCCTCCCCGCGCACACCGGCGCGGAGTTCATGGAGCGCGTCGCCCGCGCCATCCACTACGCGCACGAACGCGGGATCGTGCACCGCGACCTCAAGCCGGGCAACATCCTCGTCCGCGCCGACGGCCGGCCGAAGATCCTCGACTTCGGCCTCGCGCACCTGCGCGAACGCGCCCTCGACCCCGCGCGCCCCGGCCTCATCCTCGGCACGCCCGCCTACATGGCCCCCGAGCAGGCCGCGGGCGACGGAGCCGTGACCGCGCTGAGCGACGTCTACGCGCTCGGCGGCCTCCTCTACGAGATGCTCACCGGCCGCGTCCCGCACGACGGCGACCTCACCGAGGAGGTCCTCGACCAGGCGATCCGCCGGCCGCCCGCCGCGCCGCGCGCGCTCGACCGCGCCGTTCCCGCGGACCTCGACGCGATCGCGATGCGCGCGCTCGCGAAGAACCCGTCGCGGCGATACGCGAGCGCCGCCGATTTCGCCGACGACCTGCGCCGCCACCTCGGCGGACGGCCGGTGCGCGCGCGACGGTGGACGCCGCTGCGATTCGTCGCCTTCGCCGCCGCCGCGGCGCTGGCGGCCGCGCTTCCATGGCTCCTTCGCGCGCCGGCCCGGGTCGAACCGCGCCCGTCGACCGAAGCCCGGGCCCTCGCGCCCCTCGTCGACGACCGCGCGCGCGTCGAGCACGGACGCCTTCAGCTGATCCGGGCCATGTCGCAACGCGACGCGGACGTCGCGGCGCTGATCGATGAAGCGGCCGTGTGTTTCGAACGCGCGGACGAAGCCGACCTCGAGGCGCTCGCCATCGCGCGCCTGTGGTCGGAGAAGCGCCACCGCGAGGCGCTCGAACGTGGGCTCGCGGCGATCGCGCGCTTCGACCGCGACGAGCGGTTCTGGATGCTCTGCGGACTCTGCACGGCGGGCGAGGATCGCGTGCGCGCCTTCACGCACGCCCTGGCGATCCGGCCGCGCTACGCCCCGGCGCTGCTCCTGCGCGGGAGCGCGTACATGTCGATCGACCGCCACGCGGAAGGCGTGGCCGACCTCCAGCTCGCCGTCGACCTGTCGCCGTTCGACGCCTCCGCGCGGAGGGCGCTCGACATCGCGCTCAAGATCGCGAGCCGCGCGCGGAAATAGAAAAGGCCCGCACGCCGGCAGCAGCGTGCGGGCCGGGGCGTGCGACGATCAGCGCCGGCGGCGCAGGACCGACAGGGCCAGCAGGAGGCCTGCGGCACAGAGGGCGGGGGCCTGCGCCCAGCCGAACGCGCTTCCGCCGCACAACCGGTGGGTTCTATGGTCGTCGTCGTCGCTCGGCACGGGCGGGGGCGCGCCCGGGGTCGCGGGCGGCGGAGGCGCCGGCGGCGGCGGGGGCGGCGGAGGAGGACCTCCGCCCGTCACCGTGACCTGCAGGTCGTCGATGAACCAGCCCGCGAAGGTGTTGAAGACATCGTCGATGCTCTCGAACCAGAACTGGATCTGGACCGTGCCCCACGTCGGGTCCAGCGCGATGGTGTGCGTGTGCCACGTTCCCATCGCGGCGCACGGGAGCGTGCCGCCGGTGCCGAACTGCTGGACCACCTGCCACGTGACGAATCCGTCGTTCGACACCAGGATGAAGCGCGCGTCGAAGCCGCCGAGCGCGGCGGTCTCGGTCTCGAAGTTGCACTGGAACGTGAGGCTCGGACCGGTCGTGCCTCCGAGCGCGATGGGCGGCGACGTCGCCGTGCCGCCGTTCGGAAACCCGTCGTCGAAGTCGACGCCGTCGTTGTAGTTCAGGCACGCGGGCGCGCTGACGAACGACGGCGTGCCCACGACCGCCGCCGGCGTGGCGTCGGCCGCCCAGCCCACCGTCGGGGACAGGGACGTGCTCGCGACCGTCCACCCGCCCAGCCCCGAGTTCCAGTTCTCGGAGTAGAGCACCGTCGTCGCCTGCGGCGACCCGGCCGCCGCGCTCGCGCCGCACAACAGGACCAGCGCCCACACTCGCATGTTCCCTCCTGTCGGACCCGCCCCCGACAGAACACGCGAGCGCCGGATTCGTTTAGCGCACCGTCGCGCGCATCGTGACGCGCGGCGTCCAGTTCTTCGGCAGCCCCTTCAGCGGCGCCCGGATCGCCCGGAAACCCGCGCGACGGAAGAGCGGCTCCGTGCCGAAGAAGGCGAAGTCGTCGTGCACGCGCGCCTTCCCCGCCCGCGGGTACGCTTCCACCGCGGCCGCCCCCTGCGACGCCGCGTACTCCACCGCGGCCCGGATGAGCGCGACCGCCACGCCCTGGCCGCGCGCTCCGCGACGCACCGTGATGCACGGGATGACCCAGACGTCCACGTCGTCCACGCGCGGCGTCGCCTTCGACGCGTCCACGCGATGGAGCTCGGGGCGCGGCGCGACCGCCACCCATCCGACCACCTCGCGCCCGTCGTACGCGAGGAGCCCGGGCGCACGACGGCGACGCGCCAGCGCGGTCATCGCGCGGCGACGGCGGTCCGAACCCTGGCCGGGCAGCCGCCGCTCCTCCGCGGGCGTCAGGCGCGGGAAGACGCACCAGCACCCGCTCCCCCACGAGCCGCTGAGCACGCGCCCCAGGTCGTCCATCCGCGCGGGCGTCAGCCGTTCGATCTTCAGCGTGCTCACCGCAGCACCAGCCGGAACCCGATCGTGCCGCGGTCGGGCGTGTTCATGCTCTGGCGCAGCCACGCACGGCCGTCGTGCGGGTGATTGGTCGCGCTGCCGCCCCGGAAGCACCGCCGGCCCGTGTCCTTCGTCGAGCCGAAAGGATCGACCGCGCGCCCCTCGCGGTACTGCCGCGGCGCGTCCGCGCACCACTCCCACACGTTCCCCGCCATGTCGTGGAAGCCCCACGCGTTGGGCTTCTTCTCGCCGACCGGGTGCACGCGCGCCGACGAATTCCCCTCGTGCCACATGTGCTCGTTCATCTTCGCGTCCGACACGTCGTCGCCCCAGTAGAACGTCCCCCGGTGCCCGGCGCGGCACGCGTACTCCCACTCCGCCTCCGACGGCAGCCCGGCGCGCTCCGCCTTGAACCGGAGGTTCAGCTTCTTCACGAACGCCATCGCGTCGTCCCACGAGAGGTTGCTCATCGGCAGCTCGGGAGACTTCACCGGCGAATCGTTCCTCCCCATCACCGTCTCCCACTGGAGCTGCGTGACCTCGGTGACGCCGAGGAAGAAGTCCTTCGTCAGCACGACCTCGTGCGGGGGCTGGTCCTCCGCGCGCCCGTCCTTCCACCCCATCGTGAACGTACCCGCCTTGACGAGGATGAAGTCCATCTTCACCCGGCCCTCGTCGTCGAGCTTGATGGTCGCGCGCGATTCCTTCGCGCCGCGCTCCGCCTCGCCGACGCCCTTCTTCGCCGCGAAGTCGCCGGGCTTGGCCGCCAGCGCGCGCTCGTATTCCGTCTTCGCGTTCGCCCATTCGCGGTTCGCGAGCGCCGCCTTCCCCTCCGCCATCGCCGCGTCGTACGCCTTCTGCTTCCGCGCGGCCTCGACCTTCGCCGCCGCGTCCGTCGCGGCCCTGTCGCCCGGCTTCGCCTCGAGCGCCTCCTTGTACTTCGCCAGCGCCTCGTCGAGCCGGCCCGCGGACGCGTGCTCGACGGCCGCCTTCATCGCGTCGGCGTACCGCTTCTCGGGACCGGCCGCCGCGATCGCCGCCTCGATCGACTTGACCTTCGCCTCCGCCGCGTCGCGGTCCTTCGGGTCGTCCGCGAGCTCCAGCGCGCGACGCCAGAGCGCGAGCGCCTTCTCCGGGTCCGCCTCCGTCGACGCCTTCGCGACCGTCTCGTCGTGCTCCTTCTTCCGCGCGGCGCGGTCGTCGAGGCCCGCCTTGCGTCGTTCGAGCGACTCGCGGTACCGCTCCAGTTCGGCGGACGGCTTCGCGTGCGCGACGGCCGCCACGACGTGCTCCAGCGCCTCGCCGAGCTTCCCGTCGCGCTCGCAGGCGACGGCGAGCGTCCATTCGACACGCTGCTTCGCGCGCGCGACGGCGTCGCGCACGCCCGGCGCGTCCTTCTCCGACGCGAGCGCGAGCGCCTTCTCGAGCGCGTCCACGACCTTGCGCCACGCCTCCGGCGTGCGTTTCTCGCTCGCCTCGCGGATCAGGTCCTCCGTCGCCTTCGCCTGCGCGCGATAGGCCGCCAGACGCTCGGACTCGCGCGTCGTCGCGGCGATCCTGCCGTCGAGCCGCGAGCGCGCGTCTTTCGCGCCCGCGTGCGACGCGTCGATCGCGAGCACCTCCTCGACCTTCGAGCGCGCGTCCTCGAGTTTGCCGCCGTCCTCGAGCGCCGCCGCGGCCGCCATGAGCCCGGCGACCCGCGACTCGCGAACCTCCCGCTCCGCGCGCTCGCGTTTCTCCTTCGCCTTCGTCTCGTAGAGCGCGCGGCGCTTCGCCGCCTCGGGCGAGGTCGCCGACTGGAGCATCGCGGCCGCCTTCTCGTACTGCCCGCGCTCGGCCTCGCGATCCGCCTGCGCGACGAGCGCGAGCGACGGATCCTCCTTCGACGGCTCCTCCCCGCCCCCGCGCAGCGCGATCACGGCCGCGACGAGAACGATCGCGACCGCTCCGGCGACGAGCCCGATCCACGCCTTCGACTTGACCCGCTCCACGACCACGGGGATGCGGTACTTCCGGCGCGGCGCGTCGGGCCGCCGCGACGACGGCGTCTCGCCCGTGATCGGGTCCTGGATGACGCGTTCCAGCGCGGCGAGCAGCGCGATGCAGTCCGGGTACCGGTCGGGGGGGTCCTTCTCGAGGCATCGCCCGATCAGGTTCTTGACGGCCGGGCTCACGGTGGCGGGCAGCTCGGGCGGGTCCTCCTCCGCCGCGGCGCGGAGCGTCGCGACGAGGCTCGTCCCGACGAACGGCGGCCGACCGGCGATGAGCGCGTAGAACGTCGCGCCGAGCGCGAAGACGTCCGCCGGGGCGCCCGCCGTGCGCGCGTCCTCCGCCTGCTCGGGCGCCATGTAGCCGGGCGTGCCCATCGCGACGTGCGAGAGCGTGCCGAACGTATGACCGGAGCCCTCGGGCTTGGCGAGGCCGAGGTCCGCGATTTTCGCCGCCGAGAGCCGCCCCGTCGGGATGAGGATGTTGTCCGGCTTCACGTCGCGGTGGACGATCCCCTTCTGGTGCGCCGCGGCCAGTCCGCGGCAGGCGCCGGTGACGATGTCGAGCGCGTCGCGTTCGGGGAGCGACGCCTGACCCTGCGCCTTCACCCGCTTCAGGTAACCGCCCGCGCTTTCGCCGGCGACGAACTGCATGACGAAGTAGTGGAGCCCGGTGTCCTCGCCGACGTCGAGCACCTGGACGACGTGCGGGCTGTCGAGCTGCGCGGCCATGCGCGCCTCCGCCTGGAATCGCGTGACGAGGGTCTGCTCCTGCTCGACGAGGTGGAACGGCAGGATCTTGATCGCGACCTCACGCTTCAGGCGCGGGTTCAGGGCGTGGTAGACGGCGCCCATGCCGCCGACGCCGATCTTCCGGAGAAGCGAGTACCCGCCGATCGCGGGCCGCCCGTCCGCATCGCGCGGGAGCGTCGCGAGAAGCTTGTCCTGAGAGAGGTCGTCCGGCGGCGGCATGAGGGACCACTATACCGGAGCACGGTGCACGGATCACGGTGCACGGAAGACCGTCCGCCGTGTTCCGTGCTTCGTGCTCCGTGGTCCGACCTACTTCTTCTCCGGCTGCAGCTTCTCCGCGTACGCGGTCCACTCCGCCTTGAGCGCCTTCAGGTCGACCGACCCGAACGCCTCCTGGAACGCCTCCTTGTTCTCCTTCCCGTCGAGGAGCGCCTTGAAGTACGCGTCGATCAGCTTGCGGTGCTTGCCTCCCTCGTACTGGTAGAAGAAGTGCACCATGCACCACGCCTGCGCGTACTTGAACGAGACCGGCCCGCTGTAGAACTCGCCGGGCGACTGCTGCATGATGTTCTCGAACGGGAAGGCCTGCTTCAGGTTCATCTTCAGGCCCTTGAGCCGCCCGTCCAGGATGCGGGCCTTCTGCACGACCTTGCCCTTGTCGATCGTCAGTCCGCCCATGTACTCGGCGATGCCCTCGTTGTACCAGTAGGGCGCGCGCGCCACCATGCAGTTCATGAACTGGTGGAACGCCTCGTGGTAGAGCGTCTGCAGCGTGTCGTCCATGTCCACGTCTTCGAAGAGCAGCAGCTCCTTGTACATCGGGTGGAAGTACCCGAGCGTCCGCTCCTGGCGGCGCGAGAGCGTGAGCTCGCCGTACGTCATGTACATCTCGCGCGTGTTGAAGATCGCCACGCGCGGCTTCGGCCGCCTCGGGTCCTCCCTGTAGAACTCCTTGAACGTCTCCTTGTAGTACAGCCAGGCCGCCTCGAGCCGCTCGCCGTAGAGCTTCGTCTTTTCCATCGAGATGTCCGTCATCACGATGTAGTGCGGGAACTCCTTCACGTGCTTGCAGCCGAGGTGCTGCGGCCCCTTGATGACGTTGGCGATGTTCCCGCGCTGCTCCCGGATGTCCTCGTCCGACGGGTCGAGCTTGTGGGCGACGTCGAAGTCGGCGACGGAGCCCTTCGGGTCGCCGTCGACGAACTTCATGAACGCCTTGAGCGCGATGGCGGAGGCGCAGTCGGGCGCGATCTTGAGCGCGTCCTCCACGTGCTGCTTCGCCTGCGCGAACTTCAGCTCGTTGAAGAAGAGCTGCCCGAGCCCCGCGCGCGCCTCGTAGAAGTCCGGGTCCTTCGCCGCCTCCGTGAAGTCCGCGAGCGCGAGGTCCGAGCGCCCCCGCAGCAGGTTCGCCTGCGCGCGCCAGTAGTACGCGCCGCGCAGCGTCGGCGCGGAGGCGATGAGCTCGTCGAGGTCCTCGAACAGGTTCCTGCGGCCGCGGATCTTGATCACGTCCTCGATCTGGAAGTGGCCGCGCTTGATCGCCTCGCGCACGCGGTAGCGCAGCTTCTCGTAGTCGAACTTCGCGCCTTCGTCGACCTGCGCCAGGAAGTACTCGTCGTCCGCGGAGATCTCGACGTCGTCCTTCTCCTCCTTGTCGCCCTTCTTCGGCCGGAGGTCGCCCTCCATCGCGCGCCGCACGAGCACCTCGGACTCGTCGAAGAGCTTCTGGAGCTCCGTCGGGTTCACTTTCCCCTGGAGGCCGAGCTTCTTGAGCGTGACGGTGCCGCCCTCCGCGCCGATGTGGACGATCCCCTTCGTGTGCGCGCCGTCGTCCGCCGAGAAGACGTCCGCGTTGTTCGCCTGCACCTTCCACTTGCCGTCGCGCACCGAGAAACGCAGCGCCACGTCGCCCGACAGCTTCGCGTCCGACCTGGAGGTCGGCTGCGGCGGCGGCGCGCCGTCCCAGCGGTAGAACTCGACCCCGGTCGCGCTGAACCGGAGGAAGTACGCCTTGCGGTCCATGCCGTCCCAGAAGCAGCCGATCCAGAACGCCGATTTGTCGTCGATCGTCACGGTGACGTCGATCGAGACGTCCTTCTCGAAGCCGACCTCCTTCACGCTCCAGTAGCAGCGCCCCTTCGCCGTCATCGTCGCCGTGCCGCCCGCGACCTTCATCTCCCCCTGCTGCGTCGGAACGAAGTCCTGCGCCTGCTCCGGGTCCGACCAGTCCCAGCCGAGCGCGAGCGTGTCGCGCCCGATCTTCTTCGAGCTCCCCTTGAACGCGCCCTGCGCGTTCAGGATCGGATCGAGATTCGGCACGCGGTCGGCGAACGACGCGTCGAGCTTCCTGCACTCCTCGAACGCCGCCTTCGCGTCCTTCCAGAGCTTGCGCGTGATGCACTGGCGGCCGATCTCGTACCAGCCGACCGCGCCGTCGGCGGCGTGGATCGCCTTCTGGAGCGCCACGTACGACTTGTCGCTCAGGACCTCCCACGGGAAGTCCATCTCGACGGACGCGCCCTCGTAGAAGCACGACAGCTTCACGCTCTCCTTGTTCATCGCGACCACCGACGAGCCGTCGAGCTTCATGCCGCTCCGGAGCGCGAGGTCGAGCTTCTGGCCCGCCAGCCGCTTCATGAGGCCCGCAACGCGCGACTTCTCCATCTGGACCTCGGCCTCGAGCGACTTCTTCGCGTCCTCGAGGCGGCGGCGCGCGGTGTCGATGCGCTCGCGCTTGCGCTTCTCGTAGTCGGCCTTGAGCGCGGAGAGGTCCTTCTTCGCTTCGGGCGTCGCCGGCGTCTCCGCGGCCGTCTCCTCGGGCGAGCGGCGCTTCGCCTCGGTGAGCGAGATCTCGATGGTGTTCCTGTTGTCCTGGTAGAACTGCGTCGCGGCGTAGCCGGTCTTCAGTTCCTCGATCTTCCTGACCGCGTCGTTCCACTGGCGGCCCGCGTAGTGCGACTGCGCGATCATCCAGAGGTCCTCGGCCGCCTTCTCCTTCGTCGCGTCGGCGGGGGCGACCGGCTTGACCGGGTCCGGGTCCGGCTCGCGTTTCTTCGGCGGCGGATCGGGCGGCCGCGTCGTCTTCGCCGCCGGCGGAGGAGGAGGCGTCGACGAAGCCGTCTGGGAGTCCTCGTCCTTCTTCTTCGTGCCGCTGCTCGTCGCCGCGATCACGAGCAGGGCCAGCAGCAGCACCGCGCCCGCGGCGGCGCCGCCGAGGATGAGCATCTTCTTCTGCCGGTCCGAGCCGCGCTTGCCCGTCGGCTTCTCGCCGGTCCGCGCGCCCGTCCCCTTCGTCCGTCCCGCGGTCGTGCGGTGCGTCCCGCCCTTCGGCAGGTCGACGGTCCTCGCGGGCGGCTTCACGACGCCGAGGTCCGCCGCGATCTCGCCGAGGCTCCGCTTGTGGCCCACCTCGTCGAGCTCGGCGCGCAGCTTCTCGACCTGCTCCTTCGTCGGGCCGTCGAGCTTCTGCGCGTGGGCCTCGATCGCGAGCGACGAGCGCACGCACTCGAGCTCCGGGTGCCCCTTAATCTTCCCCGCGACGCCGTGCACCCTGCCCTCGGGCGCCCATCCTCCTTCGACGACGAGCTGCGCGAGCGTCTTGTCGACCTTCCACTTCGCGAGGATGAGCTGGACGCGCTGGACCGTCGCGGCCTGCTCGGGTGTGACCAGCTTCTGGGTCACCGCGGCCTTCATGAAGGCCAGATCATGCGGAGAGGCCATCGCCTCAACCCTCCCACCGCCAAACCACGTACCCCAACCCTAACTATATGAAGTAATACGGGCGAGCGGAGTTTTGGCGTGCGGGAGATTTTCCGCGGCGACGATCGCGAAGGCGGCGGCGCCGGCCACCAGGTGCTTCCACGTGTGCCCGCTGAGGCCGGCGAGCCAGAGCCGGCCGTCGAGCACTTCGCACGCTTTCGCGACGGCGTACAGGGCGAGCACCGCGGCGATCCAGCCCGTGCGCCCGCCGCGATAGAGGCAGACGAGGAGCACGATCGCGACGATCGGGTAGAACTGCGCCACGGCGTACCAGCGGACGTCGCCCGTCAGGTGCCACCAGACGACGCTGCCCAGCCCGAGCGCGACGAGCGGCGCGAAGAGGCGGACGCCGGCGCGCTCGCGGAGGAGGATCGCGAACCACGACATGAAGACGAGCATGAGCGGCAGGCGGTCCCAGACGAGCCGGGCCGGGCAGGGCGCGGCGTGGTACCACGACGAGCCGATCGCCGTCAGGATGAGTCCCACGAAGAGCGCGACGCGCCTCGAATCGCGCCGCGCGATCGCCAGGCCCAGCAGCCCCGCGATCGCGAACGGGAGGTTGGAAACGACGTTCCAGAAGTTCGGCACGCCGCAGAGCGTGCGTCCGTCGGCGAAGTCGTGATAGCCGGCGATGTCGCCGAACGGGCCGTGGAGGAGGAGGGCGCCGATGCCGGCGGCCAGGGGGAGGAGCAGGGCGATCGCGCGCATGGGCCGGACACATCGCAATCCGCGGGCCATCGCAAATTCCGCGAAAGGAGACGCCCGCCGCGCACCTTTATGCACAGGGTGACACGCCGGGGCCGGCCTGGCGTCCTATACTTATTGCGTTGCGGAGGGGTGGTATGCGCATGAGCCTTGTCGCGCTTCTCGTCTGCCTGCCGGTCGCCGCGCAGGAGCCGCCTTCGCCGACCTGGAGCACTCCGTGCGAGCTCGCGGCCTTCGGCGCGCAGGATCCCGATGACGAGGAGATCCTGAAGAAGATCACCGAGAAGCTCGACAAGCAGGTCGAGGGGTGGTCGAAGGGCGAGACCGAGCACTACGTCATCCACGCGGAGAGCGGCCAGAAGATCCTCGACCAGTACAAGCTGAACATGGAGCTGATGTTCAGCGAGTACTCGAAGGCGTTCCAGTTCAAGGACAAGCTCCCGCGCAAGGCGCGCGTGCACATCCACAAGGACCGCGACAGCTACCTCCGCGCCGGGGCGCCCGGCAGCTCGGTCGCCTACTACTCGCACAAGCAGAAGCTCCTCGTCTCGTACGAGAACTGGGAGCTCCTCCAGTTCATGGCGCACGAGGCGACGCACCAGTTCTTCGATCTGGCGTTCCCGAGCTTCTTCAACAACGAAGACGTGCCGATGTGGTTCAGCGAGGGGATCGCCGAGTGCTTCTGCAACTGCGAAGTCCGCGGCAAGACGTTCTTCATCAACGTCCTCAACAACTGCGAGAACGCCGCGCGGAGCGTGGACATCCTGCAGGCGGCGATCAAGGCGAAGGAGGTCCCGAGCGTGAAGGACATGCTCGCGATGTCGGGCGACGAGTTCCGCCGCAAGGCCGGCGACATGTACCCGATCTCGTGGAGCTTCTGCCACTTCCTCTGGAACTACCCGGGCGTGAGCGAGGGCAAGGGGCAGTACCGCGAGGTGATCATCAACCTCGTGAACGCGTTCAAGGCGGGCAAGAACCGCGACGAGGCGTACAAGGACGGGTTCGTCGTCGGCAAGAAGGCGCTGAACCTCGACCAGATCGACGGCGAGTGGCGCACCTACATCAAGAGCCTGAGGGCGAAGCACCCGCCGAAGCCGAAGGGCGTGAAGGACGAGTAGCGAGGCACGCGAGCGTCGCCTCCCGGACCGCCGCGGACTGCGCCAGCACCGCGAACCCGATCGCCTCGCGGTAGACGCGCTGCGCCGGGTGGTCCATCCGGTTGCCGGCGCCGCCCGACGCGACGACCGCCGCCTGCGCGGCGCGCATCATGAAGTCGATAGCGCCGGCGCGCGCGGCGAGGCCGCCGGCGGGATCGGCCATCGCGGCGTACACGGCGTCGCGGGTCCGCGCGAGTTCATCGTCGAGCATGGCGCGGCCCGCGGCTCGAAGCACGTCGACCGCGGCCCCCGCGCATCCCAGCGCCAGCGCCGCCTGCGGGGCGGCCGAGGCGCGGTCGTTCCGCTC
>Ga0187893_10006984_pt1 | contig 18866 bp, 11 predicted proteins | sample MA1701074metaG_FD_139574 | JGI IMG/M metagenome (GOLD analysis project Ga0187893, IMG submission 139574) | White microbial mat communities from a basaltic lava cave in the Kipuka Kanohina Cave System on the Island of Hawaii, USA - MA170107-4 metaG ... | reverse complement strand
CGTTCGTGATCGTGAACGTGCCGCCCGTCAGGTCCTCGAGCGTCAACGTCCCGCTCGCCGCGCGCGCGGCGAAGTCCCGGATGCCCAGCTCGATCTCCGCGAACGACATCTTGTCGGCATCGCGGAGCACCGGCACTACCAGGCCGCCCTCGGCGCCGACGGCAATGCCGATGTCGTAGTAGTGCTTCAGCACGATCTCATCGCCTTGGATCTCCGCGTTGAGCTGCGGGAACGCACGGAGCGCAGCGATCGACGCTTTCACGAAGAACGATGCGATGCCGAGGCTCACGCCATGCTGCTTCTTGAACTCCTCTTTCCGCCGATCGCGGAGCGCCATGACGGCCGACATGTCGATCTCGTTGAAGGTCGTCAGCATCGCCGCCGTCTGCTGCGCCTCGACGAGCCGGCGTGCGATCGTCTGCCGGCGCTTGGACATCCGCACCCGTTCCTCGGTGCGATCCGCCTTCGCGGTCGGTGCTCTGCGGGTTGGTGCACTCTTCGCTTCGCGGGCTGGTGCACCCTTCGCTTCCCGGGTGGGTGCACTCTCCGCTTCCCGGGTGGGTGCGGGAGGTGCCATCGCCGTTTGCACGTCCTGCTTCGTGACGCGGCCGCCGGCGCCTGAGCCCTGCACCGTGGCGATGTCGATGTCGTGCTCGCGTGCGACGCGTCGCGCCGTGGGTGTGGCGCGCGGCGGTTCGGCCGGCTCCGCCGCAGGCGCGGCTTCCTTCGGTGGCGTCGCTGCGGGCTGTTCTGCCGCGGGTGCGCCCTTCTCCTTCTCGTCGACGACCGCCAGCACCTCTCCCACCTTCACATCGTCTCCTTCACGATGCTTGATGCTCGCGATGACGCCCTGGTGATCGGCGCCGACCTCGAAATCGATCTTTTCGGTCTCGAGTTCGACGACCGGATCGCCGGGGCTGACGCGGTCGCCCTCCTTTTTCAGCCAGCGCGCGACGCGCGCCTCAACGACAGACTCACCGAGCGGTGGAACGACGATGTTAGACATAAGCGTTCAGGCTGGCTTCGTGAGCACGAGTGTCGGCTCGCTGGTTTCATGTTCGAGATCGAAGACCCGGTCGGCGAGCGCCTGCTGGGTGACGTGATGCCAGGCGGCCGATCCTTCCGCCGGGCTCGAGCTGCGCGCCCGGCCTACGTACCGTAGCGGCCATCGGTTGTTCAGCAGCTCCTCGAGGAGCGGCCGGACGAACTCCCACGCGCCCATGTTCTCCGGCTCTTCCTGGAGCCACACGACATTGCGAAGCATCGGATATGCCGACACGACGTCCCTGAGCGGATCGATCGGAAACGGATAGAGCTGCTCGACTCGACAGACCGCCACGTCGCGGGCCGTGTCGCGCTTGTCGCTGGTGGTCACGTCAACGAACACCTTGCCGCTGCAGAGCACGAGACGGCGAATGCCGTGCGCGCGCGATCGCGCCGCGCGGTCGTCGATCACCGGCTGGAAGCGCCCTTCGGCCAGCTCGCGAGGCGTCGAGGCGACCGCCGGGTGGCGCAGCAGGCTCTTCGGCGTCAGAACGAAGAGCGGCAACGGGTCGGTGCGAAGAAGCGCGGCCTGCCGGCGCAGCACGTGGAAGTACTGCGCGGCCGTGCTGCAGTTGACGAGCCGAAGATTGACGTCGGCCGCCGCTTGCAGAATTCGCTCGGGGCGTGCGCTCGAGTGGTCCGGACCTTGTCCTTCGTGGCCGTGCGGCAGCAGAAAGACGAGCGACGGCAGCAGGCCCCATTTCGCGCGTCCGGACATCACGAATTCGTCGAGGATGACCTGCGCGCCGTCGAAAAAGTCGCCGTACTGCGCTTCCCAGGCAACGAGCGACGCGGGCTCTGACACGCTGTAGCCGAACTCGAAGCCGACCGTCGCGGCCTCCGACAGCGGGCTGTTGTGGATCTGGAACGAGGCGCGGGCGCCAGACAGCGTCTGAAGCGGCACGAACCGCGCACCGGAGTTCACATCGTGGAACACCGCGTGCCGCTGACTGAAGGTGCCGCGCTCGACGTCTTCACCCGTCATGCGAATCGGGATGCCGTCAGCGAGAATGCTCGCGAGTGCCAGCTCTTCCGCGGTGGACCAGTCAATCGTGTGGCCATCGGGATCCGCGAGCACGGACCTGCGCTTCTCTCGCGCGCGTTCGAGCTTCTTGTGAAAGACAAAGCCGGCCGGCGCCGCGAGCAACGCGTCGTTGAGCGTCCGCAGGCCTTCGAGCGGCACGGCAGTCTCGGTACGTCCGGCCGCGCCGGCGGCCGGGAGCGTCGGCGCAGGCGGCGGCGCGGGAGGATGCGCGTTCACCGACTCCAGCGCCGCCTCGAGTGCCGCTCGATGCTGTCGGATGAGCTCGTCCACCCGCTCGGGCGCGACTTGCCGCTGCTCGATTTGCGTGCGCGCCCAGATCGCCCGAACTGTCGGATGGTCGGCAATCTTCCTGTACATGACCGGCTGCGTATACGAGGGCTCGTCGCCTTCGTTGTGCCCATGGCGCCGGTAGCCCACGAGATCGATCAGAAAGTCGCGCCGGAAGCGGGCGCGGTACTCCCACGCGAGGCGGGCAGCCTCCAGACAGGCGATCGGGTCGTCTGCATTGACGTGGACAATCGGAATCTTGAACCCGCGTGCAAGGCCGCTGGCGTAGCTGGTGCTGTACGACTCGGCTGGCGTCGCCGTGAACCCGAGCTGGTTGTTGGCGATGATGTGAATCGTCCCGCCCGTGTCGTAGCCGTCCAGCCGCGAGAGGTTGAGCGTTTCAGCGACGATGCCCTGTCCCGGAAAAGCGGCGTCGCCATGAATCAGCATCGGCAGCACGAGACTCGAGTCGAACGCGGGTGCGCCGGGACCATCGACGCGCGTCCCGGCCGCGCGCGCCATGCCCTCGACCACGGGGTCGACTGCCTCCAGATGGCTTGGGTTCGGTACCAGCGTGACGAACATCTGGCCGCGCGGCGTCGACGTGCGGGCCCCGGCGTGATACTTGACGTCGCCGCGCCAGCCGAGATCGAGGCGCACCTCGTGCGTGCGTACCGAGTCCTTGAATTCCGCGAGGATGTCTGCGTACGGTTTATCGAGCACGTGGGCGAGCACGTTGAGACGTCCCCGGTGCGGCATGCCGAGCACGGTGTGGCGGACGCCGCGGTCGCCGGCGCCGCTCAGGATGTCATCGAGCATCGGCACGAGCATGTCGAGCCCCTCGATCGAGAACCGGGTCCTGCCCGGAAACACGCGATGGAGGACCTGCTCGAACACTTCGATCTGCGACAGCCGGTCGAGGAGCGCATCCGCGTTCTCTGGGTCCATGGACGGCAGGAAGCGTCCTGATTCCGCCGCGTGGCGCAGCCAGACGCGTTCTTCCGGTACGAATACGTGCGCGAAGTCGAAGCCGGTCGTCGAGCAGTAGGCGCGGCGCAGCTTCTCGATGGCCTCGAAGGCGGAGGCCGAAGTCTCCGCCACGACACCGCCGACGAGCGATGCGGGCAGCTGCCGCAGGTCGGCCTCACTGAGGCCGTGCGCCTCGGGCAGGAGCGACGGATCGCCCGGCGGCGTTGAGACGAGCGGATCGATCCGCCCGGCCAGGTGGCCGTACCGCCGGATGCATTCGGCGAGGTTGGCGACGCCGACGATTTTCTGGAGATCCTGCGTCGCCAGGGACGCGGCTGGCTCCGCGGCATCGACCGGCCGCCATGTCTCGAAGACCGCGCGCGTGGCAGGATCGACCGACTCGGGGTTCTGCTGGTAGCGCTCGTACAGCTCGACCACGTACCCGAGATTCAACCCACGGATCGAATCGAGCTTCATACCTCTTGTGATCGTATCGCAGTAAGAGTCCACGGATGTGGTGGAAATCCGATAAGCCCGGCGGCGGAGACAGCTCTGTGTCCCTGTGGCCTGTGATCAGCGAAGACCGGTGAACTCAGCGAAGCATCGCGCTCTCACTCCCTCAGCAATCAACGGAAACGTCCCCAGGACATGCTCGAAATCTTTCTCACTGAGTCCATACACGCGCGCCACCATTGCCTGCACCTCCGCGTACTCCGCCATCGTCTCGACTGGTTCCGTGGCCGTGGCCAGCGTCTTGGCGTGTAACGCCAGGCGCGCAAACCACGGATCGCGCGGCGTGAGGAGTGGCACGGGCAAGCGCGATACGAGCGAGACGGTCACGTGTGTGTTCACCCGCATCCGGACGAAGTAGTTCGCAATCATGCTGTTCAAGAGCCCGCACAGCACGTGCTGCGCCTCGAGCACGATCGGTGTCCTGAGGCAGAACAGCGTGTGGGTCGTAACGGCCGACGCCGGGACGACGGCGGCGATCAGGGTCAGGCGGTTCGTGGCGCTGGCGACGTCGAGGTGGGCGAGCCGCGCCCGGCGTGGCACTCGTGCCGACGTGCTGGAGTGGGCGAGCTCGTATCGGCAGCCGTCCATGGAGACCCGGAAGGGCTCGATGTGCTTGCCCTCGAGCACCGGCCGGGTGCCGGGGCGCCCGCTGAAGGGCCGGAAGGAGTTGCGGTCGTCGCTCATGTTCAGTTCGCGACCAAACCGCACGTGCCAGCCGGCGGATGCGCCGAGCCATGGAATGCGCGCGCTCACGCGTTCGAGGATCCGGAGGTCGCGCTCGGTCACCATCTCGGGGATCCCAAGGTCGTCACTGCCGGACACCCGCCCCAAGAGCGCCCGCGTCACCATGAGCGGACGGCTCCCGCCATCAAGGTCGTCGCCACGTGAGATTCCGAAGCGGCACGCCACAGCGTCCGTCGGCCTCCCCACCGTACAGGTCATCAGCGCGAATCGAAGACTGCGATGGATCGGAAAAAGGCCAGCGCGATTGTCGAGGCCAACGACCGATTCGACCTCGCTCCTGTCGAACAGATGACGCCGCAGCGGGGCGACGCCGGCATCAGTGACGATCCCAGACGGCAGCACGAGGCCGATGCGCCCGCCTGCGCGCGTCAACTGGAGCGCGCGCTCGAGGAACAGCTGGTACCGATTGACGTGCGACCGCATGGCGACGCGATAGACGCCCGCCTCGCGCACGAAGCTGGTGAGCTGCCGGGCGTCAGCGCGGCGCGCCGCCCGCACGTCGGCATCACCGGCGTCGCCCCGAACCATGTCCCACGGTGGGTTGCCGATCACGGCATCGAAGCCCGGCGCGGCAAGCAGCTCCCCGCGGTCGTCGGCAAAGACTTCCGGAAAAGCCAGCGGCCAGTGCAGAAAACGGTGGCGCGCCGCCAGGTCGGCGGCATGCCGCAGAAGAGCGTCTGCCGCATCCGCACGGAGCGCTCCGCGATTGTGCAGCAAGCGATCGCAGAGCTCCGCGAACACCCCGGCGCTCGGCGGTGAACCGTCGGCCCAGAACCAGCCGGCGCACCAGAGGTCGAACACGCTCGACCACCGCTGCATCGCGGAACCGGGCGTCTGGAGCGCCGCAAGCGCCTTTTCTTTCGCCGTGACGATCTCGGGTGAGTCATCCGGTTCACGCGCGAGCCGTTCGCGGGTGCGGACGGCCTGTTCGAGCCCAGGCGCCAGGTCGGCGTCGCCAAAGAGCGGTAGCGGCCCGGGACGCCGCCCGGCTCCGTCACTTCGTGGCGGCTGCCGCCGCACGTCGTCCATGGTTGCCCCTACGAGGCTGTCACCCGCCAAGAGGTGGTGATCCAGAAACGTCAGCGGCCGATCCGCCGCGAGCGTCGCCAGCCAAAGCGACAGCCGGGCAAGCTGGACCGCCATCGGGTTCAGATCCACGCCATACAGGCATCGCTGCGCGATGTCGCGCCGAAGCGACGCCCGGTCGCCCGGTGTCACCTCACCCGGATGCCAGCGTCCCTCGCGGATCAGCTTCGTTTCGGCCTCGGCGGCGAGGTATCGGCAGGCAGCCACCAGGAACGCACCGCTCCCCATGGCCGGGTCAAGAATCCGCAGATGCAGGACGTCCTCGGCGGTTCGTTCCCGCACGAGGGGCGCGAGCGTCTGCCGGACAAGAAACGCCGTCACCGCTCGCGGTGTGTAGAACGTGCCGCTCGACTGCCGCCCGTCGCGCCTATGCGTCAGGCATGGCCCATCGCCGCCGTCGGCAGGCTCGTACTCGAGCACCCGTTCGTACACGGCACCCAGCTGCTCGACGTCGAGGTCGCCGTACCGAATTCGTGTGCGCCCGCCTCCGGGTGCGGTGGTCGTCGCCAGGCGAATCACGCCCTGCCCCATGACCTCGTCGCTGATGCGGGTCTCGTCGAACGCGGTTGACGACTGCGGCGAGAAGAGGCGCCCGTTGAACGCGGTGACCTTGAGCTCGCCGGCCCGACAGCCGGCGTGCGCGAGGCGCGAAATCGCGAGGATCGCCTCCCAGATGCCGCGGCAGCGGCGGCCATCCAACAGCGTCGAGACGATCGCCTCGATGGTGTAGCGCTCGCGATAAATCGGATGCCAAGTCGGCACGAGTCCGCGCGCCTCCGCGAACAGGAGAAACAGCACGCGATAGACGACCGTCAGCGACTGTTCGAACAGCGCGTCGGGCGCCTTCCGCGATCGCAGTGCCAGCGCGCGATACAGCGCGCGAAGCGCGTCGAGCACGCCGCCGCCGAGTCCGCGGCAGACCGCGGCCCCGTGGCGCGCCGACAGCTCTGCCGCCCGGTCGAGGAGCGGCGGCTGCGCCGCCATCGCGTCGGCCCGTGCCAGGCTCCACAGGACGGTTTCCAAGCCGTCATGGACGACGAGCTCCAGATCGAATTCCAGATGACGGCGGCTCCACGTGCGCTGCGCATCGACGATGCGGAGCGCCGTGCCATTGCAGCAGAAGCCCCAGCGCGCGTCCGCGCGGATCCCATCGAGGACGACGTCTCGCCAGATGTGATTCAGCGAGCGGCTCCATTGCACCGCAATCGCGGGCAGCACGCTTCCGCCTGGCGAGATCGCTTCGATGAGCGTCACATCCTCGCGATCCACGCGTCGCCCGACCTCGAAACCGAGGATGTGCAACAACGGCAGGAGCGCGGCCTCGACGACTGCGCGCACTCCTGATGCCGGGCCGAGCGCCGCCGTTCGTCGGTCGGACCATCGGTCGAGGGCGCGAATCACGCTCGCAGGCGCGGCTTCCGCTCCCGGCATTCCTGCCAACTCCGACTGCGCGAAGCTTGCGCTGATGAGGCGCCCGCGGAGGCCCGTCATCAGTCGAGAAGGATGGCAAAGACGAGATCGCAGCCGTCCAGCCGGAGACGCTCGCTCGCGGCGAGATCGGCAAGACGGTCCTGCGACTGCGCGAGGACCCGTTCGATCAGCGCCGCCTGCGCGGCGGTAAGACGGTCGCTCCGTCTGTCGAAGAGGCCACGCTGCATGAGGCCGGCAGAGAGGCGGGCATGCCGGGCGCAGATCGCATCCATCAGGGTGTGCTCGCGGCCCCGCCACCGATGCAACGCCTCATCGAGCGCCGCCCGAAGCGCGGCGCGTCGCTCGCCGCACATGTGCTCCAGCAGCTCGGCCACGGCTGGGTGGCTCGGATCGAGTACCGCACGCCAAACGGTGCGACGACGGCCTCGCAGTCGCGCGACGTCGGCCGCGAGCGGCACCAACGATTCCCAGATGAGATGACCGCTGCTGCTGACGAAGGCGAGCCGGAACAGCCAGATACCGCGTGTTGGCTTCGTGCGACGCGAACGGTTGCGCACGTGGGTCATGACGGGACGATCCACCGTCTCGACGCCGGACGTGTTGGCAGCGAGCACCCGCGCCTGCCGGATCCACGCAGCTTCGGCTTCGGCGTCGTCACGCAGGTCGATCGTCAGCGTGCCCGGTGGAAGGGTAGTGGTCCTGAGATCAAGCATGAGATGCCGATCGGCTACCACCGACTCGGCCACTTCGCGTTCGCCAGGCAATGGCTCGAAGGCGCTGAGTGTGCCGCGCGCGCGATGGAGGCGCCGAACGAGGCGTGCCAGCGTCGCCTCTTCGCACGTGCCCGCCGCGACGAGATGCACGATGTGGACGCGTCGTGCCTGACCGATGCGGTCCACGCGGCCAGCGCGCTGCTCGAGGCGCAGCGGCGTCCACGGCAGCTCGAGGTTGATGACCAGACGGCAGCGGTGATGGAGGTTGAGGCCTTCACTGCCCGCGTCGGTCGCGAGCAGCAGACGCGCGCCGCCTGTCGCGAACCGGCGTAGCGCATCCGCGCGTTCGCGGGACGTCTGACCACCGTGCAGATCCGCGGTGGGTATATCCACCAGCTCTGCCGCAAGCCGCTGCAGCGTGTCACGATATTCCGTGAAGACGATCGCTGGTTCGTCGGTTCTTGAGAGGAGTCGCCGCAGTGCGGCGATCTTGCTTTCGTTGGGCGCGGCGGCGCGCGCCAGGTGCAGCAGCGTTTCGAGACGCGCCCGCTCGTCGACCGAATCCTTCAGTCCTGGCAGCCCGAGCACCATTTCGGGTTCGGCGTCGTCGCAGTCGGCATAGGGCAGAGTCGCCTGGACGGGGCCGTGCGGACAGCCGTCATCGAGCAGGGCAAGGCGGCGTTCCACCGAATGCGCGAGCGACGCGGCGCTGCTGCAGCCACGCCGCGCGAGCACCGAGGCGACGAGGCGGGCGCCGCCGGCTGCCTCGGTCCAGACGAGCCGCACATACTCCATCAGCGCCGCGTGCAAGGCCGCTTCCGGTGGCGTCGGTCGAACACGCAGAAGGGGAGCCCGCCGCGATCCCGCGACGGTCGCGTCGGCGCGCGTGCGCCGGAACACGACGAGCGGTTCCCCGCCTCCGGGATTCCCCAAGCTACACAGGCGGGCGAACGCTGCATCGTCACCCGAGTGTGGCGTCGCCGTCAGCAGCACGAGCACACGGGCACGGTCGGCTAGGAGCGCCGCCGCTGCCGCCCGGTCGGATCGCCCGGTCAGATTGTGCGCTTCGTCGAACACCATCACGTCCCACATGAGCGCTTCGAGCGCGCGCACGGTTTCGGGCCTCTTGACGTAATCGATCGAGGTGATGGCGACTGGCTGTGCGGCCCAAGGGTTGATGTCGGTCGGCAGCTGCGCAGCAAAGCGCGCGACCCCGGCGGCGTCGAAGATGGCGGGCTCCAGTCCGAATCGTCGCCGTAGCTCGTCGCACCATTGATCACGCAGGCCGGCGGGTGCGATCACGAGCGCTCTGGCGTCATGGCGTCGTGCGAGCGTCTCGGCGATCATCAGCCCCGCCTGAATCGTCTTGCCGAGGCCGACGGCGTCCGCCAGCAGATAGCGGCAGCCCGCGCCGCGGACGAGCGCGAGTGCCGGTTCCAGCTGAAAGGGAATGATGTCGAGCACGGCTTCACGCGCTGCGCGCAGCGAGCTCCACGAGGGGCACGCGGCTGCCAGCGCGTGTCGCGCGGCATGGCGCCAGGTCCCCGGTCTGACGCGGCGCGGAGTCGACGTGGCGGGCAGCCGATCGACTGGCTCGCAGGGCAATAGGAATCGCGCTCGCACGGCGCGGTTCGCCGCGCCGCAGCCGGCCGCCTCGATCACCGCCGCGCCCGTGTATCCAACGTAGCGGACGACTCGCCACCGCTCGCCGCGCACCCGCACGACGTCGCCCGATCGGACCAGCGGCACACCTGTGGCCATCGGCGTTGGCCGTAGCAGGAGGTGTTCCGTGTGAAAACCGCCGGAGTCTCGCGGGGCCGGCTCCCGAGTACGCGAAAAGTGCCACCTGCCGTGCGGGCCGGCGCGGCAAATTTTGCGATGTCGTCCGGCGGGTGCTAGATGCGGAGCCGCGCGATTGTTGCCCCGAGGTGTGCGTCGGCGGCGTCCCAGAACTCCTCGACGAGAGGATGCCGTTCGAGCGTCTGCTGGACGATCCCCCGTTGGACTCCCTTACCGCGCCCGTGAATCAGGCGGACCTCGCGCAGCCCCGCCTCGTGGGCCGCGCTCACATACTCCTCGACCACGGACCTGACGTCGCGGGGCGCGAACGCATGGAGATCGAGCGTCGCCTCGATGGGGATTCGATGAGCCATACAACGACACCCAACTCCCGGGCGCGGGCGTTGGGTTCTCTGGGCGTTGGGAGTCTACCGCTGGCCGTCGTACGACGCGGTGACGACGGTCTTCATGCCGCCGCGGACGGCGAAGTCGCCGACGACGGTCATCCGGCGGGGCTGGCACGCGGCGACGAGGTCATCGAGAATCTGGTTGGTCACCGCCTCGTAGAAGATCCCGCGGTTGCGGAACCCGATCATGTAGTACTTCAACGATTTCAACTCGATACAGCGATCGCCGGGGACGTAGGTGATGCGGATCTCGCCGAAGTCGGGCAGTCCCGTCTTCGGGCACACCGAGGTGAATTCAGGGCAGGCGATCGCAATTTCGAAGTCGCGTCCGGGACGAGGATTCGGAAATGTCTCGATCGAGGCTCCGCTTGACATGCCGAAAAAATTCTAGCACTTCGAGCGAAATCGCCCGCATTCACGCGCTGTTTCGTTGACACTCCCCATGGCGCGCGATAGCATTACGGGCGTTTTTGACGCAGGGTTCCGCCGCCGTGTGAGCGCGCGCGCCGCTCCGCCGCGGCCAAACGTCGGCGCGCATCAGTAAGGGGGACATGATGGCTGAGGCCCGGAGAATGGGCAAATCCGAACTCTTTTCGCACTTCGCCGATCGCTTCGAGGTGAAGCGCACACAGGCGCGCGAATTCTTCGACGAGCTCACCAACCTCGCGGAGAAGGAGCTGAAGCGCGCCGGCGAGTTCGTGCTCCCCGGCATGGTCAAGCTCGTCGTGCAGAAGCGGAAGGCGCGGATGGGGCGGAACCCGGCGACCGGCGAGGCCATCAAGATCCCGGCCAAGACTGTCGTCAAGGCGCGCATTGCGAAGCAGCTGAAGGATACGGTGCTGCCGAAGAAGTAAGTCCCCGCAGCTTTCGGTCAGACAGCGGCGAGTCGGGAAGGACGCGCTTCGGTCAGCGGAAACCGCAGCGTGAAGGTGCTGCCGACCCCGACCTCGCTGGTGACGGCAATCGTGCCGTCCAGCTGTTCGACGATCTTTTTCGATATGGCGAGGCCCAGGCCGAGGCCGCGCCGCTTGGTCGTCACGAAGTCCTCGAAAATCGTGCCGAGGCGTTCCTTCGGGATCCCGCACCCGGTGTCGCCCACTTCGACGACGGCGTGATGGTCTTCGCGCCGTGTGCGGACAACCACGCGGCCATGCGGCGGAGTCGCCTGCATGGCGTTCATGAGGAGGTTCCGGTAGACACGATTGAGGGCGAACAGGTCGCCTTCGACGTAGACCTGACCGAACACGAACTCGGTTTCGATCTGAAGGCCTGAGCTTTCAGCGGTCGGCTGCATCGATTCGACCAGCTCTGCGAGCGCCTTGTTGAGGTCGAGCGGGAAGCGCTGCATCGGGATCGGGCGCGCCACATTCCGCAAGTCATCGAGGACGCGCTTGACCTGCGCCAGCTCGCGCTCGATCGTCCGCTTGAATGTCTCGCGGTACTCCGCATCGTCGAACATCTTCACAATCAGCTTGCAGCTGTTGCCGATGTTCTGAATCGGATGCGAAAGGTCGTGGACCAGGCCGACCGAGACGCGGCCGAACAGCGCCTGCCTCTCCTTCTTTCGGACGTCCTCCTGCAGCTCGACGAGCCTGTCGGCCATGTTGTTGAAGGCGTGCGCGAGCTGGCCGACCTCGTCGCGCGACGCGACGGTGACACGCTCGTTGAGCCGTCCTTCGGCAAGCGCGCGCGTGCCGCGCGTCAGCGCGAGAATCGGATCGAGGAACCGGTAGCCCCAGACGTAGCCGACGGCGAGCATTACCATGAGCGCCGCGGCAATCGCGATGCCGAGCTGCCACTGAAGGCGGGTGGCAATCGCGAACGCTTCCGCCCGCGGCTGGTCCACGATCACGGTCCAGCCGAGCGAGGGCAGGTGCGCGGCGACGCCAAGCATCGGCCCGCGGTCGTCGTCGTCGTACTCGCCAAACGTCTCCGGTGACTTCGAGCCAGCGGCCTGGATCCGCGAGACGAGTGGATGGCTGCGCAGGTTGTCGCCGCGTGCGACGCGCGACTTGGCCGCCGGGTTGCCATGCGCGAGGAGCTGTCCTTCGCTGGTGACCAGGAGCGCGTAGCCGGCCTCGCCCACGCGGATGCGGTCGACCATGCGCCAGAGCTCTTCGAGATTCAAGCGCCCGACGAGCCAGCCACCGCCATCGTTGCCATCCATCCGGACAGCCACATCTGCGGTCGGCAGGAGGTCGTCATCGAGCGAGAACCGCGACATCAGCACGCCTTCGATGGTCACGCCCTCGGAGCCGGGCACGGTGGCAGTGGCGGTACCGAGCCGGCTGGATACGATTGTGCGGCCGTTCTCGTCGACGAGCGTCAGCTCTCGGAACTCGCCGAACTCGAGCACGAAGTTCTTGAGGATACGGTCCTGCTGCCATCGTTCGAGCTGTGTACGCTCGAGGTCGGCGGCGACGGCCCTGAGGATGCGCACGCTACCCACAATGTAAAGATCGATCTGTTCGGTCACCTGGCGCGCGACGTTCAGGTTGCCGGCGATGACCGCCTGTTGCGCGCCTCGCGTCAGCGAAATGATCGACACGATGCCGTACGCCACGAGCGGCAGCACGGCGGCTGCCGCGAGCAGCACGGCGAATCGCGTGGTGATCCTTTTCACTGGCTCGAGACGAGCGGCCTATCGCTGTTTTCGGTCCATTGCCAGATCGTCAACAGAGGGTCACGCCCCGAGTCGCTCGGCACCGAGAACCGGTTGCTGACGGCGCGCGCTCGCTGATTCCAAGCGAGGAAGAGGGCAGGTGGATCCTCGGCCATGACCCGCTGTAGACGTCCAACACTGCTGCGGATCGCGGTTTCGTTCGTAGATCGCCGCAAAAGCTCGAACAGACGTCCAGCCTCGCCGTTCCGGTATCCGAAAGCATGAAGGCCTTCACGTCCGGGGAATGCCCAGAAGAGATGAGGACGAGAGAGCGTCGGGCCGCTGATTAGATCGACCAAGACCGCTTCAAACTCCCCTTCGCGGATTCGCCTATCCCACTCCTGAAACGATACGACTTCGAATTGCGCATCGATCCCGATGTCATACAGCTGCTTCTGAACTTCGAGGCCGATGCGCTCAAGGAGGCTGAACCCTTCGGGGATCAGGCACGTAAAACGCAGGCGGGCCGGTGGACGGTGGGGACCTCCGGGTACCGTGCCTGGCCGCAACCCGGCGCCGTCGAGCAACGTAACTGCAAACTGGGGCTCGAATCGAAACGGTAACACGGATGCATCGTACGCCCAGTGCCTCGGCCAGAATGGACCTGTGGACGGCTGACCCTGCCCTTGCAGCACTTTGGAGATCAGCGCCTCGCGATCGACGCCGATATTCAACGCCCGTCGCACAATTGGCGACCGGAACGGTTCCCGTTGACTATTGAAGGCGATCACAAACTGGTACCACCTAGCAAAAAGTTTCACTTGAATGTCGTCATTTCGGATGAAATCGACAGCTTCAGGTGGAACATCGGTGACCATGTCGACTTCGCCTCGCAACAGACTGCTCCACGCCGTGCGCAGCGTATCGAATGGGCGGATGACGACCTGGTCGATGTCAGGTGCGCCATGATGGTACCTATCGAATCGCTCAAGCACCGCACCTTGTGCGTCTCTCTTGACTACACGGAATGGACCGGTCCCCACACCGTTTCCTATCGTAAGGGGCAGATCTAGCTCCTCCGGCAGCAGCGCCGATGGCCGCGAGAGCTCTAGTAGAAGTTCAAGCTCTCCTTCGGGCCGCAAGGCTCTGATGTCCGCAAGAGAGGGATATACGGCCTGGTTTTCCGGCTGACTGATCGCGCGGCCCAGCGCCTCGGCCGCGACTGTCGCCGAGAACACCGTCCCGTCATGGAAAACGACATTCGGACGCAACCTCAGACGGAGCCGCCGTCCGTCGTCCTCCCATGTCCAACGCTCCGCCAGTCGTGCACCGGGTCGTCCGTCCGTGCCAATGTTGACCTGGGTGAGACCTTCGAGCGTCGACTGTCGGATCAGCGACCCGATACCGACATCAGGGCCGTTGATAAAACTTTCCGGTACGCCAATTCTTAGAACAGGATTTCGTACGAGGGGGTCGGTGCCAGCGGAAGTACATCCACTCAGTGCGGGCAAGAAAATAACGCCGCACCAAACCCACAAGGCGATGCGGCGTTGAAAGGCGTACGACCGGACAAGAGTCCGGTCCGAACTGTCTACTTTTTGTCCTGCGGCGCGTCCTCCTGCACCCATGGGCAAAAATTCTGCGGCTTCCTGCTGGTTGACGCTTTCTTGATAACGGTGATCTTCATGAGTTTACTCCGTTTCTGGTGATTGGCCGATTCGGGGGTTACGCAACGGCTGCCGCGGTGCGCTCGGCCAGGCTGACGACGGCCGACTCGAACGCACCCTTGTGACATGACGGCTGATGCATGTCGCCAAGCTCGGTATGTGCCGCGACGGAACAGCCGCCGCCGCACACGGGAACGAACGAACAGTCTCCGCATTCGTCTTTGTGCGGGCTGAGGAGCTCGAAGCGCGCCGTGGCCGCCTGCCGCCACTCTTCCTCGCGCCCGTCGATATGGCCGGTCGACTCGGTCTTGGAGCCGGTGAAGCCCGGGCACACGTAGATCGACCCGTCCGGGCCGAGTGTATGCGCATGGCGCCGGTGAATTTCACACGGTCCCATGTGTACGCCGTCGGGCGTCGGGAATCCGCGCTTCCGCGTCTCGCTGCGGAGAAAGGCCATCTTCTCGTCGACGAAATGGCACGAATCGCAGACGCTCGACCCCTTGGGCGACCCTGCCCCGGCGCTCGACATACAGGTGCCGGCAAGCGGCTTGGCGCCGCCGCCGACGACCGTCAGTGGAATCACGCCCTTGGGCGCTGCGTTCTGATCGAACGGCTTGATGATCGGCTTGAAATTGACCTTGACAATCTTGTCCGCGAACTCCTGCTGGCGCAGATAGTCGAGAAGCGCAGGGAAGCTGTCGGCGGACGACTCATCGAAGTTACCGCCAATCGTGATCGGCACCTTATCGGCCACGCGCCGCACGTTGTCGATGATCCGATCGAACGTCCCCTGCCGCCCGCGCAACGGCCGCATGCGGTTGTGCGTGTCGCGATCGCCGTCGAGCGTGATTTTGACGCCCACCAGTCCATAGGGATTCAGGCGGTCGACAACCTCGGGGGTGAGCAGCAGACCGTTCGTAATCAGGCTGATCACTTGCCGGACGCCTCGCCGCTCGCACTCGGCATAACATCGTTCGGCCAGAAAGTAGGCCACCGGGAGGTTCAGCAGCGGTTCCCCACCGAAGAGCGTCAGCACGAACTTCTCTGGTCGTACCTCGTCCAGCCGACCGGCAATCCAGTCCACAACCCGGGCCGCGGTCTCGAGCGACATCTTGTCGGCGAACTTGTTGTAGTCTCCGTGATCGCCTTGGAAACAGTAGTCGCAGGCGAAGTTGCACTGCAGCGTCGTCAGCACGGTCACCCGCAACTGCTCGGTATCCTCGCGGAGGTTGAGAAAGTACTCGTCCAGGGCGGCGTGCTCGCGCTCGCGGCTCTCGACGACGAAGCCGTTCTCGACCAACGTGTCGATTGTCTGCTTCTCGTCCCCCTCAAAGGCCGATTCACCGCGCGCGATGCGCCCGAGCAGGTTGGTGACGTCGGTCGAAACGAGCAGCTGCGCGTCGGAGAACGTGTTCATCAGGAACACTTCGTTGCGGTCCGGCAGTGGCACCTGGACGTTGAACTTCGACAGATGCATACGTTCCCCGTCTGCTGATGGAATGGATTGACCGCACCAAGGCGTTCCCTGCGGTCGACGCTCGAATCAGCAACGGATGTGCCGGATTAGCGGTGCACGCTTTCTGCGGGCGGGAATGCAGAAATTGCGAAGAGAAAGCCTGCGTCGGCAAGCTCTTCGCATTCGCGTCCGTCAGCCTGGTTCGGCCAATTGATTGCCGCCACGGCCAACTGAATGCCCGCCGATAGGCCCGCCGCGGGCGATTGGGAATGTTTTCCCGAGAATCAGCGCTCGGGTCGATCGGCCAAAAAGTTGGCCGCTCGGACAACGGATTGTTCGATCAGGCGGCCGGTCAGCTCCCGCGGATCTTCCGGGCGAGCTCTCGAATCTCGAGACGGTCCATCTTGAACTTCAGCGTGCTCAATGGCACGCCGAGCGTCCGTGCCGCCGCGGTCACGTTCCAGCCAGCCTTTTCGAGCGCCCGGATGATGAAGTTGCGTTCGAAAGTCGACACCGCCCGCTCGAGCAGGTTTTCCGTCGTGTCGCCCTGGGCATCGAGCTGCGCCACGTGGAGCTCGTAGGGGAGGTCCTCATCGGTGATCCAGTCCTTGTCGGAGACGGCCACCAGCCGTTCGATGAGGTTTTCGAGCTCCCGAATGTTGCCCGGCCACCAGTAGGCGCTCAGAATGCGCAGCGTCGAGTCGGCGACGCCCTGGATGCTCTTGTGGAACTTGAGGTTGTAGCGTCGCAGGAAGAAGGCGACCAGGTCGGCCAAGTCGTCGAGGCGGTCGCGGAGCGCCGGCATCTTCAGTGGGATCACGTTCAGCCGGTAGTACAGGTCCTCACGGAACGCACCTTCTTTGACCGCCCGCTCGAGATCGGTGTTGGTTGCGGCGATGAGCCGGAAGTTGGTCTTGATCGGATGCGTGCCGCCCACGCGCTCGATTTCGCCCTCCTGGAGCGCCCGCAGCAGCTTGGGTTGCAGCTCGTAGCGCAGGTCGCCGATTTCGTCGAGAAAGAGCGTTCCACCGACGGCGAGCTCGAACTTGCCGAGCTGCTGGCGGATGGCGCCCGTGAACGCCCCCTTCTCGTGGCCGAACAGGGTGCTTTCGACGAGCTCGCGCGGAATCGCCGCGAGGTTGACGGCGACGAACGGCGCCTCGAGGCTGCCCGACTCGCGGTGAATGAGCCGCGCCAGCAGTTCCTTGCCGGTACCGCTCTCGCCGAGAATCAGCACCGTGGCCGACAACTTCGCCACCTTCCGCGCCGTCTCGATGACCTCGCGCGTCGAGCGGCTCGGGCCGACGACGAACTCGCGCTCGAATTGCTCGGCGACCTCGGCGCGAAGCTGCATGACGTGCCGGCTCAGGTCCTGCCGCTCGCTGGCGTTGCCGACGAGCGTCCGGACGCCCTCGAGGTCCCAGTCCTTGGAGATGTAGTGATACGCGCCGTAGCGCATCGCCTCGATCGCCGCTTCGAGCTCCTTGACCACCGAGATGACGATCACCTCGACGTAGGGATAGTTCTCCTTCGTGATCTTGAGGACTTCGAAGCCGTTGATGCCCGGGAGCCGGACGTCGAGCAGCATCAGGTCGACGTCCTCTTTGTCCATGATCTGCAGCGCGGCCTCGCCGGTCGAGGCGCGAAGAACGCGGTAGTCACGCTTGAGCAACGCCGCCAACGTGTCACGCATCCCTTCGTCGTCGTCGACCACGAGCACCGTTTTTCTGCGTTCGGTCATACGCGCCGGCGAGTATAGTTGATCACGGTCTTCAGGAGTCCGCGTGCCAGCCTCGTATGACGTTGTTGTAATCGGTGCGGGCACTGGCGGCTACGTTGCCGCAATTCGTGCCGCGCAGCTCGACAAAACTGTTGCCGTCGTCGAGAAGCAGACGTCGCTCGGCGGAACCTGCCTGATCTGGGGCTGTATTCCCACCAAGGCGCTGCTCGAGCACGCCCACGCGCTCAAGGTCATTCAGGCTGCGAAGGAATGGGGCGTGACGATTCCGTCGGGCACCCTAGCGATCGACATGCACCAGGTCCACGCGCGGAAGGACAAGGTGGTGACGGGCCTGACCCGGGGAGTCGAGTATCTCTTCAAGAAGAACAAGATCGACTGGATCAAGGGCACGGCGCGCCTCGCTGGCACAGGCCGTGTCGATGTGACCGATGGACAGACGCAGACGATTCACGCGGCGGAGATCGTCATCGCGACCGGCTCGACGCCGCGCGGCGTGCCTGGCATCGAGATCGACCGCCAGCGGATCATTACCAGCGACGAAGCGATCCATCTCGCCGACCTGCCGCGATCGCTCGTGATCCTCGGGAGCGGCGCCGTGGGCGTGGAGTTCGCCTCGATCTATCGGCGCTTTGGCAGCGACGTGACGATCGTCGAGCTGCTGCCGCGGCTCGTACCGCTGGAGGACGAAGCGATTTCCGCGGAGCTCGAAAAGTCGTTCAGGAAACAGGGGATCAACGTTCTCACTGGGACGCGCGTGACGAAGGCAACACGAACGGCCGAAGGTGCCACGGTTGAGGCGCACACCGCAGAGGGCAGGACCGAGTCACTTGCCGCCGACGTGCTCCTCGTCGCCACGGGTCGAGCGCCCGTGACGAGCGGCCTTGGCGCCGACGAGCTCGGTATCCGCATGGAGAAGGGCTTCATCCGAGTGGATTCCCTCTACCGTACGTCGGTGCCGAACGTGTCCGCGATCGGCGACGTCATCACCGTGGAGGGTCGCGCCCATCCTCAGCTCGCGCACGTCTCGTCGGCCGAGGGGATTCTCGTGGCGGAGCGCCTCGCAGGCCGCGAGGTGCGTCCGCTGAACTACGATCACGTGCCGAGCTGCACGTACTGCGATCCCGAGATCGGCAGCGTCGGGTTGACCGAGGCGGAGGCCCGGGCCAGGGGGTACGACGTGCGCGTGGGGACGTTTCCGTTTGGCGTGCTCGGCCGCGCGAAGATGGCAGGCGAACCGGAAGGGTTCGTGAAGATCGTGGCCGACACGCGCTACGATGAAATTCTCGGCGTGCACATGATCGGCCCGCGGTCGACCGAGCTCGTGGCTGAAGCCGTGCTCGCGCTCAGACTGGAATGCACGGTCGAGGAGCTCATCAGGACGATTCACGCGCATCCCACGTTT
>Ga0187893_10006983_pt1 | contig 18867 bp, 17 predicted proteins | sample MA1701074metaG_FD_139574 | JGI IMG/M metagenome (GOLD analysis project Ga0187893, IMG submission 139574) | White microbial mat communities from a basaltic lava cave in the Kipuka Kanohina Cave System on the Island of Hawaii, USA - MA170107-4 metaG ... | reverse complement strand
GGCATTCAGCAGGCTGGACTTGCCGACGTTGGAGCGGCCGACCAAGGCGATTTCCGGCAGGGGCGGGTCGAGCGAGGTGTCGGCCCGGGGAAACGAGCCGAGGAAGCGCGCGGCGCTCAGGCTTCCTTTTTCTGACGCGGGCGTTCCGTGACGAGCAGCGGCGGCCGGCCTTCCGTCACCGACTCGGCCGTGATGGCGACCTCGCGGACGTCGTCGCGGCTCGGCAGGTCGAACATGATCTCCGTCATGATCTCCTCGAGGATCGCGCGGAGGCCGCGGGCCCCGGTGCCCCGCTTGATCGCCTTGCGCGCGATCGCCACGAGCGCGTTCTGCTCGATGGTGAGGCGCACGTCCTCCAGCTCGAAGAGCTTCTGGTACTGTTTGGTCAGGGCATTCTTGGGCTCGATCAGGATCCGGATCAGCGCCCCTTCGTCGAGCGCGTCGAGCGGGACGGCGACCGGCAGGCGGCCGACCAGTTCCGGGATCAGGCCGTAGCGCAGCAGGTCGTCGGGCTCGACGTCGGCGTAGGGATTCCGCTTGGCCCGGTCGGCCAGCCCGCGGGCGACCTCCTCCTTCGTGAAGCCGATCTGGCGGCGCCCGGTGCGCGACTCGATGATCTTCTCCAGGCCGTCGAACGCCCCGCCGCAGACAAACAGGATGTCCTTGGTGTTGACCTGGATGTACTCCTGCTGCGGGTGCTTGCGGCCTCCCTGCGGCGGGACGCTGGCCACCGTCCCCTCCAGGATCTTGAGGAGCGCCTGTTGCACCCCTTCCCCGGAGACGTCCCGCGTGATGCTGGGATTCTCCGACTTACGGGCGATCTTGTCGATCTCGTCGATGTAGACGATCCCGCGCTCGCACTCCGAGACGTTGAAGTCGGCCGCCTGGAGCAGGCGGACCAGGATGTTCTCCACGTCCTCGCCGACGTAGCCCGCCTCGGTGAGCGTCGTGGCGTCGGCGATCGTGAAGGGCACGTCGAGAATCCGGGCGAGCGTCTGGGCGAGCAGCGTCTTCCCCACGCCCGTCGGGCCGATGAGCAGGATGTTGCTCTTGTCGAGCTCGACCTCGCTGTCCCGGGCCGAGTGGGAGTTGATCCGCTTGTAGTGGTTGTAGACCGCGACCGCCAGGGTCTTCTTCGCCTTGTCCTGCCCGATCACGTACTGGTCCAGCACGTCCTTGATCTCGGCCGGCGTGGGGACCTGCGTGATGGCCTCGGCGACCTCGCGCTCCTCGTCCTCGGCGAGGATCTCGTTGCACAGCGCGATGCACTCGTTGCAGATGTACACCGACGGGCCGGAGATGAACTTCCGGACCGAGTCCTTGGACTTGCCGCAGAACGAGCAGCGGAGGTGCTTATCGTGGGACATCGGGGCCTAACATGGGATGGGCGTCCGGGGGGCGCAAGGGTTCAGTCCTTCTTCTTGCCGCCGTCCAGCTTCACGGCCTCCATTTCGCTGCGCTGCGCGATGACGTGGTCGATGATCCCGTACTCCTTGGCCTCCTCGGCGGACATGAAGCGGTCGCGGTCCATGTCGCGCTCGATCTGGTCGGCCGGCCGGCCCGTGTGCCGGGCGTACAGCTCGTTGAGCTTGCTGCGCAGGTAGAGGATCTCGCGCGCCTGGATCTCGATGTCGGCCGCCGTCCCCTGGGTACCGCCCGAGGGCTGGTGCATCATGATCCGGGCGTGCGGCAGCGCCGAGCGCTTGCTCGGCCGGCCGGCGGCCAGCAGGAACGAGCCCATCGACGCGGCCATTCCCATGCAGATCGTGTTCACCGGCGCCTTCAGGAACTGCATCGTGTCGTAGATCGCCATGCCGCTCGAAACGAGGCCGCCGGGACTGTTGATGTACAAGTAGATGTCGCGCTCGGCGTTGTCGGCCTCGAGGAACAAGAGCTGCGCGATGATGATGTTCGACACGTCGTCGTTGATCGGCGTCCCGAGGAACACGATGCGATCCATCAGGAGCCGGCTGAAGATGTCGTAGGTGCGCTCGCCGCGGCTCGAGCGCTCGATGATGTAGGGCGGGTAGATCGTGCTCATGGTCACGTCTGCTCCACGGTGGACTGGGACAGCAGGAAGGTGAAGATCTTCTCCTCGGTCAGGCCCCGCGCGAGGTCGCGCAGCCGTCCGGCCTTTTCCAGCGACGCGCGCAGCTCGTCCGGCGGCGTGCGACGCCGCTCGGCCAGCTCTCGCAGGCGCCGCTCCACGTCTGCGGCCGTCGCCCGCAGCCCCTCGCGCTCGGCGACATGGTCCAGCACGAGATCCCGCCGCACCTGCTGCTCGGCCAGCGGCCGGAACTCGCCGGCGAATTGCGGGAACCGCTCCTCCGGCACCCCGTAGGCCTGCGCGTAGACCCACAACGCCCGCTCGACGAGCGGGCGCGGTGCGACGACGTGGTTCGCCGCCACGAGCTGCTCGACCAGCTCGGCACGGACCCGCGCGTCCGCCTCGCGCTCGGCGTCCCGCTCCAGGTCTGCGCGGATCGCCCGCCGCAGGGCGTCGAGTGACTCGAAGTCCCCCACTTCGCGCGCGAAGTCGTCGCTCAGCTCGGCGAGCTGCTGACGCTTCACCTCGTGCAGCGTCACCCGGACGTCCCGGGTCTCCCCGCGTTTCGCCCGCTCGGGGAAATCGGCCGGATAGCGCACCGTCGCGTCGACCGTGTCGCCCGGCCGCAGCGCCAGAATCCGCTCCTCCAGCTCGGGGATCGCGCGGCCCTCGCCCAGCACCAGCTGATGCGACTGCGGGTCCGTGGCGTCCGCCCCGCGGCCCTGCGCGATAGTCACCTGGACGAGGTCCTTCGGCCGTGGCGATTCGCTCTCGACCGGGAGCCACGGAGCGCGTTGGGCCTGCAGCTCGTGGAGCTGGGCCTCCACCTGCTCCGCGGTCACGGCGCTGACCCGGCGATGCAGCCGGAACCCGCCGAGGCGGGCCAGCGTCACCTCGGGCCGGACCTCGACGTGCAGCTCGAACCGCAACGGCGCTCCCGCTTCCCACGACAGGTTGTGCACGTGGGGGTCGCCGATGGGCCGCAACGCCTCCTGCTCGATGGCCCGGCGCCAGCTCTCACGGACCAGGTCCTGGAGGACCTGGTCGCGGATGTCCTTGGCGAACTGCCGGCGCACCATCGCGGCCGGCGCCTTGCCCCGACGGAACCCCGGCAGACGGGCGCGCTTGACGTAGGTTTGCGTGGCCTGTTCCTCGGCCTCGCGCACCCGCTCCACCGGAACCGTAACCGTCAGGGACGCCGCCCCGGGCTCGTCCTTGATCTTGGTGATGAGCATGTCGGGCATCGGCGGTGAAATCTAACAGGGACCGGCGGCACGTCAGAGCGCCGCCGAGGAGCGGCGCTGGCGGGCGTAGGTGCCCATCAGCTCGCCGGTTGCCAGGATGTGGCCCTGGATCGCGATCTCGACATCCTTCTTCGTCGCACCCGCCTTCAGCGGCAGGGGCGCAGCGAGCGCGTAGAGCTTGAAGAAGTAGCGATGCGGGGCGCCGGGCGGCGGACAGGGGCCGCCGTAGCCGATGCGATGGAAATCGTTCTTGCCCTGCAGCGCACCCCCGAACTTCTGGGGCAGCACCTCCCCGCGATGCACGTCCTCCGGAAGCTGGGTCACGTTGCCCGGGAGGTTGAAGAGAACCCAGTGCACGAACGTCCCGGACGGCGCGTCCGGATCGTCCGCGATCAGCGCGATGGACTTCGTCCCCGCCGGACTCCCGGTCCACGCTAGGGGCGGCGACACATTCGCCCCGTCGCACGTGTGCTTCACCGGAATCGGCGCTCCGTTCTCGAAGGCCCGGCTCGTCAGCACGATCGGCATGGCTCCCTCCTGGGAGAGTGCGACCGGAGGGACTCGAACCCCCACGGGTTGCCCCACAGGATCCTAAGTCCTGCGCGTCTACCAGTTCCGCCACGGTCGCGGGCTCCGGCAACAAGCTAATCGCTGGCCGTCACCGCTGCAGCACCTCGTGGTAGAACTCCTCTACCTGCCGCGCCTGCCGCCGGATGTCGTATTGGTCACGCGCCCGCTCCACCCCCGCGGCTGCCATCGTCGCGCGACGGACGGGGTCGCCCAGGAGGGCGCGCACCGCCCGGGCCAGCTCGAGCGGCGAGCGCTCGGGCACGAGGGTGCCCGTCGTGGTCGTCAGCGCCTCGCGGTTGCCGCGAATATCGGTCGCCACGGGCACGGTGCCGCACGCCATGGCCTCGTACAGCACGCGGGACAACCCCTCGGTGTCTTGGTGCGATGCGCTGATCAAGAGATCGGCCGCCTGCATCCACTCGTGGATGTCTCCCTGTTGCGGCAGCACCTGGATGTCGCGAGCCACTCCGCCCTCGGCTGCTCGCCGGCCGAGCTGCCCGACGATCTCGGGCGGCGATGGCGTGCCGATCACGAGCAGCAGCGGCATCTCCACGTCCTGGCCCTCGCGGCGCAGCATCGTCATCGCGTCCACCACGTCCAGCACGCCCTTGGCCTCCTTGACCTGCCCGACGAAGACCAGCACCGGGCGATCGACCGGGAGCCCCAGGCGGCGGCGCACCGCGCGGCGGTCGGGTGCCGGCTGGAATCGGCGCAGGTCCGCCCCGTCCAGGATGGTACGGTACTTGGCCGTCACGCGGCGCGACGGCGCGAACCGCCGTCGCGTGTCGTTCGAGACGCCGATGAGCCCGTCGGCCAGACGCTCGAGCAGGGGATCGAGCGGGTAGCCCGCCGTGAGCCGGACGAACCAGACCATCCTGGTCGTCGTCCCGAGCTTCGCCAGGCCGCACGTGAGGACGTCGCGCGCCGCGTCGGGTGCGATCACGTCGATCTCACGCGCGCGCAACACGGCGCGGATGCGCCGGCTCGATGCCCAGACCCGTCGCAGCGTGCGCGGCTTGATGTGGTGCAGGGGGATGTGCACCACCGGGCAGGCGATGGCCGTCAGCCGGTCGGTGAGATCGCCGGGCCCCGGGCAAATCACCAGCGGCTCCACCTGGCGGCGGTCGAGGTGCTCGATCAAGAGCATCATGCTCCGCTGTCCCCCCATGCGCAGATGGGGGTGGTGACTGACGAACGCGACGCGCACCGCCATTGACGGCCCCTCGGCCCGGGTTACTGTTGAGTGCGACCACCTGTCCCACATTCTGCCGGAGACCTGACCATGCGCAACCCTGCCCGCGTGCTTGGCCCCGCCCTCGTTCTGGCGCTTCCCACGCAGCTCGTCGCCCAGGACCTGCAGGCGATCTGCCGCGAGATGGGCAAGGTGACCGTCGGCCAGTGGGCGTCCTACAGCCTCACGGGGAGCAGTGAAGGCACGGCACGGTTCGCCATCGTCGGCACGGAGCAGCAGGACACGGCGACGCTCTACTGGTACGAGATGAACATGAACATCAGCAAAGGGGAAGGAGCTGGGCGCGGGCCCATGATCATGCAGCTCCTGGTGCCCGGCGTGGACAAGGCGGGGAACGTCCGCGCCATGGTGATGAAGGCCGGGAGCGAGCCGGCGATGCGCCTGCCGCAGCAGATGGTCGGCATGATGGCCGGTCGGGCGGGCGCGAACAACGTGGTCACCGCGAACGCCAGGCGCTGCTCCGGGGGCGAGGTGGTCGGATGGGAATCGGTGACCGTGCCCGCGGGTACGATCCGGGCCCTGCACGTCAAAGGCGCCGACGGCGACGCGTGGCTCGCGACCGGCGTCCCCTTCGGTCTGGTCAAGGCCGTCGGAACCGGTCGGGAGATGGTGCTGACCGGCCGCGGGGCCGACGGCAAGTCCTCCATCACCGAGACGCCGCAGGAAATGCCGGGCATGCCGCCCCGCTAAGTCAATCCTCGGGCGGGCCGGCGGCGCCGGCCAGCTGGTCCGCCCGGATCTTGCCGGTATCGAACTTCCGCGCCGCCGCCTGCATCGCCTCCACCGTATCGTCGAACTCGGCCTTGGCGCCCCGCTTGAAGCGCAGCGGGTTGATGCGCGCGACGACGAACGCCTTGAGGTAGGGGCTCTGGAAGCCGCGCGCCTTGAGGGCGGCGACCACCTGGTCAACGGCGGCGTCGAGTGCGAGGAGCCGCGCCGCGCGCGCGCGCCGGACTTCCAGGGCGTTCGATAACCGCACGGCGAGGAAGCTCTCGATGCGCTTGAGGACGGAGTGGTACACTCCGCCCGCGAACCGGCCGTTCTGCTGATAACAGAGCCCGAGCGTCAGCAGCGCGGGCTCCTCGAACTCGGTCTCGAACTCCCGCTCGGGTCGGTCGTCGAGCTCGGCGAGGCCGCGCTCGAGCCGGCTTACTTCGAGGGCCCGCTCCCGCACGTTGTGGGCTTTCTCGGTGTTGAGGGCGAGGATGCGGTGCGCGACGGCGGGGTCGGGGACGACGAGGGCGACGATCGAACGCGCGCCGAGTGCCCGGAGCGCCGCGAGCCGGTGCGAGCCGTTGGGGGACCAGTACGTCCCGTCGGCGGTGCGGACGGCGATGACCGGATCGAGAAACCGGTCGAGCCGGTGAATCGCGTCGGCCAGCCGCTTGACGTGAGCGTCCGAGAGATCACGCTGGTACGGCGTGGCCGCGACCCGCTCGACCGGCAGGCCGGCGAGGAGCTGCCAGTGGCCGCCCAGCGGGTCGCGGTACGCCGCGAGGACCACGCCGCCATCGGTGGCCACGGCCTCGGCGAGCCGTCCGACGGCGGCTGGGGGGGACGCCCCCGCCAGCTGCGGCGGCGCCAGGCCGCGCGCCTCGGGCGCGGCCTTCGTGCGCTTGCGCCGAGCCGGTTTCGCGGGGCTCACGCGGATCAGCCCTTCAGGCGCGTGAGCTCTCGGAACGACGGAAAGGCGCGCAGCACGTCGAGCGCGACGTCCGGATGGAACCGCGGGTTGAAGTGGAACCCCTGGCTCAGCGCATCGCGCAGCCGGGCCACGGCCAGGTCGGGTTCCCCCAGGGCGGCGTGGATCCGGGCGCGCCACACGGCGGGACGGCCGAACAGGTACGGCCGGCGCTCGGCGGCCAGCACCGCCGCGAAGCGCCGGGCCGCGGCGGCGTCGCCGCGCCGGGCGGCCAGAATCCCGAGATAGCCGCGGTAGGTGATGGCGTCGGGCAGGTCGCCGAGCGTCGCGGGTCCGACGCCCAGCGCCGCGTGTGCCGCCGGCCCGCCTGGGGCGTCGGCCAGGAGACCCCGGAACTGCTGCTCCGCCTCGTCCAGCCGGCCCGCCAGATAGTGGGTGAGCGCCAGCGCGTGGCGGTAGGCGACCTGTGCCGCCAACTCCTCGGGGGAACGGGTCGCGAGCCAGCCGGCGGCGCGCTCCAGCGCCGCCTCCGCCGCCCGCTCGTGCCCGTGGGTGCGCAGCTCCAGCGCCGTGATCACCGCGACGGCCGCCGGCGTCCATTCCGGATCGGGCGGGAGCGCCAGGGCCTCGTCCAGGCGCCCCGCGACGCCCTGGACGTCCCCGAGGGCGGCCAGTGCCCGCAGCTCGTCGGCCCGGACGCTCAGCGCTTCGGGAAACCGGCGCTTTCCCGCGCGCGCGTCGGCCAGCTCGGCCCGGTAATCGCCGAGCGCGTGGCGCGCGCCCGTCAGCACGGTCCAGTAGCTCAGCGCCCCCTGCAGCAGGGGGTGGTCCGGTGTGAGCTCGCGCAGCACGGCCAGCGCCTCCACGGGGCGGTTCAAGGCCAGCGCGTCCCAGGCGACGATGAACGATGCCCCCGACGCCGGCGCCAGGGCGGCCGCCTGCCGCGAGGCGGCCAGACCCGCCGCCGGATCGCCACGGACCCAGGCGCTCAGCCAGGTCAGGATGGCGCGATCGAACGGTGCCAGCGTCCCGGCCCACCCCTGGAGCGCCCGCGTCACCGAGTCGACGGCGGCGAACTCGCCGAGCTGGAATCGGCTGAACGCCGCCCACAGCTGCGCCCCGGTGAACGTCGAGTCTTCGGCCGCCGCCCGCTCCAGATGGTCGCGCGCCCGGATCCAGTCGCTGCGGGTCAACGCGTCCATGCCTTCGACGAACTGCTGGTAGGCGTCGAACGTCGGCGGCTGGCTCGCCGCGCTGACCCAGCCCATCAGCTTCGGGTCTACCCACACCGCCAGCGCGGCCGTCACGCGCTGGCGCAGGACATCGAGCGCACCGACGGGCTGCGCGGCGGGGCCGACCACGGGGTCCAGCGCGCGGACGACCCGGCCGTCGCGCGCGTCGGTGATCTGGAGCTGGAACCGCACGCTGTCGGCCTGCCGGTAGTAGGCGCCCGAGACGACCGTGCCCGCGCCGGTCCGCCGGCCGAGGGCACGGATGTCGCGCACGTCCAGGTGCCCGGGGCTGTGCCCCGGCTGGTGCTCGGCGGTCATGACCACTGCCGGAGGAACGACCTCGAGCAGGCCCGTCTGTGCCAGTCCCTGCGTGACCCAGTCGGCGGCCATGTGACCGAGGTTGTCGAGCGCCGGGTCGCCGGTGTGGTTCTCGATGACCGCCACGACCACGCGGTTGCGGTGCAGGGTGGTGCGGCGGCCGGCGGTCAGGGCGAACCCGGCGACCACGAGGGCGATCGCGGCGGATCCCACGATCGTCGCATGCCACACCCGGTTGGGAATCAACCGGTGGGGCACCGCCGCGGGCGCCTGGTGTGGCACGCCGAGCGCCGCGGCGAACTCCGCCGCCGTGGCGAACCGGTCCTCGGGGGCGGGGCGGAGCGCCGTGGAGATCGCGTGCTTGACGCCGCGCCACGCGCCGCTGCCGGTGCCACGCATCGCCGTCGAGCGGTCGAGCAGGTCCCAGTTCTGGACCCGCCGGTCGAGCGGGTTGCGCGCGGGCGGCTGCCCGGTGAGCATCTCGAACACGACGCATCCCAGGCTGTAGAGGTCGGTGCGCGCGTCGAGCGTGCCGCTGCCGAAGGCCTGCTCCGGGCTCATGTAGTTGAGGGAGCCAATCGGCTGGCCGGTCTGCGTCAGCGCCGTCTGCCCGGCCGCGCTGATCGCGCGCGCGATGCCGAAGTCGGCGACGACGGCGTGCCCGCCGGAGAGCAGGATGTTTTCGGGCTTGATGTCGCGGTGGATGACGCCCTGGGCGTGCGCGTAGGATAGGGCGTCGGCGACGTCGCCCGCGATGTGGAGCGCCTCCTTGAGGCGCAGCGGGCCATCTCGCTCGAGGCGGCGCCGCAGCGACTCCCCCTCAATGAAGGGCATCACGTAGTACAGGTAGCAATCCACGCCGCCGGCGGCGAACACGGGCACGATGTGCGGGTGACTCAGGCTGGACGCGAGCTCGACCTCCCGCAGGAAGCGCTCGCGCAGCAGCCCGGTACACAGATCGGGATCCAGGACCTTGACGGCCACCTTGCGCCGGGGGTGGTCCTCGGACGCCAGGTACACGCGCGCCATCCCGCCGACGCCGATCTCCCGCTCGATCGTGTAGCGCGGCGCCAGCTGCGCCGCCAGGGTCTTGGGCACACCCGTCATCGGAATCAAACTAGCGCGGTGGCGCCCGTCTGGGGAACGGCGCGCCCGCCCGCGGCCCGTGGGCGCGTTCGTTGACGCGCCGCAGAGGTGGTGCTAGTCTCTGGGGCCGCCCGAACCGAGGACGACCGACGCCGTGCAACGCCGCCGTGCCTGGCTGACGCTGCTCCTGCTCGCCGCTCCCGTGCTCGGCTGCGGCGGGCCCTTCCCGCAGACGACGCTCGCGCCCAGATCCGACGTTGGCTGGGCCATTCAGGACCTGTTCACCACGGTCTTCTGGTGGGCGGTGGCCGTGTTCGTCATCGTCGAAGGGCTGCTCCTGTACACGGTGGTGCGCTACCGCCGGCGTCCCCAGGCCCCGCCCCCCGCGCACCATCACGGGCACACGGGCCTCGAGATCGCCTGGACGCTCGCCCCCGCGGTCATTCTGGTGTTCATCGCGATCCCGACCACGCTGACGATCTTCCGCACCTCCGGGCGGGCCGTGGCGGGCGCGCTGCGGGTCGAGGTGATCGGCCACCAGTGGTGGTGGGAGTTCCGCTACCCGGACCTCGGAGTCGTGACGGCCAACGAGCTGCGCGTTCCGGTGGGCCGGCCCGTCGCGCTGGACCTGACCTCGGCGGACGTGATCCACAGCTTCTGGGTGCCCGGCCTCGGCGGCAAGCGCGACCTGACCCAGGGTCGCACCACCCGCCTCACCTTCACGGCCGATTCCACCGGCACCTACCGCGGGCAGTGTGCCGAGTTCTGCGGCGTGTCGCACGCGAACATGCGCGTGCGCCTGCAGGTGGACAGCGCGCCGGCGTTCGACGCGTGGGTCGCGCGCCAGCTGGGCGGCGTGGTCCCCGCGGCGCGCGGCAGTCCGGAGGAGCGAGGGCTCGAGGTGTACCGGCGCAGCGCGTGCGTGGCGTGCCATACCGTGGCGGGTGTCTCGGCCGCCCGGATCGGCCCCGACCTGAGCCACGTGGGGAGCCGCACCACGATCGGCTCCGGTCTGCTGGCCAACACGCCCGAGCAGCTCGCGCGCTGGATCCGGGACGCCCCGGCGGTGAAGCCGGGTGTGCTGATGCCGCCGATGCCGCTGCCGGACGAGGATCTGGCGGCGATCGTGGCCTTCCTGCGGAGCCTGCAATGACCGAGCTCCGGGGGCTGCGCGGCTGGCTCACGACGACCGACCATAAGCGCATCGGCCTGCTCTACTATGGGACCGCGTTCGGCTTCTTCCTCGTGGGCGGCCTCGAGGCCCTGATCATCCGCGCGCAGCTGACCGGTCCCGAGGGCCGGCTCGTGAGCGCCGAGACGTTCAATCAACTGTTCACGATGCACGGCACCACGATGGTGTTTCTGGCACTGATGCCGCTCTCGGCCGCGTTCTTCAATTACATCGTGCCGCTGCAGATCGGCGCCCGGGACGTCGCGTTCCCCCGCCTCAACGCGTTCAGCTACTGGGTGTTCCTGCTGGGCGGGATCTTCCTGAACGCCAGCTTCCTGGTCGGCGCGGCGCCCGATGCCGGGTGGTTCGGCTACGCCAACCTCACCGGCCGGCAGTACTCCCCGGGCCTGCACATCGACTTCTGGGTGCTCGGCCTCCAGATCCTCGGGATCGCGTCGCTCGCGGCCGGCTTCAATTTCATCGTGACGATCCTGAACCTGCGGGCGCCGGGGATGCGGATGTTGCGGCTCCCGCCGTTCAGCTGGATGACCCTGGTCACGTCGTTCCTGATCATCACGGCGTTCCCGGTCATTACGGTAGCGCTCGTGCTCCTGATGTTCGACCGGTTCTTCGGCACGAGCTTCTTCGTGCCGGCGGGCGGCGGCGACCCGATCCTGTGGCAGCACCTCTTCTGGATGTTCGGCCATCCGGAGGTCTACATCCTCATCCTGCCCGCGATGGGCATCGTGTCGGAGGTGTTGCCAACCTTCTCGCGCAAACCCCTGTTCGGGTACACGGTCGTCGTGTACTCGGGGGTCCTGATCGGGTTCATGGGGTGGGGCGTCTGGAGCCACCACATGTTCGCGGTCGGCCTCGGACCCGTCGCCGACTCGGTGTTCGCGGGCGCCACGATGTTGATCGCCGTGCCCACCGGCGTGAAGATCTTCAACTGGATCGCGACGCTGTGGGGAGGGCAGATCCGCTTCACGAGCGCGCTGCTCTTCGCCGTCGGCTTCATCGCGATGTTCATCATCGGCGGGCTCTCCGGGGTATCGCACGCGTCGCCGCCCGCGGACCTGCAGCAGACCGACACCTACTACGTCGTCGCGCACATCCACTACGTGCTGTTCGGCGGTACCGTGTTCGGTCTGTTCGCGGGGACGTACTACTGGTGGCCCAAGATGACGGGGCGGCTGCTGTCGGAAGCGCTGGGGAAGTGGCACTTCTGGCTCTCGTTCATCGGGATGAACCTCGCCTTCTTCCCGATGCACTTCAGCGGCCTGCTCGGCATGCCGCGGCGCATCTACACGTATCCCGCCGAGCTGGGCGTCGGATCGCTGAACCTCGTGTCCACGATCGGCGCGTTCGTGATCGGCACGGCGACGCTCATCTTCGCCTACAACGTGTGGCGGACGCGCCGCGTCGGGGCCCCGGCGCCCGGCGATCCGTGGGGCGGGGCGACCCTCGAATGGGCCGTGCCCTCACCCCCGCCGGTTTACAACTTCACCGTGATCCCGCAGGTGCAGGGCCGCCTCCCCCGCTGGAAGACCGACCTTCACCCCGCGTTGGCGGAGCTGCCGGCTACGCCGCCGGCGCCGATCCACGTCCCCGGGGGCTCGTGGTGGCCCCTCGTCGCCGCCTGCGGGCTGCCGATCATGGCCGCCGGCGCCCTGCTGCACCGCAGCTTCGGGCTCGGCCTCCCCGTGCCGTGGATCGTGCTGGCGGGCCTGCTCGTGACGGCGGTCGCCGTGTACCGCTGGGCGTACGAGCCCTTCGAGGTGTGAGATGACGGCTGCCCACCAGACGAGCATGGGACTCGACAACCGCAAGATGGCGTTCTGGGCCTTCATCGGCTCCGAGTGCCTGCTGTTCGGCTCCCTGATCGCCACCTACCTGGTCTACAAGGGCCGCAGCCTGACCGGGCCGACGACGCACGAGATCCTCAACATTCCGTTCACGTCGGTGAGCACCTTCGATCTGCTGATGTCCAGTCTCACCATGGTGCTCGCGCTCGCGGCCGTGCAGCGCGGCGACATGAAGTGGGCCAAGATCTGGATCTTCGCCACCGCGTTCCTCGGCGCGGCGTTCCTGGTGGGCCAGGTCTACGAGTTCGCGTCGTTCGTGCACGAGGGGCTGGGGCTCACGACCAACCTCTTCGGCTCCACGTTCTACGTGCTCACCGGCACGCACGGCGCGCACGTGACCGTCGGCGTGCTCTGGCTGCTCACGCACTGGGTGCAGGCCCTGCGCGGGCGCCTCGGGCCCCAGCACGCGATGACGATCGAGATCACGGGCCTGTACTGGCACTTCGTGGATGTGGTGTGGATCGTGATCTTCACGCTCGTCTACCTGATTCAGTGACGGGAGGCTCTGTGGCGCACGACGTTCCCCCGACCGAGCCGCACGCGCAGCCGCATCCGACCGCCGGCACCTATCTGCGGGTCGCGGCGGCGCTGGTCATCCTCACGGTCCTCGAGGTAGGCGTGTTCTACGTGCCGGCCTTTCGCGGGGCGCTCGTGCCGATCCTGCTGGTGTTGTCCTCGGCCAAGTTCCTGTTGGTCGTGCTGTTCTACATGCATCTCAAGATGGACAGCCGATTCTTCTCGTTCTTGTTCGGGGCCCCGCTGCTGCTCGCCCTCGGCGTCTTCATCGGGCTGCTGTTCGTGTACTACGGCACGCTGCGGCTGCGGACCGGGACGTGACGCCGGCGTGGGCGCGCTGGGAGCTGCATCCCAGCGTGCTGATCGGGCTCATCCTGCTGGCCGGCCTCTACGTCATCCTGGGGGGGCTGTCCGCGCCGCGCCGCCAGGTCGCGGCGTTCGGCGGTGCGCTGTGCGTCCTCTTCGCCGCACTCAACGGCCCGCTGCACGAGCTCTCCGACCGCTATCTCTTCAGCGCCCACATGGCCCAGCACCTGGCGCTCACACTGGCCTTCCCGCCGCTCCTGCTGTACGGCTTGCCCGCCCGGGTCGTCCAGCCGCTGTTCCGGCCTGCGGCGCTCGCGCGCCTCGGCCGATTCGTGACGCGGCCCCTCGTGGCGGCCGTCGCGTTCACGGTCCCCATCGTGCTGTGGCACGTGCCCGTGTTCTACGAAGCGGCGATGCGCGATCACGACCTCCACATCGTCCAGCACCTGGTGTTCCTCGGGACGGCGGTGCTGATGTGGTGGCCCGTGCTTTCGCCGGTGCCCGAGCTGCCCCGCGCGGCGTACCCCGTGCAGCTCCTGTATCTCTTCCTCCTCGGGATCCCCATGTCGGTCACCGGCGCATTGATCACACTGGCCGACCGGGTCCTCTACCCGTTCTACGAGACGGCGCCGCGGGTCTGGGGCCTGACGCCCCTGGTGGATCAGCAGATCGGCGGCTTGATGATGTGGGTGCCGGGCGGGTTGGCGCTGTGGGCGGCGATGACGGTGGTGTGGTTCCGCTGGTCGGCGCGCGAGGAGCGGGGTGACGCCGAGCGCGCCGTCCCGCTCGAGGCGTACCCGGGCGGGTCGCGCGGGGGCGGTTCGTGATGATTTGCGCCAGGCGGCGTGGAATTGATGGAGGGCGCCCGCCGAGCGTACCTTATCGTACCGCCGGGATCGACCAGGAGCCTGCTCCATGCCTGTCACGGCGAAACTGTCGAAGGCGCTCTACGACAAGCTCGGCCATGCCGTCGTGGACGAGCTGGTCAACTGGTTGAACGAGGTGGACGCTACGTACCGCAGCGATCTGCGTGAGCTCAACGAGCTGAACTTCGGTCGATTCGACGCCAAGCTGGAGCAGCGGACGGCGCAGCTCGAGGCCAAGATCGAGCAGCGGACGGCGCAGCTCGAGGCCAAGATCGAGCAGCGGGCAGCGCAGCTCGAGGCCAAGCTCGAGACTGCCATCGCCCGTCTCGAGGGCGGCTTGCTGGCCCGTATCGGCATGGCGGAGGGGCGGCTGGCGCGCCTCAACCTGCTGTTCTGGATCGCGACCCTCGGTACCCTGATCGCGCTGCTGAAATTCTGAGTTCCACCTCGAGCCTGCGAGGGCTACCATGTCCGGCGCCTCTCGACCGTCGTTCTATGGGCTGGCGTTGCTGGCCGGCACGCTGCTGCTGGCGGCGGCGGGGCTGTGGCATCCGGTGCTCGAGGGCGACGGGGCGGCGCAGCTGGGCCGGATCGCCGCCACGCCGGCGTGGCGGACGATACACCTCGCGTTGCTGCTGGGCATCGCGCTGGTGGTGGCGGGCCTGAGCGGCGTGGCGGGCCGGCATGCGGCGGGGCCCGGCGAGCAGCCCGCGCGCGCCAGCCTCGTGCTCGCGGTGCTCGGCTACGGGGCGCTCGCCCTCAACGTGGCGTTCATGACAGGCGCGGGGACGGCGCTCGCCGCAGCCTACGCGCGATCCGACACGGGGCTCACCGCCACCCAGGCGGTGTTCGTCTTCGACATGCTGCACCCCTTTGGTCTCGTCGTACAGCGGTTCGGAGCGGTCGTGGTTGGGCTCTCCACGTACGCGCTCGGCTGGGCCGTGGTCACGGGGGGCGTGTTCCCGCGGTGGCTCGGGTGGGTGGGCGTCGTCGCCGGCGGCCTCGGCGTGCTCGGCGCACTGGCCTGGAACGAGAACGCCCGCCAGGTCCTGGCGGGCGTCGCGCTCGCGACGGTGTGGCAGGCGGCGCTCGCGGTCCTGATGCTGCGGGAGACCCGGAGCCCGCGGTAGCGCCCTCTACGGGACGCGCAGTCGAACGATGCGCTGCGTGCCCGCCCGGGGGTTGAAGACCTGGAGAGTGACGATGTCCCCCGCCTTGACGGCGCGCAGGACCGCCCGGAGCTCTGTCAGCGTACGGGTCGGCTTGTCGTCCACGGTCAGAATGATGTCCTCGGGGACGAGCCGCCCATAGGCCACGCCGTCGGGGGAGACGTCGGTGACGGCCAGTCCCCCGCCCGCCCGCAACACCGCGCGCAGCGCGGGATCGCGCGCGTCTTCCTGTGACATCGGCTCGACCCGGATGCCGAGCACTTCTTCGTTCGCCGAGGCCTCGCCGCCCTTCGGGGCCGCCCCGCCCGATGCGACCTGCCGGTCGGGGTCGGCCGGGGGCTCGACGAGTCGGACCCCGTACGTGCGACGCTCGCCGCCCCGGCGGAGCACCGTGATCTGCACGGTTTCGCCGGGTCGCTTGAAGCCCACGCGCTGCTGGAGCTGGGGCACGGATTCGACCGGCTGTCCGTCGAGCGCGACGATCACGTCGCCGGGCTTGATGCCGGCCGCGCGCGCGGGGGAATCGTCGCCGACGTAGTCCTGCACGACGACGCCGCGGATCTCCGGCAACCCGACGAGGGTCGCGTCTTCCGCCTCGGCGTCGCGGATGCTGACGCCCATCACCGCCCGGCGCACGTGCCCCGTCTCGATGAGCTGGGTCATGACGGCGCGGGCGAGGTTGATGGGGATGGCGAAGCCGTAGCCGGCGTAGAAGCCCGTTTCGCTCGCGATGGCCGAGTTGATACCGATCACGCGCCCGCCGACGTCGACGAGCGGGCCCCCGGAGTTCCCCGGGTTGATCGCGGCGTCGGTCTGAATGAAGTCCTGGATGCTGTAGTTGTTGTCGCCCCGCAGGCCGCGCAGGGTGCGTCCCTTCGCGCTGACGATGCCCGCCGTGACGGTGAAGCTGAACTCCAGCGGATTGCCGATGGCGAGCACCCACTCGCCGATGCGGGTCGAGTCGGAGTTCCCGAACTCGGTCACGGGGAGGTTCGTCGCGTCGATCCTGATGACGGCGACATCGGTGTTCGGATCGGTGCCCACGACCCGGGCAGGGAACCTCCGCTTGTCGAACAACCGGACCTCGACCCGAGTCGAGCCCTCGACCACGTGGTTGTTCGTGAGGATGAACCCGTCGGGCGATACGATGAAGCCGGTCCCGGTGCCCTGCTGGACATCGGGCCGCCGGGGGAAGAAGTCCTCGAATCCTGGGGGGAGCCGCCGGCCGGCGCGCTCACGCCGCTCGGACTGGATGAATACGACGGCGGGCTTGACGTGCTCGGCCACCGCCGTAAAGGCGGCGCTCAGCTCGGCCGCCGGCCGGGCGGCCGGGATCGGCACCTGGGGGAGGCGCGTCGCCTGGGCCGGCGCCTGGACAACCTCGGCGGCACCGCCGGCGCGCGGGACGTTCAGTAGCGACGCGAACGTCAGGCCGAGAATGAAGGCGGTGGCCACGAGGCCGCCGAATTTCAACCAATCGCGAGTTCGTCCGGACATCGCCCGCTCACACGTTGAGGACTCGGTGAATGATACTCAGGTCTTCTTGCCTTTGTCGTCGTCCACGATCTCGTAGTCCGCCTCGACCACGGGCTCCTGCTTGGCGCCGGCGCCCGCCGGGCCCCCTTCCGGCTGGCCTGTGGGCTGGCCTTCGCCGGCGCCGCGGGCCGCCGCGTACAGGGACGCTCCCGCGGCGGAGTACGCCTGCTGCAGCTCCTCGAGGGCCCGGCCGATCTCGTCGGCGTTCCCGCTCCGCAGCGCCTGCTTGGCCTTGTCCAGCGCGCCGTCGAGCCGGGACTTGAGCGTGCCGTCGAGCCGGTCCGCCCACTCCTTGGCGTTTTTCTCGACCTCGTACACCAACGTATCGAGCCGGTTACGGCGCTCGATCTCCTCGCGGCGCCGCCGGTCCTCGGCCGCGTGGGCGTCCGCATCCTTCACCATCCGGTCGATGTCCTTGTCGGAGAGCCCCGAGGAGGCCTCGATCCGGATCTTCTGCTCCTTGCCTGTGGCGCGGTCCTTCGCCGACACGTGCAGAATGCCGTTAGCGTCGATGTCGAAGGTCACCTCGACCTGCGGCACGCCCCGCGGCGCCGGCGGGATCCCCGTGAGCTGGAACTTGCCGATCGTCCGGTTGTCGAGCGCCATCTGACGCTCGCCCTGGAGCACATGGATCTCGACCGTGGTCTGGCTGTCCTCGGCAGTCGAGAAGACCTCCGACTTCTTGGTCGGGATCGTCGTGTTGCGGGGGATCAGCACCGTCGTCACCCCGCCCAGCGTCTCGATGCCCAGCGACAGCGGGGTGACGTCGAGCAACAGGACGTCCTTCACCTCGCCGGCCAGCACGCCGCCCTGGATGGCGGCGCCGATCGCGACGACCTCGTCCGGGTTCACGCCCTTGTGCGGCTCCTTGCCGAAGAACTGCTGCACGGTCTCCTGCACCCTGGGCATGCGGGTCTGGCCGCCCACCAGGATCACCTCGTCGATGTCCGAGGGCTTGAGCCCGGCGTCCTTGAGCGCCAGCTCCATCGGCCCGATCGTGCGGCGGACCAGATCGTCCACCAGCTGCTCGAGCTTGGCCCGGGTCAGTGTGAGGTTGAGGTGCTTGGGCCCCGACTGGTCCGCGGTGATGAACGGGAGGTTGATCTCCGTCTGCATCACCGTGGACAGCTCCATCTTGGCCTTCTCCGCCGCTTCCTTGAGCCGCTGGAGCGCCATGGGGTCCTTGGAGAGGTCGATGCCCTGATCGCGCTTGAACTCCGCCACCAGCCACTCGATGACGCGCTGGTCGAAATCGTCGCCACCGAGGTGCGTGTCGCCATTGGTCGCCTTGACCTCGAAGACCCCTTCCGCCAGCTCGAGGATCGAGATGTCGTAGGTGCCGCCGCCGAGGTCGTAGACGGCGATCTTCTCTTCCTTCTTCTTCTCGAGGCCGTAGGCGAGCGCGGAGGCCGTGGGCTCGTTGATGATGCGCACGACGTCCAGGCCGGCGATCTTGCCCGCGTCCTTGGTGGCTTGCCGTTGTGAATCGTTGAAGTAGGCCGGGACGGTCACGACCGCCTTCTCGACCTTGTGACCGAGGTAGTCCTCGGCCGTCTGCTTCATCTTCTGGAGGATCATCGCCGAGATCTCCGGCGGCGTGTACCGCTTGCCCTGGATCTCGACCGTGGACAGGTCGTTGGGCCCGGGCGTCACGCGATAGGGCACCCGCTTCGTCTCCTCGGGGACCTCCGACGTCCGCCGCCCCATGAAGCGCTTGATGGAGAACACCGTGTTCTGCGGGTTGGTTACCGCCTGCCGCTTGGCGACCTGCCCGACCAGCCGCTCGCCGTCCTTGGTGAAGGCGACCACCGACGGCGTCGTCCGGCCCCCTTCGGCGTTGGGAATGACGACGGGGTCCCCGCCCTCCATGACCGCCACGACCGAGTTGGTCGTCCCCAGGTCGATCCCGATGATCTTCTCAGCCATCGTCACAACTCCTTGCGGTGTTCGATGCGGACTCCGGTTCGAGAGTCGCTGGGGGGCAAGCGGTGTGCCAGGGAAAGATGTCAGATTGACAGCGGGACGGTCTAGGGTGGGGCCCAGACGG
>Ga0187893_10006982_pt1 | contig 18869 bp, 23 predicted proteins | sample MA1701074metaG_FD_139574 | JGI IMG/M metagenome (GOLD analysis project Ga0187893, IMG submission 139574) | White microbial mat communities from a basaltic lava cave in the Kipuka Kanohina Cave System on the Island of Hawaii, USA - MA170107-4 metaG ... | reverse complement strand
AGTTGCACAGCGTGTTGCTTAAATTCCGGTGTGAACCGTCGTCGCTGTCCCATGTCGCACCTCCTCGGGAGGCCTCATCGTGCCTCCTTTTGAGGTGTCCGTCAAACCCGGGCTAGCTCACTTACCTGTATTGATCATTCCGGTGTCCCCATTTGTCTAGTCAGGTCAGGAGAGCACAGCCACGACACATTGTGGGAAAGGTTGAATATTACCTAGACGAAATGAAGACCCACCTCCTCACCTCTCCGGGTAGAAATCCATGAAATTCAGGAATTTCCTGATTGCGGATGTGCCGTGACGATGTTTAGAGTCCAGCGGTCACGACGGTGTGATCGCACATCATTGCGCAGAAAGGTTTTCACTCATGGAGTCGATGCGAGACGAGATCCGGCAATTTGTGGTCGCGTCGGAACACTTACTCCGTATTGGAATGAACGCCGGCGAACTGAGTAGAAGGGCTCATTGGGCAGGAGTGTCCATGGAATGTACTGCTATCGATCCTTCATCAAGGCACGAGTATAAGGGACGCACCATCTCGCTGTTCGTTAGCCAGCCGATAATGGAACATGGCGTTGTCGAAATGTGTTTATTCAATTTTCTCCAATAAAATCGGCTTGCGTATCGTCCTACCCTTCCGGCTCCTTCGCGACACAACAAGAGGCGAAAGCAGCCGCCCTACAAAAGGCCAAACGTCTCATTGATGCCGAGGACCCGTTATCAAGTTGAGTGGTGACTTTTCTCTGATAAGCGTGGTCAATCCGGTGTGCCCGTAAGCGCCCTACCCCTGCCATCCCTGTCCATTACAACGCTATGTAACATGCCCAATCAGCGTTATAGCAGGCAGATCTCTACTTTCCGCTGATTCTGGATAAATTACATCACTCGGAGATTGACTTTGGGTTGGTCTGTGTAAACCGAAGGTTGGATCATCGTGCCAGTTCCACACCAACCTTCGGTTAAGCCAGCGGCTATTTACCACTAGGCTGTGCCGTATCGATGATGTGAGCGTTCTTGAGAGAGGCTATTTCGCTCGAGTACGCGGCAATATCGCGCTCCACGTGGAATAGGACCGATCACCGCACCACTTCTTGCTTCAGGAGGTGCATTCCTTAAACGATTCTTAAGCCTATGATGTGGAGAGGGTATACCGATTCGATGGGTAACAGGTGTTAATACGGTGTTAGCTGGAGCGACAAGACTGACTGAATTGAGGTCCTGCACAACAGGACAACCAAACGTATTCGCCTCACTGGCGTCGCGCTACGAGCGACAGCTCGCCAACCGGCATCCGAGCATGCACATCCCGGGGTCACGTTCTGGGACTTCCCTCCAGAAGTGTTCACACCTCCCCAAAGGCGGCGACTCATCAGTGCACTGATCTACTGGATCTGCTGTAACGCTTCGGCGGCAGTGTAAACTGTTCGAGTGCATCGGCCATATGTTTCGCCTCCTTTAGAGCTGCCATTGTGGCCTCTCTGCGGGACGAGAAACTGCCGTCAGGGCTCCCTGTCTGGCACCCCCAGCAGGTTTGTCTGAATTCAAAAATGATATACGAGCAATGCCAGGTCCCATCGGCCTGCCGTACGGGAGCTACATCGATCTTGCGTTGCTTATATTTCAGCATTGTCGCTCTCCAGTCACCCACCATTACATCAGGCATCTGAACCTACAAGAAGCCAGAGATCCACAACAACTAGGCACTGGCTCTGTTTGCGACACTAATTCTGCTGGGGGCTGAGGCACATATCTGAACGCCGCCTTTGGTCGCCAGGCTTATCGAGCGCCAAGACGAAGGAGTGATCCGTTGCGATACTTGTAAGTGAATACCGCAGCACATTCCTCTCGTCGTGAAGTAGACCCGTGGGAATCGGTAGGGTTTTCTTTGGTAGACGACTGGTTGGGTAGCTGGGCCCCTTTGTCCGCCGGGTTTCCTTTCCGACGGCGTTCGTGCTGCGAGGATCCGGAGGCGCGTTGTGGTGCCACAAACACACTGGATTGATGGCTAGTCGTCACAACAAAGTACAATGGGCAGTTCGGAGCTATGCTTTTGGTGAATCGGGCGAATGAGGCTATTTCGGTAGGCCGCGTACCACAGTGCACGCAGAGCGTCGGGCTGTGTTCAATTGTGGATGCTGGAACTTTCCAAACCGCTGGAAATATTGCTGTATCTCAAGGATCAAAATTTGCTCCCCTCCTCGGAGCTTTCATTTTATATCGGAGGAGGGCTTATGGAATGTCCCAAATGCAATGGTATGTTGAGGCTAGAGCGGCTTTCAGACTTCTTTTTCGCATTCTACACTTGGAATTGCATAAATTGTGGTGCCATCATCGATCGGACCATCTCTCACAACCGACGCAAAAGTCGAGCGGCAAAGTCTGCCAAAGTTGCCCCCAAGTCCTTCGAGACGCTAGCTGTGCGGAAGTCTTTGCAAACTTCCGAACGGATTTCGCACCGTTCCACTAATCAGGTCTTTACTACCAAATAACAAGTCTAGGAACTTTCCAACCATAAGACTCTGACAAGGAGTTATCGCGGTTTCAAGCGGCCTGCACTCATACATCTTCCGTTTGTGTCAGCCACGGTCGAGCCATAGGCTGCTCACTCTTTCTACACTCACTTGATCCCATCGGCGAAGAACAATCATCGTAGCGGATTATTTTCCCCTATTGGGAAGCGCCGGCAAGAAGAATTCTAAGTCACGTTTCTTCGCTTCCATTCGACATAGGCCATCCGAGACTAGTGGTTTGTTTGTTTGGCCCTAGTATCCTTCCCAGGTGGCGAGGACTCATTCAGGAATGTATCGTATTCCAATCAACCCTGGCGACTTACCGTGGCGCGGGAGGGACAGCGCTCTTCAGGAACTAGAGGAGGACAATGCTGAAGGACAATCGAAGGCCAGTATTCCACCGATCCGCGGCTTCCTTTTTGTCAGCCTGTGTGCCAATCGAGAAGCCTCTGCCTGAAAAGAACGCGCTCGCGGAATCGGAAGCGCATTTCATGTATACGGCTATTCTTGGGATTACAACAACGGTTGATGTGCGCACGGAGGCACTGTCTAGCGCCCATCAGCCGGAGGAAACGACAATGACAGGATCAAGCTATGAAGGGCGGTCGATCCAATTGAAGTCCGGCCGGCAGGACGATGGGGGATGGATCTGTGAGTACACAATACGTGAACTCGGGCCAACAGGATTGTCGAGGTCGACGGGACAAGCCACCGGCAGCTTCTCCACTCGTGAGCAGGCGGAAGCGGCAGCGCTGGAGGCAGCACGAGGTGCGATCGATGCACGCGGTCCCATCCGAGGACCTCTCAACTGATCTCTCGAAGCAAGCAATTCGCCGCCGGACCTTTCTCGTCCAGAGCCCTAGCCCGTGTATTACGGAGAAGTCTGCGACCCAACTCACATTCTGCCGCTGAACAGATTGAACGACCTCAAAGTATGTTAGGAGTCCAGACAGTAGCTGATTATCGGCAAAGTATCCGTGAGCATCTGCTCGCGAGCAAGAAGCTTCTCGAAAAGGGTGGCCTCTCCGATGATGAGGCACAAGCCTTGAGGAAAAAGATCATGGGCCTTTCTCTCTTGCTCAACCAAAAACCCAAGCATCCAGGGAAGTAGACCTTGACAGGAAGTCATGGCACTTTGAGATAGGCAAGCAGCTGCATCATCATGCAGACATGACAAAATTCGTGTGTTGGCGCTCGGCTATCTCAAAGCGCTACAAGACATCCGGTGGCTGATTGCTAGCCGAGAAGCACCGGGTAACATATCCGGCACCTACAGTTTGTTCCACTAGAGCGAGTCGACCGGCACAAGCTACTATGTAGCAGACTGATTGTTACTTTCCTCTGATTTTGGATGATGTACATCGCCCGTAGAATCACGTTGAGTTGATCTTTGTAAACCGCGGATCTCGCATCTCCATACCCGCCTTCTGCGACTCTGCAATTATCGCGCGACGAGTAGTGTAGTCCCCTTAAATTCGAGCCGAAGATCTTGGAAGCCTTGACTGGGCCGGCTGAGACATGATCTTCAATATCTGAACGTACCACACGCTCAACCCCTCACAGGGCATGGAGGTTTGCTCGCATGGAGACTTACATGAACGGCTTCAGAAAGGAGATTGTGGACTTTATTTCAGTGAGCGAACAGATACAACGCGTTGTGGCGCACGGGGAACATCTCACCAAAGACGAAGCCGGAGTCGTGCGGCTCTGCGCGACTGAATTACTCAAAAACGTGGCTGAGCCACTTTAGGCCGCTATCTTGCCGACCGTCCTGTAAAACAGAATTCCGACCAGCCTCCTGCGTGGGCAAGACGCGCCGACTATTCCGACTTCTTCTTGCGCGAACGCGCCCAATCATCGTTCTTGGCCTCATAGCAATTCGAGGGGGAAGAGATTGCTCAGGCCTTCGACAGCTTGAGCAATCCCCGACCGGATAAGGGATACCGGTATCCGGTTACCGTGAAGGGTAACTGTCGATGGGTACCATTAAATGGGCATAGGGGGTGCCGGCCCACATGATCCAGGGTCCTCCGTTCTTCGAATCGGTCGGCACATTTTTCAGCACCCCTGCATCCGGGAGCAGAATCATGAGATGCGCGCCGACTCCTTCCACCCACTCGTCGCCAGGCTTGGGTTCTGTGGCATAGGGATCGGTGTTGCTCACAGGCCTGTCACCCTGGAGCATATATGCGATTCCCACTTGAGTGACGGCGGGCTTCTTCTTGTCTTTCAAAGCCTCCCAAAAATTACGCCACGGTTCGTTCATACATATTGAGTCCGTACCGGATGTATTGGGATCGTCGGGTACACACGTCCATCCATTGCTGCCTTTGCGAACCACTTGTCCATCCCGACTCATGATTGTTGCATGTTGGGACAGCGACGACGGCGCGGCGCGCTCCGCCCCCGCCGATTCGGCGGCGCCAGTGTGACGGTAGAGGCCATGATCAACGTCCCCGCGAGGACAATCATGGATTTCCCATATCGCATCATAGGTATCGCTCCTTTCTCAATATGGCGGCAACCAGCCGAGAATATCCTAAGCGCCGACTACTTTGACTGCAATGGAAAAGGTCACGACGCAATGAATCGGCCAGGGACTACAAGATGAAGAAACCAGTCGAAGGAGCGCGCGTCTTCAAACACAAAGGCCGCGTCAATTGAGACGCGGCCTTTCCAAGTCCGCCGATGCATTGCGATCGAAGATCGAGATCTATCGCTCCGCCTCGGTCAAATTCGCTTCGCTTTCCAGCTCTTCCAGTTCGGAGTCCGATTTTCCCTTCGTCGTCGAGGGGTGAAGGCCGTACTTTCTCAGCATCTTATAAAAGTCGGCCCTGTATCGGCCGGCAAACTGAGCGGCGCGCGAGATATTCCCGCCCGTCAACTGGAGCACATTTTTCAGATAAGTCCGTTCGAATTCTTCTTTGGCTTCCGTGAGCGGTTTGAGCGGAGACTCGGCCGACACACTGACCGCCGGCAACAAATCCGGCGTCAACATGTCTTGCCGCGACATGACCACGGCTTTTTCAACCACGTTTTCCAACTCCCGTACGTTGCCGGGCCAGGGATTGATCATGAGTCGATGGAGTGCGGCGGGCGTGAATCCTTTCACGTCCTTATTGGCCCGTTTCATGCTGAGCTTGAGGAAATGTTGCGCCAAAATCGGAATATCGTCGCGGCGATCCCTTAACGGCGGAACGAACAAGGGAACCACTGAAATGCGATAGTACAGATCGTTCCGGAACGTCCCGTTCTTCACGGCCTCCCCGAGGTCTTTATTGGTCGCGGCAATGATGCGAACATCGACTTTGACCGAGGTCTCGGATCCCACCTCTCGAATCTCCCGCTCCTGCACGGCACGCAATAATTTCACCTGCATGGACAGCGGCATCTCGCCGATCTCGTCGAGGAACAGCGTGCCGCCGTTGGCCATTTGGAACAACCCTCGCTTCGCACCATGCGCGCTCGTAAAGGCGCCCTTGACATGTCCGAACAACTCACTCTCAAACAGCGTTTCGGGTATGGCGGCGCAGTTGAGCGCCACGAAGGGACCTTTATTGCGTCGGCTATTCGTATGGATGACACGCGCCATCACTTCTTTGCCGGTGCCGGTTTCTCCAAACAGCAAGATGGTGGCATCCGAATCGGCGACCTGCGCGATTTGCTGGAAAAGCCGTTGCATGGCCGGACTTCGCGCCACGACATTTTCGAGTCCGTACAGTTCCTTGACCAACGATTTGAGACGCTGAATCTCGCGGCTCATCCGCTGCTGAGCCAGCGCTTTTTCGATGGTGGCCTTTAGTTCCTTGTCATCAAACGGTTTCGTCAGATATCCGAACGCCCCTCGTTGCATCGCCTCCACCGCGTTGGGAATACTGCCGTGGGCCGTGAGAATAATGACCGGAAGTCCGGGATGACTTCTCAGCAGCTCCTCGGTCACGTCGAGTCCGTCCTCTCCGCGAAGACGGAGATCGGTAATAGCCAAATTGAACATGGTTTTCTTCGCCTCACCGACCGCATCCTGCCCTGTCGTACAAGGCGTGACCGTAAATCCCATGGCGGATAACCGCATCTTCAGCAGATGCAGCAATCCCTCATCGTCGTCGACTACGAGAATATTCTCTTGTTCCATATTCAATGTTCCTTGTTGTATTTGCTAGGGTGTCATTTCAGGACCTGGCACCGGAACGGTCACCGGCGGGCGGATTGGGCGCACCTTTTCCCGCATTTCCTGATCGATACGTTTCAAAGCCTCCAGCTGCGTCGAAAGCTCCTCCACCTTTCTGTCCCGCTCTGCGAGCTGCTTTTGCAGATTTTGAATCACTGACGGATCAGCTGATGTCTTCACTGACTCCTTCTTCGACAGCAGTGACTCAATCTTGTGGTCTCGATCCACTAGTTCGCGCTGCAAGGCCTCTACCGCTTCAGAATCGTCTTCCCTGGAGGAGCGAAGCTGTTGAACGACCATCTCCCTGTCGAGCAAATCCCGCACCAGACGATCGGCAGTCAGCGCCAATGATGTATTGGTCTCGACAATGGCAGGGGCAGTCAACACAGCTTCGGACCAGGCTTTCCGTCCTGGAACCACAGGCTCCTTCAAGAGTTGGAGCCAGGCTTTACTCGACTCTGCCAGTTGGCTCATAGGAGCCACCGCCAGGACCTTGCCGAAATATTTCTCTGCAACTTCGCGACTTTCATAGAGACCCAGTAGTCCGAGTGTAAAGTACACGTGGTCACAGGAGCTCGACTGACCGCACTTTAGAGCCAAACCCTCTTCTTTCCGAGTAAGCATTTGAAAACTTTTGACTTCTTGTGGTTCGGCCTTGAAATAAGGACGAGACTGGGGGATTGGTGTCGTCCAGGAGGCGCATCCGACTAACAAGATAGAAATTGCGATGAGGCCAGCTGTGATAGACGGAGTCGTTCTGCTCACGATTGCCCTACCTTTTCCGGTTTCGTCAACCGTAGGATAAACCGTACAGTTGCCCCCTTGCCTTTCTCACTTTCAATCCAGATTCTTCCCCCATGGGCTTCGACCACCTTCTTGGCTAAGGCCAGACCAAGCCCACTCCCTGCCGTCTGCTTTACTTTTGTACGACCTTGATAGAACCGTTCGAAAATATGTGGAAGATCTTCCGGAGCGATTCCGGGTCCCGTATCAGAAACGGAAACTTCGAGAACTCCGGCTTGTAGATCGGGGTTCATATGAACCTTCACCACCCCTCCCTCAGGGCTGAATTTCAGAGCGTTCGACAGGAGATTGTCCAATACCTGTTCAAGACGAGAGGCATCTGCCTTGACCCAAGCACGTTCACCGACACTTTCTAACACCAGCTGGACATGCTTGGAGTCGGCAAGAAGGCGAACCTTGTTGATGGAGATTTCAGCGATTCGGTGGAGATCCATCGGGACGATGCGGTATTCCATCATTCCGGCTTCCATTTTCGACAGATCCAGAATCGTGTTGATCAGGTGGATCAAGCGCCGGCTGCTGTCGGCCATGATCCGGAGGGTCGTTCGCTGCTCCTGTACCAGTGGCCCGGGAATTTCGTCAAGGAGCAGATGCGTCCCCTCTTGAATCGAGGCCATCGGCGTGCGCAACTCGTGGGACACGTGCGCCAAGAATTCCGTTTTCATATCATCTATTTCTTGCAGCTTTCTGCCCATCCAATTCACGGTATCCACCAGATCTCGCAACTCAGCCGGAGCTTTGATCTGAAGGGGCGTGCCGAAATTCCCTTGTCCGATCTGTTTGATGTGCCCTTGCAGCTGCCGGAGCGGGCGCAAAATCGTATAACTGGCGATACCCGCAAGTCCCAACCCAAACACCAGGGCAACCAGCACAAGTTGTTCCGTGACGGCCTCGGCTTGAGCCGCACTCGAACGTGATTCGCTCACCCCGACGCTTACCCGCACCTCATGCAGGTCGATGTAGCTCTGAATCGAAGAAGACATCTGATCCATGAGGGCATCACGTCTTGTTTCATACTCCAGGATGGCCTGACGGGATCTCCCTTTCGCCTTCTGGAATTCATCCCGAAAAAGCCTCAACCGTTCTTTCAGCAAATCACCTGTCTCCCGCAGCAGTTTCAACCCCTGAGTGGAGCTTTCCTGGTTCTGCAACAGCAGAAGATTTCGCTGGAACTCGTCAACTTCCTCAGTCAAATTCGTCAGAAAGGTCTGATCTTTTGTTGCGAGGAACTTTTTTTCACTGTTCAATTGAGCGTAGAGCGAACCCAAGAGCCGCTTCGCGGATTCGACGGCCGGATAATGGTAGGATGCCATCTGCGTGCTCATGGCCGTCAATTGTCGAAGCTGAAAGAGCGCGTAAAGATTGACGCCTCCCATGACTGTAATAATGACCAGGGAGGTCATGACCAAGCGCCAAAATATTGAAAGCCGCATGAGTCCGCGCCTCACCTGGACAGCATTATGAAGGGGCCGAACTCAGGTGTAGGATAACCCATACACTATTTCAGCTCCAAATCACAAGCTCATTAGACAGCAAGGGCACTGAGAAGTGACTGGAGTTGCTCCAAGTGTAACGAAAAGAACTGAGACAACAGCGCGTTGCGAACGCAGTCCCCTACTGTCTGGCGTCAAGCTGGTGAGAGAACAGACGTTGCCGTCTGGAAGACCCACGGAGTAATGCAAAAAGATGGCCGCGGAATAGCAAGATTGCCATGGTCATAGGCGGGGTTAGCAGCAGAAGAAGAATCCCCTGCGCGTCGGAATCGATCCCCACGTAGGACAACCATCCCCCTATGGCGGTGAACGGCAACATGAGAATTTGCAAGAAGTCGAGGCCGGCCCCTCGGCCGACACTGCCGGAAAGCGAAAAAAACTCCTGCAGGCCGCTCGGAGAAAGCACCAGAGGTAGGATGAGCACGGCAAACGGCAAGAACCACTCGATCCAATGCTCCAACACGAATTCATAGGCGGTCTTGAAAACGTCGAGGGTTGAATCGTGTCGGACTTGATAGATCACCTCCGGCGCCGGGTTCAACAGAATGAAGACCATGAGAAGAAACGCCGACAACAGGAACTGGCCATACGGATTGGCCTGCATACCCATATCCAGCAACAACGTAGGCAGCCACAACACAAATCCGACACCGATCACGTCCCAGAAGTAATGCCCGAAGCTTTCGGTCACATCCGTCAGTTGAATGCTTCGTGACCCGCTGAGGGACTGTTCGATAAGCCGCAGCGTCGCACCCACCAACAAGGCATTCGCGATACCGAGCAGAAATCCTCCGGCCATGCCCAAAGGGGCGGCGATCCTCGCGACCCCCAGGAACAGGACGGCAAATGCGATGAGTACCACCATGGTCAACCAGCTTCGAGCGAGCGAGCGTCCCGTCGCGTATAAGACTTGCCGATACAGCTGGAGTGTGGCCGAAACGTGGTTCACCATCTCGGTCCGTACCCTAGTCGGGATTGCCGAAGAGGTCAAGAACTAGTCGCGTCGCCGGCAGAATATAGATTCGTGGTTGACTTGCTCCTCCTGATGATTATCAGATGGCTCATCGACGTACATCTTCACGGGTGAACAACCATGGACATGAACCGAATGACGATCAAGCTGCAGGAGGCCTTGCAGTCCGCCTCCGCTCACGCGCAACGTCGAAGCCATCAAGGCATCGACGTGGAGCACGTGCTGTTGGCACTGCTCGACCAAGAGGGCGGAACGACTCCGGCCTTGCTCGAGGGAGCGGGGCTCGCGTTGCCCGCTGTTCGGCAAACGGTCGAACAAGCTCTCGCCAAGCTGCCGCAAGTACAAGGCTCCGGCGCCGCCCCCGGCCAAATGCATGTGGCCTCCCGACTCAGCCAGGTCTTGAGCCGAGCGGAAGACGAGCAAAAATCGCTGAAGGATGATTTTCTCAGCGTCGAGCACGTGCTGCTGGCGATGGTCCAGGAAGGAGGCGTCTTCAAGAAACTCGGCCTCACGAGAGACCGGCTCTTGTCCGGATTGCAGCAGGTGCGTGGGAATCAACGTGTCACCAGTCAAGACCCTGAAAGCACCTACCAGTCGTTGGTGAAATACGGCCGCGATCTGACCCAATTAGCCGGACAAGGCAAGCTCGATCCCGTCATCGGACGCGATGATGAGATCAGGCGTGTCATTCAGATCTTGTCCCGCCGGACGAAGAACAACCCGGTTCTCATCGGCGAACCAGGGGTCGGGAAAACCGCCATTGTGGAGGGACTGGCCATCCGCATCGTTAAAGGTGACGTGCCTGAGAGCCTCAAGCACAAGAAGCTCTTCGCCTTGGATATGGGATCGCTCGTCGCGGGCGCCAAGTTCCGCGGCGAGTTTGAAGAGCGGCTCAAGGCCGTCTTAAAAGAAATCCAATCCTCTCAGGGTCAGATTCTCCTGTTCATCGATGAATTGCACACGGTCGTCGGGGCCGGAGCCGCCGAAGGCGCGATGGATGCGGCCAACCTGTTGAAACCGATGCTGGCGCGTGGCGAGTTGCACCTCATCGGCGCCACAACACTCGACGAGTACCGCAAACACATTGAAAAAGACGCCGCATTGGAACGCCGCTTTCAGACGGTCCTTGTCGACCAACCATCCGTAGAGAACACCATTTCCATCCTACGAGGTCTGAAAGAGCGTTATGAGGTGCACCATGGTGTGAGAATCAAGGACAGCGCATTGGTCGCCGCGGCCAAGCTCTCGCATCGATATATTTCAGACCGGTTTCTCCCCGATAAAGCCATCGATTTGGTCGACGAAGCTGCGGCACGCCTCAGAACGGAAATCGAAAGCCTTCCGGCCGAGCTGGACGAGGTCTCGCGCAAGGTACTGCAACTGGAAATTGAACGGGAAGCGTTGAAAAAGGAGAAGGATCCCGCAAGCGCGGCCCGTTTGAGCACTCTCGAAGCCGAGCTGAACGAGAAGCAGCGCGATTTACAGGCCCTCAAAACCAGGTGGGAATCGGAAAAAGCCTCTGTCTCCCGGCTTCGAAAAACACGCGAGGCGATCGAGGACATCAAGCTGAAGATCGATCAGGCAGAGCGAGCCTACGATCTCAATCGCGTGGCCGAACTTCGGTACGGAGAATTGCCTCGGTTGGAACGAGAGCTGTCCCTGGAACAGCAGCACTTAGGAAAGAAGCAGGATGAGACCAAGCTGCTGAAAGAAGAGGTCGATGAAGACGAAATTGCCGCCGTGGTCTGCCGATGGACCGGCATTCCGGTCTCTCGCTTACTCGAGGGAGAAACCGACAAGTTGCTGAAACTCGAAGAGCTGCTCCATCAACGTGTGGTGGGACAGGATGAAGGTGTTCGAGCCGTTGCGGATGCCGTGCTGCGCGCCCGTTCGGGCATCAAGGATCCGCATCGTCCGATCGGCTCGTTTCTTTTCCTGGGTCCCACGGGAGTCGGCAAAACCGAACTGGCCCGGGCCTTGGCCGCGATTCTCTTCGACAACGAAGGAAATCTGATCAGAATCGATATGTCCGAATACATGGAAAAGCACACCGTCGCCCGCTTGATCGGCGCGCCTCCCGGCTATATCGGCTACGACGAAGGAGGTCAACTGACCGAAGCCGTTCGCCGGCGTCCGTTCTCGGTGATCCTGTTCGATGAAATCGAAAAAGCGCATCACGACGTCTTTAACGTCCTGCTGCAGGTCCTTGATGACGGACGGCTGACCGATTCACAAGGCCGCACGGTCGACTTCAAGAACACGGTGCTGATCATGACCTCCAATATCGGCAGCCCGCACGTCTTGGAGGCGCAGCAACGCGGCGCCTCCTACGAACAGGTCAGAACGGTGGTCATGAGCGAACTACGGCAACATTTTCGACCTGAATTTCTGAACCGCGTCGATGAAATGGTCGTCTTCCATCCGCTCGGCACCGAACAGTTGATCAAGATCGTGGAAATTCAGCTGGAACGCCTTCGCAGGAGATTGGAGGAACGTCGCATTACACTGGCCGTCACTCCGGCAGCGCTCACGCATGTGGGAGAACGCGGCTATGACCCGGTTTACGGAGCGAGACCGCTCAAGCGCCTCATTCAGCAGGAACTGGAAACGCCGATTGCGCGCTTGCTGGTGAAGGGAGAGTTGCGGGACGGGGATACCGCATCGGTCGATATCAAAAACGGGAATCTTGTCGTAGTCCCGACGGTGACGGACCCGCGGGCGTCTTCGTCTACCCGATAGAGACAGCGCCTCCTTGTGTATCGTGTGTCAGCCCGCTCTTGTGCTGCTTCTCAAGCTTCCACTCAGTCGGTGAGACTTGGAAGAGGTGGCCTTTCATCGTGTGAAACTCTCCGCGTGAAAAGGAGACCGCATCAGGGGCTTTCGCCTCGAGCTGGAGCAGAATCTTCCCGGACGCGGTATCCTTCATGGCCATGCCCGTGGCTGTCTTCGTCAATTCATAGGCGCGCCGCTCGTTGAACATCATGGTGCTGTCCACCACTTTGGCGAGCATTCGGCCATTCGAGTCAAACAGGGCAAAATTCACCAGCAGCGCGCCGGTCGTGGGATGCCGAGCCACCTGAATTTGCGGCACGCCCTCGATCTCAATGGTTCCGTTCGAATTGCGGTAGAGATTGGAGCCGACTTCGATATCCATGTTCCTTGGGCCTCGGGTTAGTCTGTCTTAGGCATCAGTTTTATCCTTGGGACCGGTCCTTTTTCAATCCTCACCGGTCTTTTCCTCGAACGTGCGATGGCAAGCCACACATCCGAGTGGTTCCAGTGATACGGTAACCAGTCGCACATCTCGGCCGTGGCCTTTGCCTTTCCCCCTGCTTCCTGTACAATCCGTGCATGGCTCTCGATCCCGCCAATCCGCCCATTTGGTTGCGCAAACTCCATGTGAGCGCCGCGCAGATCAGTCCGGATGACTACGCCACCACGCCTGATGAAGGCATTTTGGAGTGCTGTCGTCTCTCCGATGCGATGCGAGCATGGTCGAAGGCCTGTGCCCAGGCACTGGGACTTTCGCCACTCCCGCCTCGTCCTCCCTTCTACAACCCGTTCCGCTTCGTTTCACCGATCGACCAAGGCACCTCAGTGTCGCTCGATGCCGATGTCGCCCGCTAGCCACGACTCGCTTGCCGATTACCTTCGCACCATCGTGACGGCACTTCCCGAACCGACACCGTATTGTCTCGTCGGTGCACTGGCCGTCAATGCTTGGGGCCGCCTTCGCGCAACCCACGATATTGACCTACTCGTACTCTCTGACTTGCCCTCTCGTACCGAACTGATTGATGCGTTGCTTGGTCAAGGGTTTCAGATCGACGAAACTTGGGTAGAACAGAATCCGATGGCCAAGGATGTGGTGATGCGTCTGACTCATCGTTCTCACCCCGAGATTCCCCTTGATCTTCTCTTCGCGAGCGATCCCCAGTCTCAGCTGGCGCTCACTCGCCGGCGCTCTCTTCAGCTGTTCGGCATCTCTCTGTATGTCTGCAGTCCGGAGGATCTGATTTTACTGAAGCTCAAAGCAAGTCGCCCCCGCGATTTTGAGGACGCTCTCGGCATCATCAAGAATCCTCACGTTCAACTTGATCTCCCCTACCTCTGGGACTGGGCCGACAAGCTTGGGCTGCACGGCGAACTGCAGTATGTCCTCCAAGCGTCCGGCGGCGGAAGTTAATCCGGGCTCTCGCCTCGTTTATACCGTCACCTGTTCCGGCTACTCGCCCGCGCCTTCGCCCACCGTTTCCAGTGGCGCTACGATCCGTGCTCGACCGCCTTCCCACTCCTCCTGCGTGTTTCAATCCTCGCCCACCGTTTCCAGTGGGCGCTACAGATCGCTTTGAGGCCGACGCGACAGCTGCACATGTTTCAATCCTCGCCCACCGTTTCCAGTGGGCGCTACCGGGCGCTCGTCTCGAAGAAAGGCTATTGGTCATGTTTCAATCCTCGCCCACCGTTTCCAGTGGGCGCTACTGCACTACATCACCAGCGCCTAGAAACAAGGCTTTAGGCCCTGGTTTGCGCGAACTAGCGGTCGGCAAGCCTAAATTTTCTAACGACCATCTCGCGGTATGAATATAAGGCATTGCAAAATCGGCAGATAAGCACCAGCGCGACTCCTCCAGGAATGGAGCACCGCGCCTAGTTCGCGCTTTACAGAACGAGCGGCTCCTCAAAATCAACGCTCCCATCCAATCCATACACCTGCACATGCTTGTCTTTTGGCTCCGTGAGTCGATATACGCGAAGACTGTCTTCGGTCTTTTCAATGATGTCCAGCAACCGCCTGACCACTTCCTCGAACTGCTCTTCGTTGACCGAGCATTCAAACACGGATTTCTGCACCCGTTGCCCGAAATCCTGGCAGGCTTGTGCGACCTTTCGCAGTCGTCTTCGCCCGATAGCGGTTTCGGTCGAGACATCATAGCTGATCAGAACGTTCACAACCTTACCCCTATCGGTACAGAAACGGCGGATAGCCTTCCAGGTCGCCGCGCAGCACACGCGCGAGTAACCGCGCCTGCACATGCGGTACCAAGCCTAACGGCATCTTTTGATCGAGCACCGGATGGGTGATCTCCTCCTGCTTGCGCTTCTGATAGGCCACGATCACTTCCTTGCGAGCGGCATCCTCCATTTGCACTGCTCCGCCTGAGCGTTGCGCAAAATCATTTGCACTGACCTGTCGCCGATTGATCAATGTCAGCACAAGCCGATCGGCCAATACGCTGCGCAACTCCTCCATGAGATCCAATGCCAAGGCAGCCCGACCAGGACGTAGTGCATGCAGAAAGCCCATCTGCGGGTCGAGGCCGACCCCTTCAGCGGCCGCGACACAATCGTTCAGGACCAACGCATACAAAAACGACATCAATGCGTTGACCGGGTCGGTCGGCGGACGCCGGTTTCGTCCATCCAGCTTGAAGGTTTCACGATCTTCTTTGATCATTCGGTCGAAGGTAGAGAAATAGGCCCGTGCCGATTCGCCTTCAATACCACGCAGTGTCTCTAGATTGTTGCACTGAGGAACCCGACCGACGGCATTTGCAAGCGCATCGGCTGTATCCCGCAACGCTTGGGCATCCGCCGGATCATCCGCCTCCCGTGCCCCTCGCAAGACAATTTGACGGGAGTTCTGAATCTTGCCTCCTACTACATTTTGTGCAATGGCCAGCGTACGCCCAGGATCACGCATGGCCTCATGTTGTGCGCACCGAAGCAACACGTTGCCGCTAACCGGTCCTTCCACTCTGGCTTTGAATCGACCATTACGATCCAGCAACACCACGAACCGGCCATCCTCCGCGCAACGCTGCATCGCTGCAGGGCTCAGCATGATGTCACCGAAGCAGACCACGCCACCAATATGGTGAAACATGGTGAAACGGCACCTGAAGCTTGGTTTCCTTTTCAACCTCCACTCGGAGCGTTTCGTGGTCTGCTCTGAGATAAGCTCCCTCGGTGGTCACATAGAGGGTATTCAACAGCTGATGCATGACGGCCTCACGTGTTGATGGTTGAAAACAGCGCGCGCACCACGGTGGCGGCTCGGCGACCCGTCTCGATGACTTCAGGCATACAGGACTCACGCAGAGAGCAATGAGTGCAACGCCGATCGTTGACCGGTGGAGGAAGTTGCTTGCTTGCCAGCATCATCCGGATCGCATGAATGGCTTGAACAACCTGCGATCGCAACTCCGGTGTCAATTCGACTTCACGGCGTTTCCGAGAACTATGGTGGTAGATTGCCCCGTGTGGGACAGGCCGGCCAGTCATTTCTTCCAGGCATAGCGCCTGGGCGCAGAGTTGCAGATCATCATTGTCGAATTGTCGATTCGGGCCAGACTTATATTCAACCGGGTACGGAATGTTGTCGTGAAACTCAACAACATCGGCTTTCCCAATCAGCCCCAATTGCTTCGACCACAAAGGCAACGCCCGCTCGACTCTTACTCCATCCTCCCAGCCACTTGCTTCGGGCTGGTCAGTTCGCTCATGTAAGTGGCGCCCTCGCAGTGTATAAATATTTTCATCGTAAGTTTGTTCAAGGTGAATTAGTGCACATCTCCGAGGACAATAGGCGTAATGATTCAGGGCAGAAATTGGAATCGAGTCAAGATCGGCGTCATCCTGCGACATCATTTGGCCTACGATAACTTAGCGAGCTTACCCGCGCGGTCATCCCACGCCCACAACTCCACGCCTTTCGGTAGATTGGCAACATTCGTTGTTACTGCGTAATGCGCGAACTTGCGCGGGCTTCCAACCTTGTCCTCTTTTATTGCCGATTCATTCCGCTTCACGTCGATGACGCGCCCAATGTCCAATAACGCTTGCGCCGGTGCACAGCCGAGCATGGCTTGACGATTGCGCTGTTCCCCATTGCTGTCGGTGCCCACATGTTTAAACACATACAACCCCCGGCAGGACATCATGCCTTTGGAGGAGGAGCGGTCGTGATCCCACATACCGGCCAGTGCATCCCACAGATGAGTGAGATCGTCTTCGGAGAATAGGGTTCCTTGGGCGAGGTTGGCGGATACAAACCCTTTGGCAACATAGAGGCCGTAGGGAATCAGTGCTTTGCGGCCCATGGTACGGAGGGTGTCTTCAGGTGCTTGTTCCTCCAACAACCGTAACTCCTCACTGCCCATTCCATCCTTTTCCTCGACGCCATGTTTCTTCTTGGTCAAATTCGCGTCAGCAACTCTCGTGATACCGAGGTCCATCGGAAAAATGGGATCAACAGATCGAGAGAACGAAACCTGAACTGGTCCTCGAACCTGCCCGGCGTTGGCACCGGTGCTCATGACAGCGCCAAATGTCCGGACATCATAGAAATTATGACACATCCAGCCTCGTGCATTCTGAACTTTTGACTTCGTGGCTTTCTCTGGAATTGCTCCGTTGGTTTGCTCGTGGGCAAGCGCAATCGGTCTGTTCAGATTCGTCGAGTGTTCCACAAACACAGCATTGGGCGCCGTGTTACTGAAGGCCGTCTGAATGTAGTTGCGCACCCGCCGTTTGATCGCCACGTCGGAGACCAGCCCGTGCATGTCTTCCGGATCAATGCGGGGTGAGTTCCCAGCATCTGGGTCGCCGTTCGGATTGCCGTTCTCACAATCGAAAAGGTAGAGAAATTCGTAGCGGTTCTGAATGGTGCTCATTGCTGTGCCCCCTGTTCTTTAGTGACGGTTGTTTTGTTGCCGGCGCGCAGTTCGGCCAGCTTCTGGTAATAACCGAGGGCGAACAGCCCCTGGCCTTCCAGGTCGAGGATGCGAATGTCTTTGCCATCGCCCAGCTTGATCATTACGTCAGCGATGCGTTCTTCGTACCACCAGGAAAGTCCGGGTTCCAGCTTCGCAAGGTGATTACGGGCATTGGACACCAATCGACCGAGAACAAGGCCAGGTGTCTGGCTGGCGGCAGCGTAGTAGCGTTGCACGACGCCAGCGCCCACATCGCCTAGCGCGGCGCGTTGCAGGTTGGCCAGCACGGCCAGCAGCCCGCCGCAGTGGTAGGCCGAGGCCGGATGGGTGGAATTGTATGAAGCAGTCATGGTCGTGTCACCTCCGGGTTTGAGTCGAACGAAATAAGCCTTTATCAGCCCCATGCGGGCATGGTTGAGTGGTTCGTCTTTGACGAGATCGGATCGGAATCGTGCAAGTGCCTGCGTCATTAGCGGTTGCGGAATGGGCAGACGCTGAACGGCGACCTTCCACAACGTGGCACTGGTAGGCGCGGACAAGTCCTTCAGTTCGCGCACCAACGCACCGCATACCGCCATGAACTTGGGATCATGAGCTTGCCCTTTGCCGTCGCGGGCAACAATGGCGAGATCGGCAAACCACGCTTCGATATTTCGCACCAAATCCTCGAAACGTCCTTCCATCCAATCGCGCACCATCACTCGCCCTGCTGCACCCGAGAGCACCAGTGCGTAGTAATGATTGTTGCCCAAATCAGCGCGTTCGCCTTTGCGGATGGATTCAAGCAGACGACGCGCGGCCCCCAGTGCAACCGCTTCCGTTTGTTCCTGCGACTCGAAACCGTTCAACCATTCCAGAGGATCGTCTTGCGGGGCAACCTGTTCCTTGAACCAGTGAACGACCAACGCGTTGGCAAGCTTGCGGGAGTGGCGGCGAATCAAGTCGTTGAGGCCATCCACATACTTCTGAGCGGCTTCGGCACTCATGGCAGCGTTAGCCGATTGGTCCAAACCGAAAGAACCGCAAGCAGCTTTGTCGAACCCCACCATCACATCGCCCATGCTCAAGCCACCAACGCCAGATAGTTGACCTGCCCCCTGTGGTTGTACCATCACCTATGTGACTATGCGCACCGTGGCGCGACCGTTTCCGGTGCTGGGGGCCGGTACCCCAGAGCGCTATGCGGCCGAATCCGATTATACGTTT
>Ga0187893_10006979_pt1 | contig 18875 bp, 12 predicted proteins | sample MA1701074metaG_FD_139574 | JGI IMG/M metagenome (GOLD analysis project Ga0187893, IMG submission 139574) | White microbial mat communities from a basaltic lava cave in the Kipuka Kanohina Cave System on the Island of Hawaii, USA - MA170107-4 metaG ... | reverse complement strand
ATTGGCGATGGCTTGCACCCCCGGCTTTTCGTCCACCGAAACGGTGATCACTTTCGCCAAAGGGTCGGCTGAGGGAAGCTGTCTCTGATTCTGCAGCTCAACCTCTTGATACACCAGCAAGACTTCTCGCATCTTGCTTTCGAAGTTGGGATCGCGGCGTTCCATGTAGTAGATGACCTTGTGAGGTTGCAGGGGCTGCGCGGTTAGAATCCGTTGTATGGTGGCTTTCGAAGCCCGCGCCAAGCTGGCGTGCCCCTGAGCCACGGCCTGCCGACGGACATGCTGAGCCAGAGCTTGCCGGCTCCAGACCTCGGCGGCGTAGCCCAAGTCTTTTGGTTTCGAGCAGGCCAGATGGAGGACCCAGGCCTTAGCGTTTTCTGTCAGCACGGGCTTGCTGCCGTGTGGGGTGTCTTTCAAACCCGCTGACACACCCATCGTCAGCGCCTTTGCGATCCATTTCGAAACACTCTTGCGCGTCATCTTGACGGTCTTCATGATGCTGGCGATGTTGCTGCCGGTGTAATACAACCAGAGGACTTGGGCTCGCTGCACCTCCCGCCAGGCCGCCGTGCGTGACTGGCGTAGCTGTTCGAGCAACCGGACTTCTTCAGGGGTCAGGACTAACTTGGGTCGAGTCGATTGTCTAGCCATGCTCCAGCATAGCAGAGAATCGACTCTATAGATACTATTCAGTGAAACGATATACTAGTCAGCGTGCGTCTGGCAATCTCGAGCTCCGAATCCAGCTCTATCAGGTTGAAATAGGCGCTTGCAACGTCGCTCACCAGCGTCGTGATCACCGCCTTACGGTTCTCCTCGCTGGCCAGTAAGTCCGCGCGAGCTGCCTCGGTGGCTCGACGCAGCCTGCCCCAAATATCCACTTCGAAGGAGAGGAGATTAAGAGCTACGCCGCCGAATGTCCGGTTCTGCACGCTCTGAGGGAGGGGAAAGGCGCCACTCGTGGAGTTCCGAAGGGTCGTGATATCGCCGCTCGTTGCAATCGTGGGGAACTGGTCTGCCCGCGTGATCCCAAGATTGGCCCGAACCGCATCCACTCGGGCCACAGCGGCGCGCAGATCGTAGTTCTGAACGAGCGCCGTTCGAATCAACTCTTGTAGCTGCGAGTCCTTGAACAGGTCAAACCATTTGATGTCAGCTAACGAAGTGAGCTCCGTTGGCGGTGTGGCTTCGGGGCTGCCGCGAAAGACGTCCGGCCGCTTAACGGCAGGCCTGTGGTAGTTTGGGCCAACCGCACAGCCCGTCAACAAGCTGGCCACTAAAGTGAAAATGATCCATGGTTTCTGCATCGGCTTTGCCTTTGTTTGCCTCATCACGAGCCAGCGCCGTCAGTGGCGGGTTCTGCCGGGTAGCCGCCTGGCGCTGTCTCTTTGCCTCTTCCAGCCAGCCGTTCCACTACATAGAAGCTGACTGGAATCAGGAAGGCAGCGATGAGCGTGTCGGCCAGCATACCGCCGATGACGACAGTGCCCAGAATCCGTCGACCCGCTGCGCCGGAGCCTGACGCGATCCACAACGGCACACAGCCCAGGATGAACGCAAACGAGGTCATGAAGAGTGGGCGGCGCCGCAGACGCGCGCCTTCCAGAGCCGCTTCCATCAGGCTGCGTCCCTTCTCGAACTCGATCTTGGCGAACTCGACAATCAGGATCGCGTTCTTGGCCGCCAACCCGATGAGCACGATGAGACCGATTTGCGCATATACGTCCAGGCTGTAGCCGCGTAGCCACACACCGGCGAACGCGCCGAACACCGCGATTGGAACTGTCAGAAGCACCGAGAACGGGAGCGACCAGCTCTCGTAGAGTGCTGCCAGGATCAGGAACACGAAGATCAGAGACAGCCCGAATGAGGTGATGGCGGTTCCCGACGCCAGCCGTTCCTGGTAAGAGAGGTCGGCCCAGTCGTAGCCCATCTCGGGCGGCAGGACTTCCTTGGCCACTTCTTCGAGCGCCGCCATAGCCTGTCCCGAACTGTAACCCGGGGCTGCGCTGCCGATCACCTGAGCTGCCCGGTATAGATTGAAGCGGTTGGTATAGCCCGGACCACTGATGCTGCGCATACTGACAAGCGACGAGAGCGGAACCATGTCGCCAGCGTTGTTGCGCACGTAATACTTGCGGATATCCTGATCGTTCTGGCGCTCATCCCCTTCCGACTGGAGAAACACTCGCCACTGGCGCCCGAAGCGGTTGAACTGGTTCAGATAGAGGCCGCCGAGATAGGCTTGCAGCGTTTGATACACATCTGCGACGGCCACTCCTTGCCTGAGTACCTTGTCGCGGTCAACATCGGCGTAAAGTTGCGGTACGTCGGCGGAGAACTGCGAAGCCACTCCGGCTAGTTCCGGTCGCTGGCGGCATGCAGTCAAAAACTTCTGCAGATTCTGGTCGAGAAATTCAATCGATCCGCCGCTGCGATCCTGTAGCCAAAACGAGAACCCGCCCGCATTGCCCAGTCCTGGAATCGAAGGCGGCATGAACGCAAAAGCGACTGCCTCCGGTATCTGGCCTGCCATCTTTCGGTTCAGGCTGTCCACAATGGCTCTTGCCTGAAGCTGTTTCGACGTGCGTTCATGCCAGGGCGTGAAGCCGAGGAAGAAGAAGCCCTGGTAGCTGGCAGAAATGCGAGTCAACAGACTGAAACCACCAATCGTGTTGTAATACTGCACGCCTTCTGTCTTCGCAAGGATTCCCTCGACCTTTCTGAGCACCTGATCGGTTCTCTCCAGCGACGCTGCCGGCGGGAGCTGGACATTCAGAAAGGCGTAGCCGTAGTCCTCCTCTGGGAGGAAGCCTGTCGGAAGGTGTCTCCCGACGAGAACATCCAGCAGTGTCACCCCGGCGAGAATCAAGACACCTAGGATCGCCTTGCGAATCAGGGCGTGGCTCCAATTGAGGTACCCGTGCATCACCTTGTCAAACACCCTGTTGAAGCTGCCGAAGAATCGGCCGAGCAGGCCGCTCGACTGCTTCCGTGGCCTCAGCAGGAGCGCCGAAAGCGCAGGTGAGAGGGTCAGCGCGTTGAACGCCGAAATGAGCATGGAAATGGCAATCGTCACCGCAAACTGATTGTTCAGCCTACCCTGAATGCCACCGATGAAAGCCACCGGCAGGAAGACCGAAGCAAGGATGACAGCGATCGCGACGACCGGTCCCGAGACTTCTCTCATGGCCTGTAGCGTAGCTTCTCTCGGTGACAGTCCCCGCTCGATGTGGTGTTCCACAGCTTCCACCACCACGATCGCGTCGTCCACAACCAACCCAATCGCGAGCACGAACGCGAAGAGCGACAGCGTATTAATCGAGAAACCCAGCAACGGGAAGACAGCGAAGGTGCCAATCAGCGACACCGGAACGGCAATCATAGGAATGAGCGTGGCCCGCCAGTTTTGCAGGAAGATAAAAACAACGAGTATGACGAGGACCATGGCCTCCAGGAGCGTTTGGACGATCTCACGGATTCCCTCAGTCACCGGCAACGTGGTATCCAGCGAGACCACATAGTCCAGGTCGGCGGGGAAGCGCCCTTTGAGTTCCGTCAGCCTCTCTTTGACGGCATTGGCAACCGCCAGCGCATTCGAACCCGGCGCCTGGAAGACTGCGATGATCGCGCCGGGCTGACCATTGGCGCGCGACCTCTGCTGATAGTTGAGCGCACCGAGCTCGATACGGGCGATGTCCTTCAAGCGCACCACCGAGCCGTCCAGATTGGCGCGCACGACGATCTCCCCAAACTCCTCAGGTGTCTGGAGTCGCCCTTGGGAACGGACGGTGTAGGTCTTTTCCATTCCTGCTGGCGCAGGCTCACCGCCGATCTGGCCCGATGGATTGACGTTGCTCTGTTGACGGACGGCGCTGGCGATATCAGGCACTCCGAGACCGAGTTTGGATAGCACATCTGGCCTGACCCAGACGCGCATGGCGTAGTCACTGGCCCCGAAAAGCCTCACTTCGCCCACGCCCGCCACGCGATAGAGGACATCGACAACGTTGATATTGGCGTAGTTGGCAAGGAAGAGTGAATCGTGACTTTGATTGGGCGAGAAAAGGGAGATGACGAGCATGGGCAGGCCCGTCGACTTCCGGCTCCTGATCCCGTAGAGGGTGACGTCGGTCGGAAGATTCGGCTGCGCCTCCGCGATCCGATTCTGTACGTTCACCTGGTCAATGTTGACGTTGGTTTCAACTCCAAAGGTGACCGTCAACTGCTCGGTGCCGTCATTCGCATTCGTGGATTGCATGTAGAGCATGTTATCCACGCCGTTCATTTGTTGCTCCAGCGGGGTGGAAACCGACTGCTCAATCGTGACCGCGTCGGCTCCCGTGTAGGTCGCGGAGACGATGATCTGCGGCGGCACAATGTCGGGAAGCTGCGCCAGGGGTAGTCCCAGAATAGCAATCACCCCGACGAGGACTGTGAGGATGGCAATCACCATCGCCACGATCGGGCGCCTGATGAAAAATTCTGAAATCATGGCTTACCGCTCTCCTGCCGCGGTTGGCTTGCCGGAGGCGAGACAAAGGGCGTCGGGTTGACGACCACGTTCGGTCTTACCCTTTGCAGACCTTCGGCAACGACTGTTTCACCTGCCTTCAGGCCGTCTTCGATAACCCACATCGAGCCGCTACGGTCGCCAACCTTGACCGGTCGAATGCTTACCTTGTTCCCGTTGCCAACCACCGCAACCTGGTAGCCACCTTGCAACTCGACCACGGCGCGTTGAGGTACGAGCAGCGCGTTCTTTCTCACATCCGTGATAGCCCGGACGCGTCCGTATTGTCCTGGCCGCAGCTCGTTTGCTGGATTGGGGAACACCCCAGCCAGGCGAATGGCGCCGGTCTTCGGATCGACCTCCCGATCCACGAAAAGGACCCTGCCCCTCTTCGGATAGACGTTCCCGTCGGCCAGCACTAGTTCCAGGTCCAGCTGCAGAGTGTGGGCTTGGCGCTCGGTCGGGTTCGGATTGGCGCGGAGGTAGCGCAGGTACGCTTGTTCGCTAGCCGTAAAGTAAACTTTGATGGGGTCCATGGTGGAAACCGTCGTCAGCCTGTCGCCGCCCGCATTGACGAGATTGCCAATCTGCGCGTTGGCGATTCCCGCAATTCCAGCGATCGGCGAAACGATCTTTGTGAACCCAAGATTGAGCTCCGCGTTCACCAGCGCAGCTTTTCCCGCTGCCACCGCAGCTTTGGCCGACACAATGGAGGCTTTCCCCGTTTCAACTTTGGCTTTGGCAGCCTCGAGTTCCGCCTTGGCTGCGAGATTGGCCTGCACGGCGTTGTCGAGGTCTTGTTCGGTGACTCCTCCTGCCTTTGCCAAAGGGATGTAGCGATTCACATCGAGCTGAGTTCTGCCCTGATTGGCCTCGGAACGCAAGACCTGCGCTTGAGCTTCGAGGAGTTGGCTGTTCGCTTCGGCGAGACGCCCTTCTGCCTGTGCCAACGTCGCCTTCGACTCATCTAAGGCTGCCTGGAACGGTCGCGGATCAATTTCGAAGAGTGGTTGGCCAGCGGTGACCGGCGAACCTTCCGTGTAGACCTGTTTAACTAGATAGCCTGTGACGCGCGCCTTAATCTCCGCATTGACCATTCCGTCCAGGGTTCCAATCCATTCCCGATACACAGGAACATCCTTCTGGATGACTTGGACGACTTCAACTCCAGGCACGGCCACCTGAACCGGAAGCTTCGGCTTTGAACGTAACGTCATCACCAGCGGAGCGATGGCGGCCAGCACGAGGATCGCAAGTAGAAGCCCGCGTTTTGGCGTGAATTTCATTTGAATGTACCTATACAAGTTGTACCGATGGCTGAGGTAGCACCCTTGATTGCCTTATTCATGTCGCGTTGCAGCCGAACCTCATCACTTCACAAGCAAAGCAGCTCGACTTGCTCCTCATCAAACCATTGTACCCAGTCAACTTCTCTGATAGTTCCCCAAAAGGTTTTGCCAGGTGTTCATCAACCTTCCTACGTCTTCGGAATGAATGGCGACTTTCCATCCCCAGCCCAGAGCCTCTTCCAGAGCGAGACCGGTATAGTCAAGCCATCGTTGGTTGAGGAAATTAGCAGTGCCGTCCGGTAGGCAAGACCACGCCAACGTTGGGATCTTGTCGATCATGTCCTTAGACTGATCTGTTGATTCCTGTATTCCGTCAGACTCTTTGTTCAAAATCGCTCTCGCTCGGCACTGCGCTGAGATATGTTCTCATTGCGGGGCGGGATAGCAGGATGTCCTCCCTTCCACCCGATCGCACAACTAAGGACAAATCGTAGCTGATTTCGAGGGTTACAAGGGAGCCCCTTTTCAGTTCCCTGTGTAGATTTCACACGAGGCTCTGGACGGTGGGATTTAGCCCTTAGTGAGCGATCCAAGGTCGGGACACCGACTTAGCTGAAACAACGTGGAACGTTGATGAAGCAGGGGGTGCCGCGCGGGGCAAGAGTCCTTGAACCTGCCGAGACAGATCCTGCCTTGTCGATAATTACCGGCCAATTCTCTGAAGCACACTTTTAAGAAAGCTGTAGCCGAGAAGCGTTATTCTTTTCCAGTTGGGATTTTCTTATCAGGGGGGAAGAGCTCCGCTTCCGGCTCAGATGTTGGCAGGTCAACGGGTAGAGCTCCAAAGAGCTACGATTCTGTTTATTCCGCTTTCCGTCCAGCCGCACAAGCTCGAAACTGATTGGGCCGCAAGCTGTGCTGAGGCCATTCTGCGACGATGCCCCGTTTGTGAACGCGATTCGATCATCGGTCACGGACGCCGCCGCAAGCAGGCTCACGATGAGCATCACGACTGGATTGGCATCCGTCGCGGTCGCTGCCCCGCTTGCGGGAAGACCTTCACCTTCCTGCCGTGGCTTTCGCTCCCTTACACACACTACAGCCTGCTGGCACGTTGCCAAGCATGGCGGCGTCGTGCTGTGGAGCACTGCTCCTGGGAAGAGGCGACGCCTACGCTCAAAGACCCTAACCGAGTGCCCTATTCCTCCACGCTCCGCCGCTGGGCCCACGGCCTGGACCCCTCTCAGCCAGCGACTTCCTTTTTACGCCAAACCCTCGCCCGCGTCGCTCATTGGCTGGCACTCGCCGATCAGGCCAGTTACGAAGCTTTGTCTTGGCTAACTCCGGTTCTGCAAATCCTTGGGCCCCTGCGTCTCTGAGAAAATGTTTCCACCTACCCTCGTTCCCTGGAACGGCTGGCGGCCTTCTCCTGGGCTCGTCTCCGGAGGCAAAACAGCGCCGTGGACGAGGATGTCGAAAAACTCAAACAGCGCCTGCCACTACTCGATTATTTGCGGCGGCAAAATTGGATAGCCCGACCTGCCGGTCACGGCTCCGAGTTTGTCGGACTCTGTCCTCTGCACCCGGAAACCCGGCCTTCGTTTTATGTCAACGCCAGTAAGAATCTCTTTTACTGTCACGGCTGCGGCCAAGGCGGCGACCTCGTTCACTTTGTCCAGTTGTTCCACCATCTGTCCTTCCGCCAAAGCCTCGCTTACCTCCAGCAGCAAAGCACTCCTTCAGCCGACCCTGCCACCGTGCTCGATCAAGCCGCCACTTTCTATCAACAGCAACTCGATCGCTACCCCGAGGCGCTGCACTATCTTAGGCAACGCGGACTGCACGATCTCGCCTCGATCAAAGATCTGCGGATCGGCTACGCCCCCGGCGCGAGTTTGCGCCGTCATCTCACGGCGCAAGGCTATTCTTTGGATCTCCTGCAACGTCTCGGTCTGCTCAACCCGCAGGGCTGCGACGCCTTTTACCGGCGGGTCATCTTCCCGTGCTGCCAAGCAGGACGCATCGTCAACTTCTACGGCCGCAGTATCGGTGCCGCTTTCGCTCATCGATTCCTCCCGGGTTCCAAGGGTGGCCTATATGCCTGGGAGCAAGTTCGGCAGTGCCCCGAGGTGATTCTCGTCGAGGGGCTGTTCGACTATGCCGTGTTGTGGCAGGCGGGGTTCCGTAACGTCACCTGTTCGATGGGGACTTGTTTGAATACCACCCAGATGCGTCAGCTGCTCGACGGAGTCTCGCGCACCGTCTATTTGGCTTTCGACTCCGATGATCATGGCGCCGGGCAACAGGCCGCCTGTCGGGTCGCACGGCGTTTAGGGGCTCACGGAGTCGAGTCCTTCCCGGTGGAGCTGCCTCAGGGGCACGATCCCAACAGCTTTTTCGCCCACGGCGGTGGAGACGCTTACCAGTTCCAGGAACTGCTCGCGAGGGCGCGCTCATGAGTTACGAGTTGATTTATCGAGTCGACCTCGGCAGTGCACAGAGCCCGTTTCGGGTGGTCGCTCAGCCCACCGGGCGCGAGGTCGATTGGATCAACCGCTTTCTAGATCAGTGCTGCGTCCGCGGCCTGGCTTGGCACACCTTGCGCGGCTATGCCTTCGACCTGACCCACTTCGTGCGCTGGTGGGCCAATCGCCATTCCACCGACGAAGTCACCGAGCAGGCTCTCACCAGTTCCTCCCTGCTGGACTACGTGCGCTATCAGGCCGGCCAACAACCTCGTCCGGCTGCCAACACCATCAACACCCGCGTGTGGGTGGCCGAACGCGCTTTGCGCTGCCAGTTCCCTGAGGCCGTGCCACCGGCTGCGCCGGGCTTTCAACAGTTCTACTGGCGACAGTCGAAGCTCGGCTATGGCCGCTCGCGTCCGGCGCTGACACGACTACGCGTGAAAGTGCCCAAGCGAGTGGTGACGCCCCTGTCGGTTGACGAGGTGTCCCGCTTCTGGAGCAGCTTCCACATTTGCCGTGATCTGGCCATCGTTGGCTTGATGTTATTGCAGGGGCTGCGTTCGTGCGAAGTGCTAGCACTCGATCCGGAAGATCTCATCCTGTCAGAAGCTCAGATCCGCGTGCGCGGCAAAGGGAATAAAGTCCGCCTCCTGCCACTGGCTCCGGAAGCGGTCCAGCTAATCAAGCATTACCTGCTCCTGGAACGTCCACCTCACTGCGGCGCTGCCCTGTTCGTGTCCCTGAAAGGGCGCGCACGGGGAACCCGCATGACCGCCGCGGGTCTCCGTTCGCTGTTCCGCGATCATCGTCAGACCACGGGCGTCACCAAAGCCAACCCTCATCGATTCCGGCATACCTTCGCCACCGACATGATCCGCGCCGGCATCAGCTTGCCTGCGCTCATGCAACTGATGGGACACGCGCAGATCCAGACAACCATGGTCTACGTCCGCATCACTCCGCAGGATGTTTATCAGCAATATGTCCGCGCCGTGGCTCAACTGGTGCGGCCCATTCCGCCGTCCCACTCATGAGCCGCCGGCGCCGCCTCCCGCTCGATCATCCCTTGGCCGAGGTATTCTTCGCGGCTATTGAATCGGTAACTACTTCGATGAGCGAGTCGTCCCATGGCCGCTATCGAACCACCACGGAATACTTTCTCCGCTTTCTGGGCACGCATCACCCTCGGGTCCAAACCCTTGAACAACTGCGGCGGGACCCACACATTCTGGGCTGGTTGAAATGGCTCTCCTCCCAGAAACCACCGCTGGTCAAAAGCACTCGCTCTCTGCATGTCATCTCTCTGCGCCGCCTGACCGAGGAACTGGCTTGGCTCCAGGATCTGCCCGCCCTGGTTCGCCTTTTCCATCCCGATGACGTGCCTCAGCCCGATGCCCGGTTTCCACGCCCCTTGACGCCCGAACAGGATCAACTCATCCAGCAAGAACTCCTGCGCCGTAACGATGTCGCCTGTAACGCCCTCCTGCTCATCCGTCACACCGGCATCCGCATCGGTGAATGCGTCGATCTCTCCTGGGATTGTTTGCGTCCCATCGCTCCCGGACAACGGGCACTCCACGTGCCGCTGGGCAAGTTACACACCGAACGCTTGGTGCCCATCGACGATTTTGTCTGCCAGCTCGTGCACCGCCTGCGCTTCTTTCGATCTCTGAGCGCCGTCCCACCCGACGGCCTGCTTCTGGCTCGCCGCCACAATCGCAGCGCGCTGTTGTGCCACCTGCGCACCGAACTGACCAAAGTGCAAACCGCGGTTGGCATTGCTAGGCGCATTGTCCCCCATATGTTCCGTCACACTTTCGCCACCGAGATGCTTCGAAGCGGCGTCAGCTATCCGGCACTCATGAAGCTGCTCGGCCACACCTCACCGGAAATGACCATGCTCTACGCCGAGTTCACTCAGAACGACCTCCAGCGCGAGTTTCGCGCCGTTCGCTCTCAGCCCCGGCATCTCCTGCCGCCGCCCAAAACCACGGTGACCACCGCGGTCCAGGCCGATTTACCCGGGGCCCTTCATGCTGTCCAAGCCGCTCAGCATGTCCTCGAAATGTTCCGGCGCTCACTTCCCGAAATCGATGGCTCCGTGCGCAAGCTCGACTGCCTGGTAAACAGGCTCACCAAAATCGCTACCGTACTTCGCCAACTCGCCCCCAAATAGGAGCGGGCAGAGATTGGCCGGATAAGTCGCCTAGCGTTTACCAAAACCAAGTGACGTACGGCGTAATCGGAAGCTGACGGTTCCGGAATGACTTTGACAACCTCCCTGCCACTGTTGTGGCGATCAGTCCTGCCTAACGCCGTAGCGTTACCGATCCGAGGCCGTTGGAATCAACCTCTCCGGAAACTTAGAACATGGACAGCCCGGAGATTGGAGTACTCTCAGTTTTGGTCGGTACTGACAATTTTCACTGGGTAAGCCTGAACTTCTCCCTTCCATCCAGGGGGGAAAATCGCGAGGAGATAGAAACCAGGAAGGAACTTGGCAAAGTCCTCTTCGATCGCAAGGGTGAAGCGGTTTTCTTTGGCCGCGCTCCGGTGGGCTCTTAGCACTTCTTTCTTGTCCGCTTTGCGGTGCAACCGCACCTCATAGTCACCCGCTACGCTTCCCAGCGGCAGATGGATCCTAAGGCGCAATCGCTTGCCTTGCAGAACCAGGGCCTGTGGATCATGTTTCGGTGGCCTTGGACCCCGTGTTGGAGAGGCTACGATGTAATCGACGACAGGCATCGGCACTTCGACTTTCGCTATCTGAGTTCCATGGGACGGCGCGTCGTTAGTAAGCGGCTTTACCGGTTCTAGCGACCCACCGCTGGCTGTCTGCGGCACCGAGCTAACTTTCCGAAACTGGCTCCGCAGCAGCAGAAACGCCGCGATAACCAACACAATCACGGCCACCGCCGCGCCAATCTTTAGGCGTCGTGCGCGTCTGGCGTTGAAACGCTGCAGGTAGTCGTTCACTTCCCGGAAACAATCGGAGCATTCCCTGAAATGCAGCGTGACGCGCATCGCGCTCTCTTTGTCAGCTCTGCGAAAGGCCAGATCCATGAGCAACTGTGGACCAGGGCAGCCCTTTCGTTCCGGATTTGGGTTGTCGGAGAGGAACGCCTGTCTCGCCGTCTCGACGACTTCTTGGAAGCTACCTTGCCGAATCGATGGCTTTTTCCACAACCTTACCGACATAGAGACCCCGTCTATTTGTTTTCTGTCGGGCTGTCCTCGACCGGCTTAAACACCAGAGTATTCCTGCGCCGATGCTGGTGCAGCTCGTGCTGAAGTTCTTTGCGGAACCTTTCGATGCCTCGGGTGTAGTAAACCTCTGCAGCATGACCCGACATGCCAATCAGGTTGCCGACGAGTTGCCATGGATAGCCGAAAAACTCACGCCACTCAAAAATTGTCTGCATCTTCGGTTCAAGGCGATCAAACAGCTCCCAAAATTGCGCGCGATCCTCGGTCCTCTGTTGCCCTCTCCCAGAATCGGAACACTCCTCACTCTGCTCGACGCCCGTAAGCTCGCACTTTTCTGCTGACGTGACATAGGGATGGTTGGCCTTCTTGAAGAACGATCTGAGCACATACTGCTGCAAATCCCGGATCTGGTCGCCATTCTTATCAAGGGGGATCAACCCCTGCCGAAAGACTGATATGGACACCTGCGAGGAGACTTTCGCCAGCAGTTCCACAGCGGCCGTTGGGTCCTGGTGTCCGTAAGCAAGAACACGAGGAAGGACCGCCTGCGCAGCTTTCACCACTTCTGGGTGAAACTCTCTACCCGCGGTCTTCAGTTGGGAAACCCAGAAGTCCAACGCTTCTTCCATTCCCATGTGGCAGGTCCCTCTGAGCTGGGCTAGCAACTGCAAGCAGGCTGCAAAGCCCAATCACATCCTATAGGACGTGGGGCTTTGCGGCCCACCTCTGGCGGTACGTGGCACCCACATTCTACTGCGTCAATTCCAGTCAACAGCTCTTCGTTTCGTGACTTTTTCCGGCAGCGTGAGTGAGGTTTTCATCGTGATTTGAATGCTCCTAAGCAACAAGCATTTGCTTTAGACGCCATGGAGTGAGGCAGATGATTGTGCTTGAAAACTGGTTGGACGAAGGATGAAAGCGGTCGCTGCTTGGATGAGGTGAGGGTCATCCAATATCGTCTCATGGCCGGCACCTAAACTGGTGATCAGTTCGGAACCAGTCCATACCCTGACCAAGTCTAGAGCGTTGTGATGCGGCAGAAGCGGGTCGTCTTTGTCATGACAAACAAGGAGTGGAAAGTGCTTCAGGTGGGGAACAATGCAAACCGCTTCAAGGCTTTCGATGGTTCGGCTGAACTTTCTCTCGAACACAGACTTGACGTTCTGAAGGATCGCCTCAGGCAGTTGCAGCTTTGCTCCCAAATAATCCAGAGGCCCGCGGATTCCATTGAGCGCCGAAAAGAATACAGCCCGGTCCACGGTGAGGCCTTTCTCCAACGCCAGCATCGTGGCAGTCGCCCCGAAGGAATGAGCCAGAATCGCATGGATCGGTCCTGCTTTCTGGGCAACGGCCAGGATAGACTCGGCGTATTCCATCACATCTACATGACGTCCTGAGGACCTTCCATGGGCCGGTCCATCGAACGCAACGACTTTGCATCCGGACTCTATGAGGGGCTTGATGAAATGAACAAACCGCAGCCCCCGGCTGCTCCAGCCGTGCACACATAGAACCATCGGCCCACTCCCCCACGCCATAACCGCCAGTTTTTGGCCGTTGTGTTCTACAGAGAAAGAGTCGGCTTGATCCAACCAAGCAAGCTCGTGGGGCTGAGGCTTAGACCTATGCGGGGTAGTGAAGAGCCAGAGGGCGGCACTCGTCGCTAACCCCGGTGCCAGGTGTCCTCCCACTCGAAAGCCAAAGCAAACCAGCTTTGAGACGATGCGGGAGAATCCAGTGGTACTCATTGAAGTGTTTCCACTGAGAACCATAGCAGACCTGCTTGCCTTCACTCCACGAGACCGACCACGGAAAGAGCATCGCCCCAAAGAGTGAAACCTGCCCAATGGTACGGCCGAAGACTGCCGTGTTCCTTGATCAGGGCCAGCTTTGCGCCACGTAAAGCCGTACCCTTGTCATCACCTTTTGCCAGGTTGGAATAGAAACGCTGCATGAGATCCGTTGCTAAGCTGTCGTCTACGTTCCATAAGCTTCCGACCACCGTGCGGGCTCCGGCAATCATGAAGGCCTTTACCAGGCTGGAAAGGCCTTCCTGGCCCTGAAGCTTACCGAAGCCGCTGTCGCAGGCGGAGAGGGTGACCAATTCTGCCGACAGATCCAGGTTCATGATCTCCCTGTCCTGCAGAAGCCCGTCCTCCTTGGGGTTTCTCTTCGTGGTCAGAACCAAGGACGACCTCTCCGGAAATTTGTTGTCTGCATATCCATGCACGGCAAAATGAAGCATCTTGAACCGATTCAAGGGTTGCTGAGCCTTAAGAGATTCCTCAGTGGCCAATTCACCTGTCAGCACCAGACTCTTCCCTGAGAATAACTGCGCGATGGAACGAACCTCGGTCGCTGTAGCTGGCAGCCGCTCCAGGTTGGTCCCTGACGTAGACATCAGCTGGCGTTGGATCATGTCTCCGGATCGGCCCTGGTAGCGAACGTCTCCGAGGGCTAGCAGCATTAAGGCCGGTGATGGGCCCGGACTTTGAGTCCGTAACAAATGAAGGACAGTGGTTGACTGAACATAGCTTACAACATGTGACTCGATAAGCTGCTTGTCCTGACCATCTCTGAGCGATTCGAAGGAGACGAGGTGCAGGTTTTGGTCGGGAACGATAATGAGCCGCTTATGACCGCTCAGATTTTCAACACCATCCAGTAACGCGGAGTACAGCTCCTTGCTTGGCCGAAGCGCCTTGCCCGTCTGTCGAACCTCATGCAGGTATTCATCGATCAGTGTATCCAGTTTCGATTGTCCCATTATTTCCTGTGCATTGAGGCCATCTCGCGTGATTTCCAAACAGTACGACTTCGGTTCGCTCAGCACGAACTGCAAGACGATTTCGTCGGAGCGCAGAACTGACTGCAGCTCCGCTATCGAGACCGGTCTGGGAACTACTTTGCGGAAATACGCGTTCTGTCCGGCAATGGTCGGGGCCATCCGCTGCTCTGCGACAAAAAGCCGGTCAAGGAGATCCTTTCTCTCAACGACACTCTTGGCTGCGAGTAAGGCTGAGTTCAACCCAGCAATCTCCTCACTGTCGGAGGAGAGATCAGTCTCTATCCTCCCAGGCTCGATCAGCCGACTGCGAATCGCTTCCGCAATGGTTCGCCCGCGGGCTCGTTCGAGGACGGCGAATGCCTGGCGGGGATCCTTGAGATCATTCAGGGCGAGTTTGAAGTGGTTGACAAACACCTCACTGAGCCAGCTGATGAGGGACGCCTTGGCATATGGGCTAGGCGAATTGGTAAGAAGGCCCTCGGTGATGTCGGTAACCTGATCGTAAAGAGCTGCCGCTTCGGTAATGCGGCCCCGTTTGATATGGATCTGTGCGAGGCGACTGAACCGCTCAGGAAGGCTGTATCCGTCATGCCGTGACTTAGCTACCTCGATGCACTGGCCTTGATAGATCTCGGCTCTTTCGTGGTTGCCTAATAATAGATAGGTGGCAGCCGTTTCTTCGAGCGCATCTGCTAGAGTTCTGCGAAAGTGGTTCTTCTCCGAAAGGCCAATTGCTGTCTCAAGCAGAGGGATGGCCTCATTCGGATCTTTGGCTGAAAGGATTCTGGCCTTCACAATCAGCGCCTCGGCAATGGCATTATGGTCCCCAATGCTTTTGCCTTCTTCTACGACCCTGTCAATTAGGCCGACGGCATCCTTTGGTTTGCCCATCTGAACCAGACCTCGAGCCTTTCCGAGGTAAACGTCCAGCGGGAAAGGGCACTTCTTATCGAGGTTGGCTGATGTCAAGGCCTTCTGGTAGAAGTTCATTGCCGCCTCGTAACGCTTCATCAGACACATGACATGACCCACGTTGGCTTGGAACCAGACCTGAGCGGAAAGGTCTTTGTTATTGAAGGCATCCACCAGGGCCTGGCCTACCTGCCGCGTCGCGCCGGCGCTGTCGATGTCGATGACCCAGAGAAAGATTCCTAAGTGCCCTGATGCACGGCTCTCCCATTCTCTTCTTCCAAGGCGCCGCGCAATCTCCACAACCTGGTTCCAGGCTTGGCGTGCCGCCTGCAGATCTGGCTGTTCTTCCAGATAGGCTTTGGCCACCCAGTATCTGAGCTCCAGACTCGTATTTTGTCCGACGACCGGCTTCTGAAACTCCCTTTCAAGTTCCTCCAAAAGCTCTTTTGAAGAGGCGGTATAGATGCTCGATAGAATCCAGCCGATTTTCGCAGCGGCCGTTCCCCGTGGTTCGCCTTTGGCTTCGTACTCTTTTGACGCCTGCTCGTACAATGGCCTGGCTTTGGTCCAGTTCTGCCGCCAGGCAAACTTCTCCGCTTGCTCGAATTTTTCAACGACGTTGGCAGATATCCCTGGTGTGAAGCTAAGCCAGAGGCTGCCGGCGATAGTGACGTTGCGCAAGAACGTCATGTCACAGCTACCGAGACACCTAGGAGGATCAAAACAAAATTCTAACGCCGAACTGGATCTGGCGCGCATTGAAAGCGCTGATGGGCCGTCCAGACTGCGTGAAGGCCGTCTCGACTTTCTGAATGTTCACGCGGTTGAATAGGTTGAAAACATCGGCGATGAAGTTAAGCCTTACCTTCTCTCCGATTTTCACTCGCCGCGTGAGACGAAGATCCACTGCCTGGTACCCGGGCGTCGTGTAGACGTTTCGTCCGAGATTGCCAACCGAGCCTAGTGGCGGGATTGCGAGGCCGACTTGGCCATCCGGCGATGCGTACGATCCTGGTGTATCAAGAGGAACAACGCTAGGTCGAGCCGTGGAGGAACTGTTTACGAGTGTCCGATCGGTGCGCGTCAATAAGCGGAACGGGCGCCCCGAGCCGATCTCAATGCGAGGAGCAAGCGTCCAATCACTGAAAATGCGCCTCCATATGTCCCCTGACCTGCTGGAGGGAGCCTCAGCGACGCCGCTGATAACGAAACGGTGCCGCTGGTCAAAATTTGAGTTGCCTCGATCCAGCCTGGCATTGCTGTTGTCTTGCGGTTCTTCGAATGTTTGAATGTCGGTTGCATCATCACTCGCGTGGGACCAAGTCCAAGAGCCTAGGACTTGAAAGTTTTGCGACAGGCGTTTCCTCAACGTCACTGTCAGGCCGTGATAGAAGGATGACGCTGAGGCCTCGTACTGTTTCACGTTGAAAAAGGGAATGAACTGATTGTTAGGGGCGTGCGGAAGGTCAAATCGGCTAATCAAACTATCCAGAACTCCCTTTGAGAGGCTCCCTGCTGAAAGCGTCTGTGCGTAAGCGTAATTTGGTCCTGAGCCACGGAACTGATTGAAGATCAATTGACCGAACGGAGCTAGTGAGGTGGGTCCGTTTCCACCCAAAGCGTCCCAGAGGCCTGCCAGTGGTCCGCCGATGCCTCCATACCCCGGGTGTGCACATCCGATCGCTCCAACACCTTGCAGAGAAGCGCAGATCCTATTGGCACGTTCGTAGGCAGCAATCAAATCAAAGTTACCTTGGTTCACGTTTCGCGGTCGTGGGATGTGAAGCCCTCGTAGAAAGGTATAGTCTGCTGACAGCGCCCAGTTATCCGAGATCTCTCGCTCAACCCCCAGCGTTGTTTGCTGAGACCTCGTGTACTTCAACCTGCGTTCGATAGGCAAAGTCGTCGGAAGGATTGGGCTTAGTGTGAGTGCCGTGTCAGCACTCAGGAAGGCTGGAGAGAGGGGGTCATAGCGCTGTTGGTCGGGCTGATATCCCAGCCGGGTATCAGTCAGTTGGCTACCAATTGGCGTCAGCGCCTTTCCTTGAAAGAGGTCTTCCACTCCCGTCAGCTGTGAGGCAACAAGAAATGGTGACTGCGCACCATCCACTACATCAGCCAGAAAGCTGAGTGCCGTAAGTGGATGTCCGTAGTACATCCCGTAAGCTCCTCGAATCACGGTTTTCCCGCTCTTGAAGGGATCCCATGAGATCCCAAGACGTGGCGCGACATTGTTGGAGTCGCGAGGAATGTATTGGACAACCCCCAGAGTGTTCTCTGCGCTCTGAAAGAGAGTGCTTCCTGCGCTTCTCTGGCTCAGGTACTCGGAGTCGTAGCGCAAGCCAAAGTTCAGCAGGAAATGGGCAGTCACTTTCCAGGAATCCTGAAAAAACAGTCCCAGCGTGGAGTTGCGGTAGCGGGCCGTCGCTTGAGGGGCTCCTCCGAATTGTTGAACAAAGGATTCAGGAAGGCCCATGCCATAAAGCTGAGCGGCACTGAACCCCGGTGCTCCCGCCCTCTGAAGCGCTGAGGTTAACTGAGGCCCCAGGACGGCACTGATGAAAGGAAAGTCCACAGGCAGCGTTGTGGGAAACGCATAGAGTCCGGATTGGTTCAGCGGGAAGGAAGCGACGGCCGGAATGTAGTTGAGATCGATACCGGCCTTGTAGGTATGCGAGGCCCGGAGATGTGAGAGGTTGTTACTGACCTGCCAGCGTTTTTCGATTCGATCGGCGGGGGCAAAGGGCTCCGCTCCGATGGAGGCCACTCCCGGGATTTCGACAGCCACGTTAGTGCTGTTGGCTCGAAGACCCAAGCCTCGGCGCCCAAATTGGAATCGCACCTCGTTCAGCCAGGTTGAGCCGATCGAACTGCTGATTTGTGCTGTGACAGCCAGGTCTCTGACGAAGAGGTTGTTGGTACGCGAGAAGGCATTCAGGGTGTCGGTCTGCGCCTGGCTGTTGCTGGGTCTTCTGTAGGCATCGGAAGAATTGAGCCCAAAGCGCACGAAGAGACCATGGTTTCCGGAAAACAGATGATCGAATCGACTCGAGTGGACGTAGGAGTCATAGGTGGTCTTGTAATTCCCAGTCTCGCCTTTCAACCCCCTGAAAGATGACGGCAGCGGGTTGGGAATGAGACCAAAGTTCCGCGGCCCTCCCGGTGAGTTCCCATCCAGCGCCACGCGTGACGCGCGATCCGCAAGTATGGAATAAGGGATCGAAAGAGTTGGCGGGGCTGAACGAGCGAACTCTGCCTGTTCCCTGGTCAGCAAGAAAGATCCTGCTCCATACGGGTTTGCTATCTCAACAAGACCGAAGCCCTCACGACCGATCGTCGAAAACCCCGTTGAGTTTTCCTGAGTGGTATCAAATCCAATGAAGAAGAAGATGCGGCTTCTTCGTAACGGCCCGCCCAGCGTGAACCCTGCCTGCGTCTTGGTGTCGCCCGGGTCGGGTTCGCCGGCAAAGGCATTTGTAGCGGACACGTGCCGACTCCGAAGTAGAGCGAAAACGTCTCCTTCAAGTTGGTTGGCGCCTTGTTTTGAAACGACATTGATGACAGCGCTGGAAGACCTTCCATGCTCGGCGCCATAGCTGCTCTTTAGGACTTCAAATTCCTGCACTGCGTCCTGCGGAATGGTGATTCGAGCTCCGTTGATCGTGTTGTCGATAGCATCCACTCCGTCGATAGTGACT
>Ga0187893_10006978_pt1 | contig 18882 bp, 18 predicted proteins | sample MA1701074metaG_FD_139574 | JGI IMG/M metagenome (GOLD analysis project Ga0187893, IMG submission 139574) | White microbial mat communities from a basaltic lava cave in the Kipuka Kanohina Cave System on the Island of Hawaii, USA - MA170107-4 metaG ... | reverse complement strand
GCGTCGCAAGCTCATGCAGTACATCCGCGCTCATAACAAGACGTGCCAGCCAATCCAGTGGTCCTATTCCAATGTCCAACACCGAATTCGTGCATCACGAACTTCGGTTACAGTCCACTAGCTCCTAGCTCCTAGCTCCTAGCTCCTAGCTCCTAGCTCCTAGCTCCCAGGTCCTTCTTGAAACACCGGATTTGCGCCGATTCGGTGAACCCGAGCGCGAGGTGTGCGGCGGCGCTCGCGTGATTGTCGAGCAGCGCGTCGGAGGCGAACTCGGTGCAACCCTGCGCCCGACCCCACTCTTCCGCCGCGCGGATGAGGGCTCGACCAACGCCCTGGCGCCGCGCGTAGGGAACGACGTACCAGCCCTCGAGAAACGCGACGCGGTCGGTCAGGCAGTCCTCGGCGTACGGACGAATGTTGAGCTCGACGAAGCCGATGGGCCGGTCCGAGTCGTCCACGGCCACGAGCACCGCGAGCGGCATTCGCAGCTTGCCGTCGAGGAAGTCGCGGATCTCCGCGCGGTGGTATGTGTCGCCCTCGTCCGGCCACAGGGCGTCGCGCATGGCGTACCATGCGTCCGCGTCCGCGGCGGCGACCGGGCGGACGTTCATGCCGGGCCCATCTGGTACGCGCGCGCGTTGCGGACAGACTCGCCGATGAGCTTGTTGAGCGTGGGCACGTCTACGTCCGAGAGGCGCTTGATGTAGAGACAGGAGCGCCCGCGCTTGTGGCGGCCGAGCGCGTTGAGCAGCGCCAGGTTGCCGTCGAGCCCGAACATGAGGTACAGCGTGAGGGCCGCCTTGCGCGGCGAGAGGGCGATCTCGGGCCATTCGGTCTCGCCCGACTTGCCCCTGAACAGCATGCGGCCGAACCCGATGATGCTGGCGCCCCACATCTCCGGCTTCTTGCCGGACGCCTTGCGCATCATGGCGACGATCGCCTTGCAGTCCTTCCGCGTGCCGGCGTCCGGAAGCGCTGCGATGAACGCGGCAACCGAGGCGTTCGTCGGCCTGGTCTTGAGCTCTCCCATGGCGGCGGGGGTTGGGGTGGCGGCTTAAGCTGGCACGACTGAACCCTGTCGGCCACGCGCTGTATTTCGATCGTCATGCGCCGTAGTTTCCGCTCGAACCCGGCTCCACTCAGCGATGACACGACGCGGTGCATGTGTGGCGGTCGTCTTCTGCCTCGCGGCCCTGGCCGCGCGGCCGGCACACGCGCAGCCGGACCCGGACACCGCGCGCGTGTCCATCGTGTACACCGGGCGCAGCCTCGGCGCACTCGGCGCTCGTCGCTGGCAGGACGAGCACGAACTGCTCACGGAACAGGCCAACGTGGAGAGCGTCCCGTTCAAGCTGGTGAGCCACATGGCCTGGCGCGCGCCGGGGATCGTGATCTTCATGTCCGGCCGGGAGCCCACCGGAGACGAGCTGCCATTCATCCTCGCGCGACGGGGCGATGCCGAGCGCCTCGATACGGTCGCGGCACTCTCGAGCGCCAACGTGCTCCTGTTCCAGGACCCCTGGCGGCCGTCCCCGGACCTGATGGCGATGCTCGCCCGCAATCCGAGGCGCCAGCGCGACTTTCCCGACCTCGTGCCGACACGCCTCTCCGTGTCGCGCATGCGCGGCGCGGAGGAGGAGCGCATCTACATTGTCGAGCAGCCCGGCGCGGTGTGGCCGCCGGACACGGCCGGCTGGACGAGGGGCGAGATGAACCGCGTGGACATCGGGGAATCCCGCCTGTTCGAGTTGCCGCTCAACCTCGGACAGCTCGGACCGCGCGCAACGGTCGTTCGGCGGGTCAAGCGCCAACTGCTCAGCAGCTCGCACGCGATCATCACGGCGGACCTCGGCCACGCGGCAGGCGACGTGGGGGTTTCCGCACCGCAGCGCGCGCGGCTGGACTTCGCCGCCCTCACGGCGCTCGACTACTCGGTCATCGTGCCGTACGAGGCCGAGCTGGCGCTGGGCATCGCGACGCTCGACTCGGTGCGGCGCGAGCATCCCGAGATCGTCGTGCTGGCGTCGAACGTGCGCGGCGGGCCAACCGGCGCGCTCATTCCGCGCATGACGCTGACGGCGGGCCGGTTCCGCGTCGGCGTCGTCGGGCTCGTCAGCCCGCGGATTGCCGAGCGATTGCCGCGCGCGATCCTGAACCAGTACACGTTCGGGTCGCCGATCGAGGCGGCGCGGCGCGAAGTGGCGCGGCTGCGGTCGGACGGCGTGGACGCCGTCGTGGCGCTCACCAACATGGACCCGGCCGAGAACGCGGAACTGGCCGAACAAGTCAACGGCATCGACGCCGTCGTCGCGGACCTGCCGGTGCGCTGGTCGCCCGAGGTGATCCACCAACGGGTCGAACTGCCGGACCGGCCGTACGCCCGGCTCGGCAACCCGGCGATCATCGCGCGCAGCGCGGCCAACGGCGTCGCCGTCGGCCGTATCACGTTCGAGTTCCACCGCCGCACGGTGGCGGCAGAGCGGCGCTACGTCCTGGGCGCGCTGGAACACCACCTCGAGCCGGTCACCGACCGCACACCGGCGGACACGGCGCTGGTGCGTCGCATCGCCGCGATGACGCCGGCAACGACGCGGGAACGCGGCGACCTGATGTTCCCCGCCTTCGTGGATCTCGTGGAACGGCATCCGACGCTGGCCGGCTTCGACGCCACCACGCAGCAGGGCCGCGTCTCCCAACCGATGTGGGAAGCCTTCATGGCCCGGCGGCTGCGCGCGCGCGCCAGCGCCGAGGTCGCCGTGATCCGGCGGCTCGAGCAATTCCCGCCGCTGATCGGCAAGCTGCACGAGAACGAGATCGATGCCTGGCTCTGGACCGAGGACCAGGTCGTCGTCATGGACGTGCGCGGCGGCGCGCTCCGCGCGCTCCTCAACAGCGCGCGGGGGGAACTGGCTACGAGCGGCATCGACCTCTCGCGCGGCACCATCCAGGGCCATCGGATCGACGACCAGACGTATTACCGGGTGGCCACGGTGGACGTGCTCCGTGACGGTGCGCGCAACCTCGGCGCCGGCCGGCGCGTGCGCGACCGGTTCACGATCGCGCCGGACGGCGAACTGGTGGCCGGCGGCGACCGGGGCATCGGCCTGCGCGAGTTCGTGCTCGGCGAGCTCAAGCGGGTCCGCGCCGCGGCCAAGGGCGACACGTTCGTGGACCGCATCGCCGAACTGGTGGCGCCGGACGCGCCGTTCGTGCGCCTGACCTCGTTTACCTTCGACCGGCCGACGATTTTCGTGTCGGCCAACCAGGTGCAGGGACGCGACGGCTACGGGTCCGTGGCCGAGAGCCGGGTCACCAGCGCGGACTCCTGGGTCGTGGGCACCAGCTCGCGCTTCGTCCTCACGCGCGAACGGCTGCGCAGCGGCACGGACGTCGGTCTCTCCGTGGCGTACGGCCGTCAGGGCGTCACCAGCGGCGCGACGCCGCAGGTTGGCGAGTCGTCGGACGACCTGAAGCTCGACGTCACGCTGCGGCCCTCGTTCCGCAGCGCACAGGCGGGCGCGTTCCGGATGTTCGCGCGCGGCCTGCTCGATACCGAGTTCACGCCGACGGAGAACCCCGTGTCGCTGGCCGACAATCCGCGCCAGCTGGCGGTGCGAGGAAGCGTCGGCCTGCTCATGCTGCCGCGCAGCCGCGTCCGCCGCGCGGAGTTCGCGTTGGCGGTCGAGAACGACTTCGGCAATCCCAACGTGCAGTTCGGCGCGTTCGCGTTCCTCGACTATCAGCAGCCCATCGGCGTGCCCAACCGGCTCGGGCTCGCGCCGGCCACGTACCGCGTCCGCAATGAGGGCACGTACTTCCTGCCCGCGCGCCTCGACGGCCCGAGCAGCCTTGCGCTCAAGTACAACATGGTGCACGAGCTGCTGATTCCGCTTATGGACGAGCTGTCGCTGTCGATCGCGGCGGACATGGTGTTCTTCCAGGGCAAGGTGCCGTCCACCAACCACATGGCGACGAGCAGCCTGCTGCGCGTGGGCATCACGTACGACCGGCACTGGAAGCCGCGGTACCAGCCGTTCCTCTGACGTGGACGGCGCCGGCAGCTACGCCTGAGCAATCGCGAAGCCAGCACCACCCATGAAGAATTCGTTCGCCGCAGCGGCGACCTGATCCACGTGATAGGGCGTTTTTTCCCCTCGCAAGGCTCTTGCATGTCCCCCCCGACCGTCACCTCCACGTAGCTTGATAGGGAGACTCAGCAATGCATCGAAAAGCGCTTGCTCTTATTTGCTTGCTTGGCTGGGACGTTGCTGCTGCACAATCAGCGCAGCGTGACGCGGCCGTTCTTCTGAGGAGTGCGAAGGAGGGCGATAGAGCTAAAGGGCTCGCACGATCACTGGTATTCACCTCGTCGGCTATTGGGCCTGAGCTACGAAGCGCGCTTGTTGCCGCTCTGAACGAGGAGGGCAAGCGATTCACAATCGATTCGCATGGCCGCCCGCATGCGGCGCAGGCGGAGCTCTTGTCCGGTTTGGCACAGCAAGTCGCCCAGTTTCGGGACCCCGCAGCGATTCCGGGCTTGGTCGCTGCAGTCGGCATATCCCCGCCGGCTATGTTTGCGCTCGCAGACTTCGGTCAGGTTGCCGCCGCCGAGTTGGTGGTTAGAGCGCGATCGCCCGATCCGGCGCCAATGATGGCGTCTCTAATCGGACTGCGACTTCTCGCCGAACGCAGAAGCTCTGTGCCGCTGTCGACGCCGACAGTGCAACAGATGAAGTTGATTGCCCTTCGGCACCTGACAGGTGTACAGAGAGCGCCGGCGGCGACCTGGTTCGCGATTGACTTGGCGGTCGCTCTCGAGGACGATGAGCTCCGGGGCATCGTTCACAAGCTCGCGACGGACCGAGCAGAGGTGGCGCGCCTGGGCATCGTGGACGAGAGCCTCGTAGCACGAACTCAGCGATTGGCCAGCCAGAGACTGAAGGGCGTTCCAGCGACGCCTCGAAGGCCCTAGCGTTCGAGATGTACGTCCGTCCCGTTGGCTTCGCGCGATTCTGGTCTCGGTAGCGCCCCTTGCGGCAGTCGCGTGCGCCAACCCGACACTGCCGGACAGTGACAAAGGAAGCTGAAGTTTCTTCGGCGGCGACGTGAGCGGTACATGCTATTCATCGCTACAGCAGACCCGATGGAGTCGGATCAAACGGACTTCTAGCCTATACTAACGAAGGCCCCCACCCACCACGGCCCATGCCCCTCAGGCGCGCGCTGGTCCTCGCACTCGCAATCCTCGGCTGTGCCCGGTCAGGCCCATCGGGAGGGTCCGGCTCAGCGGTGAAGGTCGGTCCGCCGCGCGGCGCGGTGGTGGTGGTCGGCGGCGGCGCGCTCGGTCCCGAGATCTACCGCAAGTTCATCGAGCTGGCCGGCGGGCCGGACGCGTACATCGTCGCAATCCCCACGGCCGGCGGCGGGGCGCAGTACGGTGCGATGACCGGCACGCGCGCGCAGTTCGAGCTGGCCGGCGCAAAGAACGTGAAGGTCCTGCACACGTACGATCGCGCCGTGGCCGAGAGCGACACGTTCGTGGCGCACATCAAGCGCGCCGGCGGCGTGTGGTTCGACGGCGGCCGGCAGTTCCAGCTGGCCGACGCGTACGGCGGCACGAAGAGCGAGGCGGCGTTTCACGACGTGCTGGCGCGCGGCGGAGTCGTGGGCGGATCGTCCGCGGGCGCATCGATCCTTGGCAGCTACATGGTGCGCGGCGCCCCGTCGAACGACAACGGCATCATGGCGCACCCGGTCTACGGCGACAAGGGATTCGGCTTCCTGCGCAACACGGGCATCGACCAGCACGTGGTGGCGCGCGAGCGGCAACCCGACATCGCCGACTCGCTGCTGCCGAAGTTCCCCGGCATGCTGTTCATCTCCGAGGACGAAGGCACGGCGTGGGTGGTGCAGGGCGACGACGCCGAGATCATCGGCCGCAGCAAGGCGTTCGCCTACAACGGCAAGGCCAACGATCCCGGGCGGCCGTTCCTGACCCTGTGGCCCGGGGACCGGTACAACCTCGCCGAGCGCGTGGTGACGCGCCGCGCGATCGAGGGAACCGGGTTGACGCAGGCGTTCGTCGACTCGCTGTTCGGGGCGAGCGTCGGGCCAAGCATGGCCACAGTGCTCGTCGCGCAGGACGGAAAGGTGCTCGTCAACAGCGCGTACAACGTGCCTTCCCCGCGGCGGTACATGCCGGCGACGACGATTCCGAACTTCGACCTCGGTGACATCTCGGCGGCGCTCAACGGCGTCATTGCGCAGGACACCGCGCCGTACGGACAGGCCATCCAGCGTCGGGTGCGCGGGCCGTCGGGCATGCCAAAGACGACGGTGGACACCGCTGCCCGCACCTTCCGGTCCAACGTGGACGAGCTGTACCGGACCGAGCTGGCGATCTTCTCACGGGCCGAGGGCCCCGTGCCCGGTTGGCAACTGGACACGCACCGAAACCAGTCGCGTCAGGCCGCGTACGTCCTGAAAGACGGCCGAAGGGGAGCGTTCGTGCGGTACCCGGCGCGCCAGGTCACCATCATCATCCTGTCGGACAGCGACACCGTGCACGCCAGCGCCATTGCAGACCGGATCGCCGAACGGCTCTTGCCTTGAGCGCTTTGACGCACGACGCATAACGGACGAGGCGCATGAAAAAGAACGACGCACTCGACAAGCTCGACCGGGCAGGCGAGCAGATCAACGGGATGTACGGCAGCGCATGGAACACCGCGCTCAACCCGACGCGCTACGGATGGGGCAACAGCATCCTCGGCATCGTGAGCATCCCGATCCTCAGCGCAGCCTCCATCGGGCACATGGTCGGTTCGGCCGTGGTCCGCCAGGTCGACGACGACACCTTCGAAAAGTTCACCAGCCTGCCGCAGTCGGGCGGTACCAACCCGCCCGAGAAGACCGACCGGAAGGACCCGAAGGACCCGAAGGACCCGAAGGACCCGCCGGCGAAGTAGCCCTTCGGGGCCTCGGCGTCAGCCGGCCGGCGGCGCCTCGAGCTCGATCTCGATCCCGCCGACCCAACCGGAGACGAGGTTGTAGACCGCCGCGCCGATGGCCGTGACGATGAACGTCACGAGGGCGTACCCGACCGGGATGAGGATCGCGACCATCCAGCCGTAGCTCTGGCCCGGGAGGAACATGAACACGGGCACGAAGAGGATCGACACCAGGCCGTAGAGCACGGCCATCGTCTTCGCAGTCTGAAGCGGGTGGAACCGGCGAATGCGCTGCTTCACAAGCACCTCACGGTTGGTGTTGGACCACGACCTTCACCACGCTACTCCGAACGCTTCCCTCCGGAAATCGCTCCCCACCATGCGAGCCTTCGACACGGGATGAATCACGATGGCGCTGGCGCCGCCGAACGCCGCGCTCGGCGGCTGCTCACGTACGGTCAGTCCCATCGCCCTCAGTGACGCGCCTCCGTCGCCAAACATCCCGACTTCGACGTCGGCGCGCAGCCCGTTGGCCTGGAGCCGCTGCGCTTCGATGGCCGCCTGCGGCTGCATGCCGAACAGCACGATGTTGTTGAGCACCTGGACGTTCGTCTGCGGCTGCCCGTCGCCGCCCGGCGAGCCGAGCACCATGTACGGCGAGCCGTCGGCGTTGAGCACCATCGACGGCGCCAGCGTGTGGAACGGGCGCTTGCCGGGCGCGATCACCTGCGGGTGCTTCGGGTCCAGCACGTAGAGCGCGCCGCGATTGTGCAGCGTGATGCCGGTGCCCGGCACCATCCGCCCGCTGCCAAACGACGCGAACAGGCTCTGGATGTACGAGACGGCGTTGCCGTCCTTGTCGACGACGCAGAGGTAGATGGTGTCGCCGTTGCCCTCGCGATTGGTGATTTCGTCGGGCAGCACCGAGCCGGCACGCACCTGGTCCGCCAGCTGTCGGGCGTACTCCTTGGATAACAGGCGGTCCAGCGGCACGCTGGCGAACTCGGGATCGGCGATGTGTGCGTCGCGATCGCGGTACACCAGCTGGCTCGCGCGCGTCAGCGTGTTGATGTACGCCGCGCTGTTGTGCCCCATGCCCTTGAGGTCGAACTGCTCCGCGATGTTGAGCAGCTGGAGCGTCGTGGCGCCCTGGGTCGGCGGGGCGAACGCCAGCACGCGAAGCCCGTGATAGGTGGTCGAGATCGGCTCGCCCCACGTGGACGTGTGCCCGGCGAGGTCGGCCGCGGTGAGCAGCCCGCCCTCCTTCTCCATGAACGCCGTGATCTGCTTCGCGAGTTCGCCCTTGTAGAGGGCGCCGGCGCCATGCGTCGCAATCAGGCGCAGCGATTTCCCGAGGTCCGCCTGCTTGATGATCGAACCGACTTCAGGGACGGCGCCGGCCGGCATGAAGGTCCGGCTCAACTCGGGGTCGGCTGAAAGCTTGCGATTGGCCTCGCGAAGGTCGGCGGCGAGGCGCGGCGTCAGCGGGAAGCCCTTCTCGGCATACCCGATTGCCGGTTCCAGCGCCTTGGCGAGCGGGATCGTGCCGAACCGCTGCAACGCGTCGGCCCAGGCCTGCGGTGCGCCCGGCACCGACACCGAGTGAATGCCCGAGCTGGGCACTTGCGTCATGCCCTTCGCAGCAAAGAACGCCGGCGTCGCGCGGGAACCGGCGCGGCCCGAGCCATTCAAGGTGTAGACCTTCTTCGACCTGGCGTCGTAGTAGATCATGAAGGCGTCGCCGCCCGGGCCGTTCATGTGCGGCCGAACGACGGTGAGCACGCCGGCCATGGTGATGGCGGCGTCGATCGCGTTGCCGCCGCGCCGCAGCACGTCGGCGCCGGCCGCCGTGGCCAACGGATGGTCGCTCGAAAGCGCGGCTTCGAGGCCGGACACCTGCGGGCGTCCCTGCGCGTCTGCGGTCATGGGCGCGGTGGCGACGGTTGTCGTGAGGAGTAGGAGGAGGCCGATGCGTTCCATCTGCGACCCGTGGCTTCCGGCGCACTCGAGGATCCTGCGTGCCTTGTCTTCGGGAATCCCTTGCTTCGTGTTCATGACGTCCTCCCGCGAATCACTGCTCCCCGCCCTGACCATCGCGCTCGTGCAACCGGTACTGCAATGCGCCGGACGGACATCGCGCGATCTGCGCCGCCACCACCTCGGGCGGCGCCGCATCGGCGTGGACCCAGTCCCGACGGCTGACGTCGAATACGGGTCGCAGGCCCCGGACGCAAACGCCCGAGTGAATGCAGATGTTCGGGTCGAACGTGACGGTGATACCGGGCGTCTCGTACGTCTGGACCCTCTTGGCGTGAAAACGAGGCTCGTCCATGCCCCTCAAGCTACGTCGGCGGGGCCGCGTCCCGCTCGTTATGGTTCCCGCGTCAGGCACTCCGGCTACGGCGCCGGGTACGAGTCACCAGGATCACCGAGGCTCCAGATGCACACGCGACGGTTGAACGCCGCTGTCTGGTCGTTGCTCCTTGCGGCCGGTGCGCTGACCAGCGCGTGCCGGCGCACTTTTGTCGTCGTCCCGAGGCCAAGCGGCGGGTACCGGGCAATCGACACCCTGCGCGCGACTCACCGCGGCCAGGACGTCCGCGTGACCTTCCGGTTCGATACGGTCACGCACACGCGCACGGTCTACCAGACGGACACGCTGTGGCGCGAGGGCAAGCAGGTCATTCACGATACCGTCCGGCTGGTGAGGCGTGACACGGTGCGCGTCGTTCGCCGCGATACCGTGCGCATCGTCCGTCGCGACACGGTGCGGATTCACACGCGCGACACCGTGCACGTGCGGCTGGCCAACCTCGTCGACACCGTGCGCGTCACGCGCGTCGATACCGTGCTGCGATCCGGCACGCGCGTCGACACGGTGATCCGGCCCGTCACGCGCGTCGACACCATCGTCAGGCGCGATACCATCGTAAGGCGCGATACCATCGTCAGGCGCGACACCGTCGTCAGGACCGTCACCGTCCGTGACACGGCGTTCCGGGCTCGCACCGACACGGTGCGACTCGCCGGCAGGCGGACGCTGTTCGTGCCGCCGGGTCACTATCCGCCGGAGGGACAATGTCGCGTCTGGATCCACGACCTGGCGCCCGGCCGGCAGCGCGATGCCGCGCCGTGCGACAAGCTCGGCGACATTCCCGCGGGCGCGTTCGTGCTGTTCGGCGGCGAGGCGTGGGACTTCGACTACGACTCGGTGGCGGACGCCAAGGCGCCGCCGCAGATCGTGGCCCTCAAGCGCAAGGGCCGCTGATTCCGTCAGTCTTCCGTCAGTCCGCGTTCGCGTCAGTCGTGAGGCGCCGGGCGATCTCTTCCATCTGACGTCGCCGCTCGCGGGCCCAGCCGGGCAGGCGCAACGCGCCGGCCGCAAACAGGCCGGCCCCGGCGACTGCAGCCGCGCCCAGCGCGCCGGCGTCGGCCAGCCCGCCGCCCAGGGCGGCTGCAGCGAATGCCACGAACCCGACGCCGAGGACCCCGAGCCCGGCCGTCATCCACCCCAGCGACGCGCCGTGCATCGTCCGCATGCGGAGGCGATGCCCCTTCTCGCCGGGCTCGAGCAGCGCCTGCAGGTTGCCGTTGGTCCACTGACGCAGCCCGCCTTCGTGTTTCACCGCGCCGCGGGCATCGAACGTCTCGCGCAGCAGCACCACGACTCTCTCCCACTCGTCCTCGCTGAGCTTGCGTCCCAGTTCGACCGTGCGAGCGACGCCGAGCGGCAAGCCGAGGAAGCGCCGCCCCGTCGGCACGCCGACTCGATCCAGCGAGCGCGCCGCCTGCGCCACCAGCTCGGGCGCGATGCCGACCTCTCGGCCGATCTGCTCCAGTTCAGCGAGCGTCATCCCTTCGCCGGACGACAACTGCTTCCGGGCCGCCTGCTGGGCCTCCGTGGCGCGCTCGAAGATCAGCGCCACTTCGTCTTCACTGAAACGGCGTTCGGTCATGCAGGTCGGGTTTCCGGCGAATCCTTGCGGCTCAGCGATGCGGGGACGACGGCCTTGTCACCATACTTTGCGCGGACTTTGTCCACCGCGCGAGCCAGCCCGCGATCCTTGTCGCTCTCCACGAGCCTGCTCTTTCGCTCGTCGAACAGCGCCAGCTGGTCCGCGCGGGGGTCTGCGGCAAGGCCCGAAAGCGCCACGCCGAGCAACCGCGCGGGCACGCGGCGCGCCTTGCGCAGCTTTCTCAGCAGCTGCTTTCCGGCCTCCAGCATCACGCGGTCGCTCACCACCGGCGACGGAAACGTCGCCTGCGCCGATCGCAGCTTGAAGTCGTAATCCTTGATCTTGACGGTCAGCGTGCGCGCCGTGTACGCATCGCCGCGCAGGTCCTTCGCGGCTCGCGTCACGAACCGCAGGAGCAGTCGCTCCAGCTCTGCATCGTCGTTGATGTCCCTCGGAAACGTGCCGTCGCGGCTCAGGCTCTTCGCCCTGCTGCGACCCTCCACATGCGCCTCGTAGATGCCGCGCACCCGGTTCCACAGCCACGCACCGGCCCGCTCGCCAAGCCATTGTTGCAGCGTCGCGACGTCGTACTGGAGCGCGTCGATCACCGTGGTCATGCCGAGCCGCTTGAGCCGCTCCTGGAACCGGGGACCGACCATCGGCAGCTCGGCCAGCGTGAACGTCTTGAGGAACTCGCCTTCGGTGCCGGGCGGCACGATGTGGACGCCGTCCGCTCCTGTGCCCGGTTTCGGCTTGGCGCGCTCGGCCGCCAGCTTGGCCACCAGCTTGTTGGCGCCGCCGCCAATCGAGAGGCTGATGTTCGTTTCCTGCAGCACGGCGCTCCGCATCCGGTGCGCTGTGTCGCGCAGCGGCTCGTTTCGGTAGTACCGCTCTGTGCCGCCGAGGTCCATGTACCACTCGTCGATGCTCGCGCCCTCCACCACCGGCGCGTGGCGCGCAAGCACCGCGCGAATCTCCCTGCTCTTGATGCCACAGGCCTTCATCGGCACCGGGACGCACATGGCCTGCGGACACAGCCGCAGCGCCTGCGCGATGGACATCGCCGAGCGCACGCCGAACTGGCGCGCCTCGTAGGACGCCGAGCACACGACGCCGCGACTCTCGCGCGTCCCGCCGACGATCAGGTACTTCGCCTTCCCCGCGCCCTCGGGATCAACGGCCCGGGCCACCGCTGCGAAGAACGCGTCGGCGTCGGCGAGGAGGATACGGCCCTCGGTGCCCGGCTCTCGGCTGTCGGGGCGCGGCACCACGGGGGCTACTCGGGTGGGCGCGGCGCGATGCGGGCCAGCTCACCACCCGGCGCCCAGATCACGAGCACGCGAACCGAATCGCTCGACGTCACGCGGTGCATTACCTGGTCCCCCGGCCGCACGACGCCGGCCATCCCGGGCTTGAGCGGGTGCGACACCCCGTTCACCACGTGATCCATCTCGCCGCTCAGGACGTACAGCACTTCCACCCGGCCGTGTCCGTGGCTCCGCGGCGTTCCGCCGGGCGGGAACGTCAGGTGCGCCATCTCCAGTTCCGGGCCGCCCAGCGTCGCGCTGTCGATCAGCACCTTCACGGCGGTCAGGCCGAGCCTGAATTCGCGCACGCCCGACATCGCCCTGGCATACGGCGCGGCCGCTTGTGCCCTGACGTCGCCCGAAATCGCCGCCCAAGCACAGGATGCAAGCGCGAGTACCCTCAGCCTCGACATGTGTTGCCCTCCCCGGGGGCCGCGGCCCCTGTCCAGTGACCTAGCGGGTGACGATCAGCGCACCGCGCATGTTGATCTGGTGCGGGATACAGACCAACGGATAGCGCCCGTTCGGCAGCGCCGGCACCACGATCGTGTACGTCTCATCGTCGATCATCAGCGGTCCGGCGAGTGGGGCGATCTTCTCGCCCCCCATGGCCCGCTCGAGCAACGCCCTGGCGTTCGCGTCAACGGAATCCCTCTCGAACGCCACGTTGTGCGGTCCGCCACTGCCGTTGGCGAACACGATGGTGTCTCCCGGCGCCGCGCGAACGATGCTGGGACGGAACTCGTTCCCTTGCAGCAGCACCCGGATGTTGCGCGGGGCGGCGGGCCGGGCGGCTACCATGGTGGCCAGCACGCCGATCACCAGGAGCCACGGCGCCCGAGGAAACAGGCCTTTCATGGCAGGTAAGCTAGCGCGTCCTCCCCTCCGGGCCGTAGAATGTCAACGTCCCCCGAGCACATGCCGTATCGGAAGTAACGGACCCAAGCCCATGAACCGCCTCGCCCTCGCCCTGATCGCCTCTGCCGCGGTCGCCTCGGCCCAGCAGCCTGCGGCGCCCGCCGCCACCCTGTCCCTGCCACGCGCCGAGATCATCGCGCTGGCCAAGGCGCAGGTCGCCATCAACACGGCGCACGACACGAGCAACATGATGCTGGCCAGGCAGGCCAACAAGAAGGCGGACGTGCAGGCGCAGCTGAAGCAGAAGTTCGAGGAGCAGGTGGAGCACATCCTCCACGGCGCCGGCCTGAGCCGCGACGAGTTCCGCCGCCGCACGTTCATGGTCAGCACCGACACCGCCACCCGCCGCATCTACGACAGCGTCGTCGTCGCACTCACGGGCGCACCCCTGCCGGGCGTCCTGGCGGGCTCTGCCAAGCTCGTGGTGCCACCCGGTCCTGCCGGCGTACACATCGGGCACGTCGTCAACGGATTCGCGGAAGCGCCCTTGCTCATGGGCCTGCTGCCCGCCGCCATGGCGGAAGCCCGCATCGCCATTCAACACGCCACGCTGGCGTCGCGGCAGCCAACGAACCTGGAGTACATGAAGACGCACGCGGGGCACGTTATCCACGCGCTCGACCCGGGCGTCTTCGCCCCCGGCCCGGGACTGAATTACGGCGTCAAGAAGGCATCCAGCGGATTCGCCGAGCACATGGAGCTGGCCGCCAAGGCCGAGGGCGCCACGCCGGGAATCACGGTACACGCGACCCACATCGTGACCTGCGCCCGCAACACCATCGCCCGCGCCGACCAGCTGATCGCGCTTGCCAAGCGGGTGCAGCAGTCCACCGACGCCGCGGCAGCCGCGGAGCTCGTCAACCAGATCGTGTCGCTGGCGGAACAGCTCATCGAGGGCGCCGACGCCAATAGCGACGGCCGCATCACGTGGGAGCAGGGTGAGGGCGGGCTGCGCCACGCCGACGAGCACGCCAAGCTGATGCTCGGCGTCCGCTAGCCGGGAGCAGTCAGGGCTTCAGCTCCAGAACGATCCCGCGGAGCGGCAGCGCTCCGACGTTCTTCACCGTGTGAATCACGGCGGGGTTGAAGCCGGGCCGGTCGGGCTCGATGTCGCGCAACAGCTCCGGTTCGCCCTCGGGCCACTGCTGCAGCCTCGTCCGGTTGAGCTGGATGACGACCCTCGGAAAGTGACTGTGCCGGGGACGCGTGTCGCCGACAGCCAGTCGTTCCTCGAAGACGAAGATCCGGGCGTTCTCGAACAGGACCTCGTTCTTGCCCGGGCGAATGACCTCGCGCGGCGTTTCGACCCGCGGATGCACCGGCTTGAACGCCACCTCCCAGTAGCTTCCGTCAGGCGCCTCGTACGACTGTCCGGGCTCGAAGACGCGAATATCGCCGCGCTTGAGCCTGTGGACGCTCCCGCCGGCACGCACCGTCACGTCGCCGCGCGCGACGATGACGCGGTCGCCGCACTCGGCCGACGCCGCTGCGCAGCGGGCGGCGTCCCGGCTGACGCGGACGTAGTCGTTTTCCAGGACGAGGGCGCCGGACAGCGCGGCCACCTGCGCGAACACCGGCAGGATCATTCCGGAATCTGCGGGCAGGAGCCGTGCCTCGGGAAGATCAGGTCACGGCCTCCCTGAGCGCCCTGACCACCGCGTTGGCGGCGCGCACGCCGTCGGTCACGTCGTGCACGATCAACGGCACCCCGCCCGCCCCCAGCCGGCCCGGATCCGACGCGGCCCACTTCATCAATCGCTCGGCCAGCTCCGCGGCTTCGGCGTTGCCGTTCTCGAACAGGACGTTGAGCGACGGATAGGACGCGCCATCCTCGAGCGCGATGGCCACGCGAGCGACCGCCGCGTTGGACGGGAAATTGCTGGCGAACTCCAGCGGCCAGTACGGTGCGGACTTGAGGAGGTTCGGCCCGATCAGCTCGTCGATTTCCTGCGACGATACCGTCCCCACGAACTCCCAGGGATCCGCCGAAAGCCCATCGATGAGCGCCATCGACACGGCGGGCACCGGGTTCCGCCGGTGTTCTGCGGCCAGGGTCTCGACGGCGAAGCGCATCCACGGATAGTCCACGACGTTGTCCGCGCGCATCGCGCCCACGTCGCGTCCGTACATGAAGCGAAGACCCCAGCGCAGGTGCGCGCCCAGCATGGCCGCAACCGGAATGGCCATGCGCAGCCGGTGAGTCGCGTCGAGCGTCTTGACACGGTCCAGGACCCGTCCGTAGCAGTCCTCCTCCGGATGGTAGTACGAGATGGCGAGGAACAGCAGCGTTTCGGCGTCATCGACGAACCGCTGGTGGCTGCCGCCCGGCCCCTGCACGGTCCGCACGAGGCCGCTGACCCGATCGAGGTTGTCATTGGCATCACCTTCGTCCCAGGCCCGCACGGCGAGCAGTGCAATGACCGCGAAGAAGTACTGGTCCAGGAGCGTCTCGACGGCTGCGCGGTCGGGCATCCGGCGATTCGGCAGCCGCAGGCAGTATTCGAGCAGCTGTATCGGCGTGCTGTCGCGCGCGAACTCGTGAGCCCGGAAGTCCCAGCTCTGGAGGACGTGCAGGCCCTCCTTGCGCGATCGGGCATCGAGCGAGTCGACGACGCGGCGGAGATCGACGTCACCTTCCACGAACGCGTTCCGACGCATGCCGGTGCGCAGTCGGTCGTACGGTTCACCACTGTCCATCAGCGCGTCGACGACCGTGCGACGCGCGGCCAGGGCAGCGTCCAATAACGCACAAGCGTCCGCGTAGTTGATTGCACTACGCGGACGCTTGGTCACCCTGAAAGTGCCGGCGATCCGGCTAGCAGCTCACGCAGCGATTCGAGTTCTTCGCGCCGAGGCTCTCGAGCAGCTTGATCGTCTCGGGGATCGGGCTGAGGCGCTGGACCGGGCCGTTGGCCATGTCCACCGTTGTCTGCCCGCGCCGCGACACGGCCTTCACGTCAGCGCCCTTGGACACGAGATACATGATCATCTCGTTGTCGCCACGCGCGGCCGCGTGATGTAGCGGCGTGTAGCCGTTGGCGTCGCGTGCGTTGACGTCCGCGCCCAGCTCCTCAACGAGGTACTTCATTGCCGGCATCCAGCCTTCCGGCTTGTGGCGGTGCGAGTTGCCCGCAAAGCCGTTGCCGTAACCGACGCCGGCAGCCGCGTGCACGGGGTACACACCGACGCCCGGTGGCACTGCGCGCGCCGCGGAGTCAATCGCGGGATCGAGCGCCGGTTGCGGGGGCGCCACCCCACCGCGACCCGCCAGCGCCGCCAGCGCGGCGGCCCCGCCAGCGCCGCCGCCACCGCCGCCACCGCCGCCACCCCCACGACCGCCCTGCTGCGCGTTGGCCGGGTTGCGCTGCGACGGAATCGTGTGGTCGGCGCCGTACTTCTTGAGGAGACGCATCGCGTCCACGTCCACCGAGTACGCGGCGCGCCAGAAGGCCGTGGTCCCCTCGGTGTTCTCGAGGCCGCAGTTGCCGCTGCCACAGTTGTTGTAGGCGAAGTACCAGAGGTGCGTCGAGATCCGCGCGTTGGGGTTGGCGCCCGCCTTGAGCAGCGCTTCCATCACTTCCATGTAGGTCGTCTTCTGGAATTCGACGGCCTGCGGCTGCGGGAACCGCGTCCGCATCCGCCATTCGGAATTGACGGTCGCGTACAGCGGCGTGTTGCCCTGGATGCTCGCCAGGTTCGGGTTGGCGCCGTACTTGATGAGCAGCATCGCCACGTCGAACTGGCCGTTGATCGTAGCCATGAGTAGCGGCGTCGTCTTGTCAGCGCCCGTCAGCTCATTGATCGGCGCGCCGCCGTCGAGCAACGCCTTCACGGCATCGTAGTGTCCCTGGCGTACCGCGTGGTGCAGTGGTGAGAGACCACCGACCCCGCCCACGGTGTTGGCAAACCCGGGAATGCCGCCATTGATCGTGTCGACTTCCTCCGTCACCGGACCCTTGTTGGCGCCGCTCGTATTGAAGACCGTGCGACCCGAGTCGATCGCCGCCTGAAGTTGCGCCGGGGTGAACGGGCCGATCGGCTGCGGGCCGCGCTGCTGCTGCCCCCCGCCCCCGCCCCCGCCACCACCACCCTGTGCGACCGGCGGAATCAGGGCTCCGGCCGGCATGGCCGCCTGGGCGCGCTTGATCGAGTCCTCGCGCTCGCGCTGGCGTTCCGGCTCCCAGGAAACGAGAACGGCATTGCGCTTGCGCGCCGCCGCCTGCTCGACCGCCGCGGCTTCCTGGAGGTTCTGGGCCGCGCTCCTGAGCGACGGGTTGGCGCCGGCCTTGAGCAGCTCGCGGATCGCGTCGGCGCGGCCGTCGGTCGCCGCGAACATCAGCGGCGTCTGGTCCCAGATCTTCTCACGGGCGTCCACCTGGGCGCCCTTGGCGACGAGCGCCTGCACGCCGCCCTCGCTGCCTGCCGCCGCCGCAAAGTGCAGCGCTGTCGCGCCGGATGTCGTGACCGCCCTGGCGTCACTGCCCGCCGCGAGCAACGCCTTGATGTTCTCGGCGTTTCCCTGGCGGGACGCAACGTGCAGCGGCGTGTAGTCGCCGATGCGCGTGGTCGCCTTGACGCTGGCCCGCGCCGCGAGCAGCGCCTTCAGCATCGCGGGATTGCCGCGCTCGGCCGCCCAGTGCAGCGCCGTCATGCCGTCGCCCTGGGGAATGTTGACGTTCTCGCCCCGGGCGATGAGCGCGCGGACGGCCGCGACATCGTTGTTCATCGCGGCCTCGGCGACCACCGGCGACTTCGACGGTACCCGCAGGGTCTGCGACGGACGAGTGTCCTGGGCGGCGAGCGTCGCGCTGACGGTCGCCGCAATGGCCGCGAATCCGAGGAGCTTTTTCATGTGTCTTGGCATCTCCGTCGAGTTCAGATCGTCAGCGCGAATTCGCCCGTCGAATCGCCGAAGCCCTTCACGTCGTCGAGGCCGAGCTTGTGCATCAGCGTCAGCATGACGTTGGCCATCGGCGTGGCGTCGGGCGCCTTGAGGTGCAGGTTCCCCTCGAGACGGCCGTTGCCGTGGCCGAGGAGGATCAGCGGGCAACGACGGTGGTTGTGGATGTTGCCATCCGCCATCGGCGAGCCGTACATGATGATCGTCTTCTCGAGCAGGTTGCTGTCGCCTTCCTGGCTGTCCTTGAGACGCTGCAGGAAGTAGGGCAGCAGCGAGACGTGGTACCGGTTGATCATGTTGAACTCGAGGATCGCCTGCTCGCGGCCGCCGTGGTGCGAGGCCGGGTGGAATCCCTTGTTCGTGCCGCTCTCCGGATACGCGCGGCTCGAGGCGTCGCGCCCCGTCTTGAACGAGAACACGCGGGTGCTGTCGCTCTGGAACGCGAGCACCTGGAAGTCGAACATCAGCTTCATGTGCTCGGCGAACGAGTCCGGCACGCCGATCGGCGCTTCCGGCAGCTCGCGCACCTCGCCGCTGGTGTTCTTCTTCTCGATCGCCTGGATGCGGCGCTCGAGCTCGCGAATGTCCTCCATGTACTTGTCGAGGCGCAGGCGGTCGGCCGGGCTGAGTTCCTTCTGCAGGCTCTTGGCCTCGCCCAGCACCCAGTCGAGGATCGACTGGTTCGCCTTGCGGCGCGACATGCGGTCGGCGTTGTCGTTGCCCGCGCCGAACAGGAGGTCGAACGCCGTACGCGGGTTGCGGATCATGGGCAGCGGCTCGCTGGGGCTGGCCCAGGAGATCGTGTCGGTGTAGGCGCAGGCGTAGTTGTAGTAGCAGCCGCCCGCTTGGTC
>Ga0187893_10006976_pt1 | contig 18883 bp, 18 predicted proteins | sample MA1701074metaG_FD_139574 | JGI IMG/M metagenome (GOLD analysis project Ga0187893, IMG submission 139574) | White microbial mat communities from a basaltic lava cave in the Kipuka Kanohina Cave System on the Island of Hawaii, USA - MA170107-4 metaG ... | reverse complement strand
TACTGGCGCATCCACTTCCTGCTCGGCTTCACGTACTTCATGGAGAAGGGCGAGCACGCGATCGCGGCGAAGCACATCGAGCGCGCATTCGAGCTCGGCGGTCCGCCGTACCTGCAGCTCCTGATCGGCCGGCTCTACTCGCACGGCGGAGATCCAGCGACGGGCATGCAGTTCATCGCGGCGCGCCTGCAGAGCGAGGAGCAGCCGGAGGCCCGCGCGCAGCTCGAGAAGCGCTACTCGGACCTGTGGATCAACCGCGATCTGGGCCTGATCGACGCCGCGATCGAGGCCTTTCGCGCGGCCCGGTCGCGCGAGCCGAAGTCGATCGCGGAGCTGGTCGGCGCCGGCTTCCTCGCCAGCGCACCGCGCGACCCGAAGGGCGGCGCGTACGCGATCGCGGACGGCCGCGCCAAGACCGACCTCGAGTACGAGGTGATGAAGCTGAAGATGACCCGGGGGGAGAAGTCACCGTGATTCGCACGCGCGCCCTGCGCAAGACCTACCGCACGGGGTTCTGGATGAGGGCGGTGGAAGCCGTTCGCTCGATCGACCTGGACGTGAAGAGCGGCGAGATCTTCGGCTTCATCGGACCCAACGGAGCGGGCAAGACCACCACGATCAAGATCCTGACCGGGCTGATGATGCCGACCGCCGGCGACGCCTGGTTGCACGACCTGCCGGTCTCGGATCCCGAGAGCCGCGCGCGGCTCGGCTTCCTGCCCGAGGGCACGTTCTTCCACGACTACCTGACGGGCGCGGAGTTCCTCGACTTCCACGGCGCGTTGCTCGGCATCCCGAAGGCCGTGCGGCGCGAGCGCATTCCGAAGCTCCTCACGCGCGTCGGCCTCGGCGGCGCGGAAGACCGCCAGATCCGCCGCTACTCGAAGGGCATGCGCCAGCGCGCGGGGCTCGCGCAGTCGCTGATCAACGACCCGGACCTCGTGATCCTCGACGAGCCGATGTCCGGCCTCGACCCGATCGGGCGCAAGGACGTGCGCGACCTGATCCTCAGCTTGCGCGACGAGGGCAAGACCGTGTTCTTCTCCTCGCACATCCTGGAGGACGCCGAGGTCATCTGCGACCAGGTCGCGATCATCCTGAACGGGCGGATCGAGACGCAGGGCTACCTCGACGACCTGCTCGGCCAGGAGATGGTGGGCGCAGAGCTCACGGTGGAAGGCATCGACGAGCCGCTGCACGCGGAGCTCAGCCGCGGCGCGCGCCGCTCGATCGTGCAGGGCAGCCGCTTCCTGTTCGAGTTCGGCGACGAGGCGGCCGCGGAGAAGGCGCTCGACAACGTGCGCTCGAGCGGCGGGCGCGTGCGCAGCCTCGTGCCCAAGCGGCGCAGCCTCGAGGACCTGCTGCTGGAAGGCCTGCGCAAGGAGGCGAAGCCGTGAGCTCGCTCTGGCGGATCTGGGTGCTGGCGTCGAACACCTACCGCGAGGCGGTGCGCGACAAGCTGCTCTACAACCTGCTCTTGTTCGCGGCGCTGATGATCGCGAGCTCGATCCTGCTCGCGCAGGTGCAGATCGGCAAGGACGACCGCATCTACCGCGACGTCGGCCTGTCCGCGATCTCGTTCTTCGGCGTGCTGATCGCGATCTTCGTCGGCATCAACCTGGTGCACAAGGAGCTCTCGACCAAGACCGTCTACACCATGCTGGCCAAGCCGGTGCGGCGTTGGGAGTTCCTGGTCGGGAAGTATGCGGGTCTGTTGTCGCTGCTCGCGGTCGAAGTCGCGCTCATGAGCGCGTGCTTCCTCGGCGTGCTGGTCTGGACCGGCGCCGAGTTCCACATCGGGCTGGTCTGGAGCATCGTGCTCATCTACTGCGAGCTCGCGCTCGTCACCGCGATCGCGATGTTCTTCTCGAGCTTCACCACGCCCTACCTGTCCGGCATGTTCACGATCGCGCTCTGGATCATCGGGCACCTCTCCGCCGACCTCCGCGCGTTCGGCTCGAAGTCTGACATGCCCGGATTGAAGGAGCTGCTCGAGGCGCTGTACTGGACGCTGCCGAACCTGGACCGGCTCGACATCAAGGCGGACGCGAGCGCGGGCCGGCCGATCGAGCTCGCGCGCGTGGGCGGCGCGGCGCTGTACGCGTGGCTGTACTCGCTCGTGCTCATGTCGGGCGCGGTCGTGCTGTTCCAGCGGCGCGACTTCCGCTAGCCGCGCTAACGTCTCGCGCATGCGTGAAGTCGAAGTCTCGCTCGCGTGGCTCGTGGGCGGGGCCTTCGTCTTCGGCGCGTGCATCGGCAGCTTCCTGAACGTTGTGATCTGGCGGCTGCCGCGCGGCGAGTCGCTCCTGTTTCCCGGCTCGCGCTGTCCGGGCTGCGAGCAGCCGATCCCCGCGTGGGCGAACGTGCCGATCCTCTCCTATCCCGCGCTCGGCGGGCGCTGCCGCTCGTGCCGCGCGCGCATCTCGCCGCGCTACCCGTTCGTGGAGGCGCTGACGGGCGCGCTGTTCGCCGCGCTGCTCTACGCGCACGGCCCGTCGGCGCGGCTCCTGGTCGAGTGGGCGCTCGCGGCGGCGCTGGTCGCGGTGATCTTCATCGACCTCGACCACTACATCATCCCGAACTGGATCACGCTGCCGGGCATCGCGCTGGGCCTCGTGATCTCGGTCGCCGCGCCGTCGCTCGGCGTGCCGTTCCCCGACGCGCTGCGCGGCGTGGTGCTCGCCGGCGGCGCGTTCTGGCTGATCGCCGAGGTCTATCCGCGCCTGCGCGGCAAGCAGGGACTCGGCTTCGGCGACGTGAAGCTGATCGCGATGCTCGCGAGCCTGCTCGGCACCTACGCCGCGATCGGGATCATCTTCCTGGGCTCGGTGATCGGGCTCGCGTACGGCATCCCCAAGCTCGTGATCGAGCGCAAGGGCATGGACACGCGCATTCCGTTCGGTCCCGGGCTCGCGATCGCGGGCCTGGTATTCCTGTTCGAGCCGGGGCTGTGGCGGCGGCTGGTCGACGCGGGCTGACGCTGCGCGGGGGCGTGCAGCTCGAGATCGTCGCGAACCTGTTCGTGATGATGTTCGCGGGGCTCGCGATCGTGGCGGTCGTGATGACCGGCCTGGCCGCGCGCTCGGTGCGCGACGAGGCGCTCGACCGCCTGCGCATGGGTGCGCGCCACCTCGAGCGCACGCTCGAGGCCGGGCCGCGGCGCCTGCCCGATCTCTCCGCGGTCGCGCGCGCGAGCGGGCCGCGGCTCACCGGCGGCGAGTTCCGCGTGCTCGACGATCGCGGCCGCGAGCCCGGCCCCGGCTCGGCGCGCGCGCCGGAGCCGCGGCTGCTGCCGCTGCTCGACCTGGCGCGTGAGGCCGGCGAGGCGGTCGAGATGTCGGGCGTCCTGCCCGGCGACCTGGTGCTCGTGCGCCGCGTGCACACGCCGTCGGGCGAGGCGGGCTTCCTGGTCGGGTTCGCGGCGGGCGACGAGATGTGGCGCCGGCTCGCCCCGGTGATCGCGTCGGCGGCCTGGGTGCTGTTCATCGCCACGCTGGTCTTCGCCGGATTCGGCGCCTGGCTCTTGCGGCGCCGCGTGGTGTCGCCGCTGGCGGAGCTGGCCGCGGCCACGCGCAGGGTGGCGGGCGGCGACCTGCGCACGCGCATCGCCGAGCAGGGGCCGGCCGAGCTCGCGGAGCTCGCGCGCGGCTTCAACCAGATGGCGGAGTCGCTCGAGCACGAGCGCGTGGCGCTGGTCGCGGCGCAGGAGTCGCTCTCGCGCAGCCGCCGGCTCGCGAGCCTCGGCCAGCTCGCGGCGGGCGTGGCGCACGAGGTGGGCAACCCGGTAGCCGCCATCCTCGGCTACGCCGAGGTGTGTCAGCGCGAGAAGTCCGCGAGCGAGCGCTCGCGCGAGCTGGCCGGGCTGATCGGGGAGGAGGCCCTGCGCGTGCGGGCGCTGGTGCGCGAGATGCTCGACCTGTCGCGCCCGGAGGCGCTGGCGCTCGAGCGGATCGAGCCGCGCGCCCTGCTCGAGCGCGTGGCGGAGCGCATGCGCCCGCAGCCGCTGCTCGACGGGGTCGAGCTGGCCGTCGCCGCCGAGTCCGGGCTGCCCGCGGTCGAGGTCGACGTCTCGCGGCTCGAGCAGGTGTTCGTGAACCTGATCGAGAACGCCGCCCACGCCTCGCGCGGCGCGACCGGGGCGCGCATCGAGCTGCGCGCCTCGCGCGCGCACGTCCCCGCGCGGCCGGCCCGGCGCGCGAGCGACGGCGAGTCCGAGAGCTTCCTCGCGCGGCGCGCGCCCGACGCCGTCGCCTTCGACACGATCGACAACGGCGCCGGCATCGACGCCGAGGATCTGCCGCACGTGTTCGACCCGTTCTTCACGACCAAGGAGCCGGGCGAGGGCACGGGCCTGGGCCTCTGGAACGCGCACCGGATCGCGGAGCTGTTCGGCGGAACGCTCGAAGTCACGAGTCAGTCCGGGCGGACTTGCTTCAGACTGCTGCTGCCCGCGGCCGATACCCAAGAGCACCATGCCCACCCGCCGCGCGCTGATCATCGATGACGAGCAGGGGATCCGGACCAGTCTCGGCCTGATCCTCGAGGACGAGGGCTACCGGGTCGTCAAGGCGGCGGATGCGGAGGAGGGCCTCGGCGCCGCGCGCGCCGAGCGCTTCGATCTCGTGCTGTGCGACGTGCGCATGCCCCGGCGCAGCGGGCTCGACGCGCTGCCCGAGCTGATCGCCGCCCAGCCCGACGCGACCGTGCTGATGATGTCGGCCTACGGCCAGACCGAGCAGGCGCTCGAGGCGGTGCGCAAGGGCGCGTACGACTACCTCGCCAAGCCCTTCCAGGCCGAGGAGCTCCTGCTCGCGATCCGCAAGGCGGACGAGCGCGAGCGGCTGCGGCGCGAGAACCGCCAGCTGCGCCGCGAGCTCTCGCACGGCGGGCGAGAGGCGGGGCTCGTCGCCGGCTCGGCCGCGATGCGCGAGATCTACGAGCTCGTCGAGCGCGCCGCCGAGTACAAGACCACCGTGCTGATCACGGGCGAGAGCGGCGTCGGCAAGGAGGTCGTCGCGCGCGCGGTGCACGGCCTCTCCGATCGCGCGGGCGAGCCGTTCGTGGCCGTGAACTGCGGGGCGATCCCCGAGACCCTGATCGAGAGCGAGCTGTTCGGGCACGTGCGCGGCGCGTTCACCGGCGCCGAGAGCGAGGCGCGCGGCATGTTCCGCGAGGCGGACGGCGGGACGCTCTTCCTGGACGAGATCGGCGAGCTGCCGCTCGCCACGCAGGTGAAGCTCCTGCGCGTGCTGCAGGAGGAGGAGGTGCGCCCGGTCGGCGCTTCGAAGTCGCACCCGGTCGACGTGCGGATCGTCGCCGCCACCGCCCGCGGGCTCGAGCAGATGGTCGAGGCGCAGAGCTTCCGCGCGGACCTCTTCTATCGCTTGAACGTGTTTCGCCTGCACGTGCCGCCGTTGCGCGAGCGCCGCGAGGACGTGCCGGTGCTCGCCGATCAGCTGCTCGCCGCGCTCTCGCGCCGCCTGGGCAAGCCGGTCGCCCCGCTCGAGCGCGAGGCGGTGGCGGCGCTGTGCGCGTACGGCTGGCCCGGCAACGTGCGCGAGCTCGAGAACACGCTCGAGCGCGCGCTGATCCTGGCGCGCGACGGGCGCGTGACGCGCGAGCTGTTCCCGTTCTTCGCCAGCGCGGAGCTCGCCGCGCCCGCGACCGCGCCGACGGCGCCGACGGCGGCGTCCGTAGGCGACACCACCGCCGAGGACGTGTCGATCAAGCGCCAGGGCCGCGCCCTCGAGGAGCGGCTGATCCGGCTGGCGCTCGCGCGCACGGGTGGCAACCGCACGCGCGCGGCGCACCTGCTCGAGATCTCCGCGCGCGCGCTCCAGTACAAGCTCAAGGAGTACGCGATCGAGCCGCTCAATCCGCTTCCGCCGCGCTCCGATAGCTGAGCTACGCGGGCAGACCAGACCCCCGCGGGGGAGGCGGAATGAAGCGGGTCATCGCGTCTGCGATCACGCTTCTCTGTGTAGCGTGTGGCGGGTCCGACGACGCGCCCGTCGTCGAGCCGGCGAGCTCCCCGGCTGCGCAAAGCGCGAGCGGCGAGAACCGGCCGCCCGAGATCGTGTCGGCGGCGATCGAGCCGTCGCCCGCCGGCGCGAGCGATCCGCTCACGGTCGCGATCGTGGCCCGGGACGCCGAGCGCGACCGCGTCTCGCTCGCGATCGAGTGGTACCGCAACGGCGAGCTGGTGCCCGGGCTCGAAGACACGCAGATTCCCGCCGGCAGCTTCGCCCGGGGCGACCGCGTCTACGCGATCGTCTACGCCTCGGACGGCACGAGCGAGATCAGCCACCAGACCGCGGCCGTGTTGCTGGGCAACTCCGCGCCCACGCTGCGCCGGGTCGCGATCGCGCCCGTGCGCGCGACCGCGCTCGACCTGCTGCAGGCCGAGGCCGACGTCGTGGACGAGGACGGCGACGCGATCACGCTCGAGCACCGCTGGCTGCGCAACGGCCAGCCGCTCGCCGACGCCAACGGGCCCCGGCTCGAGCCCGGCGTGGGCCACCGCGGCGAGGTGATGGTCGTGCAGGTGCGCGCGACGGACGGCAGCGACCCGAGCCCGTGGGTGGCGTCGGCGCCGCTCACCCTGGCCAACGCGGCGCCTTCGATCACCACGCACCCGAACTACACGCTCTCCGGCTCCGGCCAGTACCAGTACGACGTCGCGGCCAAGGATCCGGACGGCGACCGCCCGCTCAAGTACGAGCTCCTGCAGGGCCCGCCCGGCATGGCGGTCGACATCGTGAGCGGGCGCGTGACGTGGCGCGTACCGGCAAGCGCGAAGGGCACGTACCCGATCGAGCTCGCGGTCTCGGATCCGTACGGCGGCAAGACCACGCAGACCTACTCGCTCGAGGTCGGCTGGGACGACGTGCCCGCGAACGCCAACGCGAACCCGGCCGAGCGCGGGAACGCGGCCCGGCCCGCGGCCCGCCCGGCGGCGCCGGCGTCGTCCTCGGAGTCGGACGGGGGCAGCGGGGAACGTGACGAGGATTACACCGAAGCGGATCAGGACGAGGAGGCGGCGGACGAGGAGTTCTGAAGACGGCGCAAGCGGCTTGCACGCGGCCGAAGCCAAGTTGGGGGTCGCAGTGATTCAAGTCGCGTTTTCGCCCCGCCGATCGGAACTCGATTCTCTTGCCGGCTCGGGAACGGAGGGTCTTTCGTGTCAGGGAACAAGGTTCGGCGAATCCGCGAGGCGCTCATGATGAGCAAGGCCGAGCTGGCCCGGAAAGCGGGCCTCTCGACGCTCACGATCGACCGCGTCGAAGCCGGCAAGACCTGCCGCCTCGACACCAAGCGCAAGATCCTGCACGCGCTGGGACTGCGCGTCTCCGACAAGGACTCGGTCTTCGGCGATCGCTCCGTCGACCATCTGCTGGCCACACACAACAGCGACGCCCACTCGGGCGGGAACTGAGGCGGGATCGACGATGTTCTCCTTCGGGAAGAAAACGGTCATCGGACTCGATATCGGCTCCAGCCAGGTGAAGGCCGTCGAGCTCGAACCCCACGGCGGCACCTACCGCCTGCGCGGGTTCGGCTTCGCGCTGCTGCCGCCGGAGGCGATCGTGCAGGGCTCGTTCATGAACGCGCCCGCGATCTCGGCCGCGATCAGCGAGGCCTGCGCGATGGGCGGCTTCAAGTCCAAGGACGTGGTCACCTCGGTCTCGGGCCACTCGGTGATCGTGAAGCGGATCTCGCTGCCGGCGCAGAGCAAGGACGAGCTCGAGGAGACCATCCGCTGGGAGGCGGAGCAGTACATCCCCTTCGACATCAACGAAGTGAACATCGACCACCAGATCCTGCGCGAGTCGGGGGTCGACGGTCAGATGGACGTGCTGCTGGTCGCCGCCAAGAAGGACCTGATCGACGACTACGTCAGCGTGATCACCGAGTCGGGCCTCTCGCTCGTGGTCATGGACGTCGACGCCTTCGCGGTCGGCAACATGTACCAGCACAACTACCAGCCGACGGACGACACCTCGGTCGCGCTGCTCGACCTGGGCGCCTCGGTCATCAACATGAACGTGATGAGCGGCTCGGTGCCGGTCTTCACGCGCGACATCACCTCGGGCGGCAACCAGTACACCGAGGAGATCCAGAAGACGCTCGGCATCACCTTCGAGGAGGCCGAGCGGATCAAGGTGGGCGGCCGGCCCGGCGAGACCAGCAAGGACGTGGTCCCGCAGGAGGTCGAGGAGTCGATGCGCGAGGTCTCCGAGACCATGCTCGGCGAGATCCAGCGCTCGCTCGACTTCTACCGCGCGACCGCGACCAGCTCGCGGCTCGAGCGGCTGCTCCTGTGCGGCGGCGCGGCGCGCGTGCCGGGCCTCGACCGCATCTTCCACGACAAGCTCGAGATTCCGGTCGAGATCGCCAACCCGTTCCAGCGCGTCGACATCGCGTCGAGCGCGGGCGACGAGGAGCGGATCCGCGAGCTGGGCCCGGCGCTGTGCACGGCGATCGGTCTCGGCATGCGGCGAGGAGACGACACGTGATTCGAATCAACCTGCTCCCTGTCCGCGAGGCGCGCCGTGCCGCGAACATGCGCAAGCACGGCGTGTTCCTGGGCGGCGCCGTCGGCGCCGGAATCGCGCTGTCGCTGATCATCTCGATGTGGATGACGGCGCGTATCTCGCACGAGCGGGCGCTGATCGCCGCGCGCGAGACCGAGCTGAAGAAGCTCGAGCTGGTGCAGAAAGAGGTCAAGAAGTTCCAGCAAGAGCAGCAGGAGATCGAGCAGAAGCTCGCGATCATCGACCAGATCGAGGCCGCGCGCACCGGGCCGGTCAAGATCATGGACGAGCTCGCGACGCGCATCCCGCAGCGCGTGTGGCTGCGCAAGCTCACCGCCAAGGGCGGCGTGCTCGAGCTCCACGGCAACAGCATCGACGCCGAGATCGTGGCCGACTTCGCGGCCGCGCTCGAGGACTCGCCGATGCTCTCGCACGTCGACCTGCAGGAGACCCGTCTCGAGGAGGCGGAGGGCCTGAAGCTCTCCGTCTTCAAGATGACCGCCCAGTACCCGTACTTGAAGGACGCGCCGGAGCCCAATGCGGCCAAGGGCAGGAAGGCGCAGCGGCGCCCGGCCCCCGGCAAGGCTGCCGGAACGGAATAGGGAGCGCGCGATGGCGATCACCGACAACCTGAACCCGCAGCAGATCCTCGAGAAGCTCGACCGACTGCCGTCGTTCGCGCGCTACGGGATCCTGGCCGGCGTCGCGCTCTCCGTGGTGGGCCTGTACCTGCTGCTGTTCTTCGGCAGCGACCAGACCACGCTGCGCGGGCTCGAGACCAAGCGCGCCAAGATCGAGCAGAACATCCAGGCCGCCAAGGCCGTGGCCAGCAACCTGGAGAGCTTCAAGCGCAAGCGCGAGGAGCTCGAGGAGCAGCTCAAGGCCGCGCTCGAGAAGCTGCCCGAGTCGAGCGACCTGCCGGCGCTGCTCACGAACATCACGGGCCTGGGCAAGAAGTCGGGGCTCGAGATCCAGACCTTCAAGCAGGGCAAGAAGATCGACCGCGGCTTCTACTCCGAGCAGCAGATCGAGCTCGAGTTCTCCGGCGCGTATCACGACATCGGTCTGTTCTTCGACCGGATCGCGAGTCTGTCGCGCATCGTGAATCTCTCGGACCTGACCTTCACGGTCGAGAGCGAGACCGGCGAGACGCCGCTGCTCTCCGTGAAGGGGATCGCGGCGACGTTCTACTTCAACGAGTCGAGCACGGGCGCCGCCACGAAGGACGCCACGAAGCCGAAGACCGCGGGGGGAGAGTGACATGAGCGGCCGCTTGCTGCTCCGAACAGTCTGCGCGCTCGCGCTGGCGCTGGCCTTCACGGCCGGCTGCTCGGACGAGACGGCCACGGAGGCCGCGAAGGCGGCCGCCCCGAAGCCGGCTCGCCGCGTGGCGCCCGAGGCGCCCGCGCCCGCGGCGGCATACCACTACGATCCCACCGACAAGGTCGATCCGTTCCGCTCCTACGTCCGCCGCCAGGTCACCTTCGACCCCGAGGCGGGCTCGTCTCCGCTCGAGCGCTTCGACCTCACCCAGCTCACGGTGATGGGAATCATCTGGGGGCTGGAGGAGCCGAGAGCGCTCGTCCGCGATCCCACCGGCAAGGGGTACATCGTCAAGGCCGGAACGCCGATTGGGAAGAACAAGGGTCGAATTCTGCGCATCGAGGACAACAGGGTTGTCGTGAAGGAAACCTATCTCGATCACCTGGACCGAGCGACGACGAAAGAAGTCGACCTCGAGCTCTACGTAAACGGAAGGAAGGGATGATGACTCGGCAGGGGGTGTCACTCACCATGTGGACGCTTCGAACCATCGCTGCGGTCGCACTGGCGGCGCTGCTGCCGAGCGCGCACGCGCTCGCGGCGGAAACGAAGACGATCTCTGCCGTCGAGGTGCAGGGCGAGAGCGGGATGACCCGCATCGTGCTGCGCGGCGCCAAGGACGCGATCTACACCGCGTTCATGCGCGAAGATCCTCCGCGCCTGATCCTCGAGCTCCCCGACGTCGCGTTCGAGGGCGTGAACACGCCGATCAGCGTGAAGAACGGCCTGGTCGAGGACGTCACGCTCGGCGCGTTCGGCGACGCCAAGTCGGGTCACGGCATGGCGCGCGTCTCGATCGCGCTCGCGCAGGCCTCGGACTACGAGGTGAAGCCGGCCGGTGACGAGATCGTGGTCGAGGTGCGCCCGAGCGGCGCGGCCGCGGCGACGAACGAGGCCGCCCCGAGCCAGCCCGGTCCGCCCGAGGTCGTCGAGACCGAGCCGGCCCCGGCCACGGCGGCGCCGGCGAGCGAGCCCGCGACGGCGGAGGCGGCCCCGGCCGCACCGGCCGCCGAGGCTGCGCCCGCGGCCAAGACCGGCGCGCCGAAGCTGCAGAGCATCGCCGCCAGCGGCTCGAGCGTCGAGCTCGAGGCGAGCGGCCCGATCGACAACGTCGACAGCTTCAAGCTCGCGAACCCGGACCGCGTCGTGGTCGACCTGTTCGGCACCAAGAGCGGCATCAAGACCGCGAAGCAGAGCTTCGCGGACGGCGTCGTGTCGCAGGCGCGGATCGGCGAGCACCCGGACAAGGTGCGCGTCGTGCTCGACCTGCGCGCGCCGACCGGCAAGCCGACCGTGATCCCCACCGCCAAGGGTGTGCGCATCGAGCTCGGCGCCGTCGAGGGCGCGACGGCGGCCGCGCCGGCCGACGCCGCGAACGCCGTGCCCGCGGCGTCCGATCCCGCGGCCGAGCCGATGGCGGCGGAGGCGCCGATGGACGCTCCGGCGAGCGAGCCGGCGGCCGACAGCGCGCCGGCCGCGGAGCCGAACGGCGATCCCGCGGTCCAGTCCGTCCACTTCGAGTCACTGCCGGATCACGACCGCGTGGTGATCACGCTGGGCCGCAAGGTCAAGGCGAGCCAGTTCTCGCCCGACCCGGCCACGCTGATCGTCATGCTGAAGGACGCCACGATCGACGCCGCCACCGAGCGCCGCGTCGACACCAAGGAGTTCGGCGGGCCGATCGAGATGTTCTCGGTCTTCAACACGCCCGACGTTCCGAGCCCCGAGGTGCGCGTGGTGCTGAAGCGCAACGTGCCCGAGGCGGCGACGCTGACCTGGGAAGGCGCGCAGCTCAAGATCGAGATGGCGCGCCAGGGCGGCGCGGCGATGGCTCCGAGCGACGCGACGAGCGGGGACGCCGCGGCCGCGGGCGGCGCGCCCGAGGCCGCGACGGGCGACGCTCCGACCTCGGCCGACGCCGGCATGTCGGACGACGCCGAGGCTCCGTTCGCCGACGCCGGTCCGAGCGATCCTGCGAGCGCACAGCCGAGCAGCCCGATTCCGACCGAGGCGCCCGCCGGCCCCGCGCCGCTCAAGACCGCGTCGGGTGGGCAGGTCGCCTACGATCCGTTCCTCGACGGTCCGGCGGACCCGGCCTCGATCGACCTGCTCGCCGAGGGCGGCTTCGACGAGGAGAAGTCCTACCAGGGACGCCGCGTCTCGCTCGACTTCAAGGACGCCGACATCGCGAACATCCTGCGCCTGATCGCCGAGGTCTCCGACCTGAACGTGATCGCGGGCCAGGAGGTCACCGGCAAGGTGACGATCCGCCTGGTCGACGTGCCCTGGGATCAGGCGCTCGACGTGATCCTCCTGACCAAGGGCCTGGGCTTCGTGCGGATCGGGAACATCCTGCGCATCGCGCCGGTCGAGACGCTCAAGATGGAGAGCGAGGCGCGCCTGCAGGATCGCCGCTCGCGCGAGAAGCTCGAGGACCTGGTCGTGAAGCTGCAGCCGGTGAACTTCGCCAAGGCGTCGGATCTCGGCAAGCTGGTCAAGCGCCTGCTCTCGGCCCGCGGCTCGGTGAACGTCGACGACCGCACCAACACGCTGATCATCAAGGACATCCCGTCGGTGATCCACGAGGCGACCGCGCTCGTGAAGGCGGTCGACACGCAGACCCCGCAGGTGCTGATCGAGTCCAAGATCGTCGAGGCCTCGCTCAACTTCTCGCGCGGCCTGGGTGCGGTCTGGGGCATCGGCTACGCCCGCGACACGGGCGACGTGGTGCCCCCGCTGGTGCCCGGCGCGACCGCGTCGAGCAACTTCATCTCGGGCTCGTCGCTGAACCAGATCGGGAACCCGACCGGCCTGCTGTCCGGCATCTTGAGCCTCGCCGACAAGGTCGAGCTCGACATGCAGATCCAGGCCGGCGAGGAGAACCGCCAGGGCAAGGTGATCTCGTCGCCGCGCGTGGTGACGCTGGACAACAAGCAGGCGACCATCAAGCAGGGTGTCGCGATCAAGTTCACCGAGGTGACCTCGGACAAGATCAACACCTCGTTCGTGGACGCGGTGCTCGAGCTCAAGGTCACGCCGCACATCACCGCCAACCGCTCGATCATCATGAAGCTCGCCGTGTCGAAGAACTCGCCGAACCTCTCGACGGCGACCGGCGACATCGTCGGCATCAACAAGAACGAGACCAAGACCGAGGCCATCCTGCGCGACGGCGAGACCATGGTGCTCGGCGGCATCTACGTGGTCGACAACGGCCACAGCTCGACCAAGGTGCCGTTCATGGCCGACATCCCGGGCATCGGGGCGCTCTTCCGCAACAAGGAGATCAAGGACGAGCGCCGCGAGCTCCTGGTCTTCGTGACTCCGCGCATCGTGCAGGGCGTTCAAGCCGACGTGCAGTGATGCAGTGCTATGCTCCCCGGCCGAATGGCGGGGAGCAAAAGCTTGCGCGACCGGTGCGTGCTCTTGACCGGCCCGATGGGCGCCGGCAAGAGCCGCGTCGGTCGCGCGCTCGCTTCCCGGCTCGGCTTCGAGTTCCTCGACACCGACGCGCTGGTGGAGAAGGCCGCCGGGACGACGATCGCGGAGATCTTCGCCCGCGACGGCGAGGCGGCCTTCCGCGCGCGTGAGCGCGAGGTGCTGCGCAAGCTCCCGAACGCGCGCTGCGTGGTGGCGCTGGGCGGGGGCGCGATCGTGCCCGAGGAGAACCGCGCGATCGTGCGCGGCAAGGGAACGCTCGTCTGGCTCGACGCGCGGCCCGAGACGCTCGCGGAGCGGATCGGGGAGGGGGAGGACCGGCCCCTGCTCGCGGGCCTCGACCGCGCGGGCCGGATCGCCAAGCTCGGCGCGCTGCGCGAGGCGCGCGAACCCGCCTACGCCAGCGCCACGCTGCGCATCGACACGGACGCGCTGGACGTGGAGGGCGTGTGCGCCGCGCTGGTCGAGCGCCTCGGCGCCGGAGCCGCCGCATGAGCACGCAATCCGCCGCTCATGTCCGCGGATCGGCGGTCGATAAGATCCGCGCGGGGGCGGAATGACCAAGCAGGACGCGACGCGGATCCGTGTAGAGCTGGCCCGCGGCCACTGGCAGCTCGGCGAGCGCGCCGAGGCGATCGCCAGCCTGGAACGCGCCGCGTCGGGCGCGCCGCTCGAGCCCGGGCTGCTCGGCCTGGTCGAGTCGTGCCTGGAGGACCTCGAGTCGGGCGGCGCCGAGGAGCTGGCGCTGCGCCTGGCCATGCTGCGCGCGCAGCTGCTCGACGCGCAGGACGCGCACTCCGCGGAGGCGATGCCGGCCCCGCTCGCGACCCCGACGGTCGCGCGCCTGCTCGCCGAGCAGGGGCACGCCGAGAAGGCGCTGGCGATCGCCGACGACGTGCTGCGCCGCTACCCCGGCGACCAGCGCGCGCTCGCGGTGCGCGCGTCGCTCGCGCCGGCCACGGCGCAGCCCGCGAGCTCCCCGCCGGCCTCCCCGCGGCCCCGAACGAACTCGAAGGCGCGCGTGATCGCCGAGCTCGAGCGCTGGCTCGGCAGGCTCGCGCAGCGCAAGCATGGAGGCGCATGGGCATGACGTTCCGCGAGATCCTGCAGTCGCTGGTCGACCAGACGCCGGGCGCCCTCGCCGCGGCCGTGATGGCGGGCGACGGCGTCGCGATCGACGAGTACGAGCGCCCCGGCGCCGAGGTCGACCTGGGCGCGATCGCGATCGAGTTCGGGCGCGTGTTCCACCAGTCACAGAAGGTCGCGGGCGCGCTCGACGCCTCGCGCGCCGGCGCGCTCGAGGAGATGCTGCTGGTCACCGGCTCGAGCCAGCTCTACTTCCGCCAGCTCGACGACGACAGCTTCCTGGTGATCGCGCTCGAGCCGGCCGGCATCGTCGGCAAGGCGCGCTATCTCGCGCGCGCGTTCGCGCAGGAGATCCGCGAGGCGCTGTAGTAGTCTCCCCGCCATGCGCATCCTGGTGCTGCACGGACCGAACCTGAACCTGCTCGGCGAGCGCGAGCCCGCGGTCTACGGGCGCACGACGCTGGCCGAGATCGACACGCGCCTGCGCGAGCTCGGCGCGAAGCGCAACGCCGTGGTCGAGTCGTTCCAGTCCAACCACGAGGGGGCGCTGATCGACCGCATCCAGGCCGCGCGCCGCAGCCACCAGGGGATCGTGATCAACCCCGGCGGGCTGACACACACGAGTGTCGCGCTGCGCGACGCGCTGGTGGCGAGCGACCTGCCCGTGATCGAGGTGCACCTGTCGAACATCCACGCGCGCGAGGAGTTCCGGCAGCGCTCGCTGGTCGCCGGGATCGCCGTCGGCCAAATCTCCGGCCTCGGCGCCAAGGGCTACGAGCTCGCGCTCGAGGCCCTGCTCGACCGACTCGGCTAGATGGGCGCGCCCGGCTTCCGGGTGCTGCGCGACGGTCCGGGCGAGGCGGCCTGGAACATGTCGGTGGACGAGGCGCTGCTGCTCGAAGCGCGGAGCTCCGGACCGGTGCTGCGCCTGTACCGCTGGCGCGCGCCCGCGCTCTCGCTCGGCTACCGGCAGGTTCCGCCGGCCTGGCTCGGGCGCTGCGCCGCGCTCGGCGTCGAGGTGGTCCGGCGCGTCACGGGCGGCGGCGCCGTCCTGCACGCGGGCGACCTGACCTACGCGGTGGCGGCGCCCCCGGGCACGCCGGGGCTCGGCGACGATCTCTCCGGCAGCTACGCCTGGATCCGCGCGCGCCTGCTCGAGGGATTGCAGGCGGCGGGCCTGGCCGCCCGCGCCGCGCAGGCCCGGGCCGGCGCCGATCGGCTCGAGCTGTGCTTCGCGGGCGCGACCGGCTTCGAGGTCGAGCTCGACGGCCAGAAGCTGATCGGCAGCGCGCAGCGCCGCAGCGCGCACGGCTTCCTGCAGCACGGCTCGATCCGGGTCAGCGATGACACCGCGCTGTACCGGGCGCTGGTCGGAGGCTCACCTGCGCCACCTCCGCCAGCGGGTCTCGACGCCGAGACACTGTCCGAGGCGCTGGTGGCGAGCTTCGAAGCGGCGCTCGGGAGAGGCCTCGAGCCGGCGGAGCTGTCACACAGCGAGCGCGAGCGGGCGGAGGCGCGGAGGGCGGAGCGACGGCTCGACCCGCTCGCCGCGCCGGGGCTTTCCCTAAGAAGATTCGTCGCAGCCGCCGATAGGGTTGCGTAGCGAGGACCCCCCGCGAAATCGAGGTCTTCGCAACCGAAGCGAGGACCCGACCCTGGCCTTCACGCCGAAGAAGCGCAAGACGCTCGAGTCCGCGCAGAAGTACGCCCAGAAGGGTTCGTACGACAAGGCGCTGCTCGAGTACGAGAAGCTGCTGAAAGCGGATCCGAAGGATTCGAATCTGCGGCTGAAGATCGGCGACTTGCACCTGAAGAAAGGTGACAAGGCCAAGGCGATCTCGACCTACACCGAGGTCGCCGAGATGTTCTCGCGCACCGGCTTCGACGCGAAGGCGGTCGCGATCTACAAGCAGATCCTGCGCGTCGAGGACGAGGCGCTCGATGCGCGCACGCGGCTGGGCGAGTGCTTCCAGCGCATGGGCCTGACCTCGGACGCGTTGCGCGAGTTCCAGGACGCGTTCAAGCTGTGCCAGAAGAAGGAGCTGAAGCGCGAGGCCTTCGAGCTGCTGCGCCGGGTCGCCTCGCTCGACCCGTCGAACATCGCCGACCGCCTGAACCTGGCGGGTCTGTTCGTGCGCGAGGGCATGCACGACGACGCCAGGCGCGAGTTCACCTCGCTGCTCGAGGAAGTGCGCCGGCAGACGAACGCGGACCAGGTCGTGCGCGTCGCGGAGCAGATGCTGCACGCGTTCCCGGACAGCGCCGAGGCGCTCGGCGCGCTGGTCGGCGCGAAGCTCGCGACCGGCCAGCACGCGGAAGCGATCAAGCTGCTCAAGCCGGTGGTCGCGAAGAACCCCGACGACATCCAGCTGCGCGAGTCGCTGGTGACCGCCTACGAGGCCGCCGGCGACGAGACCGCGGCGCGCCGCGTCTGGCGCGAGATCGCGGAGCTGTACAAGCGGCGCGGCGATCTCGAGAAGTCGCGCGACATCCTGCAGCGCTATGTCACCGCCGAGGCGCTCACCAGCTCGTCCGACGAGACGACCGCGCCGAGCCTGATCCTCACCGAGTCGACCGGGCGCGTCGCCGACGACGTGATCGAGCTCGACGAGCCCGAGCCGGCGCCGCCCGCCGCCCCGCCGAAGCCCGCCGCGCCCGCGCGCACCGCGCAGCTGGTCGAGAAGGGCCGCGCGACCCCGCCGCCCGATCGCGGTCCGGTCTCGCAGCCGGTGCGCGCGAAGCCGGCCGCGCCGCCGCCGCCGCAGACCGCGGCCGACCTGCTGACCGAGGCGCGCGTCTCGCTCGAGTTCGGCGACCGCCAGGAAGCGCTGCGCATCGCCACGCTCGTGCTCGAGCAGGAGCCCGACAACGCGGTCGCGCGCGAGCTGTTCGTGCAGTCCGGCGGCAGGCTCGGGCCCGAGCCCGCGGCCGAGGCCGACGAGAACGAGAAGCTCTCGGATCTGATCGAGGTGCACTCCTTCGGCGAGTCGGGCGAGCTGACCTCGCCGCCGGTCGAGTCGCCCGAGCTCGAGCTCGACGGCCCCGCGCCCGAGATCGCCGCGCTCTCCGCGGGCGAGGACTTCGACACGCTGCCCGACGTCGAGATCGTGCTCGAGGACGAGGAGGATCGCGACGAGCACTTCGCCTCGGTCGAGCCCCCGATCGAGCTCGCGCTCCAGCCCGGTGCTCCGGCCAAGCAGCCGGCCGTCGCCAGGCCCGCGAAGGCGCCCGCCCCGAAGCCGCCGGTCGCGAAGCCCGCGCCCAGGCCCGTGGCCGCGGCCGCGGCTCCGGCGCCGAAGCCGCCCGTCGAGGAGAGCCCGGACCTCGACCCCGACCTCGACATCGACATCGAGGTCGACGACAGCCTGCTCGCGGAGAGCGAGAGCAACGCGCTCGAGTTCTCGAAGCCCATCGCGGCCGAGCTCGAGTTCGCCAAGGATATCACCGGCGGAGGCGACAGCGCGGCCGACGTCTCGGCGCAGGTCGCGGAGAACCTGTCCGAGGCGGACTTCTACCTCGAGCAGGGCCTGACCGACGAAGCCGCGCGCATCTACCAGTCGGTGCTGGAGCTCGCGCCGCAGCACCCCAAGGCCCTGCTGCGGCTGGGCGAGATCGAGGCCCGGCGCGGCAAGGCGCCGTCCGTCACCGAGGCCGACATCGCGGGCAGCGCGTTCGGCGACACCATGGTGTGTGAGCCGGGCCGGGCCGAGGTCAGCGCGGAGCTCGACGTCTCGGCGGAGCTGGTCGAGGCCGCGGCGGTAGAGCTGTCGGTGATCGGCGAGGACACGATCCCGCCGATCGAGACGCTCGAGCCTGCCGCGCCGGACGAGATCGTGATCGCCGAGGACAGCGCCGCGCCGCTCGAGCTCGAGCCCGCGGACGCCGCGAACGCCGACGACCACGAGCTCGACGAGACCAGCGAGTCGAGCGACGAGGACGGCGACTTCGACCTCGCGTCGATGCTCGACGAGGACGACGCCCACACCAGCCAGACGATCGGCACGCTGATCGGCGTCGGCTCGGTCGGGCGCGGCTTCGCGGAGGTGTTCTCGGCCTTCAAGAAGGGCATCGAGGAGCAGGTCGACCAGGGCGACGCGGACACGCACTACGACCTCGCGATCGCCTACAAGGAGATGGGCCTGCACGAGGACGCCGTGCGCGAGCTCGAGACGGTGCTCAAGACCGGAGCGCGCACGGTCGAGACGCTCTCGCTGCTCGCGCACTGCAAGCTCGCGCTCGGCGATCCGACCTCGGCCGCCTCGCACCTGGAGAACGCGCTCTCGCGCGCCGGCGACTCCGACGAGGTCGCGGTCGCGCTGCGCTACGACCTGGGCGAGGCGCTGCTGGCCGCGGGCCGCGAGGCGGAGGCGCGCGAGGCCTTCACCAAGGTCGCCGCCCTGGATCCGAAGTTCCGCGACGTCGCGGAACGCATCGCGAGATTTGGCTGAACGCGCGCCTTCGCGCGCGAGGAAACGCATGGAGCACTTGAAGTTCTTCGAGCT
>Ga0187893_10006975_pt1 | contig 18884 bp, 10 predicted proteins | sample MA1701074metaG_FD_139574 | JGI IMG/M metagenome (GOLD analysis project Ga0187893, IMG submission 139574) | White microbial mat communities from a basaltic lava cave in the Kipuka Kanohina Cave System on the Island of Hawaii, USA - MA170107-4 metaG ... | reverse complement strand
GATACAAGTGAAGATGCCACCGGCTTGCCCGGTGGAGATTCGCGCTTGCCAGCTACCAAAGACATTACGAAAAGTTCAGTGATGCCACCGGCTTGTCCGGTGGAGCATTCACGTTGGCAGCTAACGGAAAGTGTTTTAGCCCGGGTAGCTGCGAACGAGCTGCAACCGGGAACCTCCACCGGGCAAGCAGGTGGCATCCTCGCGGTGCTTAGCTGCCAACGTGAACCTCCACCGGGCAAGCCGGTGGCATCCTCACATTTTCAGGCATCGGTTGGGTTAGCTGCCAACGTGAACCTCCACCGGGCAAGCCGGTGGCATCCTCACATTTTCAGGCATCAGTTGCGTTAGCTGCCAACGTGAGAACTCCACCGGGCAAGCAGGTGGCATCCTCACATTTTCAGGCATCGGTTGGGTTAGCTGCCAACGTGAACCTCCACCGGGCAAGCCGGTGGCATCTTCACGGGCACGCCGGTGGCATCCTCGCGGTGCTTAGCTGCAACCGGGAACCTCCACCGGGCAAGCCGGTGGCATCCTTCAAAGTTATTGTTTAGCTCTGGTAGCAGCGACCGGGAAACTCCACCGGGCAAGCCGGTGGCATCCTCACATTTTCAGGCATCGGTTGGGTTAGCTGCCAACGTGAACCTCCACCGGGCAAGCCGGTGGCATCTTCACGGGCACGCCGGTGGCATCATCGCGGTGCTTAGCTGCCAACGTGAACCTCCACCGGGCAAGCAGGTGGCATCCTCACATTTTCAGGCATCGGTTGGGTTAGCTGCCAACGTGAACCTCCACCGGGCAAGCCGGTGGCATCCTCACATTTTCAGGCATCGGTTGGGTTAGCTGCCAACGTGAACCTCCACCGGGCAAGCCGGTGGCATCTTTCAAAGTTATTGTTTAGCTCTGGTAGCAGCGACCGTGAACCTCCACCGGGCAAGCCGGTGGCATCTTTCGAGGGTTAAGGACGTTGAATGGAGTATCTGGTAACGAGGATCACGTTGTTCTTAACTCCATAATCGTCATCCTCGGTGTCGGGATTGGCGGGATCCAAAATCCAGTTTCCATCGACGATGAATTTGTAAGCATGTTTGCCCGGCTCCAAATCAATGCGGCAGACCCACTCATCGCCTTCGCGTCCAAAAACAAACTGAGTTTGATTCCAGTTGTTGAATGATCCTGCCAGCACCACGACGCTCGCGTCAGAAAATCCTTTTAGCCTAAAAGTGGTGTTTCCCTTGAGACTGGGTGGTGGAATAGTTACTCTCTGCGCGGTGTACTGCTCGCCTTCGTAAACAAACGTAACGCTGACGATCTTACCTCCTTCACCCTGATTGAATGAGTACGGGGAGCCGTCAATCTCGTCAATAAAAACCCGTCGCGAGCGATAAATCAGTTTCCGTTTCTTTACGACCGATGGCTTGATCCAAAGTTCATCATTCTCCAACGATACGTCCAGCGTAGAGATGGGGATAATCCCAACTTCCAACTCGTATCTACCTAAATATTTTTTCAGCGCCTCGGGATTGATCTTACGCGGGGCCTGCTCCTGCCAAAAAGGCGGAGGGTAGAAGGATGAAGGCGGAGGGCGGAAGGATGAAGGCGGAAGGCGGAAGGATGAAGGCGGAGGGTGGAAGGATGAAGGCGGAGGGTGGAAGGATGAAGGCGGAAGGCGGAAGGATGAAGGACGGATCGGGGAAGCTTGATTGTCAACGACGCCCAACAAAGCGTTAAGAGGAAAAAGGAACGAAAGAGAAAAACCTATTAGAAAGCGCCTCATAGAAAACCCATCCTTCCGCCTTCACCCTTCCGCCTTCATCCTTCCGCCTTCATCCTTCCGCCTTCAAAACTTCCGCCTTCATCCCTTCACCTTCATTCCTCCGCCTTCATCCTTCCGCCTTCATCCTTCGCCTTCACCCTTCCGCGTTCACCCTTCCGCTTTCACCCTTCCGCCTTCATCCTTTCGATCAGTACTGCCAATTCACAGTCACAAACCCGGTGCCGCTGGTTGGCACTGTGTATTGATGGTTGGAACCAGCTTCCCAGGTAACGGCGCCGTTGGCGGCGATCTTTATAAACTTGAATTGGATTGTTTGCCCGGCCGGCACACTGGCGTTGAGAAACCAGTTTGGATAGTTCGGCGTGAGCATCGGTCCTACTGCGCCATCCCACGTAGTGCTCCAATTGCCCAGCTCGACAGTGTTGCCGGTCAGAAATATGTAGTCGCCCACTTGTGTCGGAGTCGCGTTGTTGACCGTGAATGTCACCGGAATTTGTTTGGCCGTCAGCACCGTGTACTGAATTCCGTTGGAGACTGTTCCGCCTGAATTGGTAACGGTGACATTGTAATTGCCGTTGGTGACCGAAGGAGTGTTAACGACAATCTGGGTGGGCGACCACGACGTGACTGTTGCTGTGGTCGTGCCGAACTTGACCGTGCCGGTGGTGCTTCCAAAGTTCTTGCCGCCGATAGTGACCTTGACGCCAGCCTGCCCGAGCGTGGGTCCGATCGACCCGATCTGTGGCGCTGCCGCACCCTCCACAAAATGCCAGACTGAAACCGTATTGGCCGGAAGCGTGAAGGTGCTCACCGGATTATTGCCGCCTGATCCCGAGCTGACAGTAATGGAAAGGCCACCCAGCAAACCCGTCAAATAATCGGCATAGGTGCCGGCCGGGAGCGACGTGTTCAGCCCGCCGATGCTGTAACCCGTAGATCCATTTTTATTGATGGCGACCAGCACCACGTTGCCAAAAAACTTGCGCTCGTAGATATAGACGTCACTGTTGATCCAGCGCTGCGACATCGAGCCGTAGGGAATCGCCGTATTGGTGCGGCGCAGGGTGGAAAGCTTGTTGGTCAATTGATAAGCAGTCGTGGAGGTCGAGAATCCGGGCATCATCGGGCGGTTGTACGGATCGGTTCCGCCGGCTGTGTCATTGTGAAGATATTGTTCCGTGCCATAGTAGATGCAAGGAATTCCTCGTGACGTGAGAATGAACGCCATCGCCTGATGCAGCCGGTTGTTGTTATTGTTGATGGAAAGAAACCGCGCCATGTCGTGATTGTCAATAAAGGTCACGAGGTCTTCATCCCAGGTAAAATTGCTGGCTTCCTGCGAGATAACTGTATCGATCGCCGAAAAAGCTGCGTTGCTCGGGCCAAAGACGTTGCGAATCGCGGTATTCAACGGGAAATCCAGCATCGAGATGCCGCTCTTGTTGGCGTACTTGTAAGAGTCGTGATAGAGCGGGTCCGACGTGCCGCCCTGATACCACTCCCCGAAGAGAAAACTGTTGCCATAAGTGTAAATTGAATTCGCCAAAGTGTACTGCCATCCCCAGGTCAGATGTTTAATTGCGTCAATCCGAAAGCCGTCTGCGCCGTGCTGCTGAAAAAGCTGAGCCGACGCTTTCATATAAGCGTCCATGGTCGGATGTTCCTGATTGACGTCAGCCAGATCAAAGAGCGTGTAGTACTGAGTTTGGTAACGATCGTCCCAGCCGCCGCCGGAAATGTTGGGATTGTGATGATAGTAACCGTTTGGGTCGCTGGTGTAGTTGCCGAGAAAGACCCCGTTGTCGTAGAGCGCGCCAAACTCGCCGGCGTTGTTCTGCGTCGTGTGATTGGGCGCAAAATCGATGATCACTTTGATGCCATTCTGATGCGCGGCCGTGACGAGATTATCGAAGTCAGTCCACGAGTTGCTGGCGTTGCCAAAATGCTCTTCGATGCGCTTGAAATCGCGCCCCTGATATCCATGATAAGACGCGGTCGGATTACCGCCTCCGTCGGGAATGTTTGTGTTCAGATTGTCCACCGGAGGTGAGATCCAGATTGCCGTGACACCCATGCCCGCCAGATATGACATTTTCTGCTGAATGCCTTGCAGGTCACCGCCCCAATAAAGTCGCCAGTTTGTTTTTGTAGCGTCATACAGCCCGGCGCTCTGCGAAGGGTTATTGTTGGCGCTGTTGCCGTCAAAGAATCGATCGGTGATGATTTGATAGATGACTTCTCGCTTAAAATCGGCTGCAAGGGCTCCGCTTAGTGGTTGAAAAAAGATCGATAGGAAAAGTGTGATTGCCGATAGCCGGCGGGTGAGCTTGCACATGTAAACTGAACCTCCGTTGTTAGGTGAGCCCTGGAGGGCTTGATTCAATCATCGAAAGGAATCAATGATTGGTTAACTTTTAGATCCCGCGCGCGAAGTTTGACATAGCTCCAGTCCGGTGCGCCACTCTTTCTCGCGCTCACTTAAGGTGCTTGTCCAACCAGGCTAGCACCGTCTCGTGCCAAAGCTTTGAGTTTTGAGGTTTTAGAATCCAGTGACCTTCGTCCGGGAAGATCAGCAGTCTCGATTCCACTCCCATTCGCTGCAGAGCGGTAAAGAGTTGCAGACTCTCGGTATATGGCACGCGATAATCCAGCTCGCCCGCAGTAACCAATGTTGGAGTTCGGAAGTTGCGCACGAACATGTGAGGTGACCAGCGCGAATACATTGCCGGGTTAGTCCACGGGGTACCTTTGAACTCCCACTCAGGAAACCATAATTCCTCGGTCGCGCCGTACATGCTGGTGAGGTTGTAAACTCCGGCATGCGAAACCAATGCCTTGAATCGGAAGCGCGGGTCGTTGTTATGACCGAGAATCCAGTTGGCCAGATAACCCCCGTAAGAAGCGCCGGCGCCGCCAATCCGTCCCTTGTCGATAAACTCGTGGCGGCGAAGCACTGCGGCAATTCCGTTCTTCAAATCGACGAAGACTTTGCCGCCCCAGTCGGCGCTGATTTCATTTACGAACTGCTGGCCGAAGCCCACTGAGCCACGTGGGTTCGGCATGAAAACCACATACCCGGCGTCGGCATAGATCTGCGGATTCCAACGATAGCTCCAGCTATTATTCCAGGCGCTTTGCGGGCCGCCGTGAATCAACACCAGGAGCGGATATTTGCGCCTGGGATCAAAATTCAGCGGCTTTAGAATAAAGCCCTGGATCTTTTTACCCAACGCGCCCGTCCACTCCATCTCTTCCGCTTCTTCAAGACCGGCGCGCGACATGAGCTCCTGGTTGAGCTCGGTGACAGCGGACAGACCGCCGCCGCCGGCACTGGCTTGGTAAATTTCCGGGGCCCGCGCCAGCGAGCTGCTGGCGAAAACCAGCGTCCGGCCATCAGAAGTGATCCGCAGATTAGTTGCAAAGACATCGTCCAAAACTTTTTCAGCAGCACCGCCCGTGATTGCGACCTTATAGATGGGATGGCTCGCGCGCTCGCCGGCAATGAAATAGATCCAATTTCCATCTGGGGAAGTCACTATCTCTTCTACGTTAAAGTCAAAACCTTTAAGCAGCTCAGTGCTCGTACCGGTGGCCCGGTTGTAACTCATTAAACGCCAGCGGTCGGCTTCAAAGCCCACGGTTGCTTGCGAGCGGTAGAGTATGTATTTTCCGTCCCGGGTGTAGACCGGGCTGTCCTCGTAGCCTCGGTTCCGAGCCGTGATGTTTCGGGCTGCTCCACCTGTAATGGGGGTGATGTAGATGTCGCTATTGGTTGAGATGGCTTCTACCTTGTCGGGATTGAGCAAATACGCCAGCTCCTTCGAGTCCGGAGAGAACGCATAAGCAACACCACCTGCAACCGCGTAAGGCGGCGCATCAAAATCGCCCGGCGTCAGATCGCGCGCTTCGCCGCCTTTGCTGGGCACGATGAAAATATGAGTGCGTTTCACGTTACGCCACTCGTTCCAGTGGCGATAAAGGAGTCGATTCGTGAGATAGGCTTTCACTTTGCTCTGTGCGGCTTCATCTTCCCGGCGCTTATTGCACGCCTCGTCTTTGCATTCCGGATAAACGTCGGAGGTAAACGCGATCCACCTCCCGTCAGGAGACCAAACCGGACGTGCGGCCTTGGTAGCGATTCTGGTCAATTGTTCCTTGTCGTCGCCATCTGCGTCCATCACCCAAACCTGATCGCCAGTCGTGTACGCTATTTTTTCCCCATCAGGCGACCAACGAGGCGACGTGGCGGAAGTGTCGCCACTCGTAAGTTGCTTCATAGTGCCACCGCCAACTGACTGGACGTAGATGCGCGTCACTACTCGGTTGGCATCGAAACTAACATCGCCGATCGTAAAGGCCACACGCTTACCATCGGGTGAGACTTGCGGATCGAGGACCCGACGCACTTTCAAGAGTTCTTCAATGGTGAACCGGCGAGTCTGCTGCGCATGAACCCCAGACGCCAGGGCCGCCAGAGCACAAATCGAGATAACGAGGCGCTTCATAAAATTCTTCTCCGCTGCGGACTGGTAATCTTTGTTGGGAAAGCGCGTTATTATTACACTAAAAATGTCTTTGGCGCACGCGCTCATAGTAGGTGATAACATCTTCCACCTGCGAGAGGTGCAGAAGTTTCTATGACCCGCCGAATCATTACCGCCCTGCTCAGATTCGCTATGCGCATCTATTTTCGCCGGGTAGAAGTTGCGGGCGCCGAAAATGTGCCTCAAAAAAGTCCGGTCATCTTCGTGCTCAACCACCCCAATGCCCTGGTGGATCCGGCGTTTCTGCTCTGTCTTGCTCCGCGGCCGGTTTCGTTTCTGGCAAAAGCTCCGCTGTTCAAGCTGCCGGTGCTTGGGTTTCTCGTTCGCGCGCTGGATTCGCTTCCCGTCTATCGCCAGCAGGACGAGGGCCAGGACGTTTCACGCAATCGCGAGACTTTTGCAGCGGCCAGCCAGCTACTTTCTCGGGGCGGAACCATTGGTATTTGTCCCGAAGGAGTTTCGCACAATGAACCGAGGCTGCGCCCGATCAAAACCGGAGCGGCCCGCATCGCGCTGAGAGCCGTCTCGACCGGCGATGTCCACGACTTGAAGATTGTTCCGGCGGGACTCTACTACACTTCGAAAACCACCTTTCGCAGCGCTGCCTTGCTCTATTTTGGAAAGCCGATTGATGTGACTCAAGTAGCGCTCGAGCCGGATGGTAATCCGCCGCGTCCCGCAGTCCGGGCCCTGTCAAATCAGATCGAAGCCGCGTTGCGGGAGGTAATGTTAGACGCCGAGCATGAGGAAGCTCTGCACACGATCATCCAGGCTGAGAGAATCTTTTCCGCCGACGGCGATGACGAGGACGAGGAAAGTCTGGCGGAGGAGCTGCAATTGCAACAGCGGTTCGTAAAAGCTTACAAAATCCTTCGGGATCGCGCTCCAGAGCGGCTGGCAAAACTCGAAATGCGCATGACCCGATTTGAGGAACAGTTAAGACAGGCAGGCGTGGACGCGGACGATCTTTCTCCCCCGACTTCAACACTCGATGTCTTTGGCCATCTCATCACGCGTTGCCTGGCCTTTCTTTTGCTGCTTGGTCCCGCGACCCTTGGCGCCGTGATTCACTACCCGGCTTATCGGCTCAGCGGCTATCTGGCTACCAGACTTTCGCGAGACGCTGACGACGTTACTTCCACCGTAAAGATAATTTCTGCGATGCTGTTGTTTCCTGTGACGTGGGTGCTCGTGAGTTTGCTCGTCTACAGATTTGTGGGCGGCATGCCGGCTCTGACCGTTTTGATTGCCGCGCCCGCGTTCGGTTACGTGGCAATCCGGTTTTCCGAGGAACTCGACCGGTTTTTTGGGGGCTTGCGGGCGCTGGTTTTCTTTCTCAGAAGAAGAAAATTCTTCATCCGCTTGATCGCCGAAAGAAATGCTATTCGCAGCGAAATTCTGGCGCTCGGTAACGATGCCGCGGTTGCCGCCAGATAAGCCTTTTCGTCCTATTTCTTTTATTTGTCCGCTGAGCCTTAGAACTTTGCGAGGGGAAGGGGAGCATAGGCACGCCTTTATAAAGCCGTCGATCTCACTTCTTGCGGGCCTTGGCCCCGGTTGATTTTTTGCCGGCTGCGCGTTTTTTGCCCGTCGCTGATTTTACGGTTCTTCCTTTGCGGCCTTCACTCTGGATCTTTCCCGCGCGCATCAGAGCGTCGTAACTTCCTCTCACTACGTTTCGCGCGACCTTGGCCTGATTAGCCAGTTCCCGCTCACTGGGCAAATAACTTCCGACTTCCATCACACCAGATTCAATCAGCCCAGTAAGCTGCTCCGTGATCTGTCTGGTTAGTGATTCGGGCCGTTTCCGATTGACACGTATATTGGTTTTCACGCAATTGACCTCCTTGAATGACTCGATTGTCCGGGCTCTCTTGGTGTAAGAATTTTAGGCGCGGCGCAATGAAGTGTCAACAGCAAGATGGTCCAAAGTCTCAGCGTTTGACCTTTGGGATCCGCCGATTACACAGATTGATGGAATGCAAAAAACAAGCTGCACAAAAACGCGGGCAGAAATTCCTTCCATGCGACACGACCTGGTTAGAGTCATTAGCTGAACATACTGGGCAACCTAAGCTTTTTGATCCTTAATCTGTGTAATCGGCGTAATCTGTGGATTTATTTTTCGATAGCGGCGTGCTTGCGCAGGATCTCAAGAGTTCGTTCGATCGGAAGAGCTTCGACAGTGCGGCCGCGACCGCTCATGGTCGTAGCACGGAACAGAGAATTATAGATAGCCTCTTCAGTAGCTTCGATGACCGCGAGGAACAACGGAGAAACGGAATCATTCGGCAATGACTTCACACTGCGCGGCGCATTCCGATCACTTTGGTTGGCTGCCGTTCGTAATCTCACATCAGGCGAGGTTGAGAAGGCAATTGCATAGTCGCCGCTGCCGTTGGTCATCGCTGAGCCGGTTCTCGCCAATCCCGTCATGGCGCGGGCCGCCATTCGTTCAAGATTGCGGGCGTCGACCGGCGCGTCGGTGGCGATTACAATAATCACCGAACCATCCGCTGAGTTGAAACAGGCGCCGGAATTGATTCGCTGTTGCTCAATGACGGGTGAACACAGGCTGAAGCCTGTGCCACTGAGTTGGTTTGTTCGCTTCTGCTCAGGGGCGGGCGGACACAGGCTGAAGCCTGTGCCACTGAGCTGATTTGTTCGCTTCTGCTCAAGGGCGGGCGGACACAGGCTGAAGCCTGTGCCACTAAGCTGGTTTGTTCGCTGTTGCTCAATGACGGGTGAACACAGGCTGAAGCCTGTGCCACTGAGTTGATTCTTCAGATAGTACTCGCCAAGTTCGCGGCCCACGGGTGCGCCGTTGATCGTCAGGATCCCGCCGAAGTTCGTTTGCACCAAAACTCCCACAGTGAATCCGCCCAAGCTCGCGGGAATCCGGCGCGAAGATGTGCCGACGCCGCCCTTGAAACCGAAGGCCACCGTGCCCGTTCCCGCGCCCACCGCTCCTTCCTCGACCGGTCCGGTTCGCGCATTCTTGATGGCTGCGAATACGTCGTCGCGACTGATGTGGCGTCCGCGAATGTCGTTGAGATATCCATCGTTGGTTTCGGCAACGAGGGCGTTAACTGACTGAACATCTTCGTTGCCCGGCATGGAGAGCATGTAATCCAGTAAGAAATCAGCAACTCGAGGCACGCTCAAGGTCGCTGTCAGCAAGATGGGAGTTTCGATCTCGCCAAGCTCGCGGATCTGAGTCGACCCCATCAATTTGCCGAAGCCGTTACCGACAAAGACTGCGCCAGGCACCTTCTCGCGAAAGAGATTTCCGTTGTGAGGCAGGACGGCCGTCACGCCGGTGCGGATATTGTCTCCGCGAGCAAGAGTTGCGTGGCCAACCATTACGCCGCGGACATCCGTGATCGCGTTGAGTGGGCCTACCGGAAGAATCCCGACTTTGACGCCGGCCTCGCGTGCGCGCGGGCGCTCATTGTTCTGTTGTGCGGAAGGGTCAAGAGATGGATAAGCAGTCAGGGCCGTCGCAAGAATCGAAATCACGAACAATGCGACTGGACGGGTTGGGACGCGGGCTACTTTCGGCGGACTCAATTTCAAACCATGACGTTGAAACTTCATCGCGATCAACGGGCAAGCATCGCAATCAACGGGCGAGCGTCGCAATCAACGGGCAAGCATCGCAATCAACGGGCAAGCATCGCAATCAAGGCGGGGATTGTTAGCCACAACAATCCTTTCACCAGAAAGAAAAGGAATCCCCAAAACCCCAGCCTTTTGATCCAGCTCTTTAGATTCATTAGGAAGATACTTTATAACTGACAGTCGTGATTCGCAAAGTTCATTTTTGTGTCCGACAAACTTTAGTTTGTCGCCCGCGGAGATGACTGCAACTGCGAAATAAAACGACAAACTGAAGTTTATCGGACATTCACCCAGATACTATCGGTTTCAATCGGCTTGGTTGTCAGTAACGAACGGCAAAAGATGTATATCGCCCAGCACTCAACTGCAAACGGCAGAAAACCAAGGTACCCGAGCACCGGCATCTCAAAAATCTTTACAGTGCCAAGGTACGGCACGGTGTAAGTCCATTTCGTTAAGGCCCAGTAGTTCCAGAATTCCCAAAGCACGCCGCAGACTCCGCCGGCAGTGAGCAGCGCAAATAATCTCCGATAATTGCCCCGTTGTAGATCGCCGACAATGGAAGGCCAACCGCGCAGATAGTTAATTGGATCGAGCAAAAGAATAAATGACAGCCAGATCACCGGCGCCAGCCACGCTGAGATGAAGATCAGCGGCCCGATTGCCATGACCGCGCCGATGAGTATCAACGCATAGAGACCAGTTCTTGAGATCCGCAGCGGCCGAAAGGAATCGAACTTTCTGAAAACTGTCGCCGCCAGCAGTTGCGCGGTGAGAAACATCGCGGGAAATATTGTCGCGAAGGCCCAGTCGTATCCAAACCGCCGCAAATAGGGATTTGGCTCGAGATTGTGATAATGCCACCAAATCTCAAGGTCGGAGCGCCAGAAGCGGGGTGCGTTGTAAAACTCGAACAGCCACCAGCCGCCGATTGAGACAATCGCAATAATGAGAAATTCAATTCTGTCGGTGATTAATAATGAGCGGCCCACGACTTTGAAAACGAGCGCGTCGACGAAGAGTATGTAGCCGGTCCAGACAATTGGCGTGAACCAATGACCGACAAACTGGTTGCCGGAGAATAAGAGCACCTCGGCGATCAGGATGATGGCGATGCCGATGTAACCATGAGTTTTCATGACGGCTTGCGGATCTTCATCTTGAGGGTTCAATCACAGCAGCGCGAAAGCCGGTGAGCGGTAAAATCAGCCACAGATGAACACAGATAAGATGGATCAGAAAAAACCGAGCCATAAAAAGATCTTAGTAATTCGTGCTCCCTTAAATCCGTTCTGATCTTACATCAAAGACTTTTGATTCTCAGCTATTTCCTAAATCTTTTCCGATCAGTGTTATCCGTATTGATCTGTGCCTGATTCACCCGTTCGCAGGACTCATGGTCAGTTGAAATACGTTTTTCTAAACGCGCGCCATCGATTATCAGGCAAGGGAATTGAAAACAACTTCGATGCAGGCCTGGCCATTGATCTTTCGTCGCCCCTGTTTATCGCGAAACAGAATTATGGAGCGTTATGGTTGATAGATTGAAGTTTGAAGATGCCGGTATCAGAAACCAGGATTCCAACCTGATCACCGGGGAACGCCATCGAGTCAAACCTCAGTTCAGAGGTGACCCTGCTCCACTGGGTTCCACCGTCTTTTGTCTCATAAAGAAATCTGTCAGAGCCAAGACCCCAACCATGCGGTGGGTTTTCGAGGTGAAGCTGTTCAAAATAAGTAGGACTTCCCGCCTCCGATTCGAATTGTACTGTGCCTGGGCCGATCAAATCGCACCAGTTGCGTCCGCCGTCGCCAGTCTTAACGATCCGCCCGTCATCGTATGCCACGAACCACGTCCTGTCGTCGACCATCGCAGAGGTAGCGGGCCGTCCCTCGTAATACTCACCCAGATATTCCTTGTCGACGCACTGCTTGTTGAAAATCACTTCGTGCCAAGACTCACCGCTATTGCCCGTGTAGTAAATAGCGCGTTCACCCAGTGCCAAACCCCGCCGGCGATCATGAAATCTGAGTTGCATTATCCGGCCAATCTTCTTTGGCAATGATTGTGCTCGCCACGAGTCCCCCCCATCGGTGGTCATGTATATGGTTTCCTCCAGCACTCTCGTACCACTACTATCTTTCGTATTAGGTGGCACGCCAGAGCGCGTCTCGAGAGCGGTTTGGGCACGATAGACGCCTCCAGCCAGCCACCCGGTTGTCTGATCCAGGAGCCACAACGACCTAATTTGACCATTCGGATATCTAAAGGGCGACTCTACTTCAGCCCAAGTCAATCCACCATTATCAGTGACGAAAAGCCGGTCATACGTAATGAGCCAACCATTTTCGGCCTGAACAAACTTGCATGCCGTGATCTCTTCGTCATCTTTGGCGCCATAAACTTCCTTCCATGTCCGGCCATCGTCTACCGAGCGCCAAATTATTCGCGGAGAGTTGATCCAACAGAACTTGGAATCGACACATTGTAGAGTAACAGCGGGGCTATCGAGCGCCGGACGATCTCCCATTCTCTGAAGGCGCCCAGTACCGTCGTGAAATGTGATAGCAGCAGTGTTCCGCTGATTAGCTTCGGTTCCTGACAAATGCGGAGAGTGACACGAGACTAAGAGAGTCAGGCAAAGTGCGACAAAGAGAATCTTGGATTCCATTTTTCCATTTTAGAACCTAATAGCGTTTCTTCCTCACCATAAAGTCAGCGTTAGCAATCCTGGGGACAATCCAGGAAGAGATACGTGCCGCCAGCAAATCGTCCCTAGCATCAGTCTGTTTGTTTAGGGAACGTCGCGCCTGAGCCTGCCAATGCAAAATGAATGCAGAATGCCAGCCTTAATAATATTTCCTTCTTATGAGGCTTCAACTCTTAGTATTTTTTGACTCTCTCGCGAAAGTCCTCTGCAAACGATGACCCTTGAGCCTCTTCACTGGTCTCAGGTGAAAAGCCCCTCTCGGGGTTGTCAATGTTTATATTCTTGTATTCGGCCTCACAGACGTAGCAAACAGCGCGACGTCCTAAAAACCCTAAACCAAACGGGGAGTCCCAATAAAACCAACGACTGTTACCGCAAAATACGCATTCGTTAAGTTCTAGCTCGGCCACTCGAGAAGCTTGACGCAATTCAAAGCCACAGTCCCGACATGTAACTTCTGAAGTCGGGATCGCGGTGTAATAGTTGCTTGACGAACAAACAGGACAGTTGATTGAGATCTCCACTAGAATGGTCCTCGCGTCCACTTCCAAAACGGGCTGCCGATTATATGTCGAATAACGAAGTTTTTGCCGATTTCAACCTGATGGTGCGGTTGGGTGTGAACTGCACGGTGGCCAGCATGTTTCAGGTACTTAATCGTACCGCGAAAAAGCTGGATACCACGGCCTATGTTTTGTCCAGTAGCGGGTATGGTTCCCCCTATGTTCCTTCTGAATAATTTTGCGGCCTTAAGCAGCGCCTTTCCTTTCCCCCCCGGTCCGGGAACGAAAAAACTCGCCACTACGACCGACGTCTCGCCCTGCGAGTATTCGGCGGACGTTTCGTCCGCCGGTTCAGCGTTGAAAGTCTTTTCGATGACGGCGCGAGTAAGAAAGCCGGTCGGAGAAGCCGCATCAATCACTCCAGCAATGCGGTTCTGCCAGCGACGTAGCTTTTCAAGCCGGGCCGAAAAAAACCTGCCGTCACGTTCAACGACCGGCCCGCCGAAGTACTTTTCGTAATAGGCGATAGCGTCTTCTCTGGAAATAAAAGCCCTGATCCATATTTGAATTACATCCTCTCCTGAATCAACAGATTTCTCCTTTTGTTTCGCTTTTTCTAGCCACTTCTTCAGAGCACCGTCGTAGTGGTACAACGCTGCCCCGATAGCTTCGGCGCCAGCGCGAGGACGATCAAATCCGGCGCTGCTTCCCCAGAAATCAGCCGCGACACTGCTCCAGCCCCGGTCGGCACCATGCATCAATCCTTCCGGATCGGTGAGATTGACAGGATCATTTAGTACGTAGCTGTAGCGATTGAAGGACTGAGGAGTCACGACGGACATGCTGCCGCCGTAAGGATCAGGAGCTGTCCATCTTCCGCTGAGGGAGTCAAACTGCCTCCAGAGAGTATGTGACATGCCTGTGGCGTCATCATTTTCCATGCCCGCATATTTCTGTCTCACTCCGTCCGTCTGCGAATAGCCCTGCCCCGTCGTGCGCATGCCAACCGCGGGAAGCTCTTCACCGAATGGAGCATAATCGTGACGAGAAATGACTGTACCCGCGCTGTTGCTGATGGCCCGCGGCGAATCCTGATGATCACCTGTGATGAACTGAGTTCCGGTGGTTGCGGGCGGCGCTGAGTCATACTCAGCCACCAACAGACCATCAGCGTCATAGACAAATACATTCGTAAGCGCGCCTGCGATCTGCGTCGCTACCCGCTGCCCACCCGCATCGTAAACGCTGACCACCGCATTCGAGCCGTCGAGGTTCGCGCTCTGCTTTTGTCGATTGTTCGCATCATACTGGAACTGGAGATTGCGGAACTTGGAATCGACGGTGATGTTGCCTGCGTTGTCATAGGTCACGCCGGAATTGAAACGATTGTCTGCCTGGTTGACCTGGCCGGATTCGACCCAAACTTGCGTGAACGGGTTTCCGCCATTCTGAGCCTGCTTCTGGTAACGATTTCCAAAGACATCGTATTCATAGTTCACCAGCCAGACTTGCTGACCATTGTCGCCGCGAAACTCGCGCGCCGAGGACAGCCGCCCTAGCGAGTCGTAAACGAAGTTTTGTTGCCACTGCTTGGCGGTAGCAATGAAGCCTTCGATGCGGGCAATCTGGCCGGTGTTCTTGGTCTCGTCCACGCTGTTGTTGGTTGGGTTGTAAACGCCGTACTTGTAGTCGTAGTGCTGAAGCTGGGTTCCACTCTTCGTAAGATCGAGGCTGGTCATTTGCAGCCGCGAGTTGTAGGTAAAATTCTCGACCGCGCCATTGCCCAAAGTCACCTGCTTCAACAATCCCTGCGTCGTACCGTAATCGAACTGGCTCGCATAGACGGTCGTGCCGCTCGACACCTGTGACAGCCGCGCGGCATCATCGAAAGCGTAGCTGACTACGCGGCCTGAAGGATAGGTCTGGCTGGTAAGCGCGCCACCGAGGTTGTAGCCATAGCTCATCGAATACGTTTGATCGCCAACCGTCTGCTCGTGGTGGGCCACCCGGCCCATCAAATCGAATTTGTAAGTCTGCGATGTAGCGGGAATCGACCCGACGGCCGCAGTGGAAGCATGCGTGAGATAGCCCTTGTTGAAAAAGCCAGTAGCCGGCTGGTCGTAGAAATTGTTCACGGCCGGCGTGCTGTCCGAGTAACTAACCTGCCAGATGCGGTTCAAATTGTCGTAACGAAACTGAGCCTGGATGTTACGCGCGTCAAAGGCACTGGTAAGGAGGCCTTTATAACTTACGCTGTCGATCGTCTCGTCGTAAACCAGCTTGTGCGACCAGGCGCTGTTGCCGGTCAACGGGTCTGAAGCCGTGTGGATTCCCGACTGCTCAACCTGCCGCTCGAAAGTCAGACGCCCCAGCGCGTCGTACTTGAAATACCGATGCTGAACTGTGCCTGAACCCGTTCCCTGCGTGATGTGACTCAAATTGCCCTGCGTGTTGTATTCGTAAAAGGTCGGCTGCGTGGGCGCATCTACACTGCCCAGAGAACCGGCTAGATTCGGCTCGTCCACGCGCACCACTCGTCCCAGCGCATCTGTCTTTTGCCGACGCTGTTTCCCGGCTTGATCGGTAATTGTCGTGTAGATTCCCTGATAACTGGTCAGCACTTGCTGCCCATCTGGCAGAGTAACGTTATCCACGCGTGAGAGTGCGTCGTAATGCGAGATCGTCCAGTCGGAGGTGTGCGAAAGATCGGCCACACCGTTTAAGGTGATGGTTCGATAGGGATTGGAGACTTTCCACACCCGGCCCATCGGGTCGTAGATCGTATCAGTGGCGATGTAATTGGCGCCGCCTTCGCTCGCAAAACTTCGGCTGACGCGGCCAAGCGGATCGACATATTGAAAAGTCTGGACCGTCCGCGTCGCATCCTGCTGAGTTTCCGTCAGCGTAAACAGGTTTCCGAATGTTTCGCCAAAACTGTACTTGGTCCACCCTCCGTCCGGCGGCGTGACTTTACGCAAGCGATTAAGGGGATCGTTCGCGCCCTGATCGTCCTGATAACTGAAATTCGTGACCTGTCCGTTTGCGTCGGTGGTCGTCAGCACCAGGCCGGTTGTGAAATCAAACGTGCTGCTCAATATGCACGCCGTGTTGGAGCCATGGGCTCCCGAAGGGTCTGGAATGGCGGTTGTTGTCTGCGTGGCATACGCGTGCTTGAAAGTCGAGGAGTATTCGACCGACGACTGAATGCCGCGCTCGTTCCAGGAGTTCCTCACATTCCCGCACTGATCGAATTGCGCGTGCGTCTCCAAAAAGAGGCCGGCGCCAATGTCCGAGTAACGCCTGGCGGTGGTCACGTTGCCCCGCACGCTGGTGCCCGGATCGGTGTAATCTGGTCCGGTGAGGTCGCCATAGGTCAGAAGCGGAAAAGCGGCCTCGTCATAAAAAGACTCACTCTTTGAAACAATTTGGCCAGCCGCATCTTTCAGCACTACCGAAGTCACTAAACCAAGGATGTGGCGACTCTGGTAAGCTGCGTTATCCAGGTAGGTGGTGACGGAGCTGGTCGCCGGCGGAAATGAATAGGAAGTCGAGATGGTCGCAATGGTACCGCTCTGCGCGGTCGCTTGATCGACGGTGGCGAAATAAGTCTCGACCATATCCGTGCGATCAAGACCGGTGGTAAGCGTGTACTCTGGATTCGAGTTATAGCCATACGTCATCAACTTCGCGAGCGCATCACCGCCAGTATCCAACAGCAGGCTCACCTCCTTGATGGGCCGGGCGTTGCGAAAAGCATGGCAGGTTTGCTCACCCTGTAATCCGATTCGGGGTGGGACCGGGTTGTCCGTCCAGGCGAAATCGGACAAAGACCGGCGCAGCATCACGCCCCCCTGACTGGGAACCTTGTCGTACACCCGCTGTTCAAAAACTAGTCCCTGTCGCGCGTCTTCAAACCCAAACGGCCAGAACTTGGGATTGCCCTGGCCAGTTTGTGTAGGTGCGGGAAAGTTGTATTTGACCGTTTCATTGTATGTACCATCAGGCGCGGTCATGGAGATAGTTTGAGAATTTAGTCCGCCCGAGACTCCATAAGTCCACGTCGCCAAGTCGCTTCCATCACCCTTGGGACTGAGTTGCCGTTGCGTCACCACGCGGTTAGTTTGGGAATAAGGCTCTTTAAGATCGCCGATGGGTGGGACCGCGGTGAATTGGTATTGCTCGAATGCGCCCGTCGGATAAATGATCTTGTCGATCTCGCCATAAATGTTGTAGCTGAACTTGTACTTCAGCCCGTTTGGCAACTCCACCTCGGTTAGCACTACGGTGTCAAACAGTTGGCTCCCATTCTGGTTACGTCCAACGACGTAGGTCAGAGGAGAATCCGGGTCCGGCTCCCAGCTAATGAACAGGCTATCTAACCAACCCTGAGGATAGTTGTTGCCATTAAAGTTTGTCGGCGGTTGACTTGGATTGGGGAGAAAATGGCTGCCGACTGGCTTCCGGGCGGCCGAGTTTGTAATCACGCCGGCCGTTGAGAGGTTTCGCCAGCGAAAAATATAAGGCTTGTCCGACCGCAAGCCGGGCGGCGCGTATGTATAATCTATCGCTTGGGGCGCTGCGGGAAAAGGCATGCCGATGACTCGACCCAATGTGTCTGTCCACTGCCGGGTAGTCCCGTTGTAGTTGAGAGTGTTCCCATCACGATCGATAAATTGCGCCGTCGGGCCGTTAAGTAAGTAACGCGAGCCGTCGGGCAAGTAGAGAGTCCCGGTCGATGCGCTGGTACTGTCGTAACGCAATCGTGAGCCGTCAACCGCATAAAACGTTCCTGTGACCCTAAGCGCGCCTTCATAGGGTTGATCGCTTTGCCGCAGTTCGTGCTTCGAGCCGTCAGGCATGATGATGTAAACGCGAGCCACTCTGAAGTGGCGAAGATTGGAGCTGCAAATAAAACAGTATTGTTTGCCCGTGTAGTAGTACTGGTCTTCTTCCTTTGGCCACTCAACGATCGGCAGGTCAAGACTCGTTTTCCATCCCGCGGCTGAATGCTCGGCATAGATGGCTTCCGTAATTGTCGTGTAATACGACAAGTCATTCACGGTGCCCAAATTCCCGAGTCTCCACACCCTGGATGAGTAATACAGTGTCACCGGAAGACTCGCGCCGCGTCCCGGGTAATTTATGACCGGTATCTGGATCGTATTGTCGAGCCCCGAGCTAACGCTCCCCTGGGTGAACTGAATGTTTTGCGCAACCGACGACGACGTCATTACCAGACAAGCCACGACGATCGATACCAGGCTACCAATAGTTCGCTTCAGGGTTGTGAAATCGTTGCGGATGAATCTGCTGCTGTGAATCATGGTGAAGGCCTTTCGCAACTCTCGAGTCAGCTTTCCGGTAGAGCTGAAAACTACAGGACGTTCCAATCGGTTACTTGACGCATAGCCGTAGTTGATCGATATGTACTTTCTGGATCAGCACTCCAGTCGCCGCAGTCGTGTACGAGCACGCCGGCAGACTTAAACTGCTGCGCGCCTCATCAAGCTTGGTTCTTAACTCCTGAATATGACTCGCTTTGACGGTGGTAGTCCCGACACTGATGGTTTCCGCCCAACTCGCCGCACTCAGACCTGCCGTGGCTCGCACGGCGTTGACCGCCTGGCGCAACTGGTTAGCGTGGGCGGCCTTAATTTGAGTCGCGCCCGCTGTCAGCGTGTCGTCTTCGAAACTAATTGCGGTCGCCAGGTCAATATTGCTGTAAGGCGAG
>Ga0187893_10006974_pt1 | contig 18884 bp, 13 predicted proteins | sample MA1701074metaG_FD_139574 | JGI IMG/M metagenome (GOLD analysis project Ga0187893, IMG submission 139574) | White microbial mat communities from a basaltic lava cave in the Kipuka Kanohina Cave System on the Island of Hawaii, USA - MA170107-4 metaG ... | reverse complement strand
GCTCGGAGCTCCGCTCCTCGCCGTCGACGATACTCTCCGCCGTATCGCCTCCTCGTCTCGCCTCGCCTGACGCCAAAATCGCTCCGGCAAACCCTAGCCGGACTTATGAACGTGAGCACTTAGCCACCCCCTCCGCCGGAGATGATCCCCTTCAGGGAGCCTGCATGGCGATTGAACACACGGCCGTATACCGCTCGCGGGCCGAAGGCCCGAGGAGCGCTATCGTTGCGCGAACGGTTCCTGGGTGCGGAAATCCTTCGGAGGCTTCTCGTCGGTCACTTTGAGCAGCGTGAACGTTCCCCCGGTGCGCTGAGAGAGCTTCTTGAGGAAGTTGTTGGCCTCCATGAGCTGCGGGTGCTCCCGCCCCTCGCTGATGCTCATCGGGTCATAGCCGAACGTATGGATCTTGATTTTGCGGAATCGATTGAGGGACTCCACTTTGTCGAGGATCGGCCCCGTCGGGTCGGGGGTCACTCCATCCTTCGAAGGAATCCCATCGGAAAGGAAGTACATCTCGGTCGTCGAGCGGTCGGTTGCGAACGCATCCTCGAGCGCCGCCTGCGTGTGAGTTTTTCCGTCTTGCACGTATTGCATCTTCCTGACCCAGGTCAGCGCCTTCTTCTTGTTGCCCGGATTGCATTGGATGAGAGCCTTCTCGAGCTTCTTGACGCGCTCATTGAACGCGAGGACGTTGATCCGCGCTCGCGCATCGAAAGCATCGAGCGCCTTCGCCAGAGCGCGCTTCGCCATTTCTATGCGGGTCCAGAATTTCGCCAGGCGGCTGTTTTCGGGAGTGATCTGCTCGTCGGCCTCGCGGACAATTCCGCTGCCGTCGGTACCATCTCCCATGGAAAGCCCCGGGATATCGTCTTTCATCACGTATCTCATGGTCCCCGAGGTGTCGATGACGAACACCACGTTCTTCCCGAAGATCTTCTTTCCGGCGAACTCCGGGGCGGTGTCCCGGGTGGGTTTGCGGGTCTGGGTCGGCCCCTCCGGCTTCTTTCCCGGTACGAATGTGGCCTTGGAGATGTCCCACCATTTCTGCCAATCGGCGATCGCGTCGAAGTCCTGTCCCGTTACCTCGAAGATGGCGTCCCGCGCTTCCTGATAGATCTGTCCGCGGTCCTTGGCCGCCTCGAATCCGGCCAGGAGCTTGAGGAGCGGCTCCACGCACTCCTTGGTGCGAAGCTTCCCGAGGGCGGCGACCGTCGCCCGGCGGACGCCGGTGTCCTTGTTCTCCGCCAAGATCCCCAAGATTTCCCCCGCGCGCGGGCTTTTCATCTCGGCCAGGAGGTCGGCCAGGAAGATCTGGCGCACCTCTTGAGTTCCCCGCGCCTCCGCTTCATAGAATTTGAGGCTCAAGTCGTCGGTCCGAGCCGCCAGGATCGATGTTACCTCCTTGTAGACGGCGGGCACGGTGAGACGAAGGCCCGCCTCGAAAATCGCCTTGGCCGCCTCCTCACCTCCGATCGCCGCGATCTCCTTGATCAAGGGGAGCGTTTCCGGTTCCTTGCCCGTGTCGATCTTCCTCCGGATCTGCTTGGCGAGTTCGGCGATGGACTTGCCGCCTTCATCAGCGGCGGAGAGGAGATTTCCGGTGCCCAAGAGAAAGAGGACGGCGACGAAAGCGGTCGGATTCTTGAACCTCATATGAAACTCCCTCGCATCGAAGGTCGGTGGTTTGATGAGGGAGATTCTCCGGGGATCGTCCGGCGATTCCAAGCTCATTTTCTCCCCCATCGGTTCATTCGAGGAGTATGCCGGCCAGGGCCGCCGCGATGAGGTTCGCGGCGGCGCCGAGAAGCATGGCCTTGAGCCCGAAGCGCGCCATCTCCTGCCGGCGCGCCGGAGCGAGCCCGCCGATTCCCCCGAGCTGGATGGCGATCGATCCGAAGTTGGCGAAGCCGCACAGGGCGTATGTGGCGATCGTGCGGGCCCGTTCGCTCAGCTCCATCCGTTCCATCGCTTCGTAGGCGAAGAACTCGTTTACGGCGATCTTGATCCCGAAGAGCTGGCCGACGCTCCCGGCCTCGGCCGCAGGGACGCCGACCAGGTACGCGAGCGGAAGGAAGACCCACCCGAGGAGGCGGCCGAGCGTGAGGTTCTCGGTTCCGAGCCACCCGCCGGCCAATCCGAGGAGCGCATCGACCATCTCAAGCGCCGCGACGAAGGCGAGGAGCATCGCTCCGACGTTCAGAGCGAGGTACAGGCCCGTGGAGGCGCCCGCGGCGGCGGCGTCGAAGATGTTGATCGTCTCGCGCCCCCCCGACAGCTTGACGCTGCCGAGCGTCGCAGGAGCCTCCTTTTCCGGGAGAAGGATCTTCGTCAGGTAAAGCGCGGCCGGTGCGCTGAGGATGCTCGCGGCGAGCATCTGGTCGAACTCGACCCGAAAGAGCTCCCTGTAGACCACCATCATGCTCCCCGAGATCGTCGCGAAGCCGCCGGCCATGACCGCCATCAATTCGGAGGACGTCATCCCAGCGACGTACGGCCGGATCACGAGTGGAGCTTCCGTCATCCCGAGAAACACGTTGGCCGAGCCTGAGAGGGCCTCGGCGCCGCTGACCCGCATGGTCCGGGCCATGAGCCAGGCCATCGCTTGAACGATGAGCGGCAGGATCCGCAAATGGAAGAGCACCGACATCAGGGCGGAGGCGAAGACGAGCGTCGGGAGGACCTTCAACATCAGAATCGCTCCGACGCGCGCGATGCCGACCCGCTCCTTCTGCGGTCCTTCCACGTCGATCTCGCCTTTTGCAAGAGGCCCAAAGAGCCGCTCTGCCCCCCGGTCGGCGAAGGACATCACCCACTGGACGCCTCCGGCGAGGCCTTGGAACCCATCCTTGATTCCGGGTGTCTTCAGCACCAGGACCGCGAAGACCACCTGAATGGAGAGCCCCCAGACCACTTGACGCCAGCGCACCGCCCGCCGGTCGGCCGAGAAGCAGTAGACCAGGCCGATCAAGAGGGCGATGCCGATGAGCCCGATGCCTCGCGCGAACATTCGCCGCTTCGATCCTCCTTCCGGCCGCCGCCCTTGGCCGGTGCCGGACGGCGTGGTATCGTAGCCGCCCGCCGAGAAAAGAGAACCCCTCGAAGAACGAGGGAAATGAAGCAAGGTGGTGATTCGGATGGCCGGAGTCAATCTCAACCCGCACATCTTCCGGCAGTACGACATCCGCGGCCTCGTGGGTAGGGACCTTACCGGTGAAGTCGTCGAGATGGTCGGGCGCGCCTACGGATCGCAAGTACGCGACGCGTTCCCCGGCCCGCGGCGGCCCGTGGTGACCGTCGGCAGGGACGTGCGCGAGAGTTCGCGCGAGTTCGCCGCTGCCCTCGGCCGGGGGATCGCCGCCGCCGGAGTCGATGTCGTCGACATTGGGCTCGCGGCGACGCCGGTCCTCTACTTCTCGATCTTCCACTGGGACACGCAAGGCGGGGTGATGGTGACCGGGAGCCACAACCCGGTGACGTACAACGGCCTCAAGATGTGCGTGGGCCGGTGGCCGATCCACGGCGACGAAATCCAGGCTCTCCGCGAGCGCATCCGACAGGGTCGATTCGCCTCGGGAACGGGCGTGATCGAATCGCGGGATGCGATCCCGGCCTACTTGGCGCAGCTCAAGGGCCGCTTCCCGGAGCGGTTTCAGTGCAAGGTGGTCGTCGACGCCGGAAACGGGTGCGCGGGTCCGCTCTTTCCCGGCGTCCTGCGCGATCTCGGCTGCAAGGTCCACGAGCTCTATTGCGAGCCCGATGGCACGTTCCCGAATCACCTGCCCGACCCCGAAGTCCCCGCCCACGTGGCGGACCTGATGGCGCGAGTCCGCGAGACGAACTCCGACCTCGGACTGGCGTTCGATGGCGACGCCGACCGCGTCGGCGTGATCGACGAGCACGGCGAGAAAGTCTCCAGCGACCGGCTTCTTCTCCTCTTCGCCCATCACTACCTGGCGAGATACCCCGGAGGAAAAATCGTCTACGACATCAAGTGCAGCGAGATCCTCGAGGCCCAGATCGCGGCAGCGGGCGGCGTGCCCATCATCTGGAAAACGGGCCACTCGCTCATCAAGCAAAAGATGCGCGAGGAGGGAGCGCTCCTCGCGGGCGAGCTGAGCGGCCACATCTGCATCTACAAGGACTATTACGGATTCGACGACGCCTTCTTCGCAGCGCTGCTCGCCCTAGAGATCAGCCGCCGGGAGGAGCGATCACTGTCCGCCCTTCTGGCGAGGTTCCCCCGGACGTTCACCACGCACGAAGTGAAGGTGGGTTGCGCCGACGAGGCGAAATTCAGGGCAGTCGACCACGTCCTCCGGCGCGCTCGCGGGTCCGGAGGGAAGGTCATCGACATCGACGGGGCCCGGATCGTTTTCCCCGACGGCTGGTCGCTCGTGCGAGCCTCCAACACGACCCCCAACTTGACGCTGCGCTTCGAGTCCCAGAGCCGCGAAGGGCTGGGACGGCAGATCGAGCGCACGGAGAAGGTCCTCCGGGAGATCGCCGGGCTTGATCTCTCCGAGCTCGAAAGGGCGAAGGAAGAGCTTTCTCTCACGCCGGCGAGCTGAGATCGGCCCGCGCATGCGCAACGAGTCTCAGGTCCAGACCGCCATTGAAGGCTTGATCCGGAGATTTCGGCCGGGAATCCCCCGCATTCGGGTCCGATTTACGGAAAACGGCACGACGATGGTCTCGAAATCCGAAGCGGGCCAAGAGGCGAGCCTGCGCCTCCACCGCATCTTCCTCGAAGCTCCCGCCGACCTTCTCGCCGAGACCGTGCGGGCGTTCTTCGCTCCCTCGGACCGGCGGTCGTATCGACAGGCGAGAGCCAGGATCAAGGACTACGTCGCTCACAAGCGCGGCGACATCCTCCGCCCAGTCCCCCGAAAGCGGGTCCTCCCCCCTCGCGGGCGATTCTTCGATCTCGGCGAAGTTCTCGGGCGGATCCTCGGCGAGTTCTTCCCGGCGTCGGCACCCGTGGAGATCGGCTGGTCGCACCAGATCCAGCGGAGGCTCATGGGAAAGTGGATCGAGAATCCCGCCCCGCTTCCCAACGTGGTGCTCATCAACCGACTCCTGGATTCCCCCGAAGTCCCCGAGTACTATCTCGACTTCCTCGTCTTCCACGAACTCCTCCACGAGACGTTCGGCGTGGCGCGATGCGGTGGCCGCTGGGTCCACCACTCGAGCGAGTTCCGCGAGCGTGAGCGGCTATTCCCTCACTACTCTCGCGCCGTGGAATGGGAGCGGGACAACGTCGACAGGCTCTACCGAAGATACCGGATGTCACGGAAGCGCCGATCCTGAGGCGGAGCGAACTGCCGCGCGCGGCAGCCCGGGTCGCCTTGACGCCGAGCTTCCGGCCACTCCAGACCGAAAGATCTACCTTGAATTCGAAGTGGAATGTCGAAGACGGCGGTTTTCGCGGGATCCCCCTCGCCGACGTCGCCGGGCGCGTCGGAACGCCTTTCTACGTCTACGACGCGACGGAAATCCGGGCGCGTATCGCGGATCTCCAGGCCGCGGTGGCGGCTCCCGGGCTCCAGGCCCGCTACGCCATGAAGGCCTGCTCGGCGCACCGACTCCTCGCGACCGTCCGCGAAGCCGGGCTCTGGATCGATGCGGTGAGCACGAACGAGGTCCTTCGGGCCCGTGCGGCCGGCTTCCCTGGAGGCACATCGCCGCCGGTCTTGCTACTTAGCGCCGATGTTTTTCGCGACGGCGGGATCGATGTCATCAAAAGCGAGGCGATCCTCGCCAACCTCGGCTCGCCGCGGATGGTCGAGGAACTGGCGGACGCGGGCTGGCGCGGCGCGATCGGCCTACGGATCAATCCCGGTTTCGGCCACGGGCACGTGCGATCCTGCGACACTGGCGGTCCCAGCTCGAAGCACGGCATCTGGACGAGCGATGAGGCCGGCGTCCGGCGGGCCGCGGAACGGCGTGGGCTAACGGTCGTTCTCCTCCACGCCCATATCGGAACCGGATCGGACGTCGTTGAGTTCGACGCCAACACGGACCGGTTGCGCGAGTTCTTCCTCGCCCGCATACGCGACTACCCACATCTTGAAGCTGTGAATTTCGGGGGCGGGATCCCTCACCCGTATCGACCCGGCGCTCCCGCTGTCGACCTCGAGCCGCTCGGGAAAATCCTCCGGCGAGCTCAAACGGAGCTGAGCGCGAGAGCGGGCCGGCCGATCCGGGTCGAGATCGAGCCCGGCCGTTACGTAGTGGCCGGCGGCGCGGCCCTCGTCACCCGCGTCACCGACGTCAAGGAGACCTCCACGAACGAGAAAGGGGCCGGTCAGACCTTCGTGATGGTGGACGGGGGCTTCGTGGACCTCGTTCGGCCCGCGATGTACGGCTCCTACCACCGCATCTCGGTCGCCGGCCGTTCGATTGACCGCGATGGGCGGATGGATGCCGTCGTCGCGGGGCCGCTCTGCGAGTCGGGGGACGTCTTCACCCGCGACGCCGCGGAGTTCGTAGAGCCGCGCGAGCTGCCGCGGGCACAGCCGGGAGACTTGCTGGTGCTCCACGACGCCGGTGCGTACGGCTCGGTCATGTCGTCCAACTACAACTCGATCGGTCGGGTCCCGCAGGTGTGGTGGGACCGGGGAACGGCCCACGTGATGAGCCGGCGCGAACGGCTGGAGGACATCCTGCGGACGGAGTGCTGGGAAGAGTTAAAGCTATAGGCCTTGCTCGAAGCTATGAACTTTGAGCGAAGCTGCCCTGACGGCTCTAGGACCACGAGTGCCGCTCAGCATCATTCCCCGACTTCTCACGGCACCCACTACGGAGTGCTTCGCCCCCATTCAGCCACGGCGCCACGCCCGAGAATCCCCCCTTCAGAGAGCCTGCGTGGCGACTGAACGCAGGGTCGGAACCGCTCTCGGGACGTCCAGGCCCGTCTGAGCGGTCACAGACCGGTAGCGCAGTCGAGCGTGTCATGGTCGGGGTCGACGCCCGGAATCGGGAATGGGCTCGACGGCTGAGGTCCCCCACGGAAGAGATAGTTGAGGAGGAAGATCGGGTCGGAGATATCCATGCGAGAGTCGTTGTTGTTGTCGGCGGCGTCGAAACATCTCGGCGCCGCGCCGCCGCTGAAGATGTAGCGGAGGATGAAGATCGGGTCGGAGATGTCGACTCGTTTGTCCTGATTGGCGTCGCCCCGGATGAAGGCCTTGCGGATGACCACTTTCCCATTCGTCACTTGAGGTCGAACCGCCGTCGGCCCGAGGAAGACGAGGTTCTCGACGGGCACCAACCTCTCCGGCGGATCCTCGTCGGGGAACACGATCCCATCGACGAACTTCAACTCCGTCTCCCCCGGATCCGCGATCAGCGAGATCGAGACCACGATGTTCCCGACAAGCTGGTTCTGGCCGGCCGGCAGCGTGTGGAAATCGAACGGGGTGGCGAAGTCGAGGAGCGCCGAGTAGCCCGCATAGGACGTCCCGGGCCGGTTGAAGGCCTGGTGGATCACGTATTCGGGGTTGGCCTCCTTGAGGGGCGTTTCGTCGGGCAGCATCTCGTCGATCCGCAGGAGGCTTCCGTTGTACTCGATGACCATCTGGAACCCACTGATCGCTTCTTGGTTGGAGAGAAGGAGAGGGATCTTGAGGCCGGTGTTGGAGGCGAAGCCGATCGCCTCGCCGATTTGGTAGCTGAAGCGCGCGTCGCGGTCGGCGGGGATCGTCGTGCCGGGCGTCGGATCCGTTCCCGCGACAGCGAAGGGGGGCGGAGGCTCGGCCCCGCCCCCAAGGGCGTAGCGCACGAAGTACAGGTAATCGCTCATCTCGACGACGCCGTTGTCGTTCACGTCGCCGGCGGCGCGGCAGGGTGGCACGCTCTCCCCGATGAAGATGTAGGCGAGGAGATTCACGGCGTCGTTGAAATCGACGATGCCGTTGTTGTTTAGATCTCCGCGCCGGAACGTGCAGTCCTGGCCTCGTGCGAACGGGGCCGCTCCTGCTCCCGCGACGACGAACACAAAGCTCGTGACGGCTGCGAGGTTCCTCATGGATTCCTTATGAACCATCTTCATTCTCCCCGTTTTAGACCGTGAGCAGGGTACGAAGGGAATTGCATAACTTCGACACAGGCGGTTTCTAGACAGACCCATGGCAGCGAGCGGAAAAACCTTTCAACCAAACTCGTACCACGCGAGATTTTATCGAAGTGGAGCGAAAGGTCAACAGGAGGGAAGTCGCTTGGCCGGGGAGTTGTGGAGGGCGGACCGTCGGATTACGATGGCGGACCTCGCCGCCGCGGATGAAGTGATAGGAAGGAAAAGCAGGAAAAATGAGAGACGTCCGTATGGTTCCTGCGTACAAGTATCTACGCTCAAGGGTTTTGGGGCCGCTTGCGGTTGCGTCGGTCCTGACGGGGCCCTTTCAAGGAGCCGGCTCTGCAAGGGCTGCGGACCCTGCCGCGGGCCAAGACCGGGTCCTGGTCCTCGAGCAAAAGGCCGTCGGCGTCCCCGGCCAAGAAGCCGATCGCGTCCTCGAGCAGCGGATTGTCCTCGATGCGAACGGAAAGAGGCTCGTGCTCCACCTCTTCCAGAGCGAGGTCAGAACGGAGAAAGCGGACGCAGAGGGATCGCCGAAGGCCCCGGCGGCCCCCCGAATCCTTGACCGGCGCGTCATCCTCCGCCTTGACCACGAACCGCCGGAGATCTACGAGGTCTGGGACGGCGAGAAGACTTTCCGGCGCACGATTGGAGACCTGAATCAGCTTCAGGAGGACCGCGACCGGCAAGAAGCGCTGGAGCTTCGCCACCTTCGCTCGCGCCCCGCCAAGGAGCAGGAAGAGTACCTGCGCGACAACCACGTGCGCCGCGACGGCAAGAGGATCGTCTCGGTGGCCAAGGTTGGCAACGCGACGTTTCTCGGCCGGCCGTGTGAGGAGGTGAAAGTCTTCGAGAACGACCGCGAGGTCATCCACGCGTGGGTCACGCGCGATGTCCCCGGTGCGAAGAGCTTCTTTCACCTCTACCGCAGGCTCGGGGCCTTCTCGAAGGAGGTTCTCGACCGCGTGGAGGAGATCGAGGGGCTGCCCCTCAAGGCGGAGATCACGGTAGTGACGGCGGCGCCGGCCTATCGGATCAGCGCCGAGTGTCTCTCCCTGACGACCGAAATAGTTCCCTCGAGCGTTTTCGACCTCCCTTCCGCTTACCAGGAAAAAAGGGAAGAGCTGGATCCTTTCGTCATCTGCCCAGGACCCGGCTGTGGAAAGAAGTTCGAGCGCGATCAGTACGGCGCGAAGTTTCCGATCAATAACGTATCGATCCTCTTCTGTTCGAAGACTTGCTTCAAACGGTGGGACGAAGAGAGGGACAAGGAGTTCAAGCGGAAAAACAAAGCCGAACGGGAGAAAAAGGAGAAGTAACCGTTCACCACCCGGGGTCAATCCATCGCGGATGAAGCTCGCCCGAGCGCAGCCTCGTCCGCCTCCTGGGCGGATCGCGGGCGGCTAATCCGCTCGCCAAGAACGCGGCGATGAAGCCGACCGCGGCCACGGGCCATGCAGCGAAGGGAATTATCACGCGGCGGTTTAGCGCCGCTGAACGGTGACAAGGAGAAAAAGGATGCCTCCCCGGTCACACCTACCGCCCCCGGGGACAAGAAGTGAACGACGTCCGTTCGATTGACTCACCGGAAGGGGTCCGCTATAGTCTCCCCTCCTTGAAGCGGAGGCCGACCGGGGTGTAGCTCAGCTTGGTTTAGAGCGCTGCGTTCGGGACGCAGAGGTCGTAGGTTCAAATCCTATCACCCCGACCAGTATCCAGAAGAAGCTCTTCGGCGAGAACGCCGAGGGGCTTTCTTGCTTCTGGAAGCGGGCGTACTCCCTTCGGACGGCAGTCCAATCGCACGCTGCATTACGAGGCGGAATTCATTGCAAGGAAAGAGGTCGCTTCGTGAACGATTCAGGATCCGAAACTCAAGTTTCGAAGGGAAGCCGATGGACCGGAAGCATCCTTTCGGCACTCCCGGCGCTCCTCTTCCTCTTCAGCGGCGGAATGAAATTTACGCAAACTCAGCAGGTCCTGGAGGGGTTCACGCACCTCGGGTTGCCCGAGCGACTCGCGGTCCCTCTCGGCATCGTCGAGGTCGCCTCAACGATCATCTATCTCGTTCCCCGCACGGCGGTGCTGGGAGCGGTGCTCCTGACCGGATATATGGGCGGTGCGATTGCGGCGCACGCGAGAATCGGAGAGCCCTTCGTGGTGCAGGCCGCGTTGGGCGTGATCGTGTGGCTGGGCTTGTACCTTCGCGACGCAAGACTCCGGGTGCTGTTGCCCCTGCGGAAGCCGATCTCGCCGTAGCAGGTCACCGTTCGAGTTTCGCCAGCCCTACGGCCACATCCTTCCAAACACCTGCACGGTCACTTCCGGCCTTGACTTGCCGTCGCCGCCGGCGAGCGCCTTGAGACCTGCCCAGTCGCCGCGCACGGTGCCATCGAAGAATGCGCGGACCCAGGCGCGCGTGTCGGCAATCGTCTTGAGTTTCCCGGGACGGGTTTCGGGCGTCATCGAGCCGTCCCAGAAGGGCTCGTCGGAGAAGTCGATGTGGGTGATCCCCGGACGGTCGATATTCACGCGCATCGCGCCACCGGCCACGGCTCCCAGTTTTCGATCCCAGATCGCCACGAGCCGCTGCACTTCGGCGTCATACTCTGCGCGCGTGCGACCCGCCCGCTGAAGCTGCTCGTCGGTGGGCGGCGGGGGAAGCCGCTGTTGGATCCAGAGGAACGGCTGGTCTCCGCTCGAATCGTCGCTCTTGACCGGCTGGAAGGGATACTCGCCTTGCATGCCGTCGATGTTGATCCCACCGCGCACGCGCTCGTCGAGCATCCGCACGGAGCCCGCCGCCTGGCCGCCCCGCGAGTGGCCGAACACTCCGATGCCGCGCTGGAGGTCGAGGCGCCGCGCGAAGGGTCCACTCCCGCGGTCGAGCGCGGTGAGCTGGTGGATCACGAAGCTCACGTCGCGCGACCAGTGAACGATGCGTTCCTTGTAAGAGCGGCGCTCATCCTCTCGGTTTCGTGTCCTGGGCCAGGCTCGCTCTTCCCAACGCAAGTTGCCGAGCACGCGGCGATGCCGGCCGACCCGGCGGCCCTGACGGCCGGACTCCACGCGAGGGCTCGCATCCGATGCAGGCGTGCCGCCGCAAGCATGGCCAGGGCGCCGACGATCACGACGAACGTCGCCGCGAAGACCCGCATCGCCGGCAGAGCATAGCCGAACGCCAGCCACGCGCTCAGCACCGTCCCCGCGGCGACCGTCGCGACCAGCGGCGCTCGGCTGCTGCTCGGTGGGAACATCGCCGTCCGGACACAGCCGGCGGCGAACCGCCACCGGCTGGAGCGACCTCGCACCTGAGCCAGTTCGGTCTCCATCTCGACATCCTCGTCAACAACGCCGGCATCTACGAATTCGCGCCCATCGAGAACGTGACGCCGGAGCACTTCCACAAGATGTTCGACCTCAACGTGCTGGGTCTCATCCTCGCATCGCAGGAGGCGGTCAAGTACTTCAAGCCCTCCGGCGGGAGCATCATCAACATCAGCTCTGTGGCGAGCACTCAGGCTCCGCCAACCGCTTCGGTCTATAGCGCCACCAAAGCCGCCGTGGACGCGGTCACCAGGTCCCTTGCCAAAGAACTCGGCCCGCGCAACATTCGCGTCAACTCGATCAACCCGGGAATGGTCGACACCGAGGGCGTGCGTGCGGCCGGAATCTCCGATAGTGACTTCCGCAAGCAGATCGAAGCGCAGACCCCGCTGGGCCGGATCGGTCAGCCCCAGGACATCGCCCCCGCTGCGGTCTTCCTCGCTTCAACGGATTCGGGCTGGATGACCGGCGAGACGATCTACATTTCGGGCGGCCTGCGGTAAATCGATCCGCGTAGACCGCCAGAAGGGGCGGCCGACTGCTCCCCGATCGGGTGGGGAAGAATCCGAAGCTCCGATGGCACGAGCGCAAGGGCTTGGCTATCCTTATGCGCTGGCGTGAAGGCCATCCGTATGCAACGAGTGAGGTTTATCTTCCCCCTGGCGGCGGTTTGCGCGATCGTGGCGAGCACGGCCGCCTTCGGGGCCCCGGCGGCGGCGAAGCACTGGGCCTTCACGCCCCCGCAGCGCCCCGATCCGCCCGCGGCGACCCGGGCCGGTTGGACCCGAAACCCCATCGACCGTTTCATCCTAGCACGTCTGGCGCAGGAGGAGCTTGAGCCCTCCCCCGAGGCCGAGCGCGCCGTGCTCCTGCGGCGGGTCTCGCTCGATCTCCTCGGCCTCCCGCCGGAGCCTGTGGAGATCGACGCGTTCGTCGCAGATTCGAGCCCCGACGCGTACGAGAGGGCCGTCGAGCGGTTCCTCGCCTCGCCGCATTACGGGGAGAAATGGGGCCGCCACTGGCTCGATGCCGCCCGCTACGCCGACTCGAACGGCTATGAGAAGGACCGCGCCCGCGAGATGTGGCACTACCGCGACTGGGTCGTCGATGCCTTCAACCGCGACCTCCCCTACGACCGCTTCATCATCGAGCAGATTGCGGGAGACCTCGTTCCCGACGGCTCGCAGGACCAGCTCATCGCCACGGGTTTCCTCCGCAACTCCATGTTCAACGAGGAAGGCGCGATCGATCCGGAGGAGTTCCGCATGGAGGCGATGTTCGACCGGATGGACTGCATCGGGAAGAGCATCCTCGGCCTCACAATCCAGTGCACGCAGTGCCACAGCCACAAGTACGACCCCCTCTCGCAGGAGGAGTACTACCGGATGTTCGCCTTCATCAACAACGCGGATGAGCTGACCGCGCCGTTCTACACTCCGGCTCAGCTCGCGGAGCGCGATGCAGTGCTCCAGGGGATCCGCAAGGTGGAGGATGAGTTCAGGGCGCGCGTTCGCGACTGGCCCGACCGCCTTGCGCTCTGGGAGGCCAGAGCGCGAGGCGGCCAGCCCGAGTGGACCGTCCTCGAACCCTACGAGTACGGCGACCCGGGCGGCCTCTCGAAGCTCCAGCTCCAGAGAGACCTTTCGCTCCTCGCCGGCGGGCACCGATTCCACGGCGGCACCTGGCGGGTCAAGGCCCGCACGCGGCTCACGGGGATCCGCGCGTTGCGGCTCGAAGTCCTCACAAACGGCAACCTGCCCATGCGCGGGCCGGGCCGCTCCGAAGGGGGACTTTTCGCGCTCAAGGAGCTGACCCTCGAAGCCGCGCCGGCGGATGGATCCGCCAAGCCGGCGAAGGTGACCTTCAAGACCGCTTCCGCCGACTACGAGGAGCCCGCGAAGCCGCCCGGTGCTTCGCTCAAGGACCCGAAGCAACACCTCTACGGGCCGGTTCGGTTCGCCATCGACGGCGAACCGCGCACTTCTTGGACGATCGATGCGGGCCCGGGCCGCCGCAACGCCGACCGCAAGGCGGTTTTCGTCGCGGCGGAGCCCTTCGGCTTCGCCGGAGGGACTGAGCTGACGTTTCAGTTCTCGATGGAGGACGAGGTCGCCTGCTTCCGGCTCTCGGTGACGACCGCCGAGAACGCAGAGGCCGATCCGCTGCCCCGGATCGTCCGCGATGCGCTCGCCGTCACTTCCCGAGACCGCTCGACCGGGCAGGCCGCCGCCGTCTTCGCTCACTGGCGAACGACAGTGGAGGAGTTCTCGGAAGCGAACCGCCGCATCGAGGACCTCTGGAGGCGCCATCCGGAGGCGGCGGGCACGGCGCTCGTCCTCGCGGCCCGTCCGGACGACCGCGCGACCCACGTCCTCAAGCGCGGCAACTGGCTGAGCCCCCTCGACTCCGTCGCTCCCGGCGTCCCGGGCATCTTCCACCCGCTCCGGGGCGCGGCACGGAGCCGCCTTGAGTTCGCGCGGTGGCTCGCCGACCCCGAATCCCCCACCACCGCCCGCGTTTTCGCCAACCGGGTCTGGGAGGTCTGTTTCGGCTCCGGCCTCGTCGCGACGCCCGAGGATTTCGGCACCCAGGGGGCCCGTCCGAGCCATCCGGACCTTCTCGACGCTCTCGCCTGCGAATTCATGGACCCGAAAGTCCGCTTGAGCGGCGAGGAGCCCCCCCGCCCGTGGAGCGTGAAGCATCTCCTGCGGCTCATCGTCGGTTCAGCGACCTACCGCCAGTCCTCCCGCGTGCGGCCGGGGCAGCTCGAGAGGGACCCGCAGAATCGGCTCCTGGCCCGCGGTCCGAGGATGCGGGTCGAGGGCGAGATCGTGCGCGACATTGCCCTCGCGGCAAGCGGACTCCTCAACCGGGACCTCGGCGGACCTCCGATCTTCTCGCCGGCGCCCGAGTTTCTCTTCCGCCCCCCCACGAGCTACGACGTGTTTCCCTGGAAGGAAGAAACCGGTACGAACCGATACCGCCGCGCGCTCTACACGTTCCGGCGGCGATCGACCCCCTATCCGGCCCTTCAGACCTTCGACGCGCCGAGCGGGGAATTCTCCTGCGTTCGGCGCCAGCGGTCGAACACTCCGCTCCAGGCCCTGACGACTCTCAACGAGACCCTCTTCGTCGAGGCTGCACGGGCCCTCGCTCGAAAGACGCTCGCGGAAGCGGGACGGCCGGACGACGAGAGGATCGGCTTCGCCTTTCGGCGCGCGCTCGGCCGCTCGCCTTCGAATCGCGAGAAGGAACTCCTCCGCGCGCTCTTGACGAAGCAGCGGCGGCGGATCGCCGAGGGCTGGCTCGACGCCGCGGAGCTGGGAACGGGCCGGAGCGAAAGGCCCCAGGAGCTGCCGGAGGGGACGACGCCCGCCGACCTCGCGGCCTTCACGGTCCTCGCGCGCGTCGTCTTGAACCTCGACGAGACCATCACGAAGGAGTGAGGCAATGAACTGCCAGGCCTACCGTTTCCGCGGCATGGATCCACGGCTGATCACCCGCCGGTGGTTCTTCAAGGAGTGCGGGGTAGGCCTCGGCTCGATCGCCCTCGCGCAGCTACTCGGCCCCGGACGGGCCTCGGCCCAGCTCCTTGCATCGGCCGCGCCGCGGGATCCGCTCGCCCCGAAGGAACCCCACTTCGCGCCGCGGGCCAAGCGCGTCATCTACCTCTTCATGGCGGGGGCCCCGAGCCACCTGGAGCTCTTCGACAATAAGCCCGAGCTGTCGCGGTGGAACGGCAGGCTACCGCCCGCGGAACTCTTGAAAGGCTATCGCGCGGCCTTCATCAACCCGAACTCGGCCCTCCTTGGGCCCAAGTTCCAATTCGCGCGCCACGGCAGGTGCGGCGCCGAGCTGTCGGAGCTGCTCCCCCACCTCGCGACGGTGGTGGACGACATCGCGATCCTGAAGGCCATGCACACCGACGCCTTCAACCACGCGCCGGCGCAGATCCTCATGAACACCGGTTCGACGCAGTTCGGCCGACCGAGCATGGGCTCGTGGGTGACGTACGGCCTCGGATGCGAAACGACGGACCTCCCCGCGTTCGTCGTGTTCAACACCGGCTCCAAGGGCACCTCGGGCGGCTCCGCGAACTGGGGTTCGGGCTTCCTGCCGACGGCGCATCAGGGCGTCGCCTTCAACAACACGGGAGAGCCCGTTCTCTACCTCTCGAACCCGAAAGGGTTCGATGCCGAGGCTCAGCGCGACTCTCTCGACGCCATCGGTGCCCTCAACCGGGAGCACCTCGATGTCGCCGGCGATCCCGAGATCGCCACGCGGATCAACTCCTTCGAGATGGCTTACCGGATGCAGGCGAGCGCACCGGAGCTGGTCGACATCTCGCGCGAGTCGAAGGCCACGCTCGACCTCTACGGAGCCGAGCCGGGCAAACCCTCGTTCGCGACGGCGTGTCTCCTGGCCCGGCGGCTCGTCGAGCGCGGCGTCCGGTTCGTTCAGATTTTCCACGAGGCCTGGGACCAGCACGGGAACCTCAAGAAAGACCTCGAGAAGAACTGCAAGGACACCGACCAGGCGAGCGCCGCGCTCGTCAAGGACTTGAAGCGGCGCGGGCTCCTCGACTACACGCTCGTAATCTGGGGCGGCGAGTTCGGCCGGACCCCCATGGTGCAGGGGGGCGACGACGGCCGCGACCACCACCCAAACTGCTTCACCGTGTGGCTCGCCGGCGGCGGGGTCAAGGGAGGCATCACGCTGGGCGAGTCGGACGACTTCGGCTTCAACGGCATCGGCGACCGCGTCCACATCCACGACCTCCAGGCGACGGTGCTTCACCTTCTCGGCTTCGACCACGAGAAGCTTACGTTCCGATTTCAGGGGCGCGATTTCCGCTTGACGGATGTGCGGGGCGAGCTGGTGACGAAGGTCCTGGCATGAGGAGATTCACATGACGGCGGCGCTTTCAGCACTCGAGTCCGGCGTCTATCGATCGGTCCTGGAAGCCATCGGCCACACGCCGATCGTCGAGCTGTCGAGGCTCGCGAGCGGTCTCTCGGGTCGAATCGTCGCCAAGCTCGACTACTTGAACCCCGCGGGCTCGAAGAAAGACATCATCGCCCGGCAGATCATCGCCGATGCGGAAGAGGAAGGGCTCCTGCGGCCGGGCCAGACCGTCGTCGAGGTCACGAGCGGCAATACCGGCAACGGCCTCGCCATGGTCTGCGCGATCAAGGGCTACCCCTTCGTCGCCATCATGAGCCGCGGCAACTCGCCGGAGCGGGCCGCTATCTCGCGGGCCTTCGGCGCGGAGGTCGTACTCGTGGACCAGTCTCCCGGCTCCTCCCCCGGCCACGTCACGGGCGAAGACCTCCGGCGGGTCGAGGAGACCGCGGACCGGATCTGCGCGGAGCGCGGAGCCTTCCGCGCCGACCAGTTCCACCGCGAATCGAACGTCCGCGCCCACTACCTTCTGTCCGGTCCGGATTTCCTCCGCCGTACGGGCGGCGCGATCGACGCATTCTGCGACCTCGTGGGCACGGGAGGCTCCTTCGCCGGCTGCGCGGCGGCCTTCAAGGAGCACAACTCCGCCATCCGGTGCTTCGTGGTCGAGCCGAAGGGGGCCGAGGTCCTTGCGGGCTGCCTCGCCACCTGCTGCGGGCACGTGATGCAGGGGGCCGGGTACGCCCGCACGGACTTGCCCCTCGTGCGGCGGGAGTTGGTCGACGGCTACCTTGCGGTCTCCGACGTCGAAGCCACCAAGACGACTCACCGCCTGGCTCGCGAGGAGGGAATCTTCGCCGGCTACACCGCTGGAGCCAACGTCACGGCCGCCCTCCGGCTCCTTCGAGGGGAGTTCTCGGGCAAGACGGTCGCCGTTTCGATCCCCGACAGCGGGATGAAGTACTTCAGTACGCCTCTGTGGGCTTAAGGCCGCTCCCGGCGATCCGCCCCAGCTTATCGAGCGCCTCCTCGATGGCCGAGAGGGCCCCGTCGATCGCCGGCTCGTCGTTCTCGCGGCCCAACGAGAAGCGGATCGAGCCGCGCACAGCCTCCTCGCTCCTCCCCATGGCCTCGAGGACGTGCGAGGGCTTCTGCGACCCGGTGTTGCAGGCGCTCCCCGTCGAGACGGCGACGCCGAGGCGGTCGAGGGCCTTGAGGAGCGACTCGCCGTTCGCTCCGGCGAACGAGACATTCAAGATGTGCGGAAGGACGCCGCGGGCCGGCGTGTTGCGCCGCGCCTTGCAGGCGATGTCCCGGATGCCCTGCCAGAGCCGCTCGCGGAGCGCCGCGAGGCGTGCGGCCTCGCCCTCGCGCTCCGCATGCGCGAGCTCGACGGCCCGCGCCATCCCGACGGCGAGCGCGACGGCCTCCGTGCCCGCGCGGAGGCCGTTCTCCTGCGCGCCGCCCTTCTGTAGCCCCTCGAACCGCGTTCCTTCTCGCACGCAGAGGGCCCCGACGCCGATGGGGCCATGGATCTTGTGCGCGGAGAAGGTCACGATGTCGGCGGGCATCTCCGCAAGATCGAGCGGAAGCTGACCGAGCGCCTGCACGGCGTCCGTGTGGAGGGCGATGCCCCTCCGGCGCGCGATCTCGCCGATTTCGGCGATCGGCTGGATGGTCCCCACTTCGTTGTTGGCCGTCATGACCGAGATCAGCCGCGTCGAGGGGCGCAGCGCGCTTTCGACATCGTGTGGATCGACGCGCCCTTCCGCGTCGACTCCGACGAGCGTCGACTCGAACCCCATCCGCCGCCCCCAGAAAAGGCCGTTGAGCACCGCAGGGTGCTCGACGGCCGATGCGACGGCGTGAAGGGCTCCACCGCCCGCCCTGGGCGCTTCCTCGGCGGCGGCGAGGAGCGTGCCGAGGACCGCGGCGTTGTCCGCCTCGGTCCCCCCGCTCGTGAAGACGACGCGGAACCCGCGCGCATTCAGCGCCCGAGCGATCGCGTCCCGCGCCGCCTCGAGAGCCTCGCGGGCCGCCCTCCCCTCGGCGTGGAGCGAGCTGGGGTTCCCTCCACAGGCTGCGCGGGAGGCTTCCATCGCCTCCTGCACCTCCGACCGGAGCGGCGCCGAAGCGGCATGATCGAGGTAGAAGCGTTTCGAGAGCATCGGGCGACCATTGTAGCCATCGCGCCCCCGCGTTGCGTCCGCGGAGGCGCCCAGAAAGGGGGTGACCGCAGAGGGGCGCAGAGTTGCGCAGAGGGGAGAGAACGACTCCTCTGCGATCTCCGCCCCTCCGGTCCTCGCGCTGACGCGCTCGGCCTCCGGGCACGTCTCGGAGGCCACCCACCTTAGTTCGAGTTTTGCACTTTCCGCCAGCCAGGCCGGCTGGCGCCTCTGGGCAGCCGCGGCCGCGCGCCAATTCTCGATACCCCCAGCCGGCAGGACGGGTCGAACAAAATTCCGCCGGCCCCTTCGGGGGAGCGCCGGGATCGCCGATCTCTTCGTTGCTTCTCCTCGGCGATACTCTCCGCTGTATCGCGCTCGTCGTCGCGCCTCGATCTCGACGATCCGGGCGCTCCCTG
>Ga0187893_10006973_pt1 | contig 18889 bp, 19 predicted proteins | sample MA1701074metaG_FD_139574 | JGI IMG/M metagenome (GOLD analysis project Ga0187893, IMG submission 139574) | White microbial mat communities from a basaltic lava cave in the Kipuka Kanohina Cave System on the Island of Hawaii, USA - MA170107-4 metaG ... | reverse complement strand
GTCGACTGAGCGGGAGCGGGGGCTGCCTGAACCGGCGCAGGTTCCTGCACGGGCTTGGCTTCCGGGCCTTGCGTTGTTGCGGGCGCAGGTTCCGCCTTTGCCTCCACCGCCTCGGCGGTTTTTCGGGTCGGCTCGGGCTTCTTCGCAGCCTGCGCACGGCTGCCCCTGACTTTCGCCCTGGCGTCTTGTGCACTGGTCGAGCGGATTTCATCCTCGCTAGGAATCTTCAGAGTCACACCACTGCGCAAACCCGTGAGCCCGCCCTCGAATGCAGCGCGGTTGGCCTGATAGATCGCCCACTGCATCTGATCCATGCTGATATCGCCGCGCGGCCGCAGCTTGGATGCAATGCTCCACAAGGTTTCCTTGCGCTGCACCGGACCGTAGGACTGGACATCTGCCGACGAGGCCCGGGCATCGTCTTTTGCCGGGCGCATGACCGAAGGCTCGGCTAGAGCAGGCTCGGCAACAGCACGGTCAGGCTCGGCGGATTTCTCCCGGGCCTTGGCCGGCTGGGCAAATTCCGGCGGGTCCAGCAGCACCGTGTATTCACGCAGCAGACGGCCGCCCGACCAGCGCACTTCGACCAGGAAACTGACGAACGGCTCGCGTGCGGGCTGCTGACTGCTGACAAACACCTGGTCGCCCTTGATCTCGAATTCCAGCGAAGACAGAAAATCCGTGCGGTCAATTCCAGCGCGGTCGAAATCCTCGTTGCTGGCCAGGCACACCGTAGCGCTGTTGAGCTCAGCCAGGCTCGATGAAGTGATGGGAATACTGGCGGACAGCGCCTGGTTCAGGCGTGACTTGATCTCGATTTCGCCCAAACCGAGGGCGAACGCCGACGCGCTGACCAACAGCGATGCCAACCCCGCAAGCCCTCTGAGTGTCTTTGCCATCACCTCTCCAACGCCTGAAGTTTGACGTAAGGCCGGTTTCGGCTCGCCAATTTACGTCATATTTTTGCTCTAAGCCCTTTTATACACTAGAAATCCTGGGATGGAAACACCCGGTTTTGCGGGATTTCGATCTAGAAGTAGTCGCGAATCAGGATCTCTGCGATCTGGATGCTGTTGAGCGCCGCACCCTTGCGGATATTGTCGGCCACCACCCACAGGTTGAGACCGCGCGGATGCGAGATGTCCTCACGGATGCGGCCGACGAAGACATCGTCCGCGTGCGCGGCCTCGGTCGCCGCCGTCGGGTAAGCACCGTCCTTGCGCTCGTCCATCACCGTCACGCCGGACGCCTTCGCCAACAGCGTGCGCGCCTCGGTCGCGGTGATCTTCTTCCGGGTCTCGATATGCACCGCCTCGGAATGGCCGTAGTACACCGGCACGCGCACCGCAGTGGCGTTTACGAGGATGGAATCGTCTTCCATGATCTTTTGGGTCTCCCACAGCATCTTCATTTCTTCCTTGGTGTAGCCGTTGTCCATGAACACATCGATGTGCGGCAGCACATTGAAGGCGATCGGCTTGGGATAGACCTTGAAATCATCCATACCCTGCCCGTTCAGGGCGGACGTCGTCAGGCGCGTCAACTCTTCAATCGCCGGTTTGCCGGTGCCGGAAACCGATTGGTAGGTCGCCACGTTGATGCGCTCGATGCCGACCGCATCGTAGATCGGCTTGAGCGCGACCAGCATCTGGATCGTCGAGCAGTTCGGGTTGGCGATGATGCCGCGGTTTTTGTACTGGGCGATGGCATGGGCATTGACCTCGGGCACCACCAGCGGGATGTCCTTGTCATAACGAAACTGCGAGGTGTTGTCGATCACCACGCAGCCGGCTTTGGCGGCTTTCGGCGCATACACCTTGGAAACCTCGGCGCCCGGCGAGAACAGGCCGATCTTGACCTTGGAAAAATCGAACTTCTCAAGATCGTGCACTTCCAGCTGGTCATCCCCAAAGTCCACGAACTCGCCGGCCGAGCGGCGGCTGGCGACGGCGTAGACCCTGCCCACCGGAAAATTGCGCTGTGCCAGCGTCTTCAGCATTTCTTCACCGACGGCGCCGGTGGCACCCACGACCGCCACATCAAATGTCTTTTTCATAATTGATCAACGACCGCCTGTCCCATCTCTGAAGTTGAAATTGATTTTTCGCCCGCGCGCGCGATGTCCGCCGTGCGCAGCCCTCCGGCCAATACCGCCTTCACTGCTGCCTCGACCTTGTCCGCCAGCATCTTCTTCTTGAGGCTGTAGCGCAGCAACAGGGCCAGCGAGAGGATCGTCGCCAGCGGATTGGCCAGCCCCAAGCCAGCGATGTCCGGCGCGCTGCCGTGCACCGGCTCGTACAGCCCCTTGCCGGACAGGTTCAGCGAGGCCGAAGGCAGCATGCCGATGGAGCCGGTGAGCTGGGCGCCGATGTCGGACAGGATGTCGCCAAAGAGATTGCCGGTGACCAGCACATCGAAGTTCCTCGGCGCGCGCACCAGTTGCATCGCCGCATTGTCCACGTACATGTGGCTCAGCTCGATATCGGCATAGGACCTGGCGACTTTCTCGACCATCTCGCGCCAAAGCTGGGAGGACTCCAGCACGTTGGCCTTGTCCACCGAGCAGACACGCTTGTTGCGCAGCCGCGCGAACGTGAACGCGCTATGCGCGATGCGCTCGATCTCGGACTCGGAATAACGCTCGGTGTTGACGCCGACACGCTCACCGTTCTCTTGCACGATGCCGCGCGGCTGGCCGTAATAGATGCCGCCGGTGAGCTCGCGCACGATGAGAATATCCAGGCCCTTCAGCACCTCGGGCTTCAGAGTCGAGGCCCCGGCCAGCTCGTCGAAACACAGGCAGGGCCGCAGATTGGCGAACAGGCCCAGTGCCGAACGGATCTTCAGCAGGCCGCGCTCAGGGCGGATCTCGCGCGGGATCGCGTCCCACTTCGGTCCGCCGACGGCGCCCATCAGAACCGCGTCGGCGGTCTCGGCTTTTTTCAGGGTCTCGTCGGGCAGCGGCGAGCCGTGTACGTCAATCGCTGCACCGCCGACGAGGCCCTGCGTCAGCTCGCAGTCAAAGCCATGGCGCTGCTGCAGTGCCTCGATGACACGAACAGCCTGCCCCACGACCTCGGGGCCGATGCCATCGCCGGGGAGAATCAGCAGCCGGTGTTTCATGAGAACAACCAGGGGGTTTCGGACTTGCGGCGCGTCTCGTAGACGCGGATGGCGTCGGCATGCTGCAGAGTCAGGCCGATCTCGTCGAGTCCGCGCAGCAGGCAGTCCTTGCGGAAAGCATCCACCTCGAAACGCGCCTCGAGGGCGCCCATCTTGACCGTCTGCGCAGCGAGGTCCACCGAGATGCGGGCACCAGCATCGGCGGCCACTTGCTTGAACAGTGCTTCCACGATCGCTGACGGCAAAGCCACCGGCAGCACGCCGTTCTTGAAGCAGTTGTTGAAGAAGATGTCGGCGAAGCTCGGGGCGATGACGCAACAAAATCCGTAATTGTCGAGCGCCCACACCGCGTGCTCGCGCGAGGAGCCGCAGCCGAAATTCTCGCGCGCCAGCAGAATCTGTGCGCCACGATGCGCCGGATGGTTGAGAACGAAATCCGGATTCACACGGCGCTTCGCAGGGTCAACTGAAAGATCGCCTGCATCGAGATAACGCCAGTCGTCGAACAGGAAGGGCCCGAAGCCCGAGCGCTTGATCGACTTCAGGTATTGCTTGGGAATGATGGCATCGGTGTCCACATTGGCGCGGTCCAGCGGCAATGCTGTCGAAGTCAAGCTCGTGAATGCGCGCATCTAAAAAGTCCTCACGTCAACGAAATGGCCGGCGATCCCGGCCGCAGCGGCCATCGCCGGCGACACCAGATGCGTGCGTCCGCCCTGCCCCTGGCGCCCCTCGAAATTGCGATTGGAAGTCGAAGCGCAGCGTTCGCCGGGCTCCAGACGGTCGGCATTCATGGCGATGCACATCGAGCATCCGGGCTCGCGCCACTCGAATCCGGCCGCGCGGAACACGGCATCAAGACCTTCTTTCTCCGCCTGCTGTTTCACGAGGCCAGAGCCCGGCACCACCAGCGCCCGTTTGACGTTGGCGGCCTTTTTCCTGCCACGCACCACCGCGGCAGCGGCACGCAGGTCTTCGATGCGCGAGTTGGTGCAGGAGCCGATAAAGACCTTGTCGATCTTGATGTCCTGAATCAGCATGCCGGCGCGAAGGCCCATGTAACCCAGCGCTCGCGTCATGCCTTCCTTCTTCACCGGGTCGGCGACCTGTGCGGGGTCCGGCACACGGCCGTCCACCGCCGTCACCATCTCCGGCGAAGTGCCCCAGCTCACCTGGGGTTTGATTGCGGCAGCCTTGATTTCGATGTCCTGGTCGAATTTGGCGCCGGCATCGCTGTGCAACTGGCGCCAGGCGGCAACGGCAAGCGGCCAGTCCTCGCCCTTGGGCGCATAGGGTCGGCCCTGCACGTAATCGAGCGTGGTTTGATCCACCGCGATCATGCCGGCACGGGCACCGGCCTCAATCGCCATATTGCACACCGTCATGCGCCCTTCCATCGACAGCGCGGCGATGGCCTCGCCCGCGAACTCGATGGCACATCCGGTGCCGCCGGCGGTGCCGATGTGGCCGATCACCGCCAGCACGATGTCCTTGGCGGTGACGCCGGGGCCGACGTGACCGCGCACCGTCACCCGCATGTTTTTCGCCTTCTTCTGGATCAGGCACTGCGTCGCCAGTGCGTGTTCGACCTCGGAAGTGCCGATGCCGAAAGCCAGCGCGCCGAAAGCGCCGTGCGTAGCGGTGTGCGAATCGCCGCAGACGACGGTCATGCCCGGCAGGGTCGCGCCCTGCTCAGGGCCGATGACGTGGACGATGCCCTGGCGCGGATCGCCGAGATCGAACAGGGTCATGCCGGTGGCGCGGACGTTGGCACGCAAGGTCTCGACCTGCTCGCGCGAGATCGGATCCGCGATGGGCTTGGCCTGATCCACGGTCGGCACGTTGTGGTCCGGCACGGCGAGATTCGCCTTCAGTCGCCAGGGCTTGCGGCCGGCCAGGCGCAGACCTTCGAAGGCCTGCGGGCTGGTGACTTCGTGCACCAGCTGCCGGTCAATGTAGATCAGGGACGACCCGTCGCCGTTGTCGCGGACGCGGTGCGCATCCCAGAGCTTGTCGTAGAGAGTCTTGGTCATGGCGGCGCATCCTAGGCGCCCCACAGCCATTACTCAAATGAATTGTTTTTATTGATATCATTCTTTTTATGAATGATTGGGCCCCACCCGCTTGCAGGCCTTTCCGGCTGTTTTCGGCTTTGATGAGAAAACAGGTGATACTAAAAGTGTATCACCGGGTTTCGCTCAAGCCTGTAAAACGGCCTGAAATGGCCTCAAGCGGGTGACGGACTTTTATGGATTTCCCGCATCTGCGAGCCTTCGCCGCCGTCGCCGAGACCGGTTCGGTATCACGCACCGCCGAAAAACTGCATCTGACCCAGCCCTCCATCAGCAAGCGTCTTGCGGGACTCGAACAGCAACTCAGGCAGCCCTTGTTCGACCGCGTCGGCCGTCGCATGAGCCTGACGGACGCCGGCCGCGCCTTCCTGCCGCATGCCCAGCGGATGCTGCAGGAAATGGAAGATGCGCGCCGCGCGCTCTCGCATCTGAACGACGACATTGGCGGACGCCTGTCAATCGGCACCAGCCATCACATCGGCCTGCATCGCCTGCCGCCGGTGCTGCGCCGTTACACCCAGCGTTATCCGGTCGTGGACCTCGACATCCACTTCATGGATTCGGAAGTCGCCTGCGAAGCGGTACTGGCCGGCAAGCTGGAACTGGGCATCGTCACCCTGCCCGCACAGGCGCTGTCCCGGCTGAAGATGCGCAGAGTCTGGGACGACCCGCTGGATGTGGTGGTCAATCGCAGTCACCCGCTGGCCGGCAAACGCCGGCTGCGACTGGCCGATCTCGCCGAACATCCGGCGGTGCTGCCCGATGAAGCCACCTACACGCACCGCATCATCAGGGCCGCGTTGCAGAAAAACGGACTGACTCCGCGCATCCGTCTCGCCACCAATTATCTGGAGACGCTGAAGATGCTCACGGCCATCAATCTCGGCTGGAGCGTGCTGCCGCGCTCCATGCTGGATCGCAGCTTGAGTGTGCTGAAACTGCCGCAACTGAAGCTGCACCGCGAGCTCGGCGCGGTCTGGCACGAGAAGCGCACGCTGTCGGCAGCGGCCGGTGCCTTGCTGAAGCTGCTGCCTTCCGCCTAGGCCGGCAGGCGGCGCGCCGCGACCCAGGTGCCGAGGGCCGCGACCAGCGCGGCGGCGAGAAAAGCGCTCTCCGGCGAGAGGCTCTCCCAGATCAGGCCGGAACCCAGGCTGCCGATGCTGCCGCCGACGCCGTAGGCGACACCGTTGTAGACCGCCTGTCCGCGTCCCTGCAGGCTCGAGGGAAACAGCCGCTGCACGTAATCCATCGCCACTGCGTGATAGGCGCCAAACGTCAGCGCGTGGGACCACTGCACCAGCAGCAGCACGGCCAGGGAATCCACCGCCGTTGCCGTCAGCAGCCAGCGCAGCGTGGTCGCGGCCAGGATCAGGATCATCAGCCGGCGCGCGCCGTAGCGCTGGATGACCCGGCCCATCACCACGAACAGCCCGATCTCGGCGATCACGCCGATCGCCCACAGAAAGCCGGCGAAGCCGCGGCTGTAACCGTGGCGTTCGAGGAACAGCGTGAAAAAATTGTAGTAAGGCGCGAAGCTCAACTGCGAACACAGGCAGACCGCCAGCAGCGCCAGCACTTCCGGTCTGCGCAGCACCGCCCACAGTGATACCCGCGCGGTTTCAGCCGGGGTCGCGACGATGGCGTCGGGAACACGCCAGGCCAGCACCACCATGCCGATCCAGAACAGCGACACCAGCCAGGGCAATGGCAGCATGCCCCAGTGATCCAGCACCGGGCCCAGCCCGAGCACGGCAGTGACAAAACCGACCGAGCCCCAGAGCCGGATGCGTGAATAATCCGCGCCGCTCACCGAAAGATGGTTCAGCGCGACCACCTCGAACTGCGGCAGCAGCGCATGCCAGAACAGCGTGTACGACACCATCAGGGCGCCGATCCAGAAGATATCCGGCGCGAAGGGGATGCCAATGAACACCAGGAACGACAGGGTCGAGGCCCAGCGGATCAGGCGCACACGGCTGCTGCTGTGATCCGCCCACCAGCCCCAGACCAGCGGCATCACCGAGCGCGTCAGGCCCATCAGGCCGAACGCCAGGCCCATCTGCGTCGGCGTGAATCCGCGAACCTCGAGGTAGGAGGCCCAGAACGGCAGGAAAGCGCCGACGGTGGCGTAGTAGAAAAAATAAAAGCCCGCCAGGCGCTTGGCGGGCAGACGCGGCGTTTTCACCGCTCAGCGACCTGCCGGCAATCGAGGGGTCGGCGAGCGGACGTCGGCGTTCTGCGCGCGGTGGCGCAGATAATGGTCCATCAGCACCAGCGCCATCATCGCCTCGGCAATCGGCGTGGCACGCACGCCGACGCAGGGATCGTGACGTCCGGTGGTGCGCACCTCGGCCGCCCTGCCTTCCACATCCACGGTCTTGCCCGGAATGAGAATGCTGGAGGTCGGCTTGATCGCGATGCGGGCGTAGATCGTCTGGCCGGTCGAGATGCCGCCAAGAATGCCGCCGGAGTGATTGGCCAGAAAACCTTCCGGCGTCATCTCATCGCGATGCTGGCTGCCTTTTTGGGTCACTGCGGAAAAGCCGTCGCCGATCTCAACGCCTTTGACCGCATTGATGCTCATCAAGGCGTACGCCAGTTCCGCATCGAGACGGTCATACACCGGCTCGCCCAGACCCGGCGGCACGCCGGTCGCTTCGACGTAGATCCGGGCGCCCAGCGAGTCACCTTCCTTGCGGATGGCATTGATCGCAGCCTCCAGTTCCGGCACACGTGTGGCGTCCGGCGCGAAGAACGGGTTCTGCTCGACGGCGCTCCAGTCCTTGCGTTCGATCCGGATCGAACCCATTTGCTCGAGGCAACCCCGGATGTTCACCCCGAGATGCTCACGCAGAAACTTGCGCGCGATGGCCCCGGCGGCGACGCGCACCGAAGTCTCGCGCGCTGAAGAACGCCCTCCCCCTCTTGGATCGCGACGCCCGTACTTCTGCATGTAGACATAGTCGGCGTGGTTGGGGCGGAACACGTCCTTGATCTTCTCGTAGTCGCGCGAGCGCTGATCGGTGTTGCGGATCAGCAGTGCGATCGGCGTGCCGGTGGTTCTGCCCTCGAACACGCCGGAAAGGATCTCGACCCTGTCCTCCTCGCGCCGCTGGGTGACGAACTGCGAAGTCCCGGGACGGCGGCGATCCACGTCTTTCTGGATGTCGGCCTCGCTCAGCTCCAGGCCAGGCGGGCAGCCGTCAACCACGCAGCCCAGTGCGGGCCCGTGGCTCTCGCCAAAGCTGGTGACGGTGAAGGATTGGCCTAGGGTGTTACCGGACACGGGCGTTTTTGTTCCAGCGGATCAGTTCTTCGCGCGAGATGATAAAGACTCCATCGCCGCCGCGCTCGAATTCGGGCCAGACCGCCGTGAACCGCGGGAAGCGCTTTTCGAATTGCGCCACCGATCCGCCCACTTCGCAGATCAGAACGCCTTCGGGAGCCAGGTGGTCAGCAGCCTGCGCCAGGATGCGCGCGACCAGATCCATGCCGTCGCGGCCCGCCGCCAGCGCCAGGCGGGGTTCGTGGCGGTATTCCGCCGGCAGGCGCCGCCATTCGGACTCCGGCACATAAGGCGGATTCGAAACGATCAAGTCGTAGCGCGCTGTACCGGCCTTCTTGAACAGATCGGACTGGATGCAACGAACGCGCCCGGCAAGGCGGTGGCGCCGCAGATTGCGCTGACAGACGGCGCAGGCGCCCGCATCCAGCTCGATCAGATCCACTCGGGCTTTCGGCAGAACCCTGGCGCAGGCGATGCCGATGCAACCGCTGCCCGCGCACAAATCCAGGATTCGTGACGGTGGGCGCCGCAGCCACGGCCAGAACCGGGCTTCGATCAGCTCGGCCATGGGTGAGCGCGGAATCAGCACTCGCGGATCGACATGAAACCGCAGGCCGGCGAACACCGCTTCGCCGGTCAGATAGGCGCTCGGCATGCGCGTGCGGATACGCCGCTGGAATGCCGCGGTCAGGATCGCGCTCTGCGCCGCGGTCAGCGGACGATCGAGCTCGCGCCGTGCTTTGCCTTGCGTCCATCCCAGCGCCGCCAAAGCCAGCTGGAACGAATCGTCGATCGCATTGTCAGTGCCATGGCCGAAATGCAGCCGCGCGCGATTGAACGCGCGCGCCGCGCGTGCGCAGTGTTCTTTGAAAGACCGCGGATGCGCGGACGGCCGGAACATATTGGGCTCTATGGGATAATCCTGTGACAAATTGTATGGCCTCGAATGAACGTGGAACCCGGTAAAAAAAATATCTCACGCGCCGTCTGGATCCTGATCGGATGTGCCGCGCTGGCTGCCGGCGGCATCGCCGGCAGCATGTTCGCCTCGAATCCGCCCCCTCCGCTGCGCGCCACCACAGTCCTGCAGGTGGCCCGGCCGCTGACCGGGTTTCAGCTGCTTGACCAGGACGGCCGCAGCGCCAGCCTTGAGTCGTTCAAGGGAAGATGGACCCTGCTGTTTGCCGGCTTCACGTCGTGTCCGAATATCTGCCCAAGCACGCTGACCCGGCTGCGCCAGATTGCAGACACGCTACCGCCCGACCTGCGGCCTCGAGTCATGCTCCTGAGCGTTGATCCCGAGCGCGACACCCCTGCCCGGCTGAAGCAATATCTCGCGCAATTTGATCCTGCGTTTGTGGGCCTCACCGGAGATCCTGTGGTGCTGAGGAGCCTGCGCACTCAACTCGGCTTGATCGCCGAAAAGTCCGAGGGCGCCGCAGCCGATGGCTATACGGTGGATCATTCGGCTTCACTGGTGCTGATCAACCCCCGTGGCGAGGTCGCGGGCTATCTGTCCCCGCCCTTCGACGTCGCGGCCATCGCCGACGATCTGCGCCAACTGGCCGGGGCACGCGGATGAACGGGTCCAGACTGCGGGATCTCCTGTTCGTCGGCCTGCAAAGGATATTGCCGACGCAGGGGCTGTCCCTGCTGATGTACCGCCTGACACGCATCCGCTGGACGGCGTTCAAGGATCTGCACATCCGGCTGTTCATGAAAGGCTTCGACATTTCGCTCGACGAAGCGCTGATCACCGAGCCCTCGGAATACGCGACCTTCAACGACTTCTTCACGCGCGAACTCAAGCGTGGCGTGCGCCCGATCAGCCCCGACCCGCAGGCACTGGTGTCTCCGGTGGACGGCACCATCAGCCAGATCGGCCTGATCGAGCACGGTGAAATCTTCCAGGCCAAAGGCCACCGCTATACCGTGCGCCAACTGCTGGGCGGAGATGAGCATCGCGCGGCCGCCTACGACGGCGGCAGTTTCTGCACGATTTATCTCGCGCCCTATAACTACCACCGCATCCACATGCCGGTGGACGGCCTGCTGCACGACTGGACGCATGTGCCGGGACGTTTGTTCAGCGTCAACCCGGCGACGGTGCGTGAACTGCCGGGCGTATTTTCAATGAACGAACGAGTCATCGCGTGCTTCAATCACCCTCGCGGCCCATGGGCGCTGGTGATGGTGGGCGCACTGTTCGTCGGCTCGATGGAAACCGTCTGGGCCGGACAGATCACGCCGCCTTATCGGCAGGGTGCCGGCGCCGAAGCTTATCAATCACAACAGAAGACCCTGTTGAGGCGCGGCGAAGAGATGGGACGATTCAACATGGGCTCCACCGTGATTCTGCTGTTCCCACGCGGCATGGCGAACTGGGACGCCATCGCGCAACCTTTATCCACGGTGCGCGTAGGCCAGTTGCTGGGCCGGATTTCATCTCGCGCATGACTGCTTTCCCACGCACCCTCGCCGCCCTGCTGGCGCTGGCGGCTGCCGCGCTGCACGCGCAGGAACAGGTCAATCTGGATCTGCCGCAGATCGGCGAACCCGCGGATAACGGCCTGTCTCCCAGGGAGGAGCGCGAGCTGGGCGCACAGATCGTCTCGCAGTTCTATGCCTTCAACTACGTGCTGGAAGACCCCGAGATCACGCACTACGTCAGCACGCTGATGCAACGCATCATTTCCGGCAGCGAAACCGCGGCCGTGGTCACCATCTTTGCGGTCAAGGACGACCGCATCAACGCCTTTGCGCTGCCCGGCGGCTACATCGGCATCAATGCCGGAACCCTGGTGGCGGCAGACACCGAGAGCGAACTCGCGAGCGTGCTTTCGCATGAGCTGGCGCATGTGACCCAGCGGCACATCGCGCGCTCGGTCAACAGCAGCAACGTTGCCACCATCGCCACCTGGGCCGCCGTGATCGGAGCCATCATTGCCGGCTCGGCGGATCCCGACGTGGTGCTGGCGGCCGTCTCCGCGGGCCAGGCCGCCAATTACCAGCGCCAGGTGAACTACACCCGCTCGCATGAGCTGGAAGCCGATCGGCTGGGGATTCGCACCCTGGCAGCCGCAGGCTTCGACCCCGAGGGCGTCGCCAGCTTTTTCTCGCGCCTGGAACAGCAAAGCCGGCTGTACGGCAACGGCATCCCGGAATTTCTGCGCACGCATCCGGTCAACACCACCCGGCTGAGCGAGGCGCGCGCGCGGATCGCCGGCCTGCCCAAGCGCAAAGTGTCCGAATCCGCCGATTTTCCATTCATCCGCGCACGCGCACGCGCGCTGGCCGCTGACGCGCCCGGAGATGCCGTCGAGTATTTCAGCAGTCAGCGGCCGCGGACGGCTGCCAGCCAGTACGGACTGGCCCTGTCGTATCTGCGGCTGGGCGATTTCCGTCGTGCCGAAACCGCGCTGGCCACGGTGCTCGCCGAGCAACCGCGCCAGCTGCAGACCCTGCTGCTCGGCGCAAAAATCCAGATCGGACTGAACCAGTTCCCGCAGGGGCTTGCACAGTACAAAAAGACTCTCGAGACCTATCCGCGTTCGGCGCCGGCGATCCTGGAGTACGCGCAGGCGCTGATCGACGCCGGCAAGCCGGAAGACGCGCGCAAGCTGCTGCAGTCCCGGGATCTGGCCGTCGCGGGCAAAGCCGACGCCTATCGTCTGCTCGCGCAAGCGGCGCGGGAATCCAACCAGATGACCGAGGCGCAATTCCAGACCGCCAATTTTCTGGTGGAACGTGGAGATGCCGGCGGCGCCCTGAATGCGCTCGACACGGCACTGCGCAGCGCTTCGCTCAGCGACGCGGAGCGGGCACGCCTGAAAGCCCGGCGCGACGAGATCCGCGGACAACTGCCCAAGGACTGGAAACCCAAACGCGAAAAGCTGTCAGCCCAGGTTCGATGAAGGAGTGATGCTGCCCCAATGTCTGCAACTCGGACATTGCCAGAACAGGGTCTTCGGTACGAACCCGCAGTGGTCACAACGATACGCCGTGGTCGTGCGAAATGCGGTGCGCAGAACCTGTCTTAAGCTGTTCAGGGCCTCTGGAGTCGTCGGGAACCGGGTCCAGGCTTCAAACAACAGATCCAGCGCGGCCGGGCTGAAGGATTTTTCCAGTTGCGCGGACAAATAGGCGACAGGATTTTCCCCTTCCTGCAGCATGTGGCTGGCACGGACGTGGGTGATGCCGGGATGTGCAGACCGCGCTTCGGCTTCGGCGAGGTACTGATCGAGTGCTTTGCTGCTGTTGGCCGCCTGATGGCAGCGCAGCAGAGGCTGCAGGACTTCGCCGACAAATCTTGGGTGTTTCTCGACCGCCTTGCGGTAGATGCGAATCGCCCCTTCGAAATCGCCAGCCGATTCGGACAGATCGCCGAAAGCGATCTGGGCACGCAGGCAACGGCTGTCAACCGCCATCGCCTCCTCCAGCAGTGCGCGGCCATTGGCCTGATCGTTGCGCCGCTTCGCCTCGTCGGCGAGCTCGCACAGATAGTGTGCGATCAGCGGCTTGCAATCCTGGCTTTTCAGCGCTTCAAGGCGATGTGCCACGTCGATGGCGCGACGCCACTCGCGGGCCTGCTCACGCACCTGCAGCAGCAATTCCAGGCTCTGCAGTTGCAGGTGCTCCTGCGCCGCCAGGGTCTCCAGCACAGCCTCGGCCTGGTCGATCACGCCGGCACGGACGTGATCCAGGGCGATTTCGAGCTGAAGACGCGCCCGATCCAGTGCGCCAAGTCCGTTTTTCGCCAGCAAGCCCTGATGCAGGGCCAAGGCGCGGTCGATCTCGCCGTTTTTGCGCAGCACGCCGCCCAGGGCGATCTGTAGATCCAGATCCGAAGATTCCGCCGCAGGCGGGCCGGTGCCGGCAGGGCTGCTGGCGCCATCGGCCGGCCCCTTCAACGACTGGCGTGCCCAGTAGACACCGAGCGCGATGCCGAGCGGCAGCATGAACCAGCTGAAGCTGAAGGTGCCGAACACGATCAGGCCCCTTTCAACGGCAGGCTGCGCAGGGTCTTCAATTCGGTCTCGGTGCGCTGCAGCTGACGGCGCAGGCTGCGCAATTCACTTCTGATCCTCAGACCCCGGATCAGAGCCATCAGAGAGGCCGTACCGACTCCCAGCGCGAACGCCAGCAGGAGCCAGACCGCCAGCGGGCCTTGCGTTCGACCTGCGAGATAGTCCAGTGGCGTCGGCGCGGAATTGTGATAAGCCAGCACCGCACCCAGGGCGAACGTCAGTGCGAGCATCAACCAGCCGAACCCGCGGAGCATTCACTTTCCGCCTTAGCCGCGCTGGTTGACGCGCTCGCGCATCTCTTTGCCGGGCTTGAAGTGGGGCACGCGCTTTTCCGGGATCCGCACCGATTCGCCGGTCTTCGGATTGCGGCCGGTGCGCGCAGGCCGATGATGCAGGGAGAAGCTGCCGAAGCCGCGGATCTCCACGCGATCCTGATTGGCCAGCGCATTGCCGATCTCGTCCAGCATCAGCTTCACCGCCAACTCGGCGTCCTTGTGCATCAAGTGCGTCTGCTGGTTGGCAAGACGCTCGATCAAGCCGGATTTCGTCATAGCAATCAACCTGAATAACTCAGCTTATGATATTGAAGATAATAGAAAAAATAAAGCCCGCGAAAGCGGGCTCTATTTCTGAGGCTAAAGACCCGAGCTTATTTCTTGTCGCCGATCTTCTCTTTCAGAAGATCGCCCAAGGTCGTCTTTGCGGCCGAGGAAGCGCCGCGATACTCGGCGACGGCTTCTTCTTCCTCCATGATTTCCTTGGCTTTGACCGAGAGCGTGACGATACGGTTCTTGCGATCGACGCCGACAAATCGCGCCTCCAGCGTATCGCCCTCCTTCAGCAGCTTGGTCGCGTCCTCGACCTTCTCGCGGGAGAGGTCGCCCGCCTTGATGTAGCCCTCGACGCCATTGCCCAGATCGATCTGGGCGCCACGCGAGTCGACCGTCTTGACGGTGCCCTTGACCGTGCTGCCCTTGGGGAACTCGGCCATGTAGTGCGTCAGCGGATCCTGCGCCATCTGCTTGATGCCGAGCGAAATGCGCTCGCGCGAGGCTTCGATGTTCAGCACCGTGGCCTCGACATCCTGACCCTTGGTGAAGCGGCGGACGGCGACTTCGCCGGGTTCGTTCCAGTCCAGATCCGAAAGATGCACCAGGCCGTCAATGCCGCCCTCGAGCCCGATGAACACGCCAAACTCAGTGACCGACTTGACCTGACCCTTGAGGCGATCGCCCTTCTGGTGGTTCTGTGCAAACTCTTCCCAGGGGTTCGGCTTGCACTGTTTCATGCCGAGCGAGATGCGGCGGCGCTCCTGATCGATGTCGAGCACCATGACCTCGACCTCATCGCCGACCTTGACCACCTTGTTGGGGTTGGCGTTCTTGTTGGTCCAGTCCATTTCGGACACATGCACCAGGCCTTCAACGCCCGACTCGATCTCAACAAACGCGCCGTAGTCGGTGATGTTGGTGACCTTGCCGAACATGCGGGTCTTCTCGGGGAAACGGCGGGCGATGCTGACCCAGGGGTCGTCGCCCAGTTGCTTCAGGCCCAGCGAAACGCGCTTGCGCTCGCGGTCGTATTTGAGAACCTTGACCTCAAGCTCCGCACCGACCTGCACGACTTCGGACGGATCCTTGACGCGCTTCCACGACATGTCGGTGATGTGCAGCAGGCCGTCAATGCCGCCGAGGTCCACGAACGCGCCGTATTCGACGAGGTTCTTGACCACGCCCTTGAGCACCACGCCTTCCTGCAGGTTCTGCAGCAGGGAATCGCGCTCCTGGCTGTATTCAGCTTCGAGCACTTCGCGGCGCGAAACGACGACGTTGTTGCGCACGCGGTCGAGCTTGATGACCTTGAATTCCAGCGGCTTGCCTTCGAGGTAGGCGGTATCGCGCACCGGGCGCACGTCCACCAGAGATCCGGGCAGGAAAGCGCGCAGCGTGCCGATGTCCACGGTAAAACCGCCCTTGACCTTGCCGGTGATCGTGCCGATGACGATCTCGCCCTTCTCCTGAGCCTTGGCGAGGTTGTCCCAGGCGCGGATGCGCGCGGCTTTTTCCTTGGAGAATTTGGTTTCGCCGAAACCATCTTCGATGGTTTCCAGCGCGACTTCGATTTCGTCACCGACCTTGACGGTGATTTCGCCGACGCCACCCTCGGGCAGGAACTCGGCAATCGGGATGACGCCTTCGGACTTGAGTCCGGCGTCGACAATGACCACGTCGTGTTTCACTTCGAGGACGCGCGCCTGGACGATGGAACCCGGCTGCATCTTCTGGCCGGTGGTCAGGCTCAGTTCAAACAGTTCCGCAAAACTCTCACTCATTGAATTCAATACTCTCAAATCCGCCGCTTCGTCCTGAACGCGACAGTCAGTAATTTTAAGGCCAGCATCCTTGCCGACCCGTTGCCCGCGGCTAGCCAAGCCCGCGGGATGTCGCCAAATCAAAGATCTTTTGCAGCACGCCGTCCGCGGAAATCGCCGTCGTATCAATCACTTCGGCGTCCACCGCAGGCTTCAGCGGGGCTGTGCTCCGATTGCGATCCCGCTCGTCGCGGGCACGAATCTCGGCCAAAAGGGGCGCGATAGTAGCCTCACGGCCCATTTCTTTCAACTGAATCAAGCGTCTGCGCGCACGTTCCTCAGCGCTGGCGTCGAGAAACACTTTCAGCAGCGCATCGGTGAACACCACCGTGCCCATGTCGCGTCCGTCCGCGACCAGGCCCGGTGATTCGCGGAACGCGCGCTGGCGCCTGAGCAGGGCCGCGCGTACTTCGGGAAATACGGCAATGGTCGAAGCCCGCGCGCCGGCGGCTTCGGTGCGAAGTTCGCCGCTGCAGTCCTTGCCGTCGAGAAAAGTGCTGCCGGCCTCATCGAAGCGAATCCGCAGATCGGCGGCGAGTGCGGCGACGGCACTCGCCTGCTCGAGGGGCACGCCCGCGTTCCGCGCCGCCAGCGCGAGGATGCGGTAGAGCGCGCCGCTGTCGAGAAAATTCCAGCCGAGTTTCTTCGCCAAGGCGCGGGCGACCGTGCCCTTGCCCACGCCACTGGGGCCGTCGATGGCGATGACCGGAATCGTGCTCACGAAACCTGAATCTTCAATCCGGCCGATTTCGCCAGCTCGGCAAACCCCGGGAACGAGGTGTTGACGTTGGCGCAGTCGAGAATGCGGATCGGCGCCGATGCCCGCAAGGCCGCCATGGCGAAGCTCATCGCCACGCGATGATCGCCTTTGCTGTCCACCGTGCCTCCGCGGATCAGTCCGCCGGTGATGCGCGCGCCGTCGGGTTTCGCATCGGCGCTGATACCCAGCGCCGTCAAGCCATCACACATGGACTGGATACGATCGGACTCCTTCACTCGCAACTCCTCGGCACCGGTGACCACGGTCTCGCCCCGCGCACATGCGGCCGCGATGAACACCGCCGGGAATTCGTCTATCGCCGAGGCGACGAGCGCCTTGTCAATCGCGATGCCAGTGAGGACTCGGCCGCGCACGCGGATGTCCGCCACCGGCTCAGCGCCGAACGCACGCGGGTTCTGCATTTCAATCTCCGCGCCCATGCGGCGCAGGATTTCGATGACACCGACACGGGTCGGATTGACGCCGACATCCCGCAGCAGCACCTCCGAACCCGGCACGAGGGCGGCGCCGAGCATGAAAAAGCTCGCCGAGGAAATATCGGCCGGCACCTCGATCCTGGCGGCCTTCAGCGATTGTCCGCCCTGTACCGCCGCGTAAGTCTCGCGCACATCGAGCTTGACGCCGAAGCTTTGCAGCATGCGTTCGGTATGGTCGCGCGATGCTTCGGGCTCGGTGACCGCGGTCACGCCGCTGGCGTAGAGACCCGCGAGCAGCACGCTGGATTTCACCTGCGCACTGGCCACCGGCGAGGCGTAGGAGATGCCCTGGAGTCCGGCGACGGGATGAATATGCAGCGGCGCCCTGCCCTCATTCGATTCGATTCGCGCGCCCATCTGCGTCAGCGGGCCGATCACACGCTTCATCGGCCGGCGCGACAGCGATTCATCGCCGATCAGCCTCGTCGCAAAATTCTGGCCCGACATCAAGCCGGACATCAGGCGCATCGAGGTGCCGGAATTGCCGAGGTCCAGCGCCGAAGCTGGTGCTTTCAGTCCACGCAAACCCACGCCCTGCACTTTCAATAAAGTTTCGCTGATCTGTTCGATGCGCACGCCCATGGCACGGAAGGCCTGCATCGTGCACAGACAGTCCTCGCCATTGAGAAACCCCGTGATCTCGGTAATACCTTCGGCCAGCGAGCCCAGCATCACCGCGCGATGCGAAATGGATTTGTCGCCGGGGACGCGAATGGCCCCGGAGAGCTGAGCGCCCGGCTGCAATTGATAGGTCACGGATTTCATGGGGCCGCCATTCTGAGCGAAACAGGGCGCAGCGGCCACGACAACGCAATCGCGTGGAATTGATTCCAAACAGCTCCGGCGTAGAATCAAGCCATGAACCTCGCCATCATCACGTCGGCCAGCAACATCATGGGTGGAGCCCCGGTGTTTGCGCACACGCGCGTGCCGGTACAGACCTTGCTTGACTATCTGGAGGCCGGCGACAGCGTTGACGACTTTCTCGCCGGCTATCCATCGGTGAAGCGTTCGCAGGTGGTTGCCTTTCTGGAACGGGCCGCTACGCTGGCAATCGCTGACGCGGGGTGAAGGTATTGCTCGACGAGTGCGTAGACACTCGGCTGGCAGCCCTGCTTTCAGCGTTCGATACGCGCACAGTTCACGACAAGGGTTGGTCTGGCATCACCAACGGAAAATTGCTCATCTTGGCGCAAGCCGAGTTCGATGTCTTCGTGACCGTGGACCGCAATCTGTCGTTCCAGCAGAACCTTCCAAAATTCTCGATCGCCGTCGTTCTTCTGCACGCGAGCAGTAACCGAATCGGCGATCTGGCTGCCTTGGTTCCGGAACTTGCTGCCGCTCTACCAAACGCAAAGCGCGGGGCTGTCACACATGTGGGCATAAAACCCGCGTGATTGCATTACCGTGGATTTGAGCTGGCTTAACGCCGAAATACAGTTTTTCAAGGGTGATATGACGTCATGGTGGATTGGATTTCAAATGCCAGTGCTACTCAAACGCGGGGGGACGTCACTATCCAAAACTTCAAAACCTGCTTGGAAGGCCACTAAAACCGTGGGTGCGCTTGCAGCACTAATCAGTTTTCAGCCAACGATACCGAGACTCGATCCAGTAACTATTCGATCTGGGCCAGATAACGTTCACGGGCGCCGCGGGCGCGCTCGAACAGGGCCTTGAGCTCATCCCAGTGTCCGGATTTCATCAAGGCCAGGATCTCGTTCAACTCGCCGACCTGCTGTTCGAGCAGGCT
>Ga0187893_10006972_pt1 | contig 18889 bp, 18 predicted proteins | sample MA1701074metaG_FD_139574 | JGI IMG/M metagenome (GOLD analysis project Ga0187893, IMG submission 139574) | White microbial mat communities from a basaltic lava cave in the Kipuka Kanohina Cave System on the Island of Hawaii, USA - MA170107-4 metaG ... | reverse complement strand
TTGAGCTTTTTAGCGCAATATTGTTCGGATTTCTTGCGGTGGTAAGTTTTTACAAACTGCGACTTTCATATAGCTTTTATTTGCTGGGAATTTATCTTCTTCCTACTTTTTCGGGAAGCTTTTCATCTCTCCCTCGATATGTTCTTGTTGCCTTTCCTGCCTTTATACTCATTGGAATGTTTTTGCAAAGGCAAAAAGGTTTTGCGTGCTTATTAATATTTTCCGCAAGTATTGCACTTTTGACGATTGCAACTGCGCTTTTTGGCAGGGGTTACTTCGTGTCCTAAAATATGGAAAACAAGTCTCGGATGTTAGAACTCTCAATTATAATACCAGCGTATAATTCCCAAAAATATGTCGTTAAAGTCATCACAGGAGTAATATATGTACTCAGCAAAAAAAAGATTAACTTCGAAGTTATATTGGTTTCAGACGGGTCAACTGACAATACATTAAAATATGCGGAAAAAATTTCACAAAAGTATCCAAGCATAGTTCGCGTTTTTGGTTATGTCAAAAACAAAGGAAAGGGCTATGCGGTTTCTTTTGGGATGAAAAAGGCAAGAGGAAAAATAGTAGGGTTTATTGATTGTGATCGGGAAATAGATCCTGTTTCAATTATAAGCCTTTTTGATACTTTTAAAAAAAAAGAAGCAGACATAGTTGTCGGTTCAAAATGGCACGTTAAGTCAAATACTGTTTATCCAAAGATAAGAAAGTTTATTTCAAGGTCTTACTTTTTATTGGTTAAAATGCTTTTTAATTTGCCTATAACTGATACTCAGGCAGGAGTTAAATTGTACAAAAAAGCTGTTATTAATAAAATTCAGCCGTATTGCAGAACCAGCGGTTTTGCTTTTGATGTGGAATGGCTTGCTACTGCTTACGCGGTTGGGTATAAAAAAATATTCGACGCCCCTATAAAGGTTTTTTGGGGAAAAGTAGATGATGCCTCTTTACTTAAATCATTTAGATTAATTTTTGAATCCAGTAAAATGTTTTTAGATACGCTGGATATATTCTTTAGAACAAGGAAGATTTGAACTATACTATGAATGAAAAAGAAAAAAATGAAAACTAGTAATAAAAGGGCTTTTATCACAGGTATTACAGGTCAGGACGGTAGCTACTTGGCTGGGTTCTTATTGAAAAAAGGATACGAAGTTCACGGTATGATTCGCCGGGCAAGTACTTTTAATACAGGTAGGATTGACCACCTTTATAAGGATCCTCACGGCAGGGGGGTAGGGCTTTTTTTACACTTCGGTGACATAAGCGATTCAAACACGATTTATAAGGTACTTTCCCAAATTAATCCCGATGAAGTATACAACCTTGCCGCACAAAGCCATGTAAGAGTTAGTTTTGATATGCCTGAGTATACCTTTAATACAGTCGCAATGGGGACCTTAAGATTGCTTGAGGCAATACGGGATTTAAAACTGAAAATAAAATTCTACCAGGCGGGAAGCAGTGAAATGTACGGGGCAACTCCCCCAAAACAAAGCGAGAAAAGTCCTTTTTTACCAAGGAGCCCTTATGCAGTTGCCAAAGTTGCCGCCCACAACATGGTTGTAAACTATCGCGAGGGTTACGGAATGTTTGCGGTTAATGGGATTTTATTTAATCATGAGTCTCCCAGAAGGGGTGAAACTTTTTTGCCCAGGAAGGTAACAATGGCTGTTGCCAATATTCTTGCCAAAAAACAAGAAAAACTTTACCTTGGAAACTTGAAGGCCAAACGCGATTGGGGATTTGCGCCGGAGTATGTGAGCGCCATGTGGATGATGCTCCAGGCAAAAAAACCGAGAGACTTTGTTATTTCAACAGGCGAAATGCATTCTGTACATGAATTTGTGGAAACCGCTTTTTCACTCGCAGGGTTAAATTGGAAACGGCACGTCCGAATTGATCCAAAATATTTTCGTCCAACCGAGGTAGATGCACTTTGCGGCGAAAACACTCTAGCCAAAAAAGAGTTAGGTTGGAGTCCAAGAGTAAGGTTTAGGGAACTTGTGGGGATAATGCTAAACAGCGACCTTAAGCTTGCGGGAATTAATATTAAGGTATGAGAAAGAGCGGGTTTTGGAGTGAGAAAAAGATTGTTGTAACAGGCGGAGCAGGCTTTTTAGGTAAACACCTTATTGAAAACCTTAAGAATAAAGGTGCAAAAAATATTTTTGTTCCAAAGTTTCCCGAATTTGACCTTCGAAATTTTGCCGACTGCAAGAAAGCCCTGAAGGGGGCCAATATCGTTATTCATTTGGCTGCCAATGTTGGCGGAATTGGCTATAACCAAAATCGTCCTGTTGAGCTATTTGAAGACAATATCCTGATGGGAACTTACACTATGAAGGCAGCCTTTGAGGAAAATGTGGGCAAGTACGTGGCTGTTGGGACAGTGTGCTCATACCCAAAATACACCAAAGTCCCCTTTTCGGAGGAAAGTCTTTTTAAAGGTTATCCGGAGGAAACTAACGCGCCGTATGGGTTGGCAAAGCTAATGCAGCTAGTTCAGGCTAAAGCATACAGGAATCAATATGGATTTAATGCCATATTTGTTGTGCCGGTTAATCTCTACGGACCGGGGGATAATTTTAATCCCGAAAGCTCCCATGTTATTGCCGCTTTAATAAGTAAGTTTGTTGATGCCAAAAAAGAGGGGAAGAGCGAAGTTGTTGTTTGGGGGAGCGGAAAGCCAACGCGCGAGTTTATATACGTTACTGATGCGGCTGAGGGGATTGCGCAGGCTTCGGAGAAATACAACAATCAAGGGGCGGTTAACATAGGTTCCTCTTTTGAAATATCAATAAAAGATTTGGTTGAAAAAGTTAAAAGACTAACAGGGTTTTCGGGCGAAGTTAAATGGGACAAAAGCAAGCCCGACGGGCAACCAAGGCGAAAACTTGATGTTACCCGGGCAAGGAGGGAATTCGGATTTAATGCAAAAACTGGATTCGAAGAGGGGTTGAAAAAAACAATCAGTTGGTATCTTCACACCCGACGGGTGAACTGAATAGACACCTGTCGGACTTTGTGTGATAACATTGACTATGTCGGGCAAAAGAAAAGAGATAATTACTACTGGAGAGATTTATCATGTATTTAACAAATCACTCGCTGATGCGCAAGTGTTTACTGATACCCGAAACTTAAATCGCCTGCTGGAGCTTGCCGACTTCTATAAATATTTGCAAAAAATCAGATATTCTTTTTTTAAGCGCATGGAGTCAAATGCGAAACTTGACTACATTGAAAACTATCGAAAAACCAAGCCGTTGGTTAGTTTATATGCGTTTTCTTTTATGCCTAATCATTTCCATATGTTGTTGAAACAAAACGAAGATGGGGGAATCAAAAAGTTTGTCGGGAATTTGCAAAACAGTTTTGCTAAATATCACAATAGAAAAAATAAACGTATGGGAAGCATGTTTCTACGGCCATTTAAAGCCAAGCACGTTGGTACTGATGAAGACTTTCTTCATATTAGTCGCTATATTCATCTTAACCCGATTACCTCTTATCTTATGGGGTTTAACGAGTTGGATAGTGACGCAAGGACATCGTTTCCGCAATATATGAAAAGAAAAAAAGAGGGTGGAAGTTTTGTAGACACGGAGTTTTTATTGCGAATGGTTGGTTCTGCTTCCAAATATTCTCTTTTTGTTAAAAATCAGGTTGATTATCAAAGAAAACTCAAAAAAATCAAACATTTAACTTTTGATTGATCAAAATCCGAGGGGTGTGAAGCTATATCACCCGTCGGGTGTGAATATTATGAAGATTACTATAGTAGTCCCCGTTTATAACGAGGAAAAATACATAAAAGACGTTATAAAAGACCTAAGAGGCACTGGTTATCCTTTAATAGTTGTTGACGATGGGTCTGAAGACAAAACTCCGTTTATACTTTCAAGGCTGAGAGGTAAAAATATCACCGTGGCTACCCATAAGGTAAATTTGGGAAAAGGTGCCGCAATGAAGACCGGGGCTATACTAGCCTTTAACAAAGGAGCAGACGCCCTTGTTTTTATAGACTCAGACAGCCAGCACAAGGTAGCGGACCTTAATGGCTTTATTAGTGCACTCGAGGCTGGGAGTGAAATTGTATATGGAAGTAGAAACATGGGTATGGGGATGCCATTTATTAGATATGTTGGTAACAAAGCCGCTTCAATTTTTGTGAACATCCTTTTTGGTGTTTATGTTTCTGATATTTTGTGTGGTTTTAGGGCAATAACCCGAAAGGCATACAAAAAAACCAAGTGGGATAGTTCAGGTTACGCGGTTGAAGCGGAAATGGTGATTCGAGCGGCAAAAGCAAGAATTCCGTTTCGTGAGGTGCCTGTTGCCACAGTTTACCATGACAGCTTTAAAGGAGTAACCTTGTTGGACGCCTTTGGAATACTTAATGATGTTATTCGATGGAAAGTTACTTTAGGTTAAGTAAGGGCACTACGCTTGACACGATTCCAAGAACTACTTAATATATAAAGTATATGGGAACATATAATTCTGGAGATTATACTAAAAAGATTTATGATTCAGGGCTTGAGCTTTTTACTTCTAAAACGCTTAGGGATGTTTTAAGTATTAAGAAGGAAAGTACTTTTTTTGGAGTTGTTAGAAGATTACTTCGAAGAGAGGTCCTTAAAAAAATTGAAAGGGATAAATTTTATCTGGCGAACAGTAAAATAGATAGTTTTTCAATTGCCGGCTTTTTATATAGTCCATCATATATTTCATTTGAAACCGCCTTGAGCTTCTATGGAATACTGTCTCAGTTTCCATATACAGTAACAAGCGCAACAACTAAAAAACCTAAAAGTAAAATTTTTGAGAATGTTGATTATGAGTACACACACATTACAAAAAAGATATTTTGGGGGTTTGAAAAGAAAGATAACTTTCTGATTGCATATCCCGAGAAAGCTTTGTTAGACCAGTTATATTTAGTTTCTAAAGGCCTTAGAAGCTTACATATCGACGAGATTGATGTTTCAAACGTTAATAAATCTAAATTTGAAGACTATTTAAAGGGGTTTCCAGGTTTTTTTAAATTTAGGAATTTGGCTACTATGGTTCGGGAAAAGTTTAAATAAATATGCTTACTAGAGGTCAGGCAAGAGAGCTTTCTAAAAAGCTAAAAACAAATGAATCTGTGGTGTATAGAGAATTTTTACAGCTTTATCTATTGAATGGTTTATATTCACTAACAGGCAGTGAGAGGGTTTTTTTTAAGGGAGGTACAGCTCTACATTTGATCTATAAAACGCCCAGGTTTTCTGAAGATCTTGATTTTACAGTCGGGTTTTCAGAAAATAAGTTTAAAGATCTCATTCGGGAAGTGTTTTTGCAAAGTGAAAAGGGAATTCAAATTTCGTTTAAAGAGAAAAAAACGATAACCGGAAAAAGTTACTTAGCAACCGCAGAGTTTCCTAACCTATCTTATGAGGTTTTTGTAAAACTTGACTTTTCCTTTAGAGAGGTTTGTAAAGATCCTCAAAAGTCTATTGTTGAGACTTCCTTCCCCATACTTTTTAAATCTTATGTATATCACTTGTCTGAACGAGAAATTTTTGCTGAAAAAGTTCGCGCAATACTAACTCGAAGAAAAGGAAGGGACATTTATGACTTATGGTTTCTTTTGAACAGAGAAGTCAGGTTTGATGACAAATTAGTAAAAGACAAACTATCCTATTATAAGATTAAGGGTGATTATAGAGGCAAGTTAATAGAAAAAGTCAATAGTTTTTCCAAGGAAGAATTTGTTTTGGATTTGCTGCCTTTTGTGCCAATTGACGCAAGGCCAGAGTTACCAAAATTCCTTGAGTTTGTAAAGGCTTATATTAGCAACAAGTTTAAGAAATAATATGATTTTAGGTTTACAAATCACAGGAGTTGTTTTTGCTCTCATCATGATTTATTTTGCCACCTTGCATTATAAAAGAAAGACTTTAAACGGTATGGAGATAGGGGTCTGGATAATAATTTGGTCTCTGGTAATTATTATCAGCATTTTCCCTGCCATTTTCAGAATCTACTCACAGGCGATAGCCGTTTCCAGGCTTCTTGACATCCTTATTGCGGTCGAATTTATCCTTGTTCTGGCGTTAACGGCCGCCTCGTATATCAGAACCAAAAGACTTGAGAAAAAACTTGAAGAGCTTATTAGAAAACTAGCCATTAGAGAATCTCAAAAGAAGAAATGATAGGATCAAATGCTAAATTACCCCAAAATCTCAATTGTTATACCCTCGTTTAATAAAGTCAGATATATAGGCGAAACTCTTCAATCGATTGTTGATCAGAAATACCCAAATCTTGAAGTAATCATAATGGATGGAGGCTCAACCGATGGGACACTATCTATAATAAAAAAGTACTCAAAGAAGTACCCCAAAATATTTTCCTACGTATCAAAAAAAGACAAAGGCCAGGCAGATGCAATTAACAAGGGGCTGAATAGGACTACCGGACAGATTCTTAGTTATATTAATGCAGATGATCGTTATGAAGACTATGCTCTTCTGAAAATAGGCAGTTTCTTTGTTAAACACCCCAATACTATTTGGATCGCGGGTCGAGGACGGGTTATTAATGAAAAGGGAGTTGAGATAGCAAGAATCGTAACAATGTTCAAAAACCTACTACTTTTATTAAACAGCTTTTCACTACTTTTGGTAGTTAATTATTTAATACAGCCGTCGATTTTTTTTCAAAAAAAAGCTTTCGAAAAATACGGACCCTTTCCTGGAACCGGCAGGGTAGTAATGGAATATGGACTTTGGCTCAGGCTTGGGAGGAATAAAATGCCACTTGTAATCGGTAATAATCTGTCGTCTTTTAGGCTTATGAAGACTGGATTCTCGCTGAAAAGTTTTAAGGTAATTTTAGAGGCAGATAATAGTATTGCTAAGAAGTTTATTAAAAATCCCCTTGTTTATCATATTCACAGGTTCATAAACTTCTTAAGAACCTTTTTGTTTGCTCGATAAATATGTCTATAATAGCCTAGGATTATGATTAAAACTTCAGTGATTTTTCCAGCAAAAAACGAGGAAGCTATTATTAAAAGAAGTATTTTAGATGTTTACAAACATTTAAAAAGGAAGAAGTATCGTTTTGAAATAATAGTAGTCGCCAATGGTTGTATCGACAAGACCGAAGCAGTAGTTAACAATCTTGCTAAAAGATATAGTGCAGTGAGACTGTTAAGATCTAAACCTGGGTATGGAATAGCCCTCAAAAAAGGCCTTAAAAATGCAGGGGGAAAATTTATTACTATTTTTAATGTTGACTATTACAATCTTCATCTTTTAGATCTGGCAGACATAGGAATGTATGGGAAAGACATTATTATTGGCTCTAAGAGGACTTATTGGGCTAAAGACGGCAGGTCTTTAGTTAGGAAGCTGATTTCGCTTGTATTTAATCTCTTTCTTTCTGTCACATTTGGCTTTAGGGGTAGTGATACTCACGGAATAAAAATATTGAAACGTGAAGTGATTACTGAAATTTTACCCAGATGTAAAACTGATAGTGATATTTTCTATACAGAACTTATTATAAAAGCACAAAGAGCAGGATTTAGTATTGCAGATTTTCCTGTAGACGTGATTGAAAAACGACCGACTCGCTTTACTTTTGCAGATAGAGTCCTGAAAACACCCGCTAATATATATTTTCTTTACAAATCTCTAAAGAATTAGAGATATCTGTTTAGTTTTTTTACATTGTCTTAAGCAAATAATTACGATGAAAAAATCCGTTATTATATCAATAATTATTCCCTGCCTAAATGAAAAACGAACCATACTTAGGGCCATAAAAAGGGCGAGATTAGCTGGAAAATTGTCCAAATTAACCTTTGAAGTGATTGTTTCTGACAGCGGCAGCACTGATGGAACGATTGCCGTCTTAAATAAGCAGAAATTAGCAAAATTTGTTAATGCTCCTATAAAGGGCTATGGTGCGGCGCTTCACTGGGGAATACTTAATTCAAAAGGTGTTTATGTTTTTTTTGCAGATGCAGATTTAAGCTATGATTTTTTACAGCTAAAAAAGTTTTTGAAGTATATTGACTTAGAATACGACCTGATTTTGGGAACAAGATTAAAAGGCAAAATACAAAAAGGATCTATGCCCCTTTTAAACAGATATTTAGGGACTCCAGCTTTGACTTTACTAATAAGACTTATGTATGGCCTCAATGTAACCGATTGTAATTCCGGAATGAGACTTATCAAAAGAAGTTTTTACAGTAAGTTACACATGAGGAACTCTGGAATGGAGTGGGCCAGCGAGTTGTTATTAAAGACAGCACTTTGGCAAGGTAAATATATAGAGACGCCTATAAGTTTTTATAAAGATAGGAGATCAAGAAAGTCACATCTTGTGCCATGGTCGGATGGATGGCGCCATCTTAAAGCTATAGTTTTAGTAAAACCCTTATATCTGCTTTTTCCTATAATTTTGTTAGGACTTTTGTCTATTTTAACAGTTAAATACTTTTTTACCGTTTCATTCTTTTTCTTTTTGCTTGCAGTTACATTATTTTTATCAATGTTGGCAGCAATGATGCTTAATTATGTTATAGACGACAAAGAGACTTGGTTGATTAAAAGATTAAAAAAATTTCCACTTGTATATTACTCAGTTGTATCAACAATATGTGTTTTTGCATTTCTTTTTCTATTTCCAGAGGAACGTATCGGAACGAAGATAATTTTAATAAGTCTTACTATGATTTATAATATCTGGGTTTTTTTTATTGAAACGATACGAACTCATTTAATTAATTCACTTCCCGAAACAAAATGAAAAAAGAGAAAAGCAATTGGTCTACAGATCCTAAAAACAAGGTAACGAACGTACAAAAGCTGTTAAGTAGCTTATCTCTGAGGGCAAGAGAAGAGCAATTCAGACTATTTTGGAAACTTTTAAAGCCTAATAAATCATCTAGAGTTTTGGATGTGGGATTTAGTCCAAGACTTGAGCCAAAGGATACCAATTTCTTTGAAAAGCGATATCCATATCTAAATAAACTCACTGTAGTGTCCGTTGAAAAAGTGGGTAGTATGGCAGAACTTTATCCCAAGATAAAGTTTGTTGAAGTTAAACCCAATCGAAAGTTACCATTTAAATCAAAATCATTTGATATCGTTGTATCTTGGGCGACACTCGAGCACGTTGGCTCTAGAAATAATCAGAAAAACTTTATCGCCGAGCTTTTTAGGCTTGGAAAAAAAGTATTCGTAACAACTCCGAATAAAAACTTTATTTATGAACTCCACAGCGGACTATTTTTAGTTCATTGGTTACCGCAAAAGTATTTTGCAACCTTGTGCAGATTACTCAAACGGGACTTTTGGTCTAAAAAAAGTAACCTTAATCTATTAAATAAAAAAGATCTGATAAATCTTATTTCTAAGAATACTTATTCCAAGATTAAGGTGCTAACATTTATTATGTTTAGAGTATTGCCGAGTCATTTGATTATGATTAAATACCATGACCAAGACAAATAATAGACATTTTTACATTTTAGGGCTAACTGGTTTATCTAACTCATTTCACGACAACAGTGTCGCACTTCTTAAAAACGGAAACATAGCCTTTGCTGCATCCGAGGAAAGATACTCAAGGGTGAAACACGACAGACGGTTTCCAGTAAAAGCAATTTCCAAGGCGTTAAGTTTTGCGAAGATCTCGAAAAGCGATATTCAATTTGTCGCAGTCGGTTACCCTAAAAGAAGTTTTTTGTCGCCTTTTTATAGGGATCCTGTAGCTCTCTTTTCGGTGCTTTTTAAATGGCTAAGAGGTAGAGGTGTCGGTTTTTTCACAGAAGTTTACAATATTTTTAAAGGAGAAATCTTTCAAAACAGCGGAATGGGGTTGAAAAAGTTCAGATTTGCTGCCCAAAGGATAATATATGTAGATCACCATTTGGCACATGCCGCAAGTTCTTATTTTACAAGCGGTTTTGATAAGTGTTTGTCAGTGAGTATGGACGCCTTTGGTCCCAAAACCAACGGCGACATCCTTTCCGGATCTGTTTTTAAATGCACCAAAGGAAGGATTGAGACACTAGAAGAAATTGAAGTTCAAGATTCAATGGGACTTTTTTATACTTCAGTAACATTGGCGTTGGGCTTTACCCCTGGAGATGGCGAAGGCAAGACGATGGGGCTGGCAGCATATGGTAATTTTTTAAAGGCTTACAAATTACTTAAAAAGATATCACCACAATTTAACAACGGCAAATGGAGGGCTACGCCTTTTTGGACTCAGATGTTTTTTGCAAATAGAAAGGAATTTCTGCCTATATTTAACTCTTTGCCATTGGGTAAACTTTTAATAAGTTGGATAAATAAATACGGTAAGCAAGATGTCGCCGCCTCCGCACAAAAAGTTTTAGAGGAAGAATGTCTAAACTACTTTAGGTATTTAGTAAAAAAGTATGGGGCAAACAAGTTTACACTGTCTGGCGGACTTTTTTTGAATGTAAAGCTTAATAAAAGAATTTTGGAGATACCAGGCGTAGTTGATATTTTTATTCACCCTAATTCAGGAGATGGCGGTACAGCATTGGGTGCAGCGATGTTGGTTAATAATCTAAAATCTCAAAAAAAAGTTAAGATTAATAACATATCCGGGGTTAATTGGGGAAGTGAGTATACACATCGGGAAATCAAAAAAACTCTTTTAAAATACAAGAGTAAAGTAAGCTTTAAAGTGGAAACTAATATTTCAGGGTATGTTGCAAAATCTTTAGTTAAAGGAAAGGTAATAGGCTGGTTCCAAGGCAGATTCGAGTGGGGGCCTAGAGCCTTAGGTTATAGAAGTGTAATTATTGATCCTAGGAGAATGGATATAAAAGAAAAGCTAAATAACACTCTAAAAAATAGAGAGTGGTTTATGCCATTTGCTCCAAGTTTAATGGAAGAGTATGGAGAAAAATATTTCGTAAATTATAGAAAATCGCCGTTTATGACACTTGCCTTTGATGTTAAAAGAAATGTTTTAAAAGACATAAAGGCGGCTATCCATGTAGATAAAACCGCCAGACCTAATACAGTATCCAAGCAAGGAAATCCAAAATACTACGAGCTTATAAATCATTTTTATAAACTAACGGGAATTCCAGTTGTTTTAAATACGAGTTTTAATAAGCATGGTTTACCAATTGTAGATTCACCAAAGGACGCGGTTGAGCATCTTTTGTGGAATTGCATCGATGAGTTAGCAATAGGAGACTTTATTGTCACGCGAAAAAATGCTAAATAACTTATTTCTCCCATTTTTTTATTTTGCCTTTTTAGTTTCAGCAACTTCAATTGGAAGTATGGTTAGTAAGCATTTACTAAGACTTAATCCCTACAATACCATCGAAAGGTTCATATATAATTTTGCGTTAGGTTGTATATTTTATTCACTTATATTTGTTTACCTGGGTGCTTTAGGAGTCCTTTCTGGGGAATTATTATTAATAGCTTTTTTTACGCCATGCCTGGTTGCAGGTCTGTCATTAAAGAAAATACTGCCGCCTATTTTCGAGTTTGCCCTCATTCATTTTAAAGATATTAGACTTATTTTACTTTTAACTTTACCTTTAATCGCATTTCTATTTATATATCCTACCTCCTGGGATGCACTAGCCTACCATTTATCCCTCCCTAAAATGTATATTAATCAAAACTTACTTACCTTTTACCCATGGTTTCCAGAATCGGCGTACGTAATAGGTATTCAGTCGCTATTCGGTTATGCAGAAGCATTAGGAGAGATACGGTTAAGTAATTTTATTACCTTTGGTTTTTTTACACTGAGTTTGCTTTATATTTTATTCGGTCTGCGCGACCTCTTTGATCAAAGAACCCTAGGTGTAGCGGTATTGTTATTTCTTTTGACCCCCTTTACCTATTCCGAAGTTGCTGTTACTCCATATGTTGACTATCCATTCGCCTTTTTTGTTTTAGTGGCCACCGCTTCATTGGCAAAAGCAGTCAAAAAAAATAATTCAAGTTATTTGATGTTCGCACTCTTGGTATCGATATTTGCGTCTTTTATAAAATATACTGGACTTATTTTCTTGTCTAGTTCGTTTATCCTAATTTTACTGCACGTACTGCTTAATAAACAGCGTTCTAAGTTGTTGAGAAATCTGTTCTCAGGTAGAGGAATCATTGCTGCACTTTTTGTATTTCTTCCAGTTATATATTGGTACTTAAGAAATTTTCTTAATACCAAAAACCCAGTATATCCTTATTTCAATAACGTTTTTAAAGGATTATTTTTCGATCCTGCAGACTACGTTTCGATTACCGATTCTATAAAGACCTTAAACCCAATAACTAATCAAAATTTACCAAGTTTAGTTTTAGACGGAATAACTAGCAGTGATTTGGATATTTTTGCCTCTTTTTATTACGCATTTTTTCTTTGCTTAACCCTGATATTCTGTGTACTTGCATTTAATAGGAGTAACCGATGGATGAGGTACTTTTTGATTTCTTGCTTTGCTTTTATAGTTTTTACTTCTGTACAAGTAGGTTTTGGAGCCTTAAGGTATTTTATTCCGATATTGCCGATTGCATCCGTGATAGTTGCTTGGGCTTTTTTAAACTTTTTGCCCAAAGCAGCCAAACTTAAGATTAATTTGTTTAAGGATATTATTGCCTTCCTGATACTTTGTCAATTTGTATTTTTTTTAAATAAATCTACTCAATTTCTAAAATTTAACTTCCCAATAGCGTTTGGTTCAACTATAAGCGAAGACAAAGCCGTGGAGAAGCTTTTTTTGCAGGATAATTATTACGCTATAGACTTTCTGAATAGTGACAAAGAAATTTTAGGAGAGAAAATTCTAATTATGTTCGATAACAGAACATACTATTACGATATGGACTTTGTTTATGGCCACCCTGACGTTTTTTTTGGAAAGGGAAGGGGGTATGAAAAAACGCTTAGTGAATTAAAAGTAAGCCGTCCAAACTATATTGTTGAAAGTAGCAATTGGGGCTACCCTAACAAATTTGATCTTAAGACTTATAACACTTTTAAGAAAAATAATGCTGTTTTATACAAAGACTTTAACAACATTAAGATTTATAGAATAAATACATCTTATGAAAGGTAACAAATTAATAGGTTTTGGAGCCGTGTTTTGCTTTGCTGGTTTATTTGCATTGGTTTATTTTCCGTCACTAGACTTAAATTATTCGCTTCTGGACGATGGCCTAACAGTTCTAATTTCTAAACAAATTTGGTCTTACCTGTTTAGTTTGGAATTTCGCCCGCTTGTTAATTCTTTGCTTGAACCCGACGCGGGTAGAGTGCGACCAGTCTATTGGATTATTCAAGCAATCGTAAATTTAGGAGGCATGTATAACCCGTCCTTGGTGCACGCAATTAGAATCGGTATTTTAGTGATTTCCAACTACTTTATGTATATCTTTTTAAAAAAGCTTAAAGTTGATAAAGTTTGGATCCTGTTAGGGATCTTTATTTACAATTTCGACTCTTTAATTTTTGAAAACTATTACAGACTTGGACCAAGTGAGCCCTTTATGGCCTTATTTATTTTAATTACGCTTTATTTAGTTTTTTATTCAAGCAGGAATCTTGGTAATACGGTTCTAACTATTATACTTTGTGGACTTGGAGCTTTAACCAAAGAGACATATTTTTTACTTTTTGTACCTCTTTTATGCACTTTGGTAATCAATTTTAAGTTTAATCTTCTGAGGAGGTTACAAAAGATAAGGGTTTTACTCGCTTCAATATCCCTAATAGTATTTGGGGCTGTGACTTTCTTAATTAAAGGTAGTTATAACACTATTGGTACTTACACTTCACAGTATGAGGTTACTTTTGAGCGCCTACTATCGAGCTTACTGGCTTATAAAAATCAACTGTTAATGTATCATTCTCCATTTATTTATTTAGCTTTATTTTATCTGTGCTTTGTTATTTACAAGCTCTTTAAGAAAAGAAGTTTAAAAGTCGATTTTAATACACTGATTTTATTAGTATGTTGGTTGGGTGCGTTGTCACAACTTTTTATACTACTCCCTTGGAAATTTGCTTTAGGTAGATATCTAATAATTGTTAATCTATTTTTAGTATTTGTTTATGCAGTTACCTTACAGAATGTATTTGGAATGTTTATTTCATACCTCCGTAAATATGTTTCCTCGTTTAAAATTAAACCGGAGAGTTTAAAAGTGGTGTTTGTAATTTTTTTAACCCCATTATTCTTAGTTAGAAATATATTTCCAATTGCGAACTTCCAACTTTGGCAAAAAACTGATTCGGAATTTACAGCTGACCTTTTATATTCGCTCTCAACTCGAATTCCTAAAAATGAAACTGTATTAGTTAATTATGAAAAGGGCGACTCTAATATAGAAATATTCCTCGAGACTAAATGGCACATGGATCTATTTTTTAACAGAACTGATTTAAATTTTGATTACTTAGACCAAAACAATATTTGTGCAAAGAGTGACCGGTATTTGCTAGACAGAACATCAAGTAGATTTGTAAATAAAGAGTTGCTGGGGCAAATTAGTCATTTGGAAAAAGTAGACACGGGTGAGAAAACCTACAGGCCTCTTAATTATGGTGGAGTTAGAGACAGTTTTATTTCGGGAAGTAAATCTAATTATTGGGACTCTAGTTATCTTTTCGATTGGACTATATTTAAGCAACCGGGTGGAACATGCATCTCCACCAAACAAAATTAAATGAGAAGAAGTCTTAAAATATTGATAGCAACGTTTGTACTTGTAAACATGTTGGGGGGGTTACTTATTTTTAGACCTTCAGTGGGTCAAATATTTTTTGTAGACCTTTTAAATACAGGTCTGGTAAGCCTGATACTGCTTGTGTCCTATCCGTTATTCCTTTTATCGTACTTTTTTGTTCTTAGCTCTAGCGACAAAAGTTTTCTAAAGAAACTTATAACCAGGTTTACACTTTTATTCTCTGTGTTGATTCTGATTTCCAGCTATTATTTTAAGTTTGCCGAGTTGAGAAATTATCCAAACTATGTGTACACACAATTTCATATTTATTTGCCGTTTTTGGAGGAGTTTGCATATTTTCAAGGCGTTGTTCTTGCACTTTCGCTTTTCTTTATATTTAAGGGTAGTGACAAAAATAACATGCAACTTTTGGACGTGGTTAACTTAATTAGACAGCCATCTCATTTAATTGGCTTAATACTGGTGGCACTTGTTATTCAATCTCTACTAAAATTTCCTGGTCTATTTGCGCAGGAGTTTAAAGACTTACGAGATATATCAGTTTCAAGTCTTAATTTTGAAGATAGGCTTGTGGATTTGCCAAGATTTGCTTCACAGGGAGTACTTCTTAGAGATAATATTCCACATTCTGCAGTGGTTTTGCATCCGTCACAGGGTGATGACTTTCCAGAGCTAAGTAATCAGGTACTTTTGCGATATTTTCTTTACCCCAGAACACTTGTAAGCCCTGGTAAGACTGCGGTTTTTTTTAATAATTACCAGAATAACGAGTGTAAATTATATTCTCTACTGACAGTAAATCCCGATCGAAAGGGTGTTTTCTTTCCTAAATATAAAGTTGATTTTGAGGAATTGACATATTTAAGCATGGATGGCAACAAGCGGTCAGTTTACAATGGCACTTTTGATGAAAGTTTTATTTTTAATAAAAGTATATTGGTTGGAGTAATCAAACACAAAAGATGCGAATTGTAAGTCTTTTATTATCACAGCAGGTTGCAGATTTTATTCTTTTTTTTCTAGGTTTAACTGGAACCCTGTCCTTTTTTGCTAGGGAGTATTTGAATATTCCTTACCATTCAGTCTTGCCAGTTTTAGTGGCGTTTTTAGCTTCTTTAGCTTTTTCAAACCGTTTAAAAGTTCTCAGGGCCCAAAAAAAGCACAATATTAGTGATAGAAAAAATATTATAAAGTTCTTTTTAGTAATATTTTTGGCTTGCATTTTATTTAGGGGATTCTTCCTTCCAGTAAAGGGTTGGGATGCTTACTCGTTGTATGACCTCCGAGCCAGGGTATTTAAAGAAGGTGTCCTTCAGAGTGGTTTAGCTAGCTTTACTAAGTATGATGAGACTAACCCTTTGTATTACTTTAGCTATCCGCCCATGACTTCCAGCATTCATGCAGTGATTTATTCATTTGGGATTAAAACTCCAATGTTTATTTATGCGCTATTTTATATTTCTTTGGTTTTGTATACATACAATATCTACAAAGATTTGAAAATGCACTATTTATTAAAGGTGGGTTTTATGATAGTTTCCGTGGGCTTTCCGTTAATACTTCAACAAGTCAGTATTGCATATACCAACCTGCCCATGATGGCGTTTCAATGGGGAGCTTTGTTTCACCTCTTAAAATATAAAGATTTTAAGAAAAAAAGTAATTTAATTGCTTCTGCTACTCTTTTAGGTTTTTCAATATGGACCAGGATTCTAGAGCCAACATTTTTAGGCTTCTTTATAGTCACAATTATTATTGTTGTAACTGAGAGTGCAAAAGTTATTTTAAAGCTCACCAAGCTGGCTTTTTACTGTTTAATTGCGCTACTGCCGAGATTTATATGGACTGAATATCTTTCTAACTCGATAGGAACAATAGGCAAGACCGCCCCATCACTACTCGAAGTGTTTATGGGGTTATGGAAATCTTTTAACGTAGCACGGATGTTAGAAGTATTATTTTTTGTTTTTGTTTCTTTAATTGAAATTAGAATTTATCTTTTGCTTTTTTTAATTGTAATAATATTTTGGGTTTATCTAAGTAAAAAAAGTAATGCTACGTCTACATCTACTATCCTTATTGTACTAGTGCTGAGTATATGCTCCGTTATGTTAAGTGGGATTTTATACCTATCGTCTGCCTTTGTATGGTGGGATAAAATACCAGGATCCTTTTTAAGAAGTAATTTGATTTTAGTACCGCTTATAAGTCTTTGTGCCGCATTTTTGATTCACGAAAATGGCAAAAAGAATTTATAAATATTTAGGCTTTAACTGCAAAAAGTTTTAATAATTAAGTTTTTCTCTGCTTTTGTTAATTCAGGATTGTTCCCAAAGTATAGGCCTTGTTTGTGGACTATTTTAGCGTTTTTACAAACACCAAAATTTTTAGATTTAACTACTCTCCTTTTATAAAAAGGTTGCTCTGTCATATCCCCACCAACTATTGGTCTTAACTCAATCGTATTGGCACACTTTTTAACGAGAGTGTCCCTTATTTGTTGGGTTTTACAAACAACCGGGAATGCAAAGTTTGAAACAAAATCTATGTGTTCATATTTAGTAGGTATGTACATATCAGTTTTCTGGTATATACTTTTTGCGAGTTCTGTAAAGTTTTTATTTCTTGTGCGAATAATTTCTCTAATGTACTTTAGTTGGACTCTCCCTAAAAACCCTTGAATTTCTGTAGGTCTTAAATTATAACCCAAATCGTAAAAAGTGTATCGTGAGTAAAAAGTTGAGTTTACTTTATATTTGTTTCTTAAATTCTTTTGGTGTTTTTGTGATAGGTTTCGATCCCATCCGTGTGCCCGGACAATTCTTAACATTGTAGCCAGGTTCTCATCATCCGTGCATATTGCACCACCCTCTACTGTTGACATGTGGTGGCCAACATAAAATGAAAAAGTAGATGCTAAGCTAAAATTGCCAAGAAGTTTACCTTTATAGATAGTTCCTAGAGACTCGCAGTTGTCCTCCAAAAGAAGTATTTTATTTTTTTTACAAAGAGTAAAAATCTTTTCTATGTCACCACAAAAGCCAAGCAAATTTGTTAAAAACAATGCCTTAATTTTTGTTTTACCAATGGTATCTAACAAGGTTTGGCTAGATATATTAAGGGTGCTTAGATCTATGTCGACTGGTACTGGTTTTAGGCCGAGTTGAATAAGCGGCATCGCGTTTGTTGACCAGGTTACGGCCGAAAAGCCGACTGGGTCGCCCTGCTTTAGACTCCCGAGGTTAATAAATGCTTGAATAAGCGCCAAATTAGCTGAGCTACCACTATTAACCATCACACAGTATTTCCTTTTTTGAAAATTTGCAAACTCCTTTTCAAAACTTTGACACTGCTTGCCAAAACTAAGCCATGAGTTACTCTTAATAAACTGGATTAATTTCTTTTTAGTTTCCTTTTCGTTATAAAAGGTAGACTTTATTAACTTAATCATAATCTTAAAAAAGTAAAATTATCTCTCTGGCAATACTTTCTGCCGTTTTTTCCCATGTATACCTGTTGACTATGTCTTTTCTGGCCTGACGTGATGCGTTATTGTAGCTTTTTTTGTCCATTTTTAAAATTGTCACAACTTTTTGTACCATAGTTTTTGTGTCCCTTGGATCAACCAAATAGCCGGTTCTTCCGTCGACAACATCTTCACCTTTAACGGGAAACCTTATTGCAAGGGTTCCGCACGCCATAGCCTCTTTTACAGGAAGGGCCATTGATGTCGTACCGGATCTGTCACTGTACGAACACTGTACAAGAACTTTAGCCAGCGAATAAATTTGGGGCAAAATGTCATAGTCAACAAAACCAAGAAACTCTACAGACTCAGAAATGCCTAAGGATTCAGCTAATCTCTGCAATCTCCTTTTCTCGGTGGGGTTCTCGATAGTTGAGGATATAACGAGGTGGGAATTCTTAATTAGCCGCTTTACTTCGGAAAAAATTGTAATCATTCTATCGGTTCCTTTTACAGGTGTGTAGTCGGTACTATGAACAATAATCTGCCTACCTATATATTTGCTTTCAATATTTTTGTTAACAAATGGAGTGAAATGTTTTGAATCAATTCCAGTAAAAGAGCATGACGAGGAAACTTTATAAACCTCTTT
>Ga0187893_10006971_pt1 | contig 18890 bp, 13 predicted proteins | sample MA1701074metaG_FD_139574 | JGI IMG/M metagenome (GOLD analysis project Ga0187893, IMG submission 139574) | White microbial mat communities from a basaltic lava cave in the Kipuka Kanohina Cave System on the Island of Hawaii, USA - MA170107-4 metaG ... | reverse complement strand
GCGCGATGCCCTGGGCCTGGGCGACGGTGGCGGGCTGGGCGTGCGCGATGCCCTGGGCCTGGGCGACGGTGGCGGGCTGGGCGTGCGCGATGCCCTGGGCCTGGGCGACGGTGGCGGGCTGGGGCCGGGCCTCTCGTCGAGCCTGGCACCGGTGGTGGGACCGGCGACGGGAGCGCTCGGGACGATCCTCCCCGATGGGCCGCCCGGCGCCGAGGAGCCCAGCGGTGCGCTCGCCGCCCTCCTCGGCCCCGTGCCACCGGCCCTGCTCCCCCGGGAGCCCGGGGGCTGATCGTCCCTCCCGGCACCGGCCACGACCGGCCCGGCACCGGCCACGGCCGGGCGCGGAGCCAGGTATCAGGGATCAGGCTGGAGGCTCTGGAGGGGGGAAGCCGCCGCAGTCGCGGAGAGGCCGGTGGCGAGTCGCCCGCCCCGCCGGTGGGGTCGCGAGACAGGAGGAACCGTGCCCGGAGGCTTGACGGCCGATGGCTGAGGTGAGGCGGTGCCGGTCGTGCCACGGCAGCACCCTGCGACCCTTCCTCTCCCTGGGGAGTACGCCCTTGGCCGACGCCCTCGTGGCCCCGGGTGACTGGGGCGGGGAGGAGCGCTTCCCGCTCGAGGTCGCCTTCTGCGTCGGCTGCTCGCTCGTCCAGCTGCTGGAGGAGCTGCCCCCCCAACGGCTGTTCGTCGACAACTACCTCTACTTCTCGTCGTTCTCCGACGACGTCCAGTCCCACTCCTCGGCACACGCCGAGGAGCTCGTCACCCGCCGAGGCCTCGACGGCGGGGACCTCGTGGTCGAGATCGCCAGCAACGACGGCTACCTGCTGCGGCACTTCGCTTCCCGGGGCGTGCGCGTGCTGGGCATCGATCCGGCACCTGACCAGGCGGCGGCGGCCGAGGCCGCCGGCATCCCCACCCTGCGCGAGTTCTTCGGTCCCGAGGTAGCCGCCCGGCTCCGCCATGGTGGTGAGCGGGCCGAGGTCGTCATCGCCAAGAACGTCATGGCCCACGTCCCCGACCTCAACGGCTTCGTAGCGGCAATGGCGACGCTGCTGGCCGACGACGGCGAGATCCACGTCGAGAACCCCTACGTCGTCCAGCTCATCGCCAACCGGGAGTTCGACACGATCTACCACGAGCACCTCTGCTACTTCTCCTGCACCGCCGTCGCCGCCCTCGCCCGCCGCAATGGCCTGTGGCTCAACGACGTCGTGGAGTTCCCCCGCCTCCACGGCGGGACCCTGCGCTGGGTCCTCGGCCCCCACCACCGGCCCTCGGAGGCCGTCGGCCGGTTCCTCGAGGCCGAGCGCGAGGGAGGGGTCACGGCCTTCGACCACTACGCCGGCTTCGCCGATGAGGTCGCCCGGACCAGCGCTGAGCTGCGATCGGTGCTCACGTCGCTGCGCTCCGAGGGCGCCCGCATCGCCGGCTACGGGGCCGCGGCCAAGGGCAGCACCCTGCTCAACGCCGTCGGCATCGATACCGACCTGGTGTCCTTCGTCGTCGATCGCAACCGCCACAAGCACGGCCTCTGCATGCCCGGGACCCACCAGCCCATCCGGGACCCCTCGGCCCTGCTCGAGGAGAGGCCCGACTACGTGTTGCTCCTGGCCTGGAACTTCAAGGAGGAGATCATGCTCCAGCAGCAGCCCTACCTCGATGGGGGTGGGCGGTTCATCGTGCCCGTCCCGTCACCCCAGGTGGTGTCATGAGCCCGGCGGCCTGCCCCGCCTGCGGGTGCCCGGGCCTCGAGGCCTTCCACTCCCAGCCGTCGGTCCCCGCCCACAGCTGCCTGCTCCTCGGAGACGTGGAGGAGGCCCGCCGCTACCCACGGGGAGCCATCGACCTGGGCCTCTGCACCAGGTGCGGGTTCGTGACGAACACCGCCTTCGATGCCCGGCTCACCCACTACTCGACCGCTTACGAGGAGACCCAGGGCTTCTCCCCGAGGTTCCGCGACTTCGCCGAGGAGCTGGCGTGGCGATGGATCGACCGCTACGACGTGCGGGGCAGGGACATCCTCGAGATCGGCTGCGGCAAGGGTGAGTTCCTGGCCATGATGTGCGACCTGGGTGGGAACCGGGGCATCGGGATCGACCCGTCCTTCGTCCCCCAGCGCGGCACCTATCCGGCCGCCGACCGGCTGGGCTTCCTCCAGGAGCTCTACGGCCCCGAGCACGCCCGCCTACCCGCCGACGTGATCATCTGCCGTCACACCCTCGAGCACATCGGCCCGGTGGCGGCGTTCCTGCGCCTCGTGCGCTCGGCCATCGGCGACCGACGCGACGTCGCCGTCCTCTTCGAGGTGCCCGACGTCCTCCGGGTCCTGCGGGAGGGCGCCTTCTGGGACGTGTACTACGAGCACTGCTCATACTTCACCCCGGGTTCGCTGGCCAGGCTCTTCCGGGGCAGCGGCTTCGAGGTCGTCGACGTCCGCTTGGACTTCGACGACCAGTACATCGTGCTCGAGGCCTTGCCGGCCCCGGGCCCGACCTCGCCCCGGTGGCCGCTGGAGGACGATCTGGCCGAGACGATCGCGGCGGTGGCACGGTTCACCGCCACCTACCGGAACTCGGTCGAGGGGTGGCGGCGGCGGCTCGGCGAGCAGGCGGCGGGCGGCGGCCGCACCGCCATCTGGGGAGCGGGCTCCAAGGGCGTGGCCTACCTCAACGCCCTGGGCGACGGCTGCGGCATCGACGTGGCCGTCGACATCAATCCCTACAAGCAGGGGATGTACCTGGCTGGCACGGGGACGGCGGTGGTGGCTCCCCGGCATCTCGTCGGCTACCGGCCCGACTCTGTCGTGGTGATGAACCCCACCTACACCGAGGAGATCAGGGAGACGCTCGCCGGGCTCGGACTCGAGCCCGAGCTGAGCGCCGTGTGACCGGGCCCGACGTCGACGAGGCCGCCGTTCCCGGGGTCCGGCCCGGCCGGGCCGACCCTCAGAGGTAGAGGGCGCGCTGGTGCACGCTGCCCGACACATGCCCGGCCACGGTGGCCGTGACGACGACCCAGTAGCCCCGCCGCCGCCTCGACACGACCGCCAAGGGGGCGCGGGTCAGGGGGTACAGCAGGGACCGGGCCATCGACCGGGCTGGGCGGCGGGCAGCACCGAAGGCACGAAAGTCTCGGTAGAGGCGGACGTCGGCGCGGGCGTAGTCGTAGACCTGCCGGCCGACGCCCCGCATCGTCGCCCGCCGGCGGTAGTGCACGAGCGCCCGGGGCGCGAAGGCGAGGCGGAAGCCAGCCAGTTGCGCCCGCCACGAGAAGTCGACGTCGTCGCCGCCGTGGGTGTAGGCGAGGTTCCAGCCGCCGATGCGCTCCCAGACTGGGCGCCGAACGGCGCAGTTGGCGGAGATGGCGGCGGGCAGGAAGCCCAGCGGTCGCGGCAGCGCCTCGGCGCCGTCGCGGCCCCGCCACTCGGTGGCGACCTCGTTGAGGGCGTCGTGCTCGAGGGCCCCCCCCACGAGGTCCGCTGTGGCGGCAGCCTCGACGAGGTGGTGGAGCCAGTCGGGCGCCACGACGTCGTCGGCATCGCAGTAAGCAACGAGCTCGCCCCGGGCGGCGGCGGTACCCACGTTGCGGGCATGCCCCGCGCCGCGGCGACCGGAGGCGTCGACCACCCGCACGGGCAACCGCTGGCGCCAGCGGTCGGCGAGCTCGGGGGTGCCGTCGGTCGAGCCGTTGTCGGCCACCACCACCTCGAAGGGGGCCGGGGACCGCTCCTGGGTGGCCAGTGCCTCCAGCTGACCACCCAGCGTCCCGGCCGCGTCCCGGGCCGGGATCACCACGCTCACCACCGGAGCTGCGGCCTCAGGTGCCACTGCTAGCCTGCCCGGGCCCACGAGGATGGCGAGGATGGCGAGGATGAAGCCGCGGGTGAGCGTCGGGGTCCCCGTGCGCAACGGCGCCGCCTACCTCGCCGTCGCCCTCGAGTCGGTCCTGACCCAGAGCCTCGGCGACCTCGAGGTGGTCATCGGCGACAACGCCTCCACCGACGGCACCGAGGCGCTGTGCCGCGAGCTGGCAGCGGCCGATCCCCGGGTCCGCTACTTCCGCCACGAGGCCAACATCGGGGCCGGGCCCAACCACAACTTCGTCTTCGAGCGGTCTAGGGCCGAGTACTTCCGCTGGGCCACCCACGACGACGTGTGCGCCCCCACCCTCCTCGCGCGCTGCGTCGAGGTGCTCGACGGCCGGCCCGAGGTCGTCCTCGTGCACCCCCGGACCCGCCGCATCGACGAGTCCGGCGCGCCCATCGGCGACTACGGCGCCACGGTGGCGGTGTCGGCGCCGGCCCCGTCCCGGCGCCTGGCGGCCCTGCTCCTGGCCCGGCCCTCCGCCCTCCACTACTGCTATCCGATCTACGGGATGATGCGATCGAGCACCCTGGCCGCCACCCCCGTCATCGGCCCCTACAACAGCTCCGACGCCGTGCTCCTGGCCGAGATGGCGCTGCGCGGCCCCTGGCACGAGATCCCCGAGCACCTCTTCTCGAGCCGCCAGCACGCGGCATCCTCGCTGCGGGCCAACGCCACGCCGGCCGAGGTGGCGGCCTGGTTCCGGCCCGACATGGGACACCGCTTCCCCGCCCCCCGCAGCCGCCTCCTGGCTGGCTACGGTCGGGCCATCCGCCGCGTTCCCATGCCAGGACGGGAGCGCCTGGCCTGCGCCCGGGTCCTCGCCCGCTGGCTCGGCCTCGACCGCAACTGGCGGGTGATCGGCGGCGAGGCGAAGATCGTGCTGGGCGAGCGCCTGGGGATCCGGGAGGTCGACCCCGGGGCGGGGCCGGGGCCGGTCCTCAGGCCACGCTGATCTCGGCATCGATCCCGTGGCTCACGAGGGTGGCCCGGATCTCGTCCTCGAACACGGGGTTCATGACGATGACCTCCGCCGGCGGCCGGGCACCGAGGTCGCCGGGCGCCATGATCACCTGCCCGGTAGCAGGGACGTGACGGCCCTGCTTGTGGGGGTTCACGTCGACCACGGTCGGGATCCGGCCGTCGGGGTCGACGAGGTTGAGGAACATCACGCCCTTGGCCCCCGCGCCCCACACGGCCACGTGCTCGTGGCCCCGGTGGGCGAGGCGTCGGCGCCAACGCCGCCGCCGGTGCTCGAAGGCACGGCCAAAGGCGGCCACGGCCTCGGCCGGGAGGACCTCGCAGCGGGCGGGGGCGGGCGGGTCCGTGCCCCGCCCGTTCACCCGGGCCTCGATCCACAGGTACTGGCCGTCGAGCGCCGTCCCCGTCCGCTCCGGTAAGAAGCCGGCCCGGCGGAAGGCGAGGTCGAGGCTGGCCCGGGTGAAGTACGTGCAGTGCTCGTGGATCACCTCCCAGATGGCCTCGTGCTCGAGCATGGCGGCGGCGTTGGGCACCTCGAAGTAGAGCACGGCCTCGGAGCCCTCACCCAGGGCCGCCCGGATCGAGCGCAGGAACCTGCCCGGATCAGCCACGTGCTCGAGGACGTGGCGGGCCACGACGAGGTCGGCCACGAGCCCCTGGGCCGGGAAGGGCTCGGCCCTGATGACCACATCGCCCCCGACTGGCGGCCTCCGCCGGACGTCGTGGCTGGGGTCGAAGCCGACGCCGTGGTTCCCCCCGGCCCGGCACAGGGCGGCGAGGAAGTCGCCGCTGCCACAACCGATCTCCACCACCCGCTTGTCCCGGAGGTCGTGGCGACCGATGAGCCGGGTGACGAGCTCGTCGACGTAGGCCTGGAACACCGCCGAGAAGTGGATCGAGTTGTCGTAGCCGGGGTCGTAGCTGGCGAGGTCCCCACGGAAGGCGACGTTGGCGAGGAGGCCGCAGTCGTGGCAGGCCACGAGGGCAACGGTGCCCCGGGGGGCCTCGCGAGCCGCCTGGGCGCTGGGCCAGAAGGTGTTCGTGAGGGCCGGCACCCGCTCCAGCCTCACCACCGGCGTGGTCCTCGGGCTCTCGCAGAGGAGGCAGGCCGCCGGGGCCACTGCCGGCCCATCCTCGGCGTCCTCGACCCTAACGGCCGTAGACAAGGACGCCCTCGGGGTCCACGACGTCGTCGTAGCGCTCGACCACGTCCGCGGGCATGGCCGAACGGTCGGCGGCCTGGACGAAGTCGCGCAGGGAGGTGCCGTGGCACCGGGAGTCGACGTTGGCGGCGCCGTGCCCGGACCGGAGGTCACCGAGGTGCACCGTGCGGAAGTCCATGCTGAAGCGGGTCAGTCCCGAGGTGTTGGGCACGGTCGAGTGCATCTGGGCTCCCGAGAAGAGCACGATCCCCGCCGGCTCGCACACCACCCTCACCATCGGCTCGAGCTCCAGGTCGACCCTCGCCCGGGGTTGCTTGCGGCCGTCCGTGCGGACGTGCTTCGCCGCCTCCCGGCGGCCGATCGCGTTCCACTCGTAGTAGTTGAACTCCTCGGAGCCGTTCGGGACGGCCTCGGCCCAGTACCGGGGATGGAAGGCCATGGAGCTCTCGGGCTCGAACCCGTAGATGGGGATCCACCAGTTGAGCTGGCAGAGGGGGGCCGAGTACCAGGTGTCACGGTGGGGATGGTGGGCGTAGCCGACACCCGAGGTGAGGTAGCCGTGGCTCGTCACCCCCCTGAGCCGGGGCACGTCGATGTAGGTGCCCTCGGGGTCGCACCCCACCTCGACGACGATCTGGCTGATGAGCTCCAGGGTCCGGGGGTCGTGGATGAAGCGGGGCTTGAGCGGGCCGAGGACGCCAACGAACTCCTCGACGCCCATCTCGAACTGCGCCCGGGTCGGGTCGTGGGGAGCGAAGGCCTCCTCGATCATGGCCCGGGCCAGGGTGCAGAGCGCCTCGGTCCCCGGGGTGGGGGCGAGGACGAACAGGTGGCCCCGGTGGAGCCGAGCCCGGCGGGCCTCGTCGTCGAGCTCACTGCCGACGTGGATCGTGCTCACCGGCTGCCCTCCCTGGCTGGTCGAGGCGCGATGCCCGGCCCCGCGCCACCTCGACAGAGGACCCCACCTCGACCGTGATACGCGGCTCGGCGACCACGGCCGCCACCTGCCGGTATCCCCGCCGGCCGAGACCGCTCTGTAAGAGGCGCGGGACCCGTCGGGCTCCCCGCGCCGGCACCTGCCGGCAGGTGAGATGACGGGCGGCGCAGGACCAAGTCCGGGGCCGCAAGCGGGAACGACGACCCGGAAGGGAGCACGACATGGGTAAGGCGACTCGACGGCGGGTGGGGCTGCTGGCCGTGGCGGTGATGGTCCCCCTGCTGTCCCTGGTGGTCCCCGGACCGGCGGCCCACGCCGACGGGACGGAGACGCTCGGCCCACCTTCCATCGCCATCGCCCCCGGTTCGGGGGTCGTCACCGCCGGCACCGGCCTGAAGACCCAGCCGGGAACGGTCGAGCTCTCGGTCCCCGACGGCGCCGTCGTGCGCCAGGTCCTGCTCTACTGGGAGGGGGCCCACTACCGCGACGACGCCCCGGACGACTCCATCGTGGTGGACGGCACGACCGTGGCGGGCACCCTCATCGGGGGACCGACCTTCTTCTTCCCCGACTTCGACATCAACCCCCCGGACAACGTCTTCACCTCGGCATTCCGGGCCGACATCACCGACCTCGGCCTCGTGAGCGACGGCCCGAACAGCCTCACTCTCTCGGGCCTGTCGTTCAGCTTCCGCAATGACGGTGCCAGCATCGTCGTCGTCTACGACGACAGCTCCGGGGTGGCCTCGATCTCCGTCGTCGACGGCCTCGACAACGCCTTCGACGGCTTCCCGGAGCCCCGCCGCTCCACCGTGCCCCAGTCGCTGGCCGTGGCGCCGGCGCCCTTCGACCGGACGGCGGCGCTCACCCTCATGGTGGCGAGCGTCACCGATGACGGCCGCACGAGCGCCGTGGAGGTCACCAGCGGCGGCGTGACGACGGTGATGACCAACGTGCTCGCCAGCAACGAGGGACCGGAGTGGGACAACCTCACCCTCCCCGTCACCGTGCCGGCCGGGGCCACCGACGTGACGGTGAGGATCGTGTCGAACGGGGACCTCCCGGCGTCGGTCGTGTGGGTGGGCGCCGTGCTCGTCGCCGGCAACTGCCCACCGCCGTCCACCGCTCCGGCTGTGACCCGGGGCTCGGCCTTCGCCATCGACGCCCGGGTGCCGCCCCTCAACATCACCGAGCTCGGCAAGGTCGCCACCGTGGCGCCGGGCACGCCCATGGACCAGGCGACCGTCGCCCTGCGGGCCAACGTCCCCGGGCTCCTCACCGCGGACGTGGCCCCGACCCAGTCCCACTCGAGCCTCACCCCCGTGCCGGCGAGCACCGCCACCTCGGCGGTGACGAACGTGAGCCTCCTCGGCGGCCAGGTCCAGGCCAGCGAGCTCCGGGCGGTGTCCCAGTCGGTCGCCGCCCCGTCGGGATCGAGCTTCAGCTCCTCGGGATCGGTGATCTCGGGGTTGCGGATCGGCGGCATGATGGTCAACGCCGCGCCCAACACCACCTTCGACCTGCGGGTCCTGGGCTTGAAGGTCGCCGAGGTCCACGTCTACGAGGAGGTGGGCACGAGCACCTTCGCCAGCGGGGTGTCGAGCGCCTCCCACTCGGTGACGATGCTGCGGGTCAAGCTCCTCCGCAACTTCCTCGGGCTCGCCAAGGGCGCCGAGATCCGGTTGGCACAGGCTTCGACCGACGCCTCCGGGCCCGGGCGCACCCCCTGCCCGGGCCAGCGGAGCGTGAGCGGCGAGGCCTTCACCGCCTACGCCGACGGCAACCTCGTCGGCACGAACCTCGTCGAGGTGCAGGTCGGCGGGGCCAGCCTGCCCCCCACGGGTGGATCGGCCAGCGATGGCGTCGCCATAGCCCTGGGGAACGTCGCCACCTCCGGCACGGCCGCGAACACGACCTCCGGCTCTCTCGACCCCAACCCCAACGCCACGGCCCGGTCGAGGGTCCAGGGTGCCCGCCTGCTCAACGGCCTCGTCACCGCCGACGTGCTCGACGTCAGCTCCACGAGCACGGCCGACGGGTCCCAGGCCGGCACCGTGTTCGGCTTCACGGCCGCCAACCTCCGGGTGGGCGGGGCCACCGTGGCCGCCGACGCCGCCCCGAACACGGTGATCTCGCTCGACCTCCCCGGCGGAGGCCTGCTGCGGGTGATCGTCAACGAGCGGATCGGCGCCGGCAACGGCCTCACCGACAGCGAAGGCACGATCAACGCCATCCACGCCTTCGTGTTCGGGCCGGCCGGGCTCCTCCAGGGCGAGGTCATCGTGGCCTCCGCCCACAGCGACGCCCATACCTGACCCAACCCCCAGATCCCCCCAGCGACGGTGCCGCACCGGTGCGGCACCGTCGCTGCGCGTCAGGGGCCGGGCACAGCACCGCCGTCCCGACGCCGCCACCGGGCGAAGCAACGTCTCGTAACCATCCCCTGATGAGTCGAAGGGACTCTAAAGAGGGGCCTCAACCCTTCCGACACCCAAACCAGGAGCGCCGCACCGCCCTCGAGCGGAGGGCCCGGCGCTCGCAGCGGTCGAGGTGCAACGAGAAGGGAGAGCCTCATGGTCCCGAAGAAGATGTCGCTCATCGTTGCGGTTGCCCTGGTGGCGAGCGGGTTCCTGCTCGCCCCCGAGGCGGCCCGGGCGGAGACCATCGTCGGCTCCACCCAGGTGGCGGGGGCGAGCTCGGATCGCGCCCCGGGCGGCTACAAGTTCGGGTCCGCCACCTCCGTCGTCGAGGCGGGGTGGGCCAGCTCGTTCACCTTCTACGCCGCCGGCGGCGCGGTCACCCAGCAGCTCGTGCCCGCCATCTACGAGGCTTCGCGCAAGGGCCTCCCCTCGAAGCTCGTGGTCGCCGGGCCGGTGGCAGCGGTGCCCGCCTACCAGGCACCGGGCTGGGTAACGGTACCCCTCGAGCCCACCCGCCTCGAGGCTCGCCGCTACGTCCTCGCCGTGCTCTCGGGCCCGGCGCCAGGACCGGGGGCGTCCCTCTACTACCAGTCGAGCCGCCGGGCCGGTGTGTGGACCGAGGACACGTTCCCGACGCCGGCACCCCGGTGGGGGGCGACGAACCAGGACGACAACGAGTGGCTCTTCGCCGTGGGGCTCGAGCCCGTGCCGCCCACGACCGTGCCGCCCACGACCGTGCCGCCCACGACGGTGCCGCCCACGACCGTGCCGCCCACGACCGTGCCGCCCACGACCGTGCCGCCCACGACGGTGCCGCCCACGACGGTGCCGCCCACGACCGTGCCGCCCACGACGGTGCCGCCCACGACGAGCGGCTCGTTCGGCTACGCCGCGACGGCCTCGGCGGTGCCGGACTCGGCCACCCAGGGCTACAAGTTCGGCTCGGTGGCGAGCCTGGCGGTACCGGCGACGCTGGGCACCTTCCGCTTCCTCGCCGCCGGTGGCGTCTCGGCGCAGGCACTCGTGCCCTTCGTCTACGCCGCCGACGCCAGCGGGCGACCGGCGGCCCTGGTGGCTCAGGGCCCGCCGATCATCGTGGCCGCCGGCCAGCCCCAGGGCTGGGTCAGCGTGGCCCTCCCGCCGGTGGCGGTGGCCCCCGGCGACTACCTCCTCGGACTGCTGGCCGGCCCCACGAGCCGGGGCGCCACGCTCTACTACGGCCCGACCGGCGGCTCGTTCTGGAACGCCAACGCCTACCCAACGCCCTCGGGCACGTGGGGGGCCCTCAACCCGAGCCCGGAGCGATGGCTCTTCGTCGTGGACTACGGGACCACCGGGACCGTGCCGCCCACGACCGTGCCGCCCACGACCGTGCCTCCCACGACGGTGCCTCCCACGACCGTGCCTCCCACGACGGTGCCTCCCACGACGGTGCCCCCCACGACGGTGCCCCCCACGACCGTGCCGCCAGGCCCGGGCGGCTGCCCGGCCTTCCCGGCCTTCCCGAACAAGACCTGCACCGGGGTGCCGGCGGGCACGACGCTCAGCACCTACGGGGGCGGGCCCGTGACCCAGGATCGAGCCGTGATCCAGAACGTGAGGATCACGGGGACGGTGGATGTCCGGGCCAACGACGTCACCTTCCGCAACTGCTGGATCGCCTCCACCGACACCCTCGCCATCGCCGTGGAGCAGGGCTACAACGGGCTCACCCTGGAGAACTGCACCATCAAGTCCGGAGGCCTCATCGCCCCGTTCTCGGGCCTGACCTTCCGCCGGGTCCTCGTCGACCCCGATCCCGGCGCCTACCGACCCGATGGCATCGTCGTGGGCTTCAGCTCCATCGGCCAGAACGGCCAGAACATCCTCATCGAGGACTCCTACATCTCACCCCAGTGGGGCGGGGGCGGGCCCGATCCCGACCACACCGACGGGATCCAGTTCTGGGGCTTCGGGACGGTCTCCAACGTGACCATCAGGCACAACTACATCGACGCCACGAACGCCAACCCCGACCCCACCGCCGTACGCGTGGGCGCCTGCGCCTTCCTCGCCGACGCCACCTACGTGAACGTGACCTTCGAGTACAACCTCTGCACGAACAGCGCGGGCGGGTACTTCCACCTCCGGCTGCTCTCGAACACCTGGACCTCGGGCCACGTCATCCGCGGGAACCGCTTCGCCAACCGGTCGACGGTGGCGGTGGACCTCTTCCGGACCTCTCCGGCGGTGTGGCAGGACAACCGCTGGGCCGACAACGGCGACCTCATCAGCCAGCCGCCGCCGCGGGGTTGAGGACTGCGGCTCCCTGAGCCGCGGGGCTGAGGACTGCGGCTCCCTGAGCCGCGGTCCTTCCGAGCCGGCCGGGACCCGGTCCCGGCCGGCTCAGCGCGCCGGACTGCTCCAGGACGTGCCCGTCGACGACGCCCGGCGAGCGGCCACCTTGGCCGCTCCGGTCACCGCCAGGTAGGAGGGGAGGTCGAGGAGGCGAGCCGGCTCCCGGCCCACCACCACGAGCCACCCCGGCAGGAGCCCCCGCCGGTGGCCGATGCCCCCGCCTGGTCCCGCCGCCCGCCCCGCGCTGCGGTTCCACAGGTGGACGCGGCGACGGCTGCGGTAGAGCTCGCCCAGGGTGGCGGCCGGCCGCACCACCGATGTGCACCCGGCAGCCCTCAGTCGCTCCTCGGGCCGGAACTGGGCCGAGACGTAGGCGTCGTCGGCCACCCCCGCCGGGAACCGACCGAAGCGAGACCGACCGGGGCCCGTGGTGCCGTAGACCCCTCCGCCCACGAGGCTGTCGCCCACCTGGGGCAGCCGCGACCACAGCCGGTAGTACGAGCGCACGATCCAGGAGCAGTGGGCGGTGCTCAGCTCGGGCGTCGTCGCCGCCGCCAGGTAGCCCCCCCGCTCCATGAGGCCGGCCAGGCGCCGCAGCGTTGCCGACGTGACCTCCACGTCGGCGTCGACGTAGAAGCGGGGGAAGTGGCCAGCCCGGCGGTCCCCGGCGTCGAGGGCGAGGGGCTTGGACGCCTCCCCGATCTCCAGGACCGTGACCGCGGGTCCGAAGGACCGGGCGACGTCGGCGGTGGCATCCGAGCACCCGTTGCACACCACGAGCACCTCGAGGTCGTTGGCGCCTGGCTCCACGAGGGCGCGCAGGCAGCGCCGCAGCGAGCGTTGCTCGTTGTGGGCGGGCACCACCACGCTCATCAACGACGTCGACCCATGGGTGTCGGGGTGCTGACCGTAGCGCACGTATCAGGAGCCCACCGGCCGGCTCGGTCCTCGGTGGAGGCACCCGCCCCCCCTCGTGAGAGGAGCGCCCGATCACCTGGCGGACGATCCGAACCCCGACGGCACGACCAGCCCGCGCTCGTGCCGGCGCGCCCCGGGCCGGCCAGCCCGCCATCGCCGTCGTGGTCCTCGCGTACAACCGGGTCGACCTGCTCCGCCAGTGCCTGGAGAACGTGGCCCTCCGGACCTCGCCCCGCACCCGTGAGATCCTCGTCTGGGACAACGCGTCCTCCGACGGGACCGCCGACTACCTGGCCACCCTCACCGACGACCGCCTGCGCGTCGTCCGCCACCGGCGCAACATCGGCCTCAACGGCTACGCCCGGGCCTTCCCCCTCACCGGGGCCCCCTACCTCGTGGTGCTCGACGAGGACGTCATCGACGCCCCCCCAGGCTGGGACGAGCGACTGCTCGAGGCCTTCCTCCGGCTCCCCGACGTGGGGTTCCTGGCCACGAACCAGGTCGACGACGAGCGCAGCCTCTGCGCCCGGATCATGCACCACGACGACCGGGAGAGGTACGAGCACCGCCGGGTGAACGGGGTGAGCCTCATGGAGGGCCCGGTGGGCGGGTGGTGCGCCATGACCTCGCGCCGGCTCCACGACCGGGTCGGGGGCTTCCCCTCCCACCGGCGCCAGGTCTTCTTCCACTTCGACAGCGAGTACATCGGTGCCATCGAGGGGGCGGGCTTCCGGGCCGCCATCCTCGAGGACCTGGCCGTGTTCCACGCATCGGGTCCCGAGTTCTCGCCGTTCTTCGCCGAGAAGGACCGCTTCTACGCCACCCTCGCCCGGGCTCGGGCCCGCAGGGACGCGGTGAAGCGGGTGGTGCTGGCCGTCCCCCCGGCGCGCCGGCTCAACGAGCGACACGGCTGGTTCGAACCGCCGGCATCGGGCGGGAGAGGTCAGCGATGATCGACGGGCGTTCCGGCGACAAGGCCCACCACCACGAACTGCTGGAAGAGGAACTCGTCGAGCCGCCGTCCCAGCACGGCGTCGAGCAGACCGATGGCCCGGCCCGACTTGCGGTGGATGCCCTCGACGGAAGCCACCTCGTAGCCGTGCTCGTCGAAGAGGCGGCACATCGAGGAGCGGGTGAAGAACCGGAGGTGGGTGCGATCGAGCAGCCCGTAGTCCTCGTAGCGCCAGTCCCCCGACACCACGAGGGGCTTCACCACGTCGAGGCAGCGCACGTTGGGGATGGAGGCCACCACCCGCCCACGCGGGGCGAGCAGGGACCGGGTGGCGGCCAGGGCCTGGCCGGGCTCCACGAGGTGCTCGAGCACGTCGTTAAAAAAGACGCAGTCGAAGTAGCCGCCGGGCAGCTCGCCGATCACCCCGGGGTAACCCCCGAGCACCACACGCTCGTAGGCCCCCGACCCGCGGGCCGCCGCCACACCGTCGCCGTCGGGCTCCACCGCCCACAGGGAGAGCCCGGGCCGGCGCGACCGCAGCTCCCGGCCGAAGGAGCCGTTGCCGCACCCCACGTCGAGGACGCGGCGGGCGCCGGGCGGCACGTAGCCCACCATCTCGTTGCGCTCCCCGCAGTAGGCCGTCACGGATCAACCCCCCCGACCGTCGATGGCGACAGCTTCGGATGCGCCGGGCCGACCGTCAAGCGCCGGCCGCGCCCGGGCCGATCGTGAGCGCCCTCGCCCCCGAGCCCGAGGAGGTGACCCTCGACGTCCTCGCCGAGACCACCGGGGAGCGCGTCCTCAGGGGGGGGCTCTGGAGCGCGCTGGCCAAGGTCCTTCCCCAGGGCTACGTGCTCATGCAGTCGGCCGTGGCCGCCCGCTACCTGGGCGTCGAGGGCATGGGCCGCCAGAGCTTCATCGCCTTCGTGCAGCTCTCGGTCGTGCTCCTCTTCGGCTTCGGCCTCAACGGGGCGCTCGTGCGCTACTTCGCCGAGTCGCTCGGGCAGCGACGTCCGGAGGCGGCCCGGGGGATGGTCGACTGGGTGTGGCGCATCGAGGCGGTGGCGGCGGTGGCGGCGGCCGGGCTCTTCACGATCATCGGGCTCGCCTCCGAGGACCTCACCGCCCCCTGGGTGCTGGCCGGGATCGGCTGCGCCCTGGGCGTGCTCAACCACGTCCCCTACGCCGTGCTCTCCGGGTCCCAGCGGTGGCGGCAGTTCTCCACGATCAGCCTCGCCATCGGGGGGACGGGGATGGTGGCCACCGTCGGCGTCCTGGCCGCCGGCGGCGGCATCCCCGGGATCTTCGCCACCCAGGCCGTCGTCGCCGCCGCCTCGCTGGCGTGGACGGGGTCGCTGACCCGGCGGACGCTGGCCTCGGTCGCCCCCCGCCCCGGTCCCTTCGAGGACCTTCGCGGGCCCATGGTGCGCTTCGCCCTCGTGAACCTCGTGGGCTTCGCGCTCTCGCTCATCCTGTGGCGCCGATCCGAGTTCTTCTTCCTCAAGCGCTACTCCACCGACGCCGAGATCGGCCTCTACTCCGTGGCCTTCGCCGCCGTGGCCGCCCTCGTGGGTGCCCTCGAGGCGATCTCGGCGGTCATGGCCCCGGCGGTGGCGACGCTCTCGGGCGCCGGGGCGACGGCGCGGATCCGCGACGGGGTGGGCCGCGCCTGCCGCCTGGTCCTCGTGCTGAGCCTGCCTATGACCGCCGGCGCCCTGGCGGTGGGACCGGCCGCCCTCCACCTCGTCTACGGCAGCGACTATCGGGGCGCCGGCGGTCCGCTCGTCCTCATGCTCGCCGTGTTCCCCCTCCTGCCCCTCATGAACCTGGCCAGCGCCACCCTGTGGGGCCTGGGCCGGGTTCGGGTGTGGCTCCTGCTCTGCGCCGCGGCCTCGGTCGCCAACCTCGTCATGGGCCTCGTCCTCATCCCCCCCCTGGGGGCGGCGGGGGCGGCGCTGGCCAACAGCGGCGCCCAGCTCGTCGCCGCCGTGGCCATCGTGGCCTACGCCTCCCGGGCCCTGGGCGGGGTCGACTGGCACCCCCGCGGCCTGGGCGGCACGCTGGTGGCCTCGGCGCTGTGCGGGGCGGCCGCCCGGTCGGTGGTCGGCGTGATCGGTGGCGTCCTGGGGCTGGCGGCGGCCATGGCCGTGGGGGTGGGCGTGCTCGTCGCCGCCGGCGGGTGGCTGGGGATGCTGGCACCCGACGACGCGCGCTGGCTCGATCGCTCCTTCGGTGCCCACCTCGGCGGCCTCGTCGGTCGCCTGGTCCGCCGGATCGGCCTGCGGGAGCCGGACCGGCCGGCGGGGCCGGCGGCAGCCGGGGGCCCGGCCGTTCACCCCCGGGGCGGGGCCAGGAGCCGCTCGTAGGCCGCCCAGAGCGTGTCGGCAGCCCGGTCCCACCCGAAGTGGCGCTCCACTCGCCGGCGGCCAGCTGCCGCCAGGCGGGCCGAGAGGGCGTCGTCGTCGAGCAGCCGACCCACGGCCCCGGCCAGGGCCCGGGGGTCCCCGGGCGGGACGAGGAGGCCCGATACCCCGTCCTCGACGATCTCGGGGATGCCACCCACCCGGGAGGCCACCACCGGGATCCCGGCGGCCATGGCCTCGGCTGGGGGCAACCCGAAGGCCTCCACGAGGCTGGGGTGCACGAGGACGTCGCTCTGGCGGTAGAGGCGGGAGAGGTGGCCAGGGGGTACGAAGCCGAGGAAGCGAACCCGGCCGGCGGTGGCCGGTGGGAGGCGGCGACGGAGCTCGTCGGCGTAGGCCGTCCCGCCGTAGAAGCGCCGCAGGGCCCGCACGAGGGGATCGGGGTCGAGGTCGACGATGTACTCCGGCGGTATCGAGTGCTCGGTCCCGGCGATGTCGAGGGTGACGTCGGGGTGGCGCTCGAGGATCGGGCCCATGGCGTCGAGGAGCACGTGCAGGCCCTTCTCGGGTGAGACCCGGGAGACGAAGAGCAACCGGTGCCCCGGCCGGGCGGGCGGGCGGGAACCGGCCCGGGGACGGGCGGCCGGGGTCACGCCGTTGTGCACGGTCAGGCACCGGTCGGCGAGGGGGGGGAAGCGCTGGCGCACCGCGGCCACGATGTGCTCCGAGCACCCCACCACGAGGTCGGCCTGCTCGAGGCGGCCGCCGACGACCTCGCGGTCGAGCTGGGAGAGCCACTCGCAGTGCATGTGGAGGACGATCCGGGCGCCGGGGTGGAGCCGCCGGATCACCGGTACGAACTGGGAGAAGCTCTGCACGTGGACCACGTCGACCGCGGCGCGGCGCACGGCCAGGCCCGCCCGGGCGGCGTAGGGGAGGTAGTGCGTGGCCCGGGCGAAGGAGGGCAGGCGCCGGTGGGCCCCGACAGCCTCCGCCCGGCCCACGGCCCGCTCCAGCACCCGGTCGGGGCCGGTGGGGACGAGCACGGCCTCGAGGCCCTCCACCCAGCCCGGGGCTACCCGCCGGTGGCCCCCGGAGCCCACGAGCACCATCGACGCCCGGTCGGAGAGCCGCCGGGCCAGCTCGGTGCTCACGAGGGTCACCGAGTCGGTCGGGGGGACCAGGCTCGTCGTGGGCTGGCAGACCACGGCGACGCGCGGCTGGCGTGTGGGTCGCCGGCCCATGCTCAGAGGCTCGTGAAGGTGACCTTGCCGAAGCTGACGTCGGCCATGTGGGCGGCGAGGACCACGGAACCCTCGCTAGGATCGGTCTCGGCCTGGAGGTCCCATCCCGCGGGCTCGACGGCTCCCACCGCCCACACCTTGAAGCTCACGCTGCTCGTCCCCGACAGGGTCGCCTCCACCCGCATCTTGAAGACGTAGGCGACGCCGAGCTCGAGCCGGCGACCGCTGAGGTCGGCGGCCAGCTCGGCCTCCTGGTAGCGGGCGGTGTTGGCCCCGATGCTGAGCCGGGGGGCCTGGCCCGGCGCGAGGAGGTACTCGGCGAAGGCGGCGAAGGGGTGACCGATCCTCGGCTGGACCGGGGTGGGGATCCCGTACTGGTCGGTGGTGTGGCCCTTCCAACCGGCCACGAGGCCGAGGGCGGCTCCCCCGCAGGGAAGGTCCCATATCGTGACCTCGGCCTGGACCTCGTAGTCGGTGGCGCCCATGTCGCCGACCTCGATGAGGCGGTCGTACCCGGTCTCGGCCGTGCGCACGGTGCCGTCGGGGAGGAGGTCCCAGCGGCCGTCGCTCACCTGGGCCACGTCGTCGATGCGTGAGGCCGACGACCAGTCGACGACGAAGTTGCCCGGGGCTGTGCCGTCCACCCGGTTCACGGTGACGGTGCGCGTCGAGCTGGCCCCCGTCGTGTCGGTGGCGGTGAGCACGAGGGTGTTGGGACCCGGGACGAGGCTGTCGAAGTCGATCTCGGCGTTGAAGTCGCCCGGGGCGACGAGCCTCGTGGTGTCCTCCCCCAGGCTCAGGGCCTGGGATGGGCCCCCGTTGAGGACGGCTCGCAGGGAGGTGACGCCGTCGGCGTCGCTGACCCGGCCGAGCACGTTCACCCACTCCTGGGGCCGCCCGTTGCGACCGAAGGTCTGGGTGTCCCCGTACCAGACATCGATGGCCGGCGGCGCGGGGGGCGGCGCGAAGGGCTGCCCGTCCTCGCTCGGCGGCGGCGCCGAACGCAGGACGGCGTAGTCGATGCGGGCGACGAAGGCTGGGGCCGGGCTCCCGGCGTTGCCGGCGAAGGGCCCGACCTGGGTCACGGTCATCGACCGGCCGAAGGATCCGGCGTTGGTCCAGGCCTGGCCGTCGTAGGAGTAGGAGAACGTCCAGGTGCTGCCGGCCCGCCGCACGCGCAGGTAGAGGTCGTCGCCCCCCCGGATGGGCCGGACGAAGAACCCCGTGCCGCTCGACCCTGCGATGCTGGCCGCCGCCAGCTCGAGCCGGCAACTCACCTGGGACACGTCGAAGCGCACGAAGTTCCCGGGGTCCTGCTCGACGATGAGCCCCTGTACCTGGGTGGGACCGCTGAACTGCGTCTGGAACTTGGCCTCGATCTCGAAGTCCCCGTCATCCACCGCCTGCACGAGGCGAGGGGCCCGAGCACCCTCGGTCCACACGTAGTGGGAGGCGCCCCCGGGCACGGAGATGACGGCCTGGGTGCCGTTCACGGAGACGCTGGCGTCCCCTAGGGGGTCGACGAAGCTCCACCGATCGGTGTCGAGCGTCGGCGCCGAGAAGTCGTCGGAGGCGAACTTCCGGTTGAGCACCTGCACCACGACCGCGGCCGAGGTGGTGGCGTTGGCGGCGTAGTCACGAGCCCGGGCGGTGAGGGTGTGGCTCCCGTTGGCCACCGTGGTGGTGTCCCAGGAGGTGCTGTAGGGAGGGGC
>Ga0187893_10006970_pt1 | contig 18890 bp, 21 predicted proteins | sample MA1701074metaG_FD_139574 | JGI IMG/M metagenome (GOLD analysis project Ga0187893, IMG submission 139574) | White microbial mat communities from a basaltic lava cave in the Kipuka Kanohina Cave System on the Island of Hawaii, USA - MA170107-4 metaG ... | reverse complement strand
GCCGTCGCAGCGTGCCAGCAGGGCGGCCAGCTCGTCTGCTGGTGCCCCTACCCGGAACTGCTCGCCGGTGGGGGTGACCAGCAACGCCGTCCCATCCGGCAACCCACACACCGACACACCGACGTGGGTAAGATTCATCGCATCAGTACTCCCGCTTGGAACCGAGTGGGGGAAGCTGTGAGGGGATGCGTCGGCACACCCCATGTGCCGGCGCATCCGGGACAATCACGTGCTTACTTGCTCTTCCACTGGAAGGCTGAGAGGACCGACGCACAGTTGTTGTTGTGCGGCGCTGTTGCCTTCTCGGTCCGCTTCGGCGTGACCTTCACGACCTCCATCTTCTTCACCGTCATTCACCTCCTTTCCGCGAGTCGAGATACGGTCTGGTCGGTTGTGGGTCACCGTTTCGCTTAGTCCCTAAAGGGGCGGCAATGGCGCCTCGACGGCTGGTGCGGCCCGCGCCGTCCTCGCTCCACGCCGCTCAGGCGGTCGCGGAGAGTAGCTCGGCGGTGTCTTCCTCCCTGTAGTCGCCGTTGGTGACGGTGAGGGTCAACGCGCGCGGCGTATACCTCTGCTAGGGGCAGGTTGCTACTGCCGTAACCTTGATGGTGATCCGGTCGCGCTAGGGGGCGGGCAGCGCGACCCGCTTGCCTGCACCGACCATGAGGAGAGAACCAGTCGAGCGTGATCACGTCGCCAGTGATCGCGCTGGCGCCGGACGTCGCCGTCGCCTGGGCAGGAGCCGCCCGATGTAGGGTCGACGGCCTCGCCGAGCCGATCACCGTGGTCTGCGTCATCCCGGTCCAGTGGCGTTGCAGCCAGGCGCCCAGTGCGAACAGCCGCTCGGTCCGCTGCTGCCGCAGCGTCATCCTCACGACATCCGTCCTGATGACGATCTCGTCGGGCCAGATCAGCAGCCCGCCCCGAACCAGTACCGGCCCGCCCGCCGCCATCAGCGCGACCACCGTAAGCCTGCTTCCTGCCGCCAGCGCCAGCAGCCGACTCGACAGCCACATCCGCCCACCTCGCTTCACGTGGTCCCGCGCTCCACCCAGCGATCCGACGTCGTCTCTTCATCGACGGCCCAGTCCCGACGCCGCTCACCCGCAAGGAGCTAGCCTACAGAGTACACGATAATGAATGTCGTTAGCAAAAAATTTGGCGGTAGGCGGTCGCATGGCATCCTCGCAAGACCTCCATGCACGCATAGCGCCACCGCTCGCGCCGCTAGCCCGCCCCGAACTCGTCAACAAGCGCTTCTAGTTAAGAAAAACTTGCAACAAGCTACCGCGACTTGGAGTCACTTGACAAGGTCTCGTTCTCGTCGCGCTCCCTCCGAGACACCACTGCCAGTCGGTATTCCACACATTCGCGTTATCAGGCGTGAGTTCTGCGCTGGATCTCGCGGATATGACCGCCGGTAACACCCTCGGAAATTGCGGCTGATGCAAGCGAACCTCCAGGTCGCCTGTTGATAACCCTATTCGAGTAGGGACAGTCGTCGGCTTGTCCACAGGCGCTGGCCGGGCCGTTTGCGTGGCGAGCCCGTCAGATGCATGATCCTCGCCCCAAACGAGAGAGGAAGGGGCGGCGTGGGCGGCGGTGAGCTCGCAGGTTCTGCACAGCTTGTGCTCGTGTCCGGGGTGGCGCAGCTGCGGCCCGAGGACGCGATGTACGAGGGGATGCTTCGGGGCTGGCGGGCCCAACAGCACGCGAGGGGCCCGCGATCGGACACGATCGAGGGTCGTGAGCATCTTGTGCGCCGGTTCTTGGAGGCGACGAACGAGTATCCGTGGAACTGGACAGCGGGGCACGTGGAGGAGTGGATCCTGTCGTTGACTGGCGAGCGGCATCTGGCGGTGTCGACGATTCGCGCCTATCAGGTGGACCTTCGGCTGTTCAGCGAGTACATCTGCGATACCCGCTACGGATGGGTGCCGGCCTGTGAGGAGGCGTTCGGTGCGGGTGTCCACCCGGTGCCGATCCTTCATGAGTGGAACACGGTCGTGCACCTCAACGACTACGAAGGCAGTCCCGAGGCTCGGCCGTTTACGCGTGAGGAGCTGCAGGCGTTTTTCGACTATGCGGACGAGCAGGTGGGTCGGGCGGCGCGCTAGTGCCCTGACCACGAATGTTCGCCCGTTTCATACGGAAAATCACGAGTGTTCTCGGATGGGCGAGCACCTAGCGCTACGTCCGCCTGTTCCACGCCCGCAACGTGCTCACGGTCCCGCTGGTTGTCGAGGATCAGGCGATCGGGGTCTGCCACGCGATCAACAAGCGCCGAGGCCCCTTCACCGACGAGGATCTCCAGCTCCTCAACCTCGTGGCGCCGCTCCTCGCCGTCACCGTCCAGTCCGCCCGGATGTTCCGTGACGTGCGCGAGCAGCGCCGCCAGCTCGAACGGGCGATCTTCCTCCAACGGGAGCTGTCGCGGACCGCGTTCGACGCGCCGGGCATGGCGTCGCTCACCGACCGCCTCGCCGCCCTCGTCGACCGGCCGGTGATGGTGCTCGACCCCCGCGCTACGACCGCTCGCAACCGCACGGTGGCCGGAGGATCTGCAGCCGGAGAGGGACTGGGTGGACGAGCCGGACAACGAAGGCCGGCCGGCCCTCGCTCCGATCGCCGTCGGCAACCACTTCGGCGGCTACCTTGCGGTGCTCGACGCCGAGCGACCGTTGGACCAGGTCGACACCCGGGCGATTGAGCACGCCGCGACGATGTTCGCGCTGGAGATGCTTCGCGAGCGCACGGCCTACGAGTTGGAGTACCGGCTCAAGGGGGATCTGCTGCGGGAGTTGTTCAACGGCCCCGACGACGAGCGCGACGCGTTGCGGCTCCTCGCAGACCTCGGCTACACCGCCAAGGGCGTGTGCCGGGTCGCCCACTTGGACGTCGGCTGGCGGGGCCCGACTGGCGATCGGCCGGCGCCGTGGATCGACGAGGTCGCCGACCCACGGACGCGCCTGTACCCTGCGCTCCAGTTGCTCTGCTCCCAGATCTTCGGGGACGGGGTGGTCATGCCGTGGCGCTCGAGGTTCCTCCTCCTCGTGCCCGCTCAGACCGACGACGTCGAGAGCGACCTTCGGCTCGCGCAGCACCTGCACACCCTTGCGCGTGACGCGGCGGCCGAACTGCGCGACGGTGCGCAGATCAGGTTCGCCCTGAGCTCGCCGCTGCCGTCGGCCTCCCACCTGGAGCAGGGGATGCGCGAATCCGATCAAGCCTTTGCGGCGGCCAGGATCCTCGACATCGTCGACCGACCCGTCGTCTTCGAACATCTCGGCGTCTACCGCGTCCTGCTCGGAGGCGGCGGCCCCTGACACCACCTCGACTTCGTCGACTAAGCCCTCGGCCCGCTCGCGCGTTACGACACCGAGCACGGCATTGACCTCCTCGTAACCCTGAGCAGCTACGTCGACGCCGACTACAACGCGGCGGAAACGGCGCGCCGGCTTTACGTCCACATCAATACGTTGGCCTACCGCCTCAAGACAATCCGGCGCCTGCTCGGCGGCGACCCCTGCCGCGGCGAGCTGCGACTCCAGATCGAACTCGCCTTCAAGCTTCAAGAGCTCTCCCGTCTCACCGCCACCTGGTAATGCCGGACGGACGATTCGCAATCTGGACGAGCACGTGAGCAACCGCGATCGAGTCGCGCTGCATGGGGACCTGTAGTGGCGATTCGCCGGCAGGGCCCTCGGGAAGCTCCACGATCGGCTGCGCGATCGGACCCCCTTGGATCCCACGCTCCGGCCGGTCGGCACGGACCGGCCCGCGCAGCTCTACTGTGTGGCCGTCGCGGTCCAACTTCCCGTCCATGGCCATCGCCCCCGCAGCGGAGCTGCTGCGGCTCACGACCGTCGCGATCAAGCTCGGGAGCCTGGGCCGATTGTGGTGGCCGACTTCGCAACGAAGGTGCTCTCACCGAGCTCGCCGCACGCTGGTGAACTTGAACGGTGCGCGCTCGTCGCGAGCCGGTTCACGATGGGGATTTTCTTGTCCGGCGTCGCTGCTGCTGGGCTGCAGACGCGCTCTTTTCCGCGGTCCTGTGCGTAACTTCCGGTGCAACTGTTCCGGTCTGAGCATGGGCGGGGTTCTGGAGTTGGAGCATGTGTGAGCAATGTGCCTTCTGTTGCTGACGTGACAGCAGGATGGCGACGGCTTGTGTTGTGTCTCAGGACGCTGTATCTGGCGGTGATCGCCCAATGGCCCCGCGCAGACTACCCAGCGCCGGTCGGCGCGCACTCGTCGGCGGAGGCGGTGCCTTTCGGACTTCAGAGCGCTGGCGAGGTCGTCGGAGTTCTATACGTGGCGTTGCGGACAACGGCCCAGTCGGCGACCGAATCCTATCGCTGCTGTTGGACCTCGCGTGGGACTACGGGGCCGCTGATGGGCACGGCACAACAGACGCATCGTGTGGTCGATCTAGGTTCAGCTCGAGCGACAGCGCCTCGAGTTGGAGTGGCACGGCACCATCGGCCAGATCCTGTTCAGGATCGGCGTTGCCGCACGCAAGGCCCGCGACGATCTAGGCGCGACTCGCCCGCAGGTCCTCGATCCGCCACCCCGCGCCACTGTCAAGGATCTCCGGGTCCCCAGTCAGGAGGACAGCATCATATGCTTTCGCGGTCGCCACGGCGAACGCGTCGGCGTAGGCCATCGAATAGACCGCCTTGATTGCGGCGGCCTCCAGCACGCGCCGGGGTGTGGCCTCGTCGAGCATGAGCCGCGTACGCAGGTCTTGGACCACCTCATGCGCCTGCTCGGCGCCAGCGGATCTTGCGACCACGTAGAACACCTCGCCGAGATTGATCCAGCTCATGACCGGCTGCTCTGGCAACACCTCATCGACACGCGCAGCGGCGGGTTCGCCGCCCTCCAACCACCTCAGAACCGCCCATGAGTCGAGGCAGTGAGTCACCTTCGCTCTGCTCGGCGATCGGCCTCAAGGGCGCCGACAAGATCATGGCCTCGCAGCCGGCCGCGCAGGCTGGCAGCCACACGCGCAGGGGCCACCCGCACCGTGCGTCCCTCTACCGAGAACACGACCTCGTCGCCTGGCTGCAGGCCCAGCCGATCACGGATCTCCTTCGGGATCACCACTTGCCCCTTCGCGCCGATACGATGAGTCATACCGCAAGTATAACCTCCCTCGCGAGCAGTACAGCGCGAGTAGGCCCGCGCCGTCCATTGCTCGCCAGTCAGAGCCCTCAGGGACCGCGGCACGAACGTCCCCACAATCTGCTCTTGCCGAGGCGTCGCCCGTATACGGCCAGCACCCCGGTCACCAAGCCACGGAGCTCTTCTTCCCACTGGTCAGAGGCGTAGGGGACCGAGATGAGAAACTGGCGCAGTCGGACGCAAGCTTCCGAGTTACGTGATATCGAGCGCCATGCTCGCCGTATCACAGTGATGCGATCCGCGTTTACGCAGCTCATGGTAGGTATGGAGCGGGTGAGGGGAATCGAACCCCCATTGCGAGCTTGGGAACTTCATGCCGCCGAGCGCCATGCCCACCGGGGAATGCAGGTGGCGCGCGAGCGGTAACGGCCGAGTTTCGTGATATTCATGCAGCCGTTCCGAGACGCCTCGTGGGTCCGATTGGCTATCGACTGAAAGTGGCTCAGGGAGACCGCGAACGGCCTGTGCCGTACACTGTCCGGACGACAACGAAGGAGGTCCGTGATGGCGATGCGTGCGGAGACCGACTCGTCGCTGCGGCGAGGTCAGCGCTTGGAGGTACGGCTGACCAGTGAAGAGGACGAGTTGATCCGGGAAGCGGCGAGCCTGGAGCATGCCACGGTCAGCAACTTCGTCGTGCGCACCTTGGTACAGCGTGCGCAACAAGTGCTCGCGGAGCGCCGGCACATCGTGCTGTCCGAGGAGGTCGCGGATCAGTTCTTCGCCGCGCTCGACGCTCCCGCCGAACCCGTCGCCGAACTGATGGAGCTGTTCTCCCGGCCACGCTTGCGCGCACGCTGATGCGGCTCGAGCCACTCGATGCCAGCCACGAGCTCGCGGGGTTCTCTTGCTCGGTCCCTGCGCTCGACGACTGGCTCAGACGTCATGCGCTGGACAGCCAGCGGATGGACTCCGCCAGGACCTTCGTGGCTGTCGCCGACACCGGGCGGATATGCGGCTACTTCAGCCTGACTATGGGCTCGGTCGCGAAGGCAGCGGCGCCGACCCAGTTGGTGCGAGGGCTACCCGCCTACCCTGTTGGCGCCGTGACCCTCGCCCATCTGGCGGTTGCCGTCGAGGATCAGGGCATCGGGCTTGGCGCTCAACTGCTCGCTGAGGCCCTCAGAATGGCCGTGGCGGCAGGCGAGATCGTCGCGGCTCGACTGGTTGTTGTCGATGCGTTGGACGATGCTGCCGCGAAGTTCTATCAGCGGTTCGGGTTCACCGGCCTCCCCGAGCACCCGCTGCGGCTTTACCGGCGGCTCAAGGACATTCGCGCAAGCCTTGGTGGCCAATAGATTCGTGACGTACGAGCGCTATGCTCAGGCAACGGCGGTGCCATACAAGCGTTTACGCAGGTAGGAACTCCTGTTCGCCGGTTATCGAGACATCGGCATTGAGGCTGCTCAATGGTTTCCGACCGGACAACATTGCTGTGTTTCGTCAGCTCAGCGCCACAACATGGAGCGGGTGAGGGGAATCGAACCCCCATTGCGGGCTTGGGAACTTCATGCCGCTAAGCGCCATGCCCACGTGGGACAACGCAGGTTGTGCGTGAGTGGCGATGACCGAGTTTCGTGATATCCATTTGGTGGTTCTGCGACGGCGTACTCCGCCACTTCGGCGGCGAAGCCGGCGTTCCCTAGCATGGTGCCGACCGCATCGACCACGGCGGCGACGTGGACGTCTTTGTGCGTCGACGCCAATGGCGACCAACCCGTGCTGCTGTTTCCCGTGCATCGCCACGGTCATGCCTTTCCGCTCGTATACCTTTCGAGAGAAGGCCTGTAGCGGGCGGGAGACGGACAAGACAGTAACGAGCGGAGCAGGCTCCTATGAGGTCACACCCCCTTGCTGCAAGCCCAACGGAGGCTGCATCATCCAGCCGACAGATCAACTACAAGACAATGAGGCGTCGGTCGAAGTTCGGGTCAAACTAAAGAGAGCAGCCCCCTCAGCATTGTTACTGTGTCGAAGTTGCGGAATCCGTGACCCACGCGCTTGATCTTTTTTGATTAGCAGGTTGATCGCTTCCGTAGGGCCGTTGGAGGCGGTCACAAAGATCGCGCTGTAGTACTGCTGAGACGCCCTATGTCTGTGGCAGTGTTTCCATGAGGGTTTTGGCTGATTCAAGATCAGAGCGGATGTTCTTGGCGTAGATCTTCGTCACGACGGGCTCCCAAAGAAGACGCACCATCCCACCGTAGGAGTTGGCCTCCTGCCGCCAGTGCACCGTCGTGCCCCCCTCGGTCTTCTCGAAGCGCAGCTCCAACGTGTAGGGGATCGGCCCGTCGCTGCACTTGGACAGGATCCGCTTGCCCTCCTCCACCTCCACAGTCTGTGAAGTGAACTCCATGCGCCGGTTGACCGCATTCACGACGAAGCGATAGCACGCGCCGGGCTCCACACCGTTACCGGCCACCTGCTCGCATTCTGTTGCGAAGGAGCTGTAGGTCGGGAAGTTGTCCGGGTTAGTCATGAACGTCCAGACGTGTGCAACCGGAGCAGCCACGGTAACGCACTCTTCGATCACAGGCATGGCATGGACCTGATCGGACAAGGTTGGGTGCCGTCGTGGAGTCTCTGATCATACCGCGTACCAGGCGTGGCGTTCTAGGTCCTTGCCTTACGAACGAAGTCTTCGAATGCGGTAGATGTCTCTCAACGGGTAGTCACCCGTCGAGAAGCGTTTGCGCCATTTGAAGACGATTTGGCGGGGAGTGTCCAGGCGGGCGGCGATCTCGTCGTTCCGCAGTCCCTGGGCGCTCCGAGCCCGCAGTACGTCTCGGTACGGTGACGTATAGCGGCGAGCAGCACCCTCCAAGTGGGCGCGTTCCTCGTCCGGTCAGGACGATGACATACGGACTGGATCGGGGCATGGTTGTCCCCTTCGGGGACAACCATGAACGTCACCGGAACGCTAGTGGGGGACGTCTTACGTCACTGTAATTATATGGGGAGGCACTTAGGCCCTGGACGCGAATAACGTTGTCATTTGGGGCGATCTCGCCCGAGAGAGTCGCCGTGACGTTCCCCCAACTTCGACTTGGGGGCGTCTACGCCCCCAAGTCGAAGTTGGGGGAGGCGCGCTCACCTTGCGCCCGCCTGGTGTGGGTGCGCTCCGGTGTGATGTGCGTGGTCAGGCGCATGGTCGGCGTGAGCGCACATCTGCGGTGCCGGAGGTGTGTTGTGTGGAGTATAGGCGACGTATACGTCGCCTATACTCCACAAATGCCTTCTGACGCAACCTTTGCCGGTCGGCTCGAATCCGCGCAAATCGGAACGTTATTTTCTTCCAGGGCCTAAGGCCCGACCCGCTGCGCGCAGATCCGCCAGGTGTCAGCTGACGCGGCCGACTGGATCGGACGGGTAGTGGCTGCCCGCTGCCCAACGCGACCCGCTGCGCTGACCCGTATCAGGTCATCAAGTGGGCCAGCGCTGGCCCCCCCGTTGTCGGGCTGAGTACTTTGACAGGAGCGCGGGTACGACAGGCGCATGGCCAGCGACCTGCGCAGCAGTTTCGCGATCTATCCGATGGTCGAGGAGTACGAAGCAACCGGCCTCGTGGCGGGGGTATACGCGGAGATCCTCGACGCGATGCCGTTCGTACCAAGCATCTTCAAGTCGCTCGCGGCGTGTCCCCGCTACCTCGCGCTGGCTTGGCGGCAAGCGGCGCCAGTGCTGGGTGGGGAGGGCTTCGAAGCCACCGCGGACGCGCTCGCCCGGTCCGTGAAGGACGCCGCTGAGCCCCCGCCGCGTGAGGAGGTCCGGCAGGTGCTGGGCCGCTTCGTCGGCCCGCTCGGGCGCATGCTATTGCTGTCGGCCGGGCTGCTCGAGGCGCTGGAGGGCCGCATGACCGGCCAGCCGGCGGACGGACCGCTGCCCGAACCCGCGCCCGTCGAGCCGGCGCAGGGCACGCCGTCACAATGGGACGCACCGGACTACGACACGTACGGGGCGATCCGGGCGGCGCTGCAGACGCCGCTCGTGAACAGTATCTGGAGGACGTTGGCGGCGGAGGGCTTGCTCGGCGAGGCATGGGCCGTGTTCGGCCCGCAGGTCGCGGGCAGCCGGACCTCCGCCGACCGCCTCCAGGACGACGCGGTCGCCGCCGCTCGTGCCGTGGAGTGGCCCGTGCTCGCGAGCCGTGAGGCGATGGCCGCCCACGGCGTCGCAGACGCGGCGCCGGCGATGGCGTCGATCCTCGACGCGTACGTGAAGACGCTGCCGCGCGTGCTGGCGCTGGTGGCATCCAGCAGTGGATGACATCACGACGCACCGACTGCTCAGGGAACGGCGCTAGTCACTTCCGCGGCGGCCCTCGACTGGTGATGCGGGCCGCGGTCGACTCGTCTCCGGTGCTGTGATCGGTGCTCGATCCAGCCAGCAATGCGCACGGTGGATCGCGGTCAAGCCGTACGACGTGCCCGGCCCGCCGGCCGGCCCACCGTGCGGACGGTCGTGACCCACGCGCGCGGCTGGCTGCGTGCTGAGATGGGACTGGGAGGGTGGCCGTCGCTGATCCGGCTTGTCCGCTGCCTGGATGCCGAGCTGGACGTCGAGCACGAGCTAGCGGTCGGCCGTCCGCTCCGAGCATCGCGCGGCGTGAGACTCGGCGTCGAGATCGGCACGTTCGTGCACTGGATCTCCGTTCTGTCCAGGTTGGCCGCCACCTCCCAATGGCGCGTCAAACCGACCCGTTTGGAGAGGGCGGGAAGGGCGGAAGATCATCCCTATGGAGTCGCGAGAGGTGACAACCCGCGGTGTGCCGATGCGCTGGGAAGAGGCCGGTCGCGGGTTGCCGGTCGTGTTCGTCCACGGCATCCCGACCAGCCCGGCACTGTGGCGTCACGTGGTGCCGCGCATCGCTGGGATTCGCTGCCTCGCCTTCGAGATGGTCGGCTACGGGCACAGCATCCCGGCGGGTCGGCAGCGCGACATCTCCGTACGCCGACAAGCAGAGTACCTGCTGGCCTGGCTTGACACCATCGGCGTGGAGCGCGCCGTATTGGTCGGCCACGACCTCGGCGGCGGAGTGGTCCAGATCGCGGCTGTCCGCCAGCCGCAGCGCTGCGCCGGGCTCGTGCTCACGAACTCGATCGCCTACGACTCATGGCCCATCCCCAGCGTGAAAGCCATGCGCCTCACGAGTCCACTCGTCAAAAGGCTTCCTGATGGGGTATTCAAGCCGATGTTCGCCTCGTTGTTGCTGCGCGGCCACGACGACCGCACCATCGCCAAAGAGTCGATCAGCGTCCATTGGCGGGCGTATCAGGAGCACGACGGTGCCGCGGCGATGGCCCGGCAGGTGAACTCGCTCAACGTTCATGACACGCTTGCGGTAGCCGACGACTTGCAGACCCTCAACGTGCCGGCGCACGTGGTGTGGGGCGCCGATGACCCCTTCCAGAAGGTGGCCTATGGCGAGCGTCTCGCGTGGGATTTGGGCACCGAGCTGCGTGGGATCGAGGGGGGCAAGCACTTCACACCAGAGGACCATCCCGAAGCCATCACCAAAGCGATCCGCGACGTGGTTGCCGCGACCGGGTGAGACTGGCCGGAAGCGAGCCTCAGCAGCCCGTCGATGACCTCGACGGGTCGCCCTGCACACCTGGTGTCGCGAAGCCGTCGACGAATCTGCCTTCCCAGCCGCGTGCGGGAGCCGGCGATCAGCCCCGCCCGCTTGGCGTCGTGGATGTTCCACGAGCCGGCGGCGACGATCCCCAGGACCGCTGGTGCGACGCCGCAGCGCTGTGCGGCGAGGTGGTAGGCGGCCGGAAGCGGCTTCATGCCTGGGCCTCGTCGACCGACAGCAAGTCGAGGACCAGGTGCCCCACCACCCGCATGCCTCATCAGCGTGCGCATGGTGTCGGCGCGGCCGTCGTGGAGCGTGAGCGCGGGAACCCCGGCCTCCGCGAGGCGGTGCACGGCGGGCTCAACGCCCGGATAGGTCCAGCTCGGCGAACGCCCCGAGAATCTCCTCCTAACCTGCTGTCGCCGACGCGGGCCGCGCAGGTGCGTGGAAGCCAGCACGCGCACCGGCTGGTAAGGATCCCCCGTGGAGGCAAGCGCGAACCCGTCTCGTAACACTCGCGCGAACCACATCTGTAGTGCCTGGGAAGGCAGCCCCGCCTGTTCGATGCGGCGCCGACCGCGTCCAGCGAGAACAGGGTCTCGTTCACGTCGAACGCCGCCGCTTCCCGGAATACGCGGCATGCGCTGATCCTGCCCGCCGCGGCAACCCGGAAACACCGGGGTCAGCGCCGTCGAGTGCCGACCAGGACGCCGGCTGTGGCGACGCAGAAGGGCACGAGGTAGGTGACCACGATCTTGATCCAAACGGCCAAGTCGGCGTCGCCGCGCACCACCACGTCCAGCTGGTTGATCGCGAACAGCACCGTGCCGACTACCAGGGCGATCGGCAGTGACTTGCGCAGATGGGGACGGTACAGCACGACACGTACCGCTTCGCGCCAGGTTCCCCAGGTCGGCGCTTCGAGGCGGTCAGCTCGATCTCTTGGCGCATCATGACGGACGGTCACCTGGCCATAATGCAGGCTGATGGGCGTTGAGCGCCAGCACCGGGCAGTTGCCCCGTGAACACCTCCCCTTGGGTGTCGGGGACGCCCAGGAACTCGTCGAGTTCGCGGGCGTCTCGTGCGTCGTCAACGGCGGTTCGGCTGATGAGCAGGCGTGGAGTGGCGGCGTCGTGCCAAGCGTAGGTGTAGTCGTTCCACTATGGAGACCAGGTGGGGTCGCCAGCACCTGCTGCGCCACTTCTACGGCGTCTGCGAGCGGCTCGCGCTCCTGCGGCTGCGGTTCCATGACCTCCGGCACTCGACCGCCTCATTGCTCCTGCCTCGCGGAATCCCGACAACGACGATCATGGAAATCCTCGTCCACGCGGTGGATCCACACGACGATGCGGTACGCGCGCGTCGCTCCCCGGTCGCTCCGCGAGGCCGCCACGACGATGGGCGACCTCCTCGACGCAGCCAATGGTCGTACAGACCAGAAGGGAACAGCAACCAGGAAGGGAGCAGCAAATGCCCGCCCTGCAGAACACGTGAAAGCCGCTGGGACCAGCAGCTTCATGAAGTGGGCAGGGACGGGATCGAACCGTCGACCTCGCGATTTTCAGTTGGGTGCGGCTCTTCTGGAGTGACGTCGCGGTGTGCTCTGACCACGTCCCCGAACCACGTCGTCGCCGGATCATGCCGACAACGGCGAAGCGGTAGCGGTGCAGGCAGGGCAGGCGGGATGCGCGGGTGCGGGCGTAGTCCCGCTGTGATGGCTCAGCCCGGCGTCGCAGGTGAGGTTGTGTGCGGGATGTGCGCCATATATGGCGCACATCCCGCACACAACTCCTCCATGTCCGAAACCCGCTAGCCTCGAGCAGATAGCCGAAGAAGCGGTTGAGCGAGCGGTAGCGGTTGTTCAGGGTGGCGCCAGCGATCCCCTCGTCGGCCAGCGAGCCGATGAAGTCCTCGATGGGCTGGCGCTGCATGTCCGCGGTGCGCCCGGGCGGCGGGTCCGGCAAACCGGCGAGGTAGTCGGCGAGCTGCCGGATGGCGAGGCCGTACACATAGATCGTGCCGGCCGAGCGGTTCTCCGCTCGGAGGCATCGGGCGAAGCTCCGATGGAGCAGTTCCAGGTCCGCAGGAGCCGCCACAGCCCCTCCTATCCCCGTCGCTGACGCTGGCGAAATCACCCAGTTTCGTGATGAGCAAGCGCTGTGCTTAGCAGACCACAGGGATGTGATACCTGTCTTCGCAGGTCAGAGTCGTAAAGAGCGGGTGAGGGGAATCGAACCCCCATTGCGAGCTTGGGAAGCTCGTGTTCTGCCATTGAACTACACCCGCGGGGAGAACAGTCTACGGTTGGCTCGGGCTGGGGCGCAATCGCGTTTGGCGGGCTGGTGGCCCATGATGTGGGCATGATCCTGTCGGACCGCGACATTCGCGCCGAGCTTCGAGCGGGGCGCATCGTCATCGACCCGTTGGGGGAGCGAGCCGTTCAGCCCTCGAGCGTCGACCTGCGGGTCGACTCGAGGTTCCGCGTGTTCGCGAACCATCGCTACCCATATATCGACGTCCGAGCTGACCAGCCAGACCTCACCGAGCTCGTGAAGGTGTCGGACGACGAGCCGCTCATCCTCCACCCCGGCGAGTTCGTGCTGGGGAGCACGTACGAGCGGGTGACGTTGCCGGATGACCTCGTCGGGCGGTTGGAGGGCAAGTCGAGCTTGGGGCGGCTCGGGCTGCTCGTGCACGCGACCGCGGGGTTCGTGGATGCGGGCTTCGGCGGCGCGTTGACGCTCGAGCTGTCGAACGTGGCGAACCTGCCGATCGCGATCTACGCGGGAATGCCCATCGGCCAGCTCGCGTTCTTCCGGCTTTCCAGCCCCGCCGAGTGCCCGTACGGCGCGCGGGCGCTGGGCAGCAAGTACCAAGGCCAGCACGGGCCAACGGCAAGCCGCTACCACGAGAACTTCAGAGGCCGCTGATACGCGGGCGAGTTGCCTTTGTCGGGATAGTTGGACGAACGCAACGCGGCCGAAGGTGCGAACCGGTAGTGGTCCATATCACACACCGGCCGGTAGCCGAGGCGGGCGTAGAGGCGGTTCGAGATCGGGTTCGCGAGGTCGGTGAACAGGGTCGTGAACCGCCAGCCCTCGGAGAGGAGCAGCCGCTTGGTCAGCGCCGCGACGCAGGCGCCGGCGTAGCCACGGCCGCGCAGGTCACCGGGCGTGTAGACGGCGCTGATCCGGACGCTGTTCGGGGTGGGACTCCCGTAGCGGGCCATGGACAACGGCCGGCCGCCATCCGTCCACAGCCAGGTGCTGCCAGGCTGGGCAAGCCATGCGTCCACCGCAGCCTCGGGGTCCACCTCGTCCAGGCCTCCCGTATCGGCCGCGAAGCCAGCGCACCACGCGACGAGGACGTCCCGGTCCGCACGGGTCGCCTCACGGAAGCACCCCGGAACGCCCACCGGTGAGATGACGGCATCGGCGCGATGCACCCGCATCGCCCAACGCCGGCGGTTCCCGCCCGCCGTCCACCGCTCAGCGAACCGGAGGCTGGCGGCTGGCGGCCCGTTGACTCCGGGCACGGCCATCGGGAGCGCGGCGAGGTCCTCGGCCACCGCGTCCACGACGCCCATGTCGGCGACCTGGGAGAAGACCAGGCCCCGAGAGGAAAGCACCGCCGCACCGAGCACCTCGCCGCCGCGCGTCACAACCGCCAGGTACTCCAAAGGGAGGGCGACGAGACCGAGCAGGAGGCTATGCGCATCCTCCGGCTCCAAACAGGAACGAGCCGGCGCGCTCCATCAGCTCGGGGGCGTCAACCCGGTAAAGGCGCGTCTTCACTGTTGACGCTGGCCGCCGGGGACAGGGATTGGGCGAGGATCTGGGAGACATCGACGACGCGGGTGTGGCCCTCGGGTAGGGCCTTGGCGCCGACCTTGTCGTTCACGGCGTCGTCGAGCATCACGAGGCAGAACGGGCAGGCGGTGGAGACCAGGTCTGGCTCCAGCGCGAGCGCCTCGTCGATGCGCTCGTGGTTGACGCGCGTGCCGACGCGCTCTTCCATGAAGAAGCGCGCCCCGCCGGCGCCGCAGCAGAAGCCGTGGTTGCGGCAACGCGGCATCTCGACCTTGTCGAGCCCGGCGACTGCGTCGACGACCGCGCGGGGTGGGTCATAGACCTCGTTGTGGCGGCCGAGGTAGCAGGGGTCGTGGTAGGTGACCTTCGCGTCTACGGCGTGCTCAGGCTTCAGCCGGCCCTCGGCGACGAGCTGGGTGAGCAGCTGCGTGTGATGGATGACCTCGTAACTGGTGCCGCCGAAGTCGGGGTACTCATTGCGCAGGGTGTTGAAGCAGTGCGGGCACCAGGCGACGATCTTGCGGGCCCCGACCTCGTTCAGCGTGTCGACGTTGCTCTGGGCGAGCATCTGGAATAGGTACTCCATGCCCAGGCGGCGGGCGGGATCACCGGTGCAGGCCTCGGCGGGGCCCAGCACGGCGAACCGCACGCCCGCGCGCTGCAGCAGCTCGGCGATCGTGCGTGTCACCTTCTTCGCGCGGTCCTCGGCGGCACCGGCGCAGCCGACCCAGAACAGGAACTCAACGCCGTCGGGGATCGTCCCGTCGACGACCTCGACGTCGAGGCCGCGAGCCCAGTCGAGCCGCTTGGACGCGCCGATGGCCCACGGGTCGCCAGAGTTCTCGAGGTTGCGGAGCATCGCCCCCGCCTCTTGCGGGAAGCTGGACTCCATCTGTGCCCGGTAGCGGCGGAGGTCGACGATGTGGTCGATATGCTCGATGTCGACGGGGCACTCCTCGACGCAGGCGCCGCAGGTGGTGCAGGACCACAGCACGTCCCAGTCGACGACCGCGTTCGCCTGGCCGGGCTCGTCGCCGACGAGCTGCATGTTCAAGACTGGGGCTTCACCGTTGGGCAGGGACGGGTCCAGCATGTAGGGCGCCTTCGCCCAGAGATGGTCCCGCAGGTCCATGATCAGCAGCTTTGGCGATAGCGGCTTGCCGGTGTTCCAGGCTGGGCACTGGCTCTGGCATCGACCACACTCGGTGCAGGAATAGTAGTCGAGGAAGCGCTTGAAACCGAAGTGCTCGAGCTCGCCGACGCCGAGGACGTCGTCTTCGTCCATCTCCTCGATGTCGATCACCTCGGACTGCAACGCACCGAGAGCCTTCGGTTGCCGGGCGAATAACACGTTCGGGACGATCGTGAAGATGTGAAGGTGTTTCGAGTTCAGGGTGAAGAGCAGGAACGCGGAGAACACCCCGATGTGAGCGATGAGGAACACGGTTCCCAGCAGCGCCAGCCCCTCCTCTGGCAAGGCCGTGAGCTGCTGGCCCACCAGGCGTGACAGAAACGCGCCGTCAGGGTACGGGAGCGTTCCTTCCGCGAACCGCACGCCACGGACCACCATCACGGTGTAGAGCAGGCCGAACTCGTAGAGCAGCACGTACCAACCCTGGTCGAGGTTGCTGCCCGAGAAGCGCGATCCCCTGCCGAGCCGGCGCGGCGCCTGCGCGAGCCTGATCAGCGCGAACCCGGCGATGGCGACGAGGACAAGGCCCGTGAACAGGTCCTGGAGAAAGCCCAGCAGCTCCGACCGCGCCGTGCCCGGCCCGAAGAACGGGATGTGGAAGTCGGGGTCGAAGATCTCACCGACCGCCTCCAGCGTCTGGCTTTGCAAGATGATGAAGCCCCAGAAGATGAAGGCGTGGAGGACTCCGGGGCCGCTCCATTTCAAGATCTTCTGTTGCGCGAGCACATGCCGGATCTGGTAGCGGATCTTGTCCCCGAGATTGCCCATCCGGTCTGGCATGGGCCGTGCCGTGCCGAGCAGCCGGACCAGGAACGAGATCCGGCGCAAGGCGAGGTAGCCGGCGACGCCCAGCACGGCGAGGCCAGCACCCAGCCGTACGACCTGGAAGGTATCCATCGGGGTCAGACTACCGGCGCACTGTCAGCGTGAGGCCTTGAGCACCAAGGGATATTTCAATACTATTCATGCATCTTAATGTGATACGGTTTGGAGTTGGGGGTATGTTCGAGCCGGTGATCGCGATCGCCGCATCGCCAAGGGATTGGCCGCGCCGGCTGTACCGGCACGTCGTGGATCACGGCGGGGCGCGTATCCGTGGGACGCTGCTCGACCGGTGCTCCGCCATCTCGGAGTCGTTCGACGTGCTGGTCGTCGACGACACCACCTCGTTTCTCGACGAGCGGTTGGTCTGCGACCTGCATCGGCGCCAGCAGCGGATCGTCGGCGTCTACGAGGAGGCGTGGGGACGTGGCGTGCTCTGGCGGCTCGGGGTGGACGGGGCGATCAAGCGGGACGCACCGGCTGACGCGTTCCTCGATGCGGCGATTGCGCTGACGCACCGTGTCGGGGACTTGACGAGCAGTTGGGAGGGAAAACGGTAAGAACGCTGCGCGAAGTGAGCGCGCGGTGAGTCCCTCTGCGATGGTATGGCCGTCGAAGCCTAAGAGAACGCCTGAGGAGGATGGGATGGCGGTTCAGACCGATCCCGCGGAGAAGCTGCAGCATTATGCACATCCGGAGCGGCTCGTGACCACCGCATGGCTGGCCGCCCACCTCGACGACCCCGACGTCGTCGTCGTCGAATCGGACGAGGACGTGCTGCTCTACGAGACCGGGCACATCCCCGGCGCGGTCAAGGTGGACTGGCACACGGACCTCAACGACGAGGTCGCGCGTGACTACGTCGACGGTGAGGGGTTCGCGCGGCTGATGTCGTTGAGGGGGATCGGCCGGGACACGACCATCGTCTTCTACGGCGACAACTTCAACTGGTGGGCGGCGTACGCGCTGTGGGTCGCCACGCTGTTCGGTCACGCCGACGCGAGGCTTCTCGACGGCGGGCGCCAGAAGTGGGTCGAGGAGGGGCGCCCGATGACGACCGAGGTCGTCCAGCGCCCCGCCGCCGACTACCCGGTGGTCGAGCGGGACGACTCACAGGTTCGCGCCTTCCAGCAGCAGGTACTCGAGCACTTACGCCAGAAGGGGAGGCTCGTCGACGTGCGGTCTCCCGGCGAGTACTCGGGCGAGCTGCTCCACATGCCGGACTACCCCCAGGAGGGCGCGCTGCGCGGCGGCCACATCCCGGGCGCCGCGAACGTGCCGTGGAAGACGGCCGCGAACGAGGATGGGACTTTCAAGGCCGCCGACGAGCTGCAGAAGATCTACGTCGAGGAGCAGGGCTTGTCCCCCGACGACGAGATCATCGCCTACTGCCGGATCGGCGAGCGCTCCAGCCACACCTGGTTCGTGCTCACCCATCTGCTGGGACTCGGCCACGTGCGCAACTACGATGGCTCGTGGGTCGAATGGGGCAACAGCGTCCGTGTCCCGATCGAACGCCCCGGCCGTCCCATCCGCCCGCCCATGTAGGAGCGCCGTGCTACCAGCCAAGCTGCAAGACGTCGTCGACGAGTTCGCCGGGCTGCCACGCGATCTCCAGATCGAGGCCTTGCTCGACTACTCGCGCATGGTCCCACCCCTGCCGCCGCACATCAGCGCGGACGATCTGGAACGCGTTCAGGAGTGCCAGACCCCGTTCTACGCCGCCGTCGAGGTCGCGAACGACCGGACCGTCACGCTGCACTTCGACGCCCCGCCCGAGGCGCCCACCACAAGGGGCTTCGCCGGCATCCTCATCGCCGGGCTCGGCGGCGCCCCCGCCGAGGACGTGCTCGCCACCCCCGACGACTTCTACACCCAGATGGGCCTGGCCGACGCGATCTCCCCACTCCGCCTACGCGGCATGTCCGCGATCCTCGCCCGCGTCAAGCGCCAGATCCGCGCCCACCTCGCCGCGGCCTTAGAACGCAGCGAACGGCCAACCTAAGCCTGGATCCACCGTTTCGAGGGCATAACCACCGCTTTCCTCCGCATACGAGGGAAAACGACGCCCTACGAGCTCCACCCAACGCGTGGACCGTAACTTTCCCTCGGATACGAAGGAAAGTTACGGTCCACCGGCTGCCCCCGGCCCGCGGACGCCGTTCAGGGCGGTGGACCCAGGCTAAGGAACTGGGCACTAATAACGTGGTGGTTTGTCATGTTTCGGATGGTTCACTACTCGTTGTGTGGAGGATCCACGCGGTATACCGCGTGGATCCTCCACACAACGGACGCCCGGCAAGG
>Ga0187893_10006969_pt1 | contig 18898 bp, 14 predicted proteins | sample MA1701074metaG_FD_139574 | JGI IMG/M metagenome (GOLD analysis project Ga0187893, IMG submission 139574) | White microbial mat communities from a basaltic lava cave in the Kipuka Kanohina Cave System on the Island of Hawaii, USA - MA170107-4 metaG ... | reverse complement strand
GGGGGCGGGGGTGGGGGGGGGTGCGGTGGGGGGCGGGGGGGATGTCGTCCTGTGGGGGGATGCCGTCCTATGGGGGGATGCCGTCCTGTGGGGAGAGTAGGGAAGATTACCAGCGAGACAACACGCGAAGGATCCGTTATGCGAACACTAATTATCTGGGGTGAATAGCTCGATAACCCGTATGGCCGTTTTTGGCCAATACGATGTCGAAATTAGTGATCTTGCCGCGTTCCGGGCGCCTATACCTTGGGGCTGTAATCGGCGTCGGCTGCACGGTTACAACCGTATCCGCGCTGCAGCTCTATAACGGCGCTGTACCTAACGAGTGGCTCCTGCTCGCTGCGTTAACCACGCTAACGGGCACTTTCACAGTTCCAGTCCCTACGATATCCGCAAGGCTCTCAGTTTCCGATGCATTTGTGTTTGCGTCGGTCCTGCTATTTGGGCCAGAGACAGCAACAGTCATAGTCGCGTTAGATATCCTGGTCATCACTCTCTGGAGTAGACGTTCTCCCCTCCAGTCAGCCTTTAACCTTTCCGCAACAGCACTCGGAATCTGGTTGGCGTCGCACACGTTCTACTGGCTGGCTGGAGTCCAAGCTGGACAACAGAACCTGATCATCACAAGTCAGTTGGGCCCGCTCTTTGTACTCGCGGGTTTGTACTTCTTGATCAATACGGGTCTAGTCGCCATTGCCCTCGGCTTCGAGCGACGCGCCAATCCATGGCTCTTATGGCGAGAACACTTTCCGTGGTTCAGTCTGAACTATTTTGGAGGCGTATCGGTAGCCGCCTTGCTTGTATCGTACACACGCTCTGTAGATCTCGCGGCTGTTAGCATCATCCTCCCACTATTAGTGATCTCTTATCTGACATTACGATCATCATTCGGCCGTGTTCAGGATGCTCAACGCCATGTCGAACAAGTTAACGAGCTGTACATGTCAACGATCGAAGCACTCGCGATGGCGGTGGATGCAAAGGATCAGATCACACATGGACACATTCGACGTGTCCAGGTCTTTGCGGTTGAATTGGCCAAGCGATTGGGCGTCGGCGATGAGCGTCAACTCAAGGGGATCGCCACCGCTGCTCTTCTGCACGACATGGGCAAATTGGCCATCCCGGAACACATCCTAAACAAACCCGGCAAGCTGAGTCCTGCTGAATTCGACAAAATGAAGCGCCATGCGGACATCGGTGCGGATCTTCTTTCCTCAGTGAAATTCCCATACCCCGTTGTCCCGATTGTCCGTTATCACCACGAACACTGGGATGGCACAGGCTATCCGAGTGGAATATCCGGCACAGATATCCCATTGGGTGCTCGAATCTTGGCAGTTGTCGATTGCTTTGATGCCCTTACGTCTGACCGCCCATACCGTCCGCGCTTAAGCACCGAAGAAGCATTCCGAATTATCCGCAACCAGCGAAACACCACATACGATCCCCTAATCGTTGACACGTTCATCAGCGCCTACGCGGAGATCTCACCTGCTGCGATCCGAGCCGGCCAAGAGGCGCGTAGTGTCGTCGATGCGGGCGACTTTTCGATGTCCGACAACGCTACAGGTTCATTGCGACAGATTCGCGCAAACGCCTCTGAAACGACGCTTCTTGAAGCGTGCTCGCGCGACATTGGCCAAGCAGTATCTCCTACGAATGCACTTGAACTGTCAGCACAGTACCTTCGGCAGATCACGCCGGCGACGGTATATGCACTGTTCCTCTACGAGGGCTCAACCGACCTCCTGAAATGCGTTTCCACGGTTGGAGACAGTGAGCGACTTCTTAATGATCTAGCCATCAAGTTAGGGGAAAGAGTGACGGGGTGGGTAGCCGCAAATCGACAAAGTTCAGTGAATTCGGATGCGACTCTCGATCTTGTGCAAATCGCGCGGCTTTTCACTCCACCATTGCGTAGCACGATCAGCACACCATTGGTTCAAGGTGAGCGCCTTGTCGGCGTCGTGACGGGATACACGTTCAAACACGAGGCGTTCAACGAGAGTCACCGATACGCCTTTGAGCAGATAGCCTCCAGCCTCGTAAACAGGACTTCCACCCTTCAGTCACATATTTCATCGAGAGTGGTCACCTTCCCGAAACACACTCGCTAACCCGAAATACGCCGCATGAAGAGGTACGGCTATGAGTCTTACCTACGAAACAGCGACGCGACTGTTCCGACAAGGGGAGTTTGTTCGGCTGGTCGATGCCGGCGGATCCAACCATACAGAGCGAGTAGCGCTAGAGCCCGCCTGTCGCGTTCTCGTTGCCAACGCGCTAGCAGTCACCGGACAGCTGGACAACGCGGCGAGCCTCGTCGAACTGGATCGAAGCCCTTCTCGTCCGGCTCTTGTTCGCTCCCACGCAGAGTGGGTCTGTGCGTTCACGAATTGGCGGGCAGGGGAGCTTTCTAGTGCCCTCCACCACGCCCACGCTGCAGTTCGACTGGCACACGATTCCGATGATAACGAGCGGATCGCATGGTCGCATCTTCAGCTTTTCCGCTTATCTATTGACGTTGGTCCGATGGACTCTATCGCGGCAATGCTGCCGGACGTAAGGCGCTATGCGGACAGGGCAGGCTCGCCGCAAGTTACCGCCTATCTACATGGTTGCGTCGGAGTTCTTGAGGGCCAAACGGGTCGTCTTGACGAGGCGCAGCGACATTTCGAGCTCGCAGAATCGCTAAGTCGTCTGTCGCCAAATTTGTGGCTTGCCGGATCCTTTCAGCTGAATCTCGGCTCCGTTGAATGTGCTCGTTGCGAGTTCGAACGAGCTACCGTCCATTTGCGGACAGCCAAGCTGATCGCCAATCGGATTGGATATCACCATATAGGTGTCGCCGCGGAGGGCAGCCTTGGCCATATCGAAATGTTGATCGGCCAGTTTGAAAAGGCAAAGCAACGTCTGAACGATGTGCTCAACACACCACATATACCGACATTTTCAAAACTGGCTGCTGCAGACAGCTTGGCGCAACTGCATCTCGCGCTCGGCGACTTCAGCAGTTGTTATTCGGCTCTGCGGGTGATCGAGACACAAGTGGATCTACATCCGGAAGCGGCGTCCACACACGCTGCTCGTTGGGCTCTTATCCCGCGCGCCCGTCTGCTCCTCAGGCAGGGACGCCTCGATGAGTCATTGACATGGCTCGCGAGGGCAGAACAACAGGCCCGCCAACTCGCAGATCGTCCGCTTGTTGCCGCTGCTTTACTTCAAAGAGCGCAGGTGTTCGCAAGACGCGGACATCTTGTCGAGTGTGCAGTGCAGATAGTGAAAGCTCACGAACTAGGCATTACGACCATGCGGGATCTTCAGGCGCAGTATTACTACGGGACAGGAATGGTCCTTCGCCAACTCGAAGCATCGTTGTCCGATCATCTTTGCAATCGTGGCGCTCGGTTATGGGGCCAACAAGGCGTGGTATCTGTCCGCCTTGAGATGGAAGACGAGACGCCTCCTGCATCGCTCAATCAGCACCGACGGTGCGCACGGAACGGAGCCGCATCAAGTGTCAGGTGTGTTGCCAATTCACTCGCATCTTTCTCTGATCTTGCCCATCGGCCGAACCTCCTCGCCGAGGAGATGCTCTGGACCATCGGCGCGCTCGGCTGCTCGCCTGACACCAAACTGGTCGAAACGCGCGAGAAGAGCAAACCACCGGAGGCGACCGAGACGTCCGTGGTGCTGCCGCTGGGAGTCGACCGCAAGAAGCAGCTGACACTCGTCTGTCGGATTCCCGACGATCCGCTCAAAGCCATCCTGCTCGCCGACGTGCTCCGCATGGGTCGGCACGCGCTGGAACTGGAAAAGGCGCGCGACGACGAACGGAAGCGCGCCGCGCTCTGGCCGGCACCACCGATCGAAGAGCAGGCAGGCGCCCTCTTCATCGCCGAAGAGATGCAGACGCTCCTGGCCACGGCGCGCCGAATCGCACCGACCAACGTGCCCGTCCTCATCACGGGCGAAACAGGCACGGGCAAGGAAGTGCTCGCTCGCACCGTCCACGCCTACTCGAGTCGCGCCTCGGCCCCCTTCCTCCCTTTCAACTGCAGCAGCGTGCCGAAGGACATGCTCGACTCGCAGCTGTTCGGTCACCGGAAAGGATCGTTCACGGGGGCCACCGAGCACTTCCCAGGCGTGATTCGCGCCGCCGCGCGCGGCACCCTTTTCCTCGATGAAATCGGCGAGACGACGCTCGACGTACAACCAAAGCTGCTCCGCTTCCTCGAATCGAACGAGGTCCACCCCATCGGTGAAACGCAGCCGGCGCGCGTCGACGTGCGCGTCATCGCCGCCACCAACGCCAACCTCGACGCCCTCGTCACGCAGGGCCGATTCCGGGAAGATCTCTTCTACCGCCTGAACATCGTTCGCCTCCACCTGCCGCCGCTCCGCGAGCGCCGCGTGGAAATTCCCTCACTCGCGCACCACTATCTGGACAAGCACGCGCAGGAGTACAAGAAGGGTCAGCTCCGGCTCGCCGAAGAGACGATGGAGTATCTCGTGCTCTACCGGTGGCCGGGCAACGTGCGTCAACTCGCGAACGAGATGCGCCGTTTGGCCGCGCTGGCCGAGGCCGATGCGGTGCTCATGCCGGAGCACCTGTCGGCCGAGATCGCGGCCTCGCGCCGGACGATTCCTGCCTCAGAACGCGTCCTCGACCCGACCGAAATCGTCGTCCGCATCGACCAGCCGATGGCCGCCGCCGTCCAGCATCTCGAACGTGCGATGATCCAGCACGCGCTGCGGAGCACGGGTGGCCGGATGGAAGGGACCGCCGCCCTCCTCGGCGTGTCGCGTAAGGGGCTCTACCTCAAACGCCTCCGCTACGGCCTCGACGCACCAGAGACCGTCGCGGTCGCCTGACCGGTCTGAAACCGGAGCGCCCCGTCGCCCGTCTTACGTTGTATCGTGGCGCCCTCGCGCCGCCGACGGCGAGGATCCGTGAGCCGTTGTGCCCGGCTGATCGCCGGGGCGCTCGTGGCCCTCCTTCTCACGCCCGCCGTGCGGAGGTCGCGCCGTCATCGACGGCGTCCTCGACGACGAGGTGTGGTCGGGCGCGCCGCTGCCGACGGGGACCTGATCTCCCTACACGCCGTTCGGACGGGTGCTGTTCTTCAAGGCGTCGTATCTCGCACGCTTCTGAGCGTGCAATGCAGCGTGACGGACGGAGTTCGTGCGCGCGGAATACGGCGTTAGAGCCGCCCCGTCTCCAACGCAAGCGGCGTATCGAAGCGCAAGGCGGTGCGATACACGGCTTCGGATTTCGACGTAATCGTATGGAGCGCTGACCGCACGGTCACGGCGCGAAGCGCGTGGCGTTTACCATTGAGACGCACGAAGAGATTCGCGGTCGTCCCGGGTTTGAGTGGACAATTCGTCTCGATCAGAACACCGGTTTCCGAGATATTCACCATCAGGACGTTGGATACGCCCGGAATCGTCACACGGATATCGCCGGAGAGCTCCGACGCGCCCCAGCGGCGGGCGGCGCGCCGCTCTTCGGCCTGGCTCCCGTCCGGGGCCGCGGGAGGAGACGGCACCGTCGTCTGCGATGCAGAGTCCGGATCTAACTCCGACAGCAGCGCATCGATACCGAGATCCGTGAAATCCGTGGGAATCTGCGACACGGGAGCGGGGGGAGTGTAGCGAACAACGAGCCATATGACACGAACGCGCAGACGACGACATTGACGTCATTGAAGCGTCGACTCCGACGTCACAAGAGGTCGGCGCGTCGGCTCACGGTGACGGTGATCTGACATCACGTGCCGAAAATTTCGCGGTAATGCACGCTCTTTGTGGACGCCGCCTGCCAGGCGGCGATGCTCGCGCCGATAGATCGCGCGACTACGTCTCACCAGCACACCATGGTTGGCTCCGAGCACGACGACCCTCCCCACTCTGGCAGGCGACGGCGTCACCCTCCGCGAACTCCGGCCGAGCGACTCCGTCATCCTGTTCAACTTGCTCACCGAGGATCAAGTCGTCCAATTCATTTCGCCCCCGCCGTCGTCGCCCGACGGATTCGCGACCTTCATCAACTGGTCGATTGCGGAGCGCAAGGCAGGGCGGCATTTCAGCTTCGGCGTGATACCACAGGGCCTCGTGGAGCCGGTCGGCGTGTTTCAGCTTCGGATCGTCGACCGAGGGTCCAATGTCGCGGAATGGGGATTCGTACTCGCCTACCAGTTTTGGGGCACCGGCCTGTTCCCGGAAGCCGCGCGCCTCATGCTGAAGTTTGCGTTCGAGACAGTCGGCATCCATCGGCTCGAGGCCAGGGCGGCGGTTCCAAACGGGCGCGGAAACGGCGCACTCGCAAAAGTCTGCGCCGTTCACGAGGTGCGCTTGCGTTCGTCATTCAAGCGCCGCGGCATCTGGTACGACCAGATGATGTGGTCGATTCTGGAGACCGACTGGCGGGAACACGAGCAACGCCGGCGCCAGGACGTGGCAGAGGATTCCGTATCACGCGAGATCGTCGACGACATCGAAGGGAGCTGACGCTCGTGCTCGGGGGCGCGGGCAGCAGCAAGAGCCGCTGTGCCCGATCGCTCGAGTCGGCGACCGCCAGGCCGTGCACATCGCCACGGCGCATGCCGGCCGCTTCGGTCAGCCGACGTTCGGGCCGATGCACCTGGTCTAGGGCGAGCTCCGTACGCGCTAGTCGGCGGCCCGCAGATCGCGAATCCACGCTTCCACCAGATCGATCGCTTCGCGATCGTGCAGCACGGTGCCGAGCGGCGGCATCTGCGACGAAGGGCGACGGGATCGCATCCGTACGAGCAGCGCGCTCAAATCCGGCGCGCCCGGCGTCACGAACGCGCTCGTTCCCTCCGCTGCGTTCGGAATCTGCCACTTCGCGGTCCGGCGAAACAGACGAAGGACGGGAGCAAGGTGCGATGGTGCCGAGGGTGCGACGCGCGCTCTGAGGAACAGCCCGAGCGGCGCGAGCGAGCTCTCCTCGTTGTGGCAGTTGCCGCAGTTCGCCGAGAGATACCCGAGCACCGCGCGCGAGCGCGGGTCGAGCGCCTGGATGCGCGGCGGCGTCGCGATCAGTTCCAAAGGCGCCGGCTGGACGAGCCGTTCCTCGACGAGCGTCCGCAGCGTGACCATGCCGGGTGCGAGCGGCTCGGCGTGCGGCGCGAGTGGATCGCGGTCGGTGGAAAGCTGCAGCGCCGAGAATCCGAGAATCTCGGTGCGTGCGTTGTCGTGGCACGCCCGGCAGTCCTCGACCGACGGAATGCTGTGGCGACGACCGGGGCCACGTCCGCGGCGTTCGGGAAACCGTCGGCGGGCACGAGCTCGGCGTCGGTCTGCGCCTCGTTCCAGCGGTAGCTGGCGAAAGTCCATCCCGTGGCGCTCGACCGCCAGAGCATCCGTGTCTCGACCTTGCGCGCGCCGAACGCAAACTGCTTCCAGAAGCGCGTGCCGACGGGAAAATCCCAGTCGTCGACGTCGCGCGCCTCGATCGTGGCGCCCGCCGGCAGCCGCACCCAGCGCGACTTGCGGGCGCCGTCGGTCCAGAGCGGGTACTGCGGCGAGAACGGCCGGTTGCGCGGATCGATCCTCAGCGTGTCACCCTCCGCGTAGAGTCCCGTTTCGGACAACAGGCGTGGCAGCGGCCCCTCGACGTGGCTCGGGGCAGGCCGATCCGCCGCGGTTGCCACGACGGCCGCCGCCAGGCAGGCGGCGGCCGCCAGGAACAGCTTCCCGGTCATGGCAGCTCCGGCGGATCGATCGGCTGCGGCACGCGGTTGCGCACCGGCGGGATCGACCGGAGGTACGCGAAGATGCTCGCCAGGTCCTCGTCGGTCGCCTTCGCGTAGTTGAAGTACGGCATTGGTGGCAGGATCGGCCGGCCCTTTCCTTGGTGGCGACCCGTTCTCAGCGTCTGCACGAACTGCTCGAGGGTCCAGTCGCCGAGGCCGGTCTCCTTGTCGGGCGTCAGGTTCGCAGTGAAGCTCACGCCCCACGGCCCAGCCCATGCGGTCATGCTTGCGGCTGCCGACGTCATCCACGGCCCGGGCGGCAGCGCCGGCGCGGGCGGCATCTCCATCGCTTCCGGATGGCCGCTCAGCATGCGGCTCAGGTCGGGCTCGGGCCCACGCGGCCCGAGCTTCCAGGGGGTGTGGCAGTCGTTGCAACCGCCGATGGTCACCAGGTATTCGCCGCGCGCGATACGCACGGAGTCGGCGGAAACCGGGGCGGCGGCGGGACCGTCTGCGCGGGCGAGCAGGCCCGAGGCGAGCGTCAACGCAAGCGTCGGAAAGGTCATCATCCAGCGGCGTCGAGTCATGTGCGGCACCTCCATGTGCACGCCCACTCTAGCGACCCGCATCTCGCGTGAACGCTAAACCTTTCCTACTGCTATCCTAAAAGAACCCTAACCACCTTCCTGGGGATCCGTACGCCAGTGATTGATCGTGAATTTGCAGCCTTCCTGGAGGAAGGGATTGCCATCCAGCTGGGCACCCGCAACGAGCGGCTCGAGCCGAACGGCGTAGGCGTTGTTGCGGTCAAGGTCGACGAGGATGGCACCCACCTCACCGCGTACGTGACGAAGACGGCCGCAGGGCGAGTACTGCCCGACCTGGAGAGGAACGGCCAGGCGGCACTCGTATTCGCGCGTCCGCCCGACGAACGCGCCTGTCAGGTGAAAGGCGTCTTCGCCGGCGCGCGCGGTGCCGCGGCGGTCGACAAGCGCTTCGTCCTCGATCAGGCGGACCGGTGGCTCGCGCGCCTCGAATCGATCGGCTATCCGCGCTCCGCCTGGGAAAACTGGCAGATCTGGCCGTGCGTGGCGATCCGCGTGCGCGTGACGGCGCTCTTCAATCAGACGCCCGGACCAAACGCGGGAGCGGCACTGTGACACGCCGCCTTCGCCGTACCGCTCCGGCGCCCCCAAGCCCGCGCCGCGCTGCAGCGTCGGCGAGCGGGGGCGTCGCCCTCGAGACGATGGCCTCCTGCTTTCAGGGGCTGATTCCGGCGACGCTGTTCACGTGCTCGCGCGACGGCACCCCGAACGCGGCGTTCCTCAGTCACGTGGACTACGTCGACCCGCGCCATGTGGCGCTCTCGTTCCAGTTCTTCAACAAGAGCCGCCGGAACATCTCGGAGAACCCGCACGCGCTCGTCCGGCTGATCGATCCCGACACGAGCCAGGGATGGACGCTGCGCCTCCGCTACGTCCGCTCCGAGACGACGGGCCCGGTCTTCGATCGGATGGCGCTCCGCATCGAGGCGATCGCCTCCTACTCCGGGCTCAAAGGGATCTTCAAGCTGCTCGCCGCTGATATCTACGAGGTGGTGGCGGTGGAACGCTCGGAAGACGAACGCCCGCGCACTGCCGCGGGCACCGGCCGCCGTCCAGCCGTGGACCCGGTCTTCACGATGCAGGCGCTGCAGGACTTGTCGAATCGCATTCATCGCGCCGATTCGATCGAGCGGCTGCTCGACTCGATTCTCGAGGGGCTGGAGGAGAGCCTCGGCTTCACCCACTCGATGATCCTCGTGCCCACTGGCGAGGAGGGCGTGCTCGTGACCATCGCAAGCCGCGGCTATCCCGAGAACGGCGTCGGCGCCGAGGCGCGCGTCGGCGAAGGGATCATCGGGGTGGTTGCCGAGGCCAAGAAGCCGATCCGCCTTTCGGGCCTGCTGCGGCAGATGCTGTACGCGCATGCGGTGCATCGACAGGCGCAGGAAGCTGGCCTCTGCCCCAGCGATCGACGCATCCCGCTGCCGGGCCTGCCGAACCCGGAAAGCCAGCTCGGCGTACCGCTGCTCGTCCGTGGCGAGCTCGTCGGCGTCCTCTGCATCGAAAGCGATACGCGGTACCGGTTCCACGAGGAGGATCGCGCGCTCGTCGAGCTGCTCGGGAGCTACGTGGCGATCGCGATCCAGAACATGCAGTTCCAGGAGCGGACCGACGTCTCGGCCGAGGCGTCACCGGCACCGCCGTCGGAGGACGGCCGCACCTCGACCGTCGGCGCAGTACGGCGGCGGCGCGAGGTCGCGTATTACACCGGAGATGAATGCATCCTGGTCGACGGGGAGTACCTGATTCGGAGCCTTCCCGCCAAGATCTTCTGGAAGCTGCTGCGCGCGCACACGACCGATCGCCGGGCGGAGTTCACCAACCGCGAGCTGCGCCTCGACAAGTCGCTCAACCTGCCCGAGTGGAAGGACAACCTCGAAACACGCCTGTTGCTGCTGCGTCGGCGGCTCGAACAGAAGTGTCCCGACATCCGGCTGGCGCCGCGCGGCCGCGGCCGGTTTGCGCTCGAGCTCAAGTGCGACGTGGCGCTCGTCGAGAAGCCGTAACGGCTGCATGCGCGTCGGACGAAATGCGGCCTACGCTCCGGATGGGATCGATCCAGTACTACTGCTGCCGCCAGTGCGGGTTCTGCTGGCGGGCCGAGCTGGGTACACACGGCGCTGTAGGTTCCGGTCCGCCTACAGCCGGACACTACGTACCCCTCAACGTTCGTACCTCTCAACGCCCGCCGTAGAACGAGGGCAACCGCAGGTCGCGCATCGTGCGAAGGCCCGGCGCTGCGGCGAGTACGGCAGGAATGGAGTTCACCACTATCGAAGCGGTCGCGATGTCGCCGTGCACGCCGCCCTCGATGTTCGAGTAGATGCGGGGCGACCCCTCGATGAGCACCGAGTCGTACGATTCCGGCGCGCCGAGGTAGGCCTCGAGGTGCAGCCGGATGCGGGGCTCATCTTTCACGTACCCGACACCGTCCTGCACGATGCCGCACACGTAACCTGGGTCGACCGCCAGCAGCTCGCTTTCCACCGGCTGTGTCGCCAGCTTCGGCTGAATGTCGTCGGTCGTCCGCTCGAGCCGCCATCCCACGGCATCAGCGATCATCCGAATCGATTCGGGAAAGCCGACGTGCCGGAACGTGCCACGCTCGATGCCGCGCTTGAACTGTTCGGTCGAGAGACCCGCACCAATCTTCTGCTGGAACCGCAGCCGCCGCATCCGCGCATCCTGCACGCGGTGCACTTCGATCCGATCGACGCGCTCGCACACCGCCGTGAGCGCGATCGGCAGCGCGTCCATCTGGAAGCCTGGGTTGACGCCGGTGCCGAGCACCGCGACCTTCGCCCGCCGCGCCGCCGCGTCGAGTCGGCTCGCGAGCTGTCGGCTTCGCGCCCACGGATAGGCCGCCTCCTCGGTCGTCGTCACGATCGGGACGCGCCGCTTCAGCACCTCCTCGAACTGCGGCCATACGGCTTTCAGCATGGATCCGGTGCAGAGAACGGCGACGTCAGGCTTCTTCGCTCTGACCGCCGCGCCAATGCTGTCGACAACCTTGACGCGTAGCCGCCTTCCGACCTCGAGCACCTCGCCTGCGTCGCGTCCGACCTTCGCGGGATCGATGTCGACGGCGCCGGCGATCTGAAATCCCTGGCGCGTGGTCAGCTGCCGTCCGACCGCAGCGCCGATCGGACCGAGCCCCACGAGCATGACGCGGATCGCCATAGACGGCAGCGATTATAGAATGCGCATCACAATGCGCCTCAGCCCGGCTGCGTTCGTGTCGCTTCTGTTGCTCTCGTGTCTCATCGATGTCGACGCACGGCAGCCGGCCGCACGACAACCCGGCGTGCAAGAGTTCGATCAGCCACAGGCCGGCGGACGATCACCGCGCAACGCCAACTACGAGATCGATGTGGCGCTCGATCACGCGGCACGCCGGCTGACGGCCCGCGAGACGATCCGTTGGCGGAACACGAGCGCCAACGCCACCTCTGAACTGCAATTCCACCTGTACTGGAACGCATGGCGCGATCTCGAATCGACGTGGCTCCGCGAACGCCGCCTCGCCGGCACGTTCAGGCCGCCGCGGGCGGATGCGTGGGGATCCATCGACGTCACGCGCGTGCGTGTCCGGGACGCCGACCTCACGGCGCACACGCGCTTCATTGCCCCGGATGATGGGAACACCGTCGACCAGACGGTCATGTCGGTGCCGCTCCCGTTCGTCGTGCCGCCGAACGAGTCGATCGACATCGAGGTCGAGTGGACCGCCAAGGTGCCCCGTCCCTTCGCGCGCACCGGCTACGTCGGCAACTACTACTTCATCGCGCACTGGTTCCCCAAGCTTGGCGTCCTCGAGGACGCCGGGTGGAACACCCACCAGTTCCACTCCGCCACCGAGTTCTATTCGGACTACGGCGTGTACGACGTGCGGATCACCGTGCCGCAGGGATTCGTCGTCGGCGCATCAGGACGGCAGGTCGAACGCACCGACGTGGCCGGCGGGCTGACACGCCACCGGTACCGCGGCGAGGACATCCACGACTTCGCCTGGACGACCAGCCCCGACTTCGTCGAAGCGAAGCAGACATTCACGCATGCGACGTTGCCGAAGGTCGAGATGCGCCTGCTGCTGCAGCCGGAACATGCCGGGCAGGAGCAGCGCCACTTCGACGCCACCGCGGTGGCGCTCCGCCACTACGGCGAATGGTTCGGCCCCTACCCGTACGACCACCTGACGGTCGTCGACCCGGCCTTCCAGAGCATCAGCGGAGGCATGGAGTATCCGACGATCTTCACGGCAGGGACACGGTGGATCGCGCCGTCAGCCGTCTCGCAGCCCGAAGGCGTCACGATCCATGAAGCGGGCCATCAGTTCTGGTACGGCATCATCGGCACCAACGAATTCGAGCACGCGTGGATGGACGAGGGACTCACCACGTTCTCGACCATTCGCGCGGCGAGCGAGGCGGGGGCACCGGACGGTATTGCGCCTCGGTTTTTCGGCGGATTCATCCCGTGGGTGATCGACGGGATTGCGCTGTCACGGTTCGACGACGCAAACCGATATGGCTACCGGGAAAGAGCGGAGGCCGACGCACCCGCGACCCGCACGTTTCGCTACTGGCCCGGTACGCACGTGGGAATCTCGTACGGCAAGACGGCGCTCTGGCTCCACACCCTCGAGCGCCACCTGGGCTGGTCCGTGCTGCAGCGCGCCATGTCCACGTATTTCGATCGCTGGAAGTTCCGGCACCCACAGCCCACTGACTTCTTCGCGTCCCTCACCGAGGCGTCCGGGCAGGACCTGAGCTGGTTCTTCGACGAAACGTATCGCAGCTCGAACGTCTTCGATTACGCCATCCAGAGCTTCTCGAGCACGCGGGTCCGGCTGAAACCGGACAGTACGAGCGAAGACCGATACCGGACCATCGTTGTCGCGCAACGGTTGGGCGAGGCCATCTTCCCAGTTGAGGTCGTGACGAGGTTCCGCGACGGACACCAGGTGTCCGAGCGATGGAATGGGCGCGACCGCCGCGTCATCTATACGTACGAGCGGGCGTCCGAGGCGCTCTCGGCTCATGTCGACCCCGAACGCGTGCTTCTGCTCGACGTGAACTACACCAACAACAGCGCAACCCTGGCGCCGCGCGCGCACGAGGCGGGCCGGAAATGGGGCCTCAAGTGGCTCGTCTGGCTGCAGGAACTCCTGCTGACCTACGCGTTCTTCGTATGACGCGCAGTGCCTGGCTCGACGGGTGGCGGCGCGTCTTCCGCGCGCCGGCTATTGTCGCGGGCGTCTTTGTGATCACGCTGGCAGCCCCCGTGCCGTTCGCGCTCGTGCTGGGCCGCGCGATCGAGACGCATCTCGGCCGGAGCCTGGCGGCAGATGCCGCGGCCGACGGCGTGCACTACGACTGGTGGCAGGAATTCATGTCGCAGGCGTCCGGCATCGCCAGCACGTTCACACCGGCTGTCATCGGATTCGCCTCGACGCTCGACCACCTCAGCCGCGTCCTCGACGGCAGCGGCGAAATCTTTCCGATCGCCGCTCTCGTGGCCGGTTATCTGCTCCTCTGGGTGTTTCTCTCGGGCGGCATCATCGACCGCTACGCGCGCCAACGCCCCACGCGGGCCTACGGGTTTTTCGGCGCCGCGGGCGCCTGCTTTTGGCGTCTGCTGCGCCTGGGACTCATTGCGGCCCTCATCTACGGCCTGCTGTTCATGTACGTGCACCGCTGGCTCTTCGACGAGGCGTACGGCCGTCTGACGCGCGACCTTTCAGTGGAACGCACCGCCTTCATGTGGCGAGTGATGTTCTATGCGCTCTTCGGCGCCCTGCTCGTCGCAGTCAACATCACGTTCGACTACGCAAGGATTCGGCTCGTCGTCGAAGACCGGTATAGCGCGCTCGGCGCGCTTCGGGCGGCTGTGGCGTTCGTCCTACGACACACCGACCGCGTGATGGCGCTCTACGCCGCCAACGCGTTCGTCTTCGCGCTGCTGATTGCAGTGTGGGCGCTGGCCGCGCCCGGCGCCGGTGGGACCGGCTGGACGATGTGGATCGCGTTTGCCAGCTCGCAGCTCTATCTGCTTGCGCGCCTCGTGCTGAAGCTGCAGTTCATGGCGTCGCAGACGTCGCTCTTCCAGGCGTCGCTCGCGCACGCCGGCTACACAGCGGCGCCGCCGCCGGTCTGGCCCGAATCGCCGGCGGCGGAAGCCATCGGAACGTAGCGCGGGGCGTTTACCGGGAACCGAGGGCGGGCCTTGACGGCCCGCCTGGTCAAGCGGAGGCCGCGAGAATCTCCTTCAGGCGGTCGCTCTCGACCGACTCGAGCTCCAGCAGCTCATTGGCGAGCGCGACGACAGCGGGGCGATGCCGCTCCACGATCTGCCGGGCGATCTCATACCCGTGCATCACGAGCGCCCGGATTTCCTCGTCCACGCGGCGGGCGGTCTCTTCGCTGAAGCCGGCCGCGCGGCCGTCGCTGTCCCACGCGCTCGAGGGGCGGCGGAAGTGAAGCGGACCGAGCCGCGACATCCCGAGCTCGCACACCATCTTCCGCGCCAGCTCCGTGGCGCGCTCGATGTCGTTCGACGCGCCGCTCGTCGCCTGACGCAGGAAGAGCTCCTCGGCGACGCGACCGCCCATCAGGATCGCGATCTGCGACTCGATGTACGTCCGTGAGTGCGTGTACCGATCCGCCTCGGGCAGCTGCATCGTCACGCCAAGCGCGCGGCCTCGCGGGACGATCGTCACCTTGTGCAGCGGATCGGCTTCCGGCAGAAGCGCCGCGACGACCGCGTGCCCGGCTTCGTGATACGCGCACGTGACGCGCTCCAGCTCGCTCATGGCCACGGACTTTCGCTCCACGCCCATCAGCACTTTGTCGCGGGCGGCCTCGAGGTCACGCGCGCCCACGGCAGCACGTCCGCCGCGCGCAGCAAGCAGTGCGGCCTCATTGACGAGATTCGCGAGGTCGGCACCCGACAAGCCTGGCGTTCCGCGCGCAACGGCGCGCATGTCGACATCGGCCTCGAGGGCCACCTTGCGCGCATGCACCCGCAGAATCTGCTCGCGACCTCGAATGTCGGGATTGCCGACGACGACCTGCCGGTCGAAGCGGCCCGGCCGCAGGAGCGCGGGATCGAGAATATCTGGGCGATTCGTCGCCGCGACGACGATGATGCTGTCGGACTGCGCGAACCCGTCCATTTCGACGAGCAGCTGGTTGAGCGTCTGCTCGCGCTCCTCATGGCTGAGCGAACTGCCGCCACGGTTCCGGCCCACCGCATCGAGCTCGTCGATGAAGACAATGCACGCCGGGTGACGCCGCGCGTCCCGGAAGAGGCGCCGGACGCGCGCGGCGCCGACGCCGGCGTACATCTCGACGAAGTCGGAGCCACTCGCCGAGATGAACGGCACGCCGGCCTCGCCCGCCATCGAGCGCGCCAGCAGCGTCTTGCCGGTGCCTGGCGGGCCCACGAGCAGAATGCCGCGCGGGATGCGGCCGCCGATCGACGCGAAGCGATCCGGATGCTTCAGAAAGTCGACGATCTCGCGCACCTCGTCCTTCGCCTCATCGACGCCGGCCACGTCCGCGAACGTCACCGGAATCTGCTCGGGATCCACCGTGCGCGTCCGCTCGAGCGTCGGCACGCGGCCGGTCATCATGCGGAAGAGCACCAGTCCCGCCACAGCCAGGAACAGGAAGCCGAGCACAACGGCGCCGTAGCTGCCGGCGTTCGATGTCTCCGGACGGACGACGTCAAGCCGGACGCCACGCTCGGCCAACCCGGTCACGAACGTCGGATTGGCCGCGACGTAGCCCTGCGGCGCCACCGTCTCGACGCGCGTGCCGTCGCGCCGTTCGATGAGGAGCCGCTCCGACGTCACCGTCACGCTGGCCACGCGTCCCGCCTGCACCTCGGCGAGGAACTCCGAAAATGCCACGATGACCGGGCCTTCGGTCGCGCGGGCGCGCAAGCCGACGACGAGGGCGACGAGCAGGACGATGCCGAGGATGGCGGCGGCGATCCAGATCGCGCGGGAACGCGGAAGCTTAGGTTTACGCACGCAGGCTTCTCCGTTACGGTCGCAGCAGAGCCGACCACACCGGGAACCCCGGGGTGAAGGACCGGCCCGATCTTGTGGGGAATGCCACTGACGGGCGAGTCCCGTCAGAAGCGCCTACTGATTCTATCGGACCGACGCACCACTGTAAATAGTGATCGTATATGGACTTAAGGAGCTCGACCGTCCTTCGCCGACTCCGGTTGCGGCACAGGTCTCACCCGGAGGTCCGCATCGGCTGCTCCGGGTGACAGTGCAAGCACTGGCGCGGCGATGTCTATTCCGCCGAGCTCCCAGCGTCGCGCTGGTTCGCCCGTTACGCGCATCACTGCGACACCATGGAGGGCTCCATCTCGGCGACTCGAAGTACGGCGGCGCCTACGCCGACGCACGGCTCGACGAGTGGGGACGCTCGCTCGCCGATCGGATCGATGGAGGATTCGACGTGTTCGGCTATTTCAATAAGGACTTCAACGGACACGCGCCGCGGGACGCGGTACGGCTCCGTTGATCGCGTGCAGCAGCGGCGCGCTGCGTCGTCGCGGACCTCCGGGTGAAAAAGTGAGCAAGTCGCTCGGTGTGCGCTTGTAAAATCTCACTGATGGCGGTGTCCGGCCCCCTCGCCCTCGCGCCCGAAATCGACGAATTCCGCATGCAGTTCGAGCGGCTCTCGGCCGAAGCCGACGTGCTCGCCGCGCCGCTCACCGATTCGCAGTTCGCGTGGCGTCCCGCACCCAACGTGTGGTCTCTCGGCGAGTGCCTCGACCATCTGAACGCCACCGCGCGGATGTACCTGCCCGTCATGGACGAAGGGATCGCCGAGGCCATTCGCCGCGGCCTCTATGGCAGCGGACCGTACGTGTACAACAGTATTGGCCGTCTCCTCGTGTACGTGCTCGGCCCGCCGGCCCGCGTGCGCGTCAAAGCACCGGGCGAGTTTCTGCCCGCCCCCGGCCGGCGGCGGCATGAGGTGCTGGCGGCGTTTCGCGCCTATCAGGTGCAGTACATCGATCGTCTGCGGCAAGCCAACGGCCTCGACCTGGCGCGCGCGCGCGTCTCGTCGCCGGTGGCCCGCTGGCTCCGCATCCCGCTCGGATCGAGCTTTGCGCTGATGATCGCGCATGAGCGCCGCCACCTTGCCCAAGCGCGGCGCGTCATGGACACACCGGGGTTTCCACGTCGGTGAGCCGAAACCCGTAGGGCGCGCGCGTCAGCGCGCGCGATCGCGGACGGCCGCGACGATGTGCCGCGCGGAGATACCGTAGCGATCGAGGAGCTGATCCGGCGGGCCGCTGCGGGGAACCTCGCGGACGGCGAGTCGATGTACCGTGAACCCTTCGCCCGCCACGGCCGACGCCACCGCGTCGCCGATGCCGCCACCCGCGTAGTGGTCCTCGACCGTGAGGAGACGCCCCTTCGTCTCGCGGGCGCAACGGAGGAGCGTGGCTGCGTCAATCGGCTGTACGGAGTAGAGGTCGATGACGCGAATACTGATGCCCTGCGCCTGCAGCTGGTCGTACGCCTTGAGCCCCTCGAAGACCGTCACCCCTGCGCCAATCACCGTCGCCACATCCGCCGGACTCTCGCGCAGCACCTTCAACCCTCCGACCTCGAAGGTGTCGTCGGGGCCGTAGATCACCAGCGTCTTGGGCCGTGTCGTGCGCATGTACGCCGGACCGGGGTGGTACGCCATCTGTTCCACGAGCCGCTCGGTGCTGATGCCGTCGCATGGATACAGGACGGCGACATTCGGCTGCGCGCGCATCATCGCCAAATCCTCGAGCCCCATCTGTGACGGCCCGTCCTCGCCAATGGACACGCCGGCGTGCGATCCGGCGATCTTGATGTTCACATTGCTGATCGCCGCCATGCGGACGAAGTCGTACGCACGCGTGAGAAACGCTGCGAACGTCGACGGAAACGGAATCGCCCCGCGGCTCGCGAATCCCATCGCCACACCGAGCATCGCCTGCTCCGCGATGAACATCTGGCAGAACCGCTCCGGCACGGCCTGCTCGACTTTCTCGCTGTACGTAGAGTTCTTCACATCGGCGTCGAGGGTCACAATCCGATCGTCGCCAGCGGCGAGGCGGGCCAGTGCCGCGCCGTACGCTTCTCGCGTCGCCACGCTGTCACCCGGCTTGTACGTGGAGGGGCCCACGCTGCCCTTCCGCGCGGGCGGACGGCGAACGGTCGGCGGCGGCGTCGGACGCGGCGGCGCACCGTCTTCGGGCACGAACTGCGCCTCGAGCTCGGTCAACGCGCGCGCGAGCTCCTCGCCCTGCTTGAGCGGCTTTCCGTGCCAGCCGCCCAAACCCTCCATGAACGAGACACCCTTGCCCTTGATCGTGCGCGCGAGGATCATCGTCGGCCGGCCGCGGGTCTGCCGCGCCTTGTCAAAGGCGTCGAGGATATCGGGCAGATCATGTCCGTTCACGGCGATCGTGTGCCACCCGGAAGTGCGCCATCGAACCGCCAGCGCGTCGAGATCGTGCTGCCACTGTGTCGGCGCGCTCTGTCCGAGGGCGTTGACGTCT
>Ga0187893_10006968_pt1 | contig 18900 bp, 26 predicted proteins | sample MA1701074metaG_FD_139574 | JGI IMG/M metagenome (GOLD analysis project Ga0187893, IMG submission 139574) | White microbial mat communities from a basaltic lava cave in the Kipuka Kanohina Cave System on the Island of Hawaii, USA - MA170107-4 metaG ... | reverse complement strand
AGCACGGCGACGTCCAGGTGTTGATCGATGAGCTGCGCCCACTCTCGAGTTGAACGCACGTTGCGTGCGGGGCGTGCACGCTGCACGCAAGGCGCGTGTCTTTACTCACGAACCCACCTTGAACGCGCGTGCTTTTACTCACGAAAGGCGAGGTCGCGCGGAAGTAGCTTTCCGGTAAAGAGTTGCAACGCCTAAAGACAATGCTAAAGAGAATGCTCTAAAGAGAATGCATTAAAAGAGAACGCAGGTAGATGACACCGAAGAACGGCCCCGAGAGCGAACGCGTTGCCTCCTCGCTCGCGGGCGTCCTCGAGGCGGCGGCACGGGTGCGCGACGAGGCGCGGAAGGAGCGGCCGACCGTGACACCCGCGATGCTCGCGAGCGCGCCGGAGGTCGAGCCATCGGGCCGCTACGATTTCGACCTCGCCGAGTTTCCGCTCTTCCGGTTCTGCAAGCCGAAGATGGGGTCCCACGGCCGCGACCCGATCGTCTACACCGACACGATTCGCGGGAAGGAAGGGGAGCCCGTCACGCGGCGCTGGGAGGCCTACCCTGGACCGTTCGGGTTCGGGGGGGCGAGTACCCACGTCATGCTCTACGACCTCCTCCAGCTCTACGTGGAGCAGGGCTGCCTCGGGAGCCAGATCCAGTTCGGGACGCTCCGCGCGGTCTTCCGGCGGCGTCAGCCTGACCGCCATCCGGGCGCCGCGGACTTTCGCCGGATGCGCCGGGACCTCGACGTCCTCTGCGGCTATCTCTTCAAGTGCACGAACGCCTTCTGGGACCGCGCGCGCCAGGCGTACGTCGACATGACTTGGCGCCTCTTCGACAACGTCTTCTATTTCAAGGGGCGGCCGGACGACCTGCAGCAGGAGCTCCCGTTCGGGTTCATCCAGGTGAACCGCGTGCTCCAGGAGGTCGCGCGGAGTCGCGGCTTCTTCGCGGTCGGCTTTGAGAGCCGGCTCTTCTACGGACTCCGCCCGATAGAGGCCCGGCTCGCGATCTATCTCGCGAAGCTCTTCACCTCGCAGACCGCCCACCGGCGTCCGGTCGAGGACCTCGCGCGAGCGCTCCCGATCGAGTCGCCGCGGCAGGAGGACGTCCGCCGGACGCTGAAGAGCGCCGCCGACGGGCTCCTCGCGAAAGGCCTCCGGATCTTGAAGAGCTACCGGCTAGAGAGGGGACGAGACGGCCGCTGGGTCGCGGAGTTCGAGCGGAAAGATCGTCCAAACCAGGATCAGCCGTTCCCGCGGCAGATCCGCGAGGAACTCTCGGCCGAGATCGAAGGGCTCGTTCACCGGATCATCGAAGCGACCGGGAACCCGCACGATCGAAACTGGTGGATCCAGTGCGCAAACCGATTGGGGCAGGGGAGCGTGGACCGCGCGCTCGGGCAGCTCAAGGAGACGGCCGGCATGAAGGAGGTCCGGAACCGCGGCGCGCTCCTCACGAAGATCTTCAAGGACATCGCAAGAGAGCGTGACCTGACTCTGAAGTAGCGGAGACAGCATGTATCCGAAGGACAAAGCATGTCAATGGATGCTACTAGGAGCCTGCGCCACGGGACGGCCCGCTAATCGGCCGACTTGACACGATTCGTATCATGGCGCGATCGGCGCTCGGCCGAGCGCCGATCGCGCAGACACGGACGTGGCGGTCGTCGCGAAGCCCGGGGGGGCGGCATGGGTCAGTTCATTCGATCGGACGATCCGAAGCAGACGCTTCTTCTTCCGCCGTCCATTCGAGACTGGCTGCCGAAGGACCACCTCTGCTGGTTCGTCTCCGACTCGGTCGAGGCGCTCGACATCGATCCAATCCTCGATCGCTACAGGACGAGCGGTAAGGGTGAGCTCGCCTATCACCCCCGGCTTCTCTTGAAGCTCCTCGTTTACAGCTACTGCACCGGCGTTTTTTCGTCTCGCAAGATCGCGCGTCAGGTCGAGGAGAACGTGGCGTTTCGCGTGCTGGCCGCCGGCCTCTTTCCGAGTCACCGAACGATCTGTCGATTCCGCGAGGACAACCTCGGCGAGTTCCATCGCCTTTTCGTCGAGGTCGTTCGGATCGCGCGCGAAGCCGGTCTCGTGAAGATGGGGACGATCGCGGTCGATTCGACGAAGCTCAAGGCGAACGCGAGCAAACACAAGGCGATGAGCTACGAGCGGATGAAGGCCGAAGAAGCGCGCCTCGCGGGCGAGATCCGCACGATCCTCGAGGCGGCGCGCCGCCAGGACACGCTCGAAGACGGTCAGTTCGGACCGGATTTCCGCGGGGATGAGTTGCCTCAGGAACTCGCCCATCGCGAGACGCGCCTCAAAAAGATCCAGGAAGCCAAGAAGCGCCTCGAGGAGAGAAAGAAAGAAGAGGCGGAACGCTCAGGGGCGGCGGAAAGATACGAGCGCCAGCGCAAGAGCGACGACGAAGGAAAAGGAGTGAGAGGCCGTCCCTTTGAGCTCTCTCCGGGCGAACCAAAGCCAAAGGACCAGGAGAACTTTACCGATCCTGACAGCAGGATCATGAAGTCGGGCGGCTGATTCGATCAGAGCTACAACGTGCACGTCGCCGTGGATGCCGCCAACCAAGTCATCGTGTCGGCGAGGCTCAGTCAGTGCGCGGCGGATGTGGGTGAACTCGTCCCAACGATCGAAGCCGCGACTCGCCACGCCGGGCGAAAGCCGAAGAGCGTCTTGGCCGACTCCGGCTATCGCTCGGAGAAGAACTTTCGAACGCTCAAGAGAAAGAACATCGAAGGCTTCGTTTCTCTCGGTCGCGAAGGAAAGCAGAAAGCCCTCGACGCGAGCGACAAGCGCGAGACGAAAAGGATGGAAGCGCGACTCGCAACGAAACGAGGCCGCAGAATCTACGCCCGCCGGAAGACGCTCGTCGAACCGGTCTTCGGATGGATCAAAGGCGTGATTCGCTTCAGGAGCTTCAGCCTCCGAGGCGTGCGAAAGGTCGCCGCAGAGTGGTCGCTCGTCTGCTTGGCGATGAACCTGAGGCGGATGGCGGGGCTCATGAGAGCCTGAACGACGGGACTCACTGACGAGTCGCGCTGCGCCGGGCGGGTCGAGGGAAGCGACGATAGGACGACGACCCGATTCGGCCGGACGTCGATCGCGGTCGAATCGACGCTCTGAGAGAAAACCGCTCACCGAGCATCGCCGCGGGACCTATTCGGCTTCGAAAAGCTCCCGTGGCGCAGGCTCCTAGGGGACATTCATGAGGCGTTCTGGGACAGGAGGACCGCGTGGCCACCTGGATTCACACCGGTGTCGGAACAACATCTGCGAACCAGGAGTGAGGACTAATAGCCGGTCGTGAAAGGAACTCCCCAGAATGACTGGAACGAGGAGCTTCGGAAAAGCGACGGAAGCCCCCCGGCCGAAGGGGACCGGGGGGCTTCCTCGAGACTAGCTACGGTTCACTCGATGGTACCAGCGCCGTAGCAGACGGGGCAGGTTGTGCCCCATCCGATGGCGCCTTTGCCTTTGCACTTCCAACACACCCTCCGCCAGAGGCGGAGGAACCTCTTGAACGTCTTCATGGTGTGTCCTTTCCCGAGCAGCCGCCTCCAATGAGTCGACCCACCACGGGTCGATTCGCATTCCGTTCCACCGACCCTCGTCGGTAGCGGGGTGGAGGAGCGAGCCGCTCGCTAGATTTGAAAACGATCGATGCGAGCGGAGGTCTCAGGGCAGCAGAGGCTTGGTAGTTGCAGCCCTTGACAGAATGGGCCGCGACTATGGCAGGATACGGACAGTACCCTGTGGTGGCGCGGGCGGGCTAAAGGCTAGGGGTCTTGATCCTCAATTTCGAGTGCTTCGGGCCGCCCTCAGAGACTACACGCCAAGTGGGCAGCTAAGCCCAAAGGTTGGTTGAACGGCCCAATCCCGAAGAGGAGGAAGGTCGGCCATTTCGCCGCAGCAGCGCCTGGCCGCCGATCTCTGCCACCCTGAGACGAGATGTTGAGGTGAGGTCTTGTCCGAGAACCTTTCTTAGCTGTTCTCACGATGCCACACCGCAGAACCAACGTCAAGCGCTTGCCCGCAAGGGTTGGCGCTCCTTTCCAGCCGTCGGGAACAAAATCCGGCGGCACCCTCAGACAACAGCCGCCGGACGGAGTTCTCGGCGGCTCTTCTATTACTTGAGCGGATCGAACTCCCCGTTTTGACTCTTTTGGGGAGTTGACGGGCGAGAGAAGGAAGGACGCGGGTTCCCGGGCAATGGCACCGGCGCCGGCACGATCGTCGCGGGGAGTCGGGTCAGGCCGTCTGCTTCGATCGAAAGACTCGGCTCATCTCGGCGTCGCGCTTGGGGTTTAGGAGCTGCGCGTAGACGAGCGTGTTGTTGATGCTCTTGTGGCCGAGCCAGTCGCGGACGGTGAGCACCTCGACGCCGGCGTTCACGAGGTGGACGGCGATCGAGTGCTTGAGGACGTGGAAGTAGCGCCGGTCGGACGGAATCTTCGCCTTGGCGCAGTAGGCCTTCATGAGCTCGTCGACCGCGAAGCGGGAGAGGGGCCCCTTCTTCCGCGAGAGGAAGAGGGGCGGGAGCTCGTCCTTTCGCTCCCGCAGGTAACTGCGGAGCGCCCGCGCCTCGTCGGCCTCGAGCGGGTGCTCGCCGCCGAGCGAGCCCTTCAGCCGGTGGATCCGGATCCGGTTCGTCTTGAAGTTCACGTCCTCGCGCCGGAGGAGCCCGATCTCGGAGGCGCGGAGTCCGTGGCGGTAGGCGATGAGGAAGAGCGCGAAGTCCCGCCGCGAGCGCTTCCGCGCCTCGCGGTGGAGGGCGCGGGCCTCCTCGACCGTCAGGTACTTGATCTTCTTCGGGTCCATCCCTCTCAGGATACCACGACGCCACGTTAGAGATGGAGTGGGGCGTTGGGACGGAGGCCGAGAAACGACGCGACTCTCTCTGGGCTTACGCGCAGGGCCCGGAGGAAGGCCGTACGCACCGACGCCGGCGATCACCAGCGCAGGCATATATTGTTGCAAGGCTTGCGCTTACATGTTGCAGCAAGAAAGTGAAGCAGAGACTTCTATAAAAACTTGCGGTGCTGAATCCGCAGGTGTAGCGTGTTTGTCTCCAAGGATGCCGTGAAATGTGTCCGACCAGTGCTACGAAAGGAGAATGCCGTGAAGCAATGTAGACTTCTGTTTCTCACTCTCTTCCTCTTCTCACTCGGTTCGTTCGTTGCAGCACCGATCGCAGACGCTCAACAACAGGGTGGCGATTGGGATGCGAAGAACGAAGAGTATGTTCGGATCTTTCAGAGCTGGTCTGGGGATCGGACGATCGACATCACAATTACACATACCAATGGGCAGGGCGTGACCGTACAAGTGTACAGGGGAACGACTCCAAGTAACGACAGCAGCAACAAGCCAGTTCGACCGACTGGTGCTCCTCACCATAGTCAGGCACTCGATGGCAACCCTCCATACAGCGGAGTGGATACTGCTTCGGAGATCTGGATCTGTAGAAGCGGAGGAGTAGCTGGGACTTCCAAAGGCACCTTTACATGGAGTAGCTCAGGAACCTTCGCTGATGGGAACTGGACTGTTGATGTTGACACGTTCGATACGGTCTGGTCAGGAGATGCACGTTCGATGGGATACTCCGTGAGTGTCGACGAAGGTCAGCCCGACGTGCTCTTACAGGTTCTTCGCAACAACACCTTCGTCGAGCAGACAGTAGTCGCCGCCGGCCGTACAGTTTCTGGAATCGCTGACGACGTCACCACCATCCAGGTGAGTACTCTCGGGAACGCTTCGAGCGGCACGTTTCAGTACACCTACAAAACGGGTCCATACCACGTCGGGCAATGAGCGACCAAACAGACCGCCAGCCTTCGAGTCTGAGGGTGGGTCAGTGCCTTCGCTGACGCCACAAAATAGCCCTTCTGTGGCGTAGCGGCCCGCCCCAGCGTAGAAACGACGCGGCCTCCCGGGCGTTTTCCGGGGGGCCGTTTTCGTCTCTAATGTGGCGTTCGCGTTCGGCGAAGGGGTCTCGGCGGCTCTAGGAGGCGCGTCGAGGGGGTCGATCGACCCGCGGGACGTCGGTCCCGGTCGGGATCCACGCGGCGAAGTCGGCGGGCTCGGGGAGCGGCTCGTGCAGGCTTTCGGGACCGAGAAGTGGTTCCGAATCGTCGGACTCGTTAGGAGAGATGCTGATGGGATCGGTGGTCATGGTCGGGATGCTCGCCGGCGAGAGGGAACGATCGAACCGAGATAGTGGTCGCGGCGGGGGACGTCAAATCACTTCGGGTGCGGGGTGATGGCCGCGATCTGGTAGATGACGTTGCGGGTCGCGCGGTCGGCGAGAATGACGAAGTAGAAGCGGTAGCGCCGATCGACGCGCCCTTGCCAGAGCTGCCGCCCGTTCTCATCGACCCGATACTTCTTTGTTTGAATCGAGGGATGCCGGAAGTTCTCGAGAAGAAAGCCAAGCTGCTTGTCGCACTTGGCTTGAAGGGTTTTGGGGAGGTCGGCGTAGTTTTGCACGGCCTCCGCGGAGAACTGGAGCTGGGGGCGTTCGGTCATCGCCGCCGGCGCGATCGCGCGGCGCGGTGGAGCGCCCGAATGGCGGCCTTTGCGGACTTGAAGGGCCCGAGAGCTCGGCCCTCGTCGAAATCCTTGAGCCCCTGAGCGATCGAGCGGTCAATCACGGACTGCGGCGTGAGGGTGATCCGTTTGCCCTCGACCTTCGCCTCGAGAAGATCGCCCACGGCAACGCCCGCCTTCTCGCGGACGGAGACGGGGAGCGTGATCTGGTGCTTGGTCTTCACCTTAACGAGCGGCATGGGTACACCTCGTTCGTTCATGCGGTTGGAAAGTTTGAAAGTTTGAATCGACTCTGGAAGTATAGCGGAGAATGGCGAGCAAGGTCAAATCGTCAGGACTGCTTGCCCCCCTTTGCCAGCTCGTAGCCTTCGGCGAGCGACATGGGAGGAAGAGGGCTGGGGCTTGCCGCGTCGGCGGGTGAACGCCTAGAATCGCGGCGAAATCCAAAGTGGTCTTCACGGCGCACGGTGCGCAGGTTGGGCTGCCCCGTTTCTTGGAGATTCAGGGCAGGCGCAGGGGTGACGCCGATGGTCGGAGCCGAAGCCCCGCGTCGCGAACGCGGGGCTTCTTTTCTTCGCGTTCCTGGCGCGCGGCCAGGGAGGAGACGCGGGGAAACCGGAAGAGACCCGGGGAAACTCGCACTAGCGGCGCGATCACTTGGGTTTCTTCGAAGGCCGGAATCCGATCGGCTCCTTGGCCGAGGGAGGGGGAGCGAGGAGAAGAGCGAGGATCTTCCCGATGGTCTCGCGCATCTCTTTCAGCTTCGCGCGGTCAGAGGAGGCGCGCCTCGATCGCCCGGACCTGCTGGGCGAGTTCTCGATGGCCCGTGAGGACGCGGCGGAGTTGAACGAAGGCTCGGACGACGAAGAGGCTCGCTTGGATCGCAAAGGGTGTGTTGAGGACGGTCGCGACCATGACGGCGCCGTGCTTGCGCAAACAAGGAGTGGACGGGAGGCCGCTTCGTGAGCCGCCTATCCCCCGTCAACCACCGCTTGGTCAACGAGCGACGCTAGAAACCGCGTTCGCTCTGGGCCGGAAAGGTAGCGGACGGACTGGGCGTTCTCGAGAATCATGTTGGCAATGAGAGCGGCGAGCCCGGCGCCGATGCCCGCGCCAACGAGAGTTCCCACGATCTTGTGTCTGCTCGCGAGCTTGTTCCCCGCTACGCCTCCGATCAACGCTCCCAGCGCTATGATGATCCCAGCCTTCGTTTCATCATCCATAACGACCCCTTGACTAATGTAAACTATTACAGTATAATGACTTACAGCACACTACAGCCTTCACACGCAGGCTCAAGCGCCGAGATGGCCTCAGCGCTTCCACCCTGCGCGCGAAGGAGTACACTCATGACAGAGGAAGAAATCGAAGAGGCCTGCCTCGCGGACTTCCGGAAAATCGCTGACGTTCTGCGCTTCGCCGAGGAGTGCGCTTTCGTCCACAGATTCATCCGCGAGCTCATTCCCATACTCGATGCCTCGCCTCCGGGCAAGAACCTTTCCGAGGCGGCTCGAGCGTTTCACGCCGCCGGCAAGCGCTTCGTCGCCGCGCTCGTGCGGGAACATCCTCTCGCTAACCGACTCATGCTCCTTGTCGAGGCCGAGCGTGCCGTACGCCAAGCGAGCTAGTTTCGTCTCCGCGCTCTTCCGTTCGCCGCGCCCGCCAGGGAACTCATCCCCGGCGGGCCTTTTCGTGCACGGAGAGTTTCCCGCCGACGTCCCGAATTGGCAAGGGGTCGCTACGGCGGCATCCTGGCCCGTCATCGCTCGGCCTCGACGCATCGCTTCGAGGGAACCGCTGACCGCGACGACGGCGTCGTGCGGATCCACGGGTCCGATGACGCTCCCATCAAGCTCGTGACGTTCGAGACGCTCGGGCCCGAGTGGGAGGCGCTTCTTCACTTTCGAACCGAGCCGGCTGCGGAGGCGGCCTCGGATTCGACGACGGCCTGATTCCGGTTCACGGGAAGCGGGAAGCTCGATCGCGGACTGCGCACTACAGCTCGACCAGCCCGAGGCTGATCTGCAGAGCGCGGTTCACCTTGAGGATCGTCGCCGGCGAGACTTTTCCGAGGCGCTTGACGAGCCGCTGCTTGTCCACGGAGCGGATCTGGTTGCGTATTCCGGCGCATCCTGAACGCCCATTCCGGCGCGGCTTGAACACCCGTTCCGGCCCCGTTGAACGCCCGTTCCGGGGCTCGTGAACGCCGGTCCAGCGGAGTTGAACGCCGCCGTTCGGGCTTGAGCGGCCGTCTTCAGTCAGGTTGGTGGGCGTCGCGGGTGAAGCGTCGGCTGAGAAGAGAAAAGAGCGAGAGCGTGATCCGAAAGCCGAATTCCGATTCGTCTCGACTCACGTGAAGCGCGGGGTACTGTTCGTGTCGACCGAGAAGGTGCGCGTACGCGCTCAAGGCGTCGATGAGGTGGTTAAGGGCCTTTCGCTTCTCTTCGTTCTGCGATTCTGGGAAGGCTCTTTCGAAGAGAAGCTCGAACCCCTTTTTCACCTGGCCGGCGCTCTCGTGCTTTGCAGCACTTTCGAAGGCTTGCCGGCAGTGAGCAAGAACGGACTTGTAACGGCCCTCCCGGAGAAGAGCCTCAGCGTCCCGGAGGAGCTGGAATGCAGTTCTAAGATTCTCGTCGTCGCGAAGAGCGGCGATCGAGAGCTCGAAGAGCTCGAGCTCGGACCATTCCATCTTCGAGAGGAGCTTCACCCAGTCCGAGCGCGCGATTACGGGCGAAGCCGGGAATTCTTCGAGACGGATCTTTGTTTTGGTGCCGTGAGTCTCGTGCAGGGTCGCAATGAGACGAAGCTCAAAGGAGAGGGCTCTGTCGAACCGCTTCTCTTCGATGAACCGGAGTGACGCCGTGGAGAGCGGAGCGATGAGACTACCGTGGAGTTCGGTGCCTGGCTCCGGAAGAACTGGCATCGAGTCGGAGGTAGGCCAGCGGACGTCTCGGAAAATGACGCCTTCCGTGAGAACGCGGCCGGCAAACGAGAGTTTTCCCGTAAGAGAAGGAAGAAGGGCAGGCGGGACTCTACCGCGTCGATAGAGCGTTACGTGGAGGATGAGTGCGCGCTCGGGACCGGGACGGCCATCAAAGCCCGCAACGTTGAGAAAGAGACTCAGATGTCCCTCTCCTTGGCGTTAGCCTTTCCTTGCCGGTGGACGGAACCCGATTGGTTCCTTGTCTTCGTATTCAGCCGGGTCCTCGAAGCGCGCCTCGATCAATTCTTCCGTGGTACGGATCAGCTCCTCTAGGGCGAAATCGCGAGGAAAGCGGTCCGAGATCCAACGCTCAAGAATCCTGTCGGCGGATCTTGAGAGTTGGGCGAGGATCTGAGGATCTAGCGGAACACCGGTAGATCGAAGGGTTCTTTCATGCGCATAAGAACGCCCGGCGGCCCCGCAAAGAGAGGAAACGACGGAAGAGACGACAGGCGCGTACCGAGAGCAGAGGTTGTTGTACGCTTCGGTGAGACGCGAGAGCGCGCAGAAGAACTTCGTCAACCTGGCGTCGACTGGCAAGGACTCGGAGTTCATGATCAGCTCTTTTCCTTTCTGGTCGATTTGGTTGCCCCGGCCGACTCGGCCGAGACCGAGCAGTGGAGCAGGTGAGAAGCGCCCTCGGGGGCGACTATATCTTCCCGCCGCGAGTTGCAAGCGTCCGCCAGGGGGTGCCCTCGCCGCGCCTCGAGCTTCTCGGCCTCGAGCCTCTCGATGTGCGCCGCGTTCTCGATCGCGCGCCCGCGATCGAAGCTCCGAGCGTGTTCGGCCATGAGCGCCGTGCCCTCGAAGATCCGGACGGTCGCTTCGCTCGAGAGCACGGTGAGCCTTTTCCGGACGCACGTGTGCGGGACGGAGTAATCGTTCCAATCGAAGCGGACGTAGGGCGTCTTCCCCACCGCGACCTCGACGCGCTCGTCGCACGGGTACGGGACGCTGGGAAGCGCGAGGAGCCGCGGCTTCTCCTCTTCGTACGCCTCGCGCACGGTCTTTCCCGACGCGCGGTCTCCCGGCCAGAGCCGCCCGTCCGCCTCGCCCTCGCACCACGCTCTCGCCTGGGCGTTGAGATCGGCGAGACCCCGCCACTCCCGCGCGAGAAAAAAGCTCTCGCGCACGAAACGGATCGCGCGTTCGACGCGGCCTTTTTCGTTTCCCCGTGCGACCGCCACGGGCTTGACCTCGAAGCGGTAGTGGGCCGTGAATGAGAGGAGCGTCGGATTGAAGCGGATCGCCGAGCCCACGCGCTCGAGGACCGCGCTCTTCAGGTTGTCGACGAGGACGACGCGCGGGACGCCGGCGAAGAAGGCGAAGGCCTCCTCGTGCCCGCGGAGGAAGTTCTCCGTCTTCTGGCCAAGGAAGAAGCGCAGGAAGAGGCGCCGCGAGAAGGAGAGCACCATCACGAAGGCGACGAGGTGACGGATGGCGTGTCCGACGATCACCTTCCCGAAGTGGCCCCAGTCGACCTGCGCCTCCTCGCCCGGGAGCGACGGGAGGCGGAGATAGGCTTCCTTCCCGTCCGGCGCGGGGTGCTTCGGCCGGTACTCGTTGGCTCGCCGGCGAAAGTGGTCGACGCCGCCGACGTACCCTCGCTCGCGGCACATCGCGTGGAGGCGCGTGCCCGTGAGCTTCGGGTACTTTTCCAGCGTCGCGACGATGAAGGGGACGAAGGGCGTGATGCGACTCGGGCGCTCGAGGACCGGCGGAGGCAGCCCCTTTTCCTTCTCGTCGCGGAGGACGCGCTCGACCGCGTCGTGGTGGAGATTGAGCTGCGCGGCGATCGTGCCGACCGGCCACTTCTCGGCGAAGTGGAGGCGGACGATCTCCGCGGCCTTCGCGGGATCGATCATCGGGAGCCCGCCTCCTCCGTGGTCGACGTCTCGATCGTCGACCTCTCTCGCTCATCGGCGGAGGGGATCCGTGACACCGCGGAATCGGCGACGACGCCGGTGGCGCTCTTCGCGAAGCGGACCGCGGCGCGAGAGCGGCCCGCAGGACCGACCGCAGAAGTCGCAGCGCGGTGGCGGAGAGGGAGACGGTGGTGTCGGTCCCGACGGCGGCGCGGATCCGGCGGCGGGGGCGGCGCGGAAAGGGCGAGAGTCTGGGTCACGCGGGGTGGGCTCCTTCTCGGTCGATGACGAGTTCGCGAACATCGCGGCCGACCTCTCGGCCGTGACCGCGGCGGGCGACTCTTCTCTCCGATGAGGCCTTTCCGGGGAACCCTGATGCGTTACGGTCGAGGTGCTTCGGCTCCTTTTCGCGCGGTGGCGCTTCTGGCGACGGGCGTTGTTGCGGGCGCCGAGCGCCGTTTTCTGGTAGCGCCTTCCAGCGCGCCGGACGCTCACGCGGCGGCACTCGAAACGGCAGTCGCCGTCGGGACAGTAGATCTGGCCGCGGTCGCACGACCGGCAGATGAAAACCTGGCGGCGGCAGGCGGCGCAGCTGAAGAGCCGATGGGACTCGGCCGACAAGGAGCAGAAATCGCGCGAGGGCAACTGGATCCTGTCCGCCGCCGAGGGCTGGACAGGCCGGCCGCGACCGCCGATACTTCTGGGCGGCGCCGACCCTCACGGGTTGGCCGCCGGTTACTGAGAGGGAGAGGCCCGAGAGCTTGCCAGCATCACGGGGCCTCTCCCTTTTTCGTTTCCCGTCGTCTCGTCGGGGGGCGCTCTTCTACCAGGAGGGAGAGCGCGCGGAGGGGGCGGAACCAGACGACGAAGACGACGGCGGGAAACAGACCCACCGATGAAGCGACGGGAAAGGAACCACACCGAACGAGCGCGACGGCGGTGAGCCGTCAGCAGAAGTCGACCGCCGGATTCCTGCGGATTGTGAGAGCCGTCAACATCGCTTGGCGGAGCCATGAGCTGGCGGATGAGGTCGTAGACCTTGCGGATCTGGAGACCCTGGGCGCCGACTTTCCGCTCGAGGTCCTGGAGGCGGCGGGCGAGTTCGACCTGCGAAGAAAGGAAGCGGCGGAGAGCGACAAACGCCCGGACGATCGCGATGTTGACGTCGACAGCGCGGTCACTGCGGAGAACGGAGGCGAGCATCGCGACGCCGTGCTCGGTGAACGCGTAGGGGCGGTATTTGGGATTCTGTCCGCGCTTCAAGGTCACAAACTGTGACCTTGAAAGCGCCCGGGCTTCCTCCCAAGTGAGCTGAAACATGAAGTCGGCGGGGAAGCGCCGTAAGTTGCGCCGCACCGCTTGGTTAAGCGCCTTCGTTGGAACGTCGTAGAGCTCGGCGAGGTCCGCGGCGAGCATGACGTGCTGGCCGCGGAGGAGAAGGATCCGGCGTTCGATGCGCTCGGAGGGGATGAGGGAAGTGGATTCGTTGCCGCCCATACGGGAAGCGTAGCGTGGAACGCTGGCAGGGGTCAAACAAACCGCGAGCAGAGAAGAAAGGAGGCTGGACAACTCGTCGTTCAGGAGGGCTTGACGACGAGCTCAAGGACGCCCAGCACCACCTGGAGAACCATAATGACCGCGATGCCGAAGTAGATCTTGTTCAGGCGATTGCCGAGATCGACAGTCTTTCCGCTCAGGCGAAGCAGCTCCTCCGTCTGCTTCGACGAACTCGCGGAAGCCTCCTTCAGCGCGTCGCGAACCTCTCGAAGGGCGGTCTTGACGCTGGAGGTCGTCTCCGCTACGGACACGAGCGCGAGGAGCACGGCCCTGGCCATCTCCGCATCCAGCGCAGCCCGTTTCCCGGGGAGATTGTGGTCATCGTCCGCCTTGATCTCGGATGCTGCGGACTTGATGCGATCGAGAGTCTTGGTCAGCGCGTCATCGAAAACCACAGAGCGCTCCTATCGCTTCGGCCGCGCCCTCTTGAAGAGCGCCTCCAGCTGGTCCATGTTGCTGCCGGCCCCGACCCAGTCGATGAGCCGGGCGCGCGCGAACCGCCATTCTCGGCCGACCTTCGTCGCCGGGAGCTTGCCCGCCCGGGCGAGCTTGTAGACCGTCGCCGGCGAGACGCCGAGGAGCTCCGCGGCGCCGGCGACGTCGAGGATCTCTTTCGCCATGCCCGCGATCCGCGAGCGTCGACTCCCACGCTTTCTGGCCATCGGGCGGAGAATAGCAGGCGGTGGCGCTGCTTTAATCGCTGTTGATAGTTTTTGTTGAAAGATGCAGTGCGCGGCTCCTTGACGCGATCGCGGGCTCTCCGGCAGACTTCGCAGTAGCCCCCGCTTCGGGGCGCCGGCGCGCGATCGCGCGGAGACGCGCGCCTCCTTGTCCCCTCGATCGGTTCTCCTCCGGCATCGGGTCGGAGGGGAACGGACAGAGGGACAACCCTACGACAAGGAGGCGTTCGATGCGTTACCGACTGAAGCTCGCCACCTGGACGGTCGTCCGGGAGGCGCGCGAGCCGTCGCCGCGAAAGCTCACGACGCCGGAGGCGGTCGCGAAGCTCGCGATCGACTTCGTGCGTGCGATGGACGACGACAAGGAACATTTCTGGGCGGTGCTCCTCGACGGCAAGAACCGGTACCGGATGCACACGCTCGTCTCGACCGGCTCGCAGGGGGCCTCGATCGTGCACCCCCGCGAAGTCTTCGGGCCCGCCGTCCGCGAGGGCGCGAACGCGCTTCTCGTCGCGCACAACCATCCGTCCGGCGATCCGACGCCGTCCTTCGAGGACTTCGAGGTGACGGAGCGGCTCGCGAGGACGGGGGACGTGGTGGGCGTCCGGCTCCTCGATCACGTGATCGTGGGGAATGGGACCGAGAAGTGGGTCTCGTTCGCCGAGCGGGGGCTGATCGTAAACGGAGTATTCAAGCGATGAGTGCCTGGATCGACTTCAACCTGGTCAAGGAGGCGGCGCGGCCGCGCTTCGGGGAGATCCTCGAGCGCTACGGCCTCGCCGCAACCCGGAAGGGGAGCGAGCTCCTGCTCCGCTGCCCGTTCCACGAGGAGGAGAAGCCCTCGTGCCGCGTGAACACCGAGCGCGGCATCTTCCACTGCTTCGGCTGCGGCGCGAAGGGGAACGTTCTCGACTTCGTGGCGAAGAAGGAGGCCGTCTCCATCAAGAAGGCCGCCGAGCTCGTCGGGGGGTGGTTCGGCATCGCTCCGGGGAAAAGCGACGCGAAGAAGGGCGGGGGCGAGCGAAAGAAAGCGGCTTCAGCCGCCAAGGAGGGAGCCAAGCCGGCTTCCGAGCAGGGCGCGACGAGCGCCGCGCCGGCGACGTCGCCGGCGGGCGCGGAGGGGAGCGGGTCGAACAAGCCGCTCACCTTCACGCTCCAGCTCGGCCCCGAGCATCCGTACCTCGCGGAGCGCGGTCTCGCGGCTGACGTCGTCGCGACGTTCGGTCTCGGGTTCTGCTCCCGCGGCGTGCTGAAGGGCCGGATCGCGATCCCGATCCACGATGAAGAGGGTCGGCTCGTCGCGTACGCCGGCCGGTGGCCGGGGAGACCGCCCGAGTCCGAGGAGCGCTACAAGCTCCCGGCCGGGTTCCGGAAGGCGGAGGTCCTCTTCAACCTCCACCGCGTCGCCGGCGCCGAAGCTCTCGTCGTCGTCGAAGGCTTCTTCCCGGTCTTCCGGCTCCATGCGCTCCGGATTCCGTCCGTCGCGCTCATGGGGACGGCGCTCTCCGAGCGCCAGGAGGCGCTCATCGCGGCCTTCGGCGCGAAGCGCGTCACGCTCCTCATGGACGGTGACGACGCCGGCCGCGCCGCGGCCGCGGCGATCGCACCGCGCCTCGCGCGGCACGTCTTCGTCCGGATTGCGGAGCTCGCCCACGGCGAGCAACCGGATACCGCGGCCGAGGAGACGCTCACGCGTCTCCTCACGACGGGTTAGGGAAGGGAAGACTCTCTTCCGACCCGGCTGTTCCCGCCATCAGCTCTTTTCACTTCCACCACGACCCCGGAGAATTCCATGCCTCGACTGAACGGCGATCCCGGCGGGACGCGACCGGCAAGGGTGCAGTTCATCCTCGGCCGGCTCGTGATCACGCGTGGCGCCCTCGCCGCCCTGAACGCCGGCGACGTCGTCCTCGCGCTCGACCGCCATGCGACGGGCGACTGGGGCGACCTCTGCCCGGAGGACCGCGAGGCGAACGAGCGGGCTCTCCGAGAAGGAGGACGCCTCTTCTCCGTCTACCGGACGAGGGACGACGTGAAGTTCTACGTCGTGACCGAGCACGACCGGTCGCTCACGACCGTGCTGCTCCCCGAGGACTACTGATGCTCTCCCGACAAAAACGAAAAACCCCGGAAGACCGAAACGGGTTCTCGAGCTGCGGAAACAGCTCGCCGTCCGGACTTCCAGGGCGTTCGCTGCACCGACGATTCTAACGACCAGCACGCCCGAAGGCGAACACCTTCGGGCGTCTCTTTCGTCTGGCCCCAAAAAGATGCAGGAGGTCCGATCTCGGGCGTATCGACGTCTTTCACTAGGAGGGTGGCGGGGTTGAGGGAAAACAGTGTGGGCAGTTGAGTGTCCGCTCCATGAATGCACATTCTTCGTCGACATCGATGCCGAAAGCGGAGGAATCTAGCACCACGTCAATGCCCTCCGCAACGGCATGCCTCCTGACGGATGCATTGATCATCGAGAACATCTGCTCGTATTCATTTCGCAGGTGCCGCTGCAGCTGGCCCCTCTTAATCCTGGTGCGTAGTCTCGATCTGAGTTCCGCCCGTACAGAGGGATCTTCCGAAAGGAACGCATCGGCGTCATCATCTTCGAGGTTCTCGAACATGAGGGACATCACCGTAGTCGCTGTGCATAAGCCGCGGAGCATGCCGCGAGTCTCTGCGTCTATTTCGATGCGGTGGTGAACTTCAGCGGATCGATGTGTGATCTGCCCTGCTGAAGCGGCAGATCTGCTCGCCCGAGCGCGAGACTGTATCGCATTGACGACTTCGCCGACAAAGAAACCGGTGATGCCACCAACAAAACCGTCGGTGATGCCGCCAACGACAGGGTGTTTTGGATGGCGGCGCGCAGCACCAGAAACACCGAAGGCAAATCCAGCGAGGGCCCCGAGCATCTTCCTGACGTCGTCGGCGTCGCTCATTAGGTAGGCTCCTTCCTTTACCGACCTTTACCGATTCGTGGCTGCGCGCCGGGAGATTGTAAGCGAGGGGGGTACGGAATGGGAAGAGCCCGCCGTCGGATTGACGGGCGGGCTCGAGTGGGGTCGAAGGCACTCAGGCGGGCACGAGCTGCGGGAATGAGCTGATCACGAGGTTGAGCTTCTCCTGGAAAGCGGTAGCGATGTGGGTGGGGAAGAGACGTCGGACCGAGGCGAGAACCAGGCACCGAGGATGGCCATCCTCGGGCCAGAGATACGCCATGACGTGGTGTAGGAGAGACGCCTGGCTGCGGCGGGAAGAGCAGGTGCCAATCGCTGTCTCGGTGAACGTAAGCGCAAAAGCGCTCCGAAAGGCGTAGCTGGGGATGCCGGAGTTGCTGGAGAAGGCACGGGCAACCATGGGAAAGAGCTTTCTCGCACCGAGAGAAGTGGACCACCATAGCCGACATCCTCAGGCGCGGGAAGAGAGGGATCGGGGGCTCTCTCACTTCCCGCGGGCACGAAATCACCTAAGTATATACTATATAATGCCTTATGTCAAGATCGGCCGTTTTGAGTCTAGGCCGTGGAGAGGATGGAGGTCTTCGGAGAGCGGAGCTCCGTATCGCTTGATGGTCTCAGGCGACCTTGGGGCGTTTCCGCGCCTCCCGGATCTCCTGGAGCCCCTGCCGGAGAAACGCGATGAAGCTCGGGAGGTGGTGGTCGTAGAGCGTGAGGACCTGCGGGTCCGCGGCGTACGTCTTCCGCCCCTGCACGATCCGGATCCCGGGCGTCCGGCTCACCGGATCGCGCACGAGCTCGAACCGCCAGACCTGGTCGCGAAATCTGAGCTCGCGCGCGTGGATGGATCTTCTGCTCTTCATGTTGATGGTGGTGGCGCTCCGGGTCGTGACGGGCGGCCGCCCCGGCGCTCTCTTTTTCTTCCCCAGCCCGTAGTCCGTCGTCGCCGTGTTCCCCCCTCGGCCTCGCCGGTCCTCGCCGCGGACCCGGAGATCCGGTAAGGCGCCACGGTCACGGGTCGGGTGCCGCAGGCCGCTTCCTTCTCGGAGGCCGGCGCCTCCTGTGTGTCGTGGAGGCGCGTGGAGCCCAAAGAGATGAGAATGAAGCGGGAGGGGGTCCTTTCAGAATAACGCGCCTCGCGGTGCGGCCGCTACGCCAGTCGCGGGGCCACGCCATTAACGCGCGTCAAACGGGTGCGATGAAAACAACTTCGATGTTCTGCTCGACGACTTGACCCGATTCCAAGATGACCGGCTCGTCAGCGAAACCCTCAAAAAACGTCGACTCGTCCACAGCCTTGAATGCTGCGAGAAAGTAGGTACCAGGGGCGAGAGAAATCGCGTAACGTCCGTCCGCGTCCGTCTCCGTGACTGCGAGGAGATCCAAAGAGTCAGCCAAGAAAACGGAGACTCTTGCTCCCGCGAGTGCCTCAGGCGGAAACGAATCATCTTCGAACCTCACGAATACGACGCCTTGGATCGTTCCGTTTCCTTGCGCAGCATGTGCCTGGATGAACGGAAGTGGCGGCTCCCACTCACCTAGGATATCTGTGTGAATGGAACTTCCCGGGATGCACTGCCGCACACCATCCCGGAAAATCGTTGAGTACCCGACGTGAAAGCGCTGCTCCGTCCTTGGATCGATCTCGCCGTTGTAGGGACCCCTTCGGATACCGAAGTGAAGATGGGGCCTTGAATCACCGTGGTCTTCGGAGCGCCCGGAGATGAATCCGAGCGGATTCTGGGACTGTACTTCCTGACCGGGTTCCCAGCGGATCCCACCATGCCGTGGTACCTTCATGTGGAAATAGATGCTCGTCACGAACGCACCATTCGGAAGTTCGTGCTCTATCACAACCTTATATCCATTCTCGGGAATCCATCGAGCTTCTCGAACGATCCCATCGGCGGTCGGAAACACTACTGTGTCGGGTTGGCGGGGAACATCATCAGCAAGGTGAAACCCACAGAAGAACTGTGGGCAGCGCTCGCAGATCATCGTCCCAAATGTACGGCCCGGGTTCCACTCTCCCTCGAGCGGAAGTCGGAATGATGAAGCGGTGATCGCGGTGGCCGCTTGAGTCATTCCCGCGAGCCACACGAACATGCACCCAACGATGAACGCCTGCTTAGGCGACCTCAAGCTGTGGGGGAACGATTTCAGAGATCCCACGTGGTTCTCTCCTAACTGGCCTTTCGCAGGTTTTCATGCCGACGTGAGAGCCGCCGAGAAGAGGCCTGCGAGGGCGTTTGAATTTCGCGCTGATCGGCTGGCCCGAAGGCGCGACGAAAATATCAGGTTTTT